>Ga0326728_10006444_pt1 | contig 31597 bp, 29 predicted proteins | sample MB3enrmetagenome_FD_207602 | JGI IMG/M metagenome (GOLD analysis project Ga0326728, IMG submission 207602) | Lab enriched peat soil microbial communities from McLean, Ithaca, NY, United States - MB31MN | ecosystem: Environmental > Terrestrial > Soil > Wetlands > Peat | place: USA: New York...
CCCAATGAGCGGGTTCCAGCCCATGAGATTGATGTGGTCGCTGAGCGCGACAAGCTGGCCCACGCGGTAGCCCTCGGCGATGCCTCCGGCGGCGCAGGTCAGAACGACGGCGCGGATACCCAGCGCGCCCAGCACACGCAGGGGAAAGGTCACCTCTTCGGGCGAGTAGCCTTCGTAGAAGTGGACGCGCCCCTGCATCACGACGACCGGCACTCCACCCATGCACCCAGCGACAATCCGTCCCTTGTGGCCCTCAACGGTGGAGCTGGGGAAGTGAGGAATCTCAGCGTAAGGAACGACGAGCGGGCCGGCGACCGCGTCTGCCACCGCGCCCAGCCCGGAGCCGAGAACGATTCCGATGCGCGGACTGAGCGGAGCCAGCCGGGCTTTCAGAATGGCGGCAGCTTCAGCGACTTGGTCGAAGGAGGTCATCTTGTGTGCCGGAGGAGGCGCTGGGCTCATTCTACAGTGACGGGAAGGGCTTAACTTATTTCCACTCTGTTCTGTTGTTATCCGGATGGGCTATATTGACAAGGTGCCGAATCGGTAGAACATTCGATTGCGCCCAGACGGTTCCCCGGCGCAGCACGTACGCTCTTTTCCCCGGATGCTGAGACTGCCGTTGCGCACAGATCGAATTCTACTGCTGTTTGGCAAGGGCATTCGCCGCCCCGAGTGAAATGAATACACCGATACGAGGCCGAGAAAGGCCAGGAGGCTCCGATGAAGATTACCGACACGATAGGATTGGTGCTGAAGAGCAAGGACGAAGGCAAAGTCCTCACGATCGGTCCCGAGCAGACGGTCTTCGAAGCGCTTGAGGTGATGGCCGAGTACAACGTCGGCGCTTTACTGGTGCTTGCCAACGATCGCGTGGTGGGCATCCTGTCGGAACGCGACTACACGCGCAATGGAATCTTGCAGGGACACCCTGCCAGGGAAACTCAGGTCCGCCAGATCATGACCAGCCCGGTGGTCTTCGTCACTCCGCAGCACACCGTGGATGAATGCATGTCCATCATGACTCAGCAGCACATCCGCCATCTGCCGGTCTTGCAGGACGACGCCTTGGTGGGAGTCGTCTCCATTGGCGACCTGGTGAAGTGGGTGATCACCGGCCAGGCGCAAACCATTCAAGAGCTGCAGGGCTACATTACGGGTGCTTATCCGGGGTAGCTCGTGCGGACTCATCAGTCCTCGATTCGAGTTCCATTCCATTATTCAATTTGGGTGCTCGGCACTTGGATTATTGAATCAAATACAGATTCTGCGCATAACGGGTCGCAGCGATTTGAAACCCTCCGTTTTCGATCTTTGCTGTTTCCCAAAATCTATGATTCAGTGTGTCGAAGGATAGAGTCATAGTCGCCTCCTCGAAGCCAAGATATAAGTTCTCGACCTTCTTGAATATCTGCTCTAACTCCTCGACGCACTTTCCTGAAGCTACGAGCAGCGCATCCCAGCGCTCGTCCCGATCTCGCGGATAGGGATTACCCAGAGGCTGCGCAGCTTCGTGAAGGATAGCTGCCATGGTTGGCATTCCAATAGTTGTGAATCCTTCAATAGCTTCGGGTACGAGTATGCCTGTTGTATTCCAGAAAAGTTGAAGAAATCCACCGTTGTGAACCTCGGCCAGAGCCATGTGAGCAGAGAAAAGAAGAACGGAGGTACGAGGTAATGAGGAGATTGAATCAACAAGCGCCTGATAATCTTTGCCCGTATCAATCATGTTAAAGAGCGGTACGATTACTTCCCAATAGGATTCCATAGGTTCATTTCCTCTAGAAACCACCTTTTCCCTACCCCAAAAACATCCCGGCAATCGCAGCAGAGATCAGGTTGGCCATGGTCCCGGCGAGCATGGCGCGGACGCCTAACTTGGCCAGTTCGTTGCGGCGCTCGGGAATCAGCGCGCCGATGCCGCCGATCTGGATGCCTATCGAGCTGAGGTTGGCGAAGCCACACAGGGCGAAGGTGGCGATGATGAAGGAGCGCGGCGCGAGCACGGCCTTCTGCGCGCCCAGGCCGATGTAGGCGATGACCTCATTGAGCGCCATGCGCGTGCCCAGCAGGTTGCCGATGGCCCCGCAGTCGTGCCAGGGAACGCCGATCAGCCAGGCCACCGGCGCGAAGAAGAAGCCGAAAATCTGGCCGAGCGAGCCGGGAACCCAGTGCATGTAGGCGAGCGAGTGCGTCCATCCCAGCAGGCCGTCCAGCAGTGCGACGAGCGCCAGAAAGCTGATCAGCATGATGGCCACATTGAAGGCCAGCCTGCCGCCGTCGATGGTGCCGCGGGCGATGGCGCCGATGAGGTTCTCTTCCTTATGCAACTCGTCTTTGGGCATCACGACGCGGCCCTCGGTGGCGGGCAGGCCGGTCTCGGGGACCAGCATCTTGGCAATCAGAATCGTTCCCGGCGAGGTCATGATCACTGCGGCCAGCAGGTGTTCGGGCGCAACTCCCTGGGCAATGTACATGGCCATGATGCCGCCGGATACGTGGGCCATGCCGCTGGTCATGATGGTCATGAGTTCACTTCTGGTTGCGCCGGCAAGAAACGGGCGGATCGTGAGCGGCGCTTCGGTCTGTCCCATAAAGATCGACGCCGCCACATTCATGCTCTCGGCACCGGAGATGCGCATCGTCTTCAGCATCACCCAGGCAAGGGCGCGGATGACCAGCTGCATCACGCCGATGTGATAGAGCAGAGCGAAGAAGGCGGAGATGAAGATGATGGTGGGCAGCACCTGGAAGGCGAAGATGGAGCCCATGGAGCCGTCGGGAACGCCCAGCGGGCCAAAGAGAACCTTGGTTCCGGCGTAGGTTGTGGCCAGCATTGCTTTGACCACGCCGCCAGCCCACATCAGTCCCTGTTCTCCATAGCTGAAGCGCAGCACGCAAAAGGCGAAGAGCAGTTGCAGGCCCAGTCCCCAGGCGACCGTGCGCCAGCGGATGCGCTTGCGGTCGGTCGAGCCCAGCCAGGCCGCGACGAGCACGGCAAGAATGCCCAATACTCCGGTAAATCGATCCAAGAAATCACTCCTTTGGAGTCAAAGGTCGCGCAGAGGGCCTTCGATTACCTTACAGCATTTTACAAATCAGAAGTTGCATTCCCATGCATGGCGGACCAGTTGGAGCATGAAAGGCGGTTCCTGATTCATGTCGATCCGGAGCGCGGACCTGCGCTATATTCGAGATGGAATTCCCGGAGGTCATCATGGAGAAAGCGGAAATTCACTCGTTCATGACTCGCTATCGTTACGGAGTAATCTCCAGCATTGCACGGGATGGAACTTCCCAGTCAGCGCTAGTGGGCATTGCGACGACTCCCGAGCTGGAGATCATTTTCGACACGGTCAAATCTTCCAGAAAGTATCCGAATCTGGTCGAACGTCCATCTTGTTCGTTCGTCGTGGGATGGGACGGAGAGCAGACAGTCCAGTTTGAGGGCTATGCATTCGAGCCTACCGGGGAGGAACTGAAACGCTACCAGGAAGTCTACTTTACGGCCTGGCCGGATGGACCGGCGCGAATGAGCTGGCCCGGAATCTCGTATTTTGTTGTGCGGCCCCGGTGGATACGATACTCCGACTTCGATAGAACCCCTCCGGTCATCGAAGAGATAACATTTCCTGAACTATGAATTGGACGGAAGTCCAAGTTGCTTCTCCGCCGTTTCGCGGGTGAAGATGCGGCTGACCAGCGGCACTGTGTGCGGCGGAGTTTCGGAGATGGTAATTGCCTGTCTCAACAGCGCGATCGGCTCGGCCAGCATTGTCTCATTGGTGGCGTAGAGCGTGGCTAGTGGCTGGCCAAGCTCGACGCGCGCGCCGCAGCGGGCGTGGAAGTCAATGCCGGCGTGGGGATCGACCGGCTCCAACCCCAGCGACGAAGACCTGTCGCTTGGGACCCCGGGCTCGCCATGCTTCTCGCGTCCCGCGCCCAGCCGCTGCACGGCCCAGCCGAGGGCGGTCGTATCCAACGCGGAGATGAAGCCGCTCTTCCAGGATTCCACCACCTGCGTTGCGCCGGGCTTGTGAAAGGCGACTGGATCGTCGAAAGTGTGAAGATCGCCGCCCTGCGCCTCGACCATCGCAAAGAAGACGCGCAGAGCCGAGCGGTCGGCCAGAGCAGCTTCGGCGCTGGCGTAACCCAACTCCGGCGTGGCAGCCTGACCGCCCAGATGAATCATCCAGCCAGCCAGAATCAGCGAAAGTTCGCGCAAATCTTCGCTCCCAGTGGGCCGTTCGCCGCGCAGTAACTCGATGCACTCAACCAGCTCGATCCAGTTGCCCGCGCAACGCCCCAGCGGCTGTGACATATCGGTCATCAGTGCCACGGTGCGGGTTCCGGCGGCCTCGGCTGTGGCCACCATCAGCGCGGCCAGGTACTCGGCGTCTTCCTGCTTGCGCAGGAATGCGCCAGAGCCTGTCTTCACGTCGAGCACCAACGCGTCCAGGCCTTCAGCGAGCTTCTTGCTCAGGATCGACGCGCAGATCAGCCCCGGGCTTTCGACCGTGCCGATGCGGTCGCGCAGCGCATAGAGGACGCGGTCGGCGGGAACCAGCGCCGGAGTCTGGCTTACGATGGCAGCGCCGCAGCGGCTTAGGACTGTCTCAAATTCGGAGAGAGACAGCGCGGTGCGATAGCCGGGGATGGAATCCAATTTATCCAATGTCCCGCCGGTGTGGCCCAGTGCGCGCCCGCTGATCATGGGCACGGCCAGTCCACAGGCCGCGGCGATGGGCGCGACCAAGAAGCTGGTCTTGTCGCCGACGCCGCCGGTGGAGTGCTTGTCTACGACAGCCTTGCCGAGGCCCGCAGGCGAAAACTTCTCCCCGGAGTCACGCATGGCCAGCGTCAGCGCGCGCGTTTCATCCAGCGAAAGGCCGCGCAGAAAGGCTGCCATCAGCCAGGCGGAGAGCTGCTCGGCCGGGACGGAACCGTCAACCGCACCGGAGACCAGAAAGCCGATCTCGTCCGCGTTCAGCGAGCCGCCGTCGCGCTTCTTGCGGATCAGATCGATGGTGTGAAAGGGAGCGTACATAGTGGACGGAGCCTCAACGGATCGGTTGCTGCGATTATCTCAGGAGGAGCGAGGCCGATTCCCTCTCGTGCATTTTAAGATACTGTAACGGGGGGTGTGATGGACGACAAAATCTATGTAGCGGTAATCAGTGCAATCTTTGGCTTTTCGCTCCCTTATCTCGCCGGCGTATGGGATCGAGCCACGAGGGCTCGCCGCATTGTATCCGCGTTGAACCGTGAACTCTCCGAAGCGACGGCGGAAATCGAGAGGAAACTGGCATGGGTAGGCCGGGATGTTTCAACTCACTTGAGCGAAGTGGATCGGGAGAGAGTGATTGAAGCAAGAGGCATCCACCTTTACCTGGGAGAACGCGAGACGTTTGAAGTGCCGCGCTTGTATTGGAAGGCTAAATACACGGAGATCGCGGAGGCAATCAACGACAAGGATTATTCGTTTTTCTATAAAATGTATCGCTTGATCGACAGATTCGAGCAGAAATTCCATGAAATGAAGGTTACGTTTGAATCTCCTTTGGGAAAGAAGGAGAGCATGGCTTTGGCGTGCTGGGGTGATTTGAACGACATCGGCAAAGAATTGCAAAGCGGTCTGATAAGCAGATCGAGCGGCCACCGGTAGCCTCGTTCTGCGCAAGACTCAATTAGACAGTGCCGGTGAACGATCCGGAGTAAGATAAAGCGCGGAACGCTTCCCCGTGCTTTGGCAGGGCGGAGCCGTTCTCCGCTGGCGACGATCGGTAGGCGGAGAGAATAGCTCAACACACGAGGGGAAGGCGTTGTCTGCCATTAGAAGAGCAGCCGTTCCGCCGCTTAAGAGAATCCCCGAAGCCTCTCTCATGCGCTCACTCCCGGCAAGTGACCGCTGAACGACGAGGTCCGCGCGTGGAGCCTTGCACCATTGCCTGCACCTCCAGGCTTGCCACGGCATCCAATCCGTCATGAGTACACAGACCCCCTCCGCCGTGTTGAGCGGCGCCGTTCTAATCGGCGGTGACCTTTCCGTCCACCGTCTCGGATACGGAACCATGCGCCTGGTGGGCGACGGCGCCTGGGGCGAGCCAGCCCACGCCGCAGAAGCCCGTCGCGTCCTCTGCCGCGCCGTCGAACTGGGCGTCACGCTGATCGACACCGCCGACGCCTACGGCCCTGAGATTGCCGAGCGGCTGATCGCCGAGGCGCTTTACCCCTACGCGCCGGGCGTAGTCATCGCCACCAAGGGCGGAATCACCCGCCAGGGACCGGCCAAGACGGAGTTCGTAGGCCGTGCCGGCTACCTGATCCAATGCGTCGAGATGAGTTTGCGGCGGCTGCGGCTGGAGCGCATTGACCTCTATCAATTACATAGAATCGACCCGAGGACGCCGCTGGAAGAGAGCTTGGGCGCGTTGAAGCGTATGCAGGATCAGGGCAAGATTCGCCACATCGGCCTCAGCGAGGTGACGCCAGCGGAAATTGAGGAGGCGCGTAAGATCGTCGCGGTGACGACTGTTCAAAATCGATACAGTCTGGCCGACCGACGGCACGAGGAGACGCTGATCTTTTGCGAGCGTGAGGGCATCGGATTCCTGCCATGGTATCCGATCAATGCCGGCAAGCTGCTCAAGCCGGAGCATCCTGCGGCGCAGACGCTTACCAGTATCGCCACCCGCCATTCAGCAACGGTGGCGCAGCTTTCGCTGGCGTGGCTCTTGCAGCGCTCGCCGGTGATGCTGCCTATTCCCGGTACGTCGAAGGTTGCGCACCTGGAGGAGAACGTTGCGGCTGCGAGGCTGAAGTTGAGCGCCGAAGTGTGTGCAGGGATTGAGCAAGCCGCGCAAGGCTGACAAATGTGGGATCCCAGGGCTCAATAGAGAGACCTGGGCTACCCGGATTGATGGTTGGCCGGAGATCGGCCACTCATCTATCTGGCTTTCAATGGTTCCGCGGATCGGATGAGAATTTCCTGGGTGCCCACCTTCCGTGTATTCCAATCGAAGACTCCCGCCTCAAGGAAGATCACTGAATCGGGCAGGTCGATTTCCAGATGGGCTGGGATACCGGAGTTCCGCGCTTCCGCGTAGGACTCCGGGGTGAGGTCGAGGACCAAGGTTCCGCCCGCCCATTTGAGCGCCTTTCCGTAACGCTCATAGGCCACCAGCTCGAATTGAAGTTTGCCGCCGTAATTGCCATCGGGAGTGAGCGTCAGATTCACATCATTTACGCGCACATTGAAATCTACTAGGTAACGAGTGAGCGGTTTGACTTCGTCGTCTGACCGTTTGGCATCACTAACGGGCTGGGGGCCGGCAGGGAGCGCGCTCACGCTGAAGGTAATCTGTGTTGAGGCATGCAATCCTCGCACCAGTAACGGACGCAGCGGATCAGATCCCGGTTTCGGCTCTGGCGCAGTATGGTCCCCGGTGGCGGATGGAGCTTGTGCTGTTGGGGCTGCTGCGGTGGATGAAGCTGGTGAGGTGGAAGAGGTTACGACAGGCGGCTGCGCGGCGGGCGCGGTGTGCGGCGCTGGCTCAGGTTCAGGCGCGGGAGCCGCTTCGCTTTCCGTGTGCGGAGCCGAGATCCCGGCAGCGGCGGCAGGCGAATCCACAGTCGGTTCCGTGCTATCCGCAGACAAGATATGCATCTCGGAGGTCAAGCGGTGATACTTTTCAAACGCTACATCGTTCAGAAAGGTCTTGATCGGGCCCGGACCACTCGCGTGCTGCGCCGTCGAAAAGTCTGGGGAACGGACCAGCGAAAGAGCAACGCTTTTGACAGGACAAATGAAGCTTTTGCCGCCGATCTCCACGGCTCCGTATTTCACCGCAATCGCGGATCTGACAAAGGGATCGTCTGGCGCAAGATCCGCTTCCAGCACGATGCGCCGAATCGCTCCACTAGCTGGATCGACGGCGATCTCCCCGTGATAACCTGCCAGTTCATGATAGTCATGAGGAGTTGGAGAACCATCATCGATGAAGCCAGCGTAAACAAAGTAATGCGATTTTTGCGCGGGGACCGCATAACTGAAGACCGCCTCAAGCCCGTCTACTCCCTCTTCCCAGTGGCTCCAGGTCAGCTTGCTTTGGGCCGCGTCCAGCAGTACCGTACTCAAAATGGGTCCAAACTCGCCCCTGGTGATCAGCCCCTTAGGGTCCGATTGCCGCGTTGCATGCTTGCGCGCTCCCGTGTCGGCCATCTCCTGGCCGTTCCGGTAAACCACCGGCTGGCTGGATTTGCTGACGAAATGCAAAGGCATATAGTCTTCCATGAGTATTTCCGTGAAAGTGATCTGCGGACTGTCTTCAAAACGGGTAGTCTCCCGCGTCGCCATGAAGTTCGGCAGCCGATGAAGCGTCGTGGTCACATAGCCGACGACCAGGTCCATCATCTGACGCTGGGCGACCGGACTGGGGGCAGCCGCGGCGGGAATCTCATCCGCCGGAAGATTCAGGAACTCCGACGAATCCGCCACGGCAAGCAGCGCCTGACGAGCCTTTTCGCCGGGCAGACCAGCCATCAGGCGCGTGAAACGGGCCGCGCTCAGACGTTCGGTCAACTGCAATCTGAAGAGCTGCTCCGACATATCTCCATTCGAGGCGGCATGGTCCGCGGCCAGCATCTGCACCAGCTGCGCCACTGTCATCTTGGAGGGTGCGCTGTCATTGACCGCAAAGCCCGGCAGAGAGAATCCTGCCAGCAACAGAAGACAAAAGACACTCCGCATTGCGCTGTCCCACTTTCAGGCACGTTCTAATCGTAGATTTCTTCCTAGATAGTATGCACTGCCGCGCTGGCTTGGCGACGGCAGTGCTGTGACTTCGACTGTATATGTTGGACAGAGTATCGAATCAGCGGTTAGGCCGAATTAGCGTCCGTGCTCTCCCTTCTCTGAAAAACCAGAGATGCGCCACCCAGCGGTAACACGTCCGCGGAGTTTCAAAGAACGCAAATCCACAGGTCGAGTTTCGCGGACTTCCAAGTTGCAAAAGCGAGCCCCAGGCCACGCGCCCAGGCCTGCTGTTGCTCAGAGGAGAAAGACCTACCTGAAGAGGCTGAACCTTTTCTTTTTCTTTTCCGGGACCGGGGGTCGCCCGCAAACGGATTCGGTCATCTGCCGGATTACCTGTGAAATTGCCGCACCTTCTTCGCTGAGCGGCGCGGCCGTGTTCTGCATCCGCCGCACAGCGGCATATTGGTTGGGAATCTTCCAGTTAACGGGTCTGTTCAGAGCCTGCACAATATGGTCTTCATCGAGATCCATTCTGCGAGCGTCGTAACGATTGAGCACAACTTCGACCTTGGGACCGCCCGTCTCCGCAAGCTGCGAGATCAGGCGATGGCAGTTGCGGAGTTCGGGAATGCCGGCCTGCGTAACCAGGTAAATGGTGGCGGAATCGTCGAACATATGCTTGCGCTGCAGGTCGAGCTTCGATCCCGCGTCGACCACCACAAAATCGAATTCCCGTCGAGCGACCTCCAGCAGCTTGTCGATGGCTTCGACGGAGACAAACGTGGGCGCCAATTCATTGGGCGCTGCGAGCACGCTTAACCCGGAATCATGCTGCACGAGCATGCTGGAAAGAAAAAGTGAATCGAGCCGGGCGACATTCTGAAAAGCGCTGACAATTGTATGTTCAGCCTTGATCCCCAGGCTGATCGCCGCGTCTCCCAGAGGGAGATTGAGATCGATCAAGATGGTCTTTTTTTTGTGTTCCTTGGCCAGCGATACGGCAAAATTGCAGGCCAGGGTTGTGACTCCGGAACCGCCCTTGGCGCCTAGAAATACGAGCAGCTTGCCGGCGGTCTTCTGCACGGGACTATCGGAGGAAAGCAGGGCCGAGGCCCGAGACAGAGCCTCGGCCATCTCGCCGCAACTGAAGGGCAACCTGAGAAGCTCGCGTGCGCCGGCGCGCATGCAGCGGACCAGCAGCTCCGGCTCGGCCTTGGCCGAGTAGACCATTGCGATTGCCAGCTCCTGGCTGCTGATGGTATGCACCAGTTCCAGTGCGTACTCAATATCACTGTCCATGTCCACAAGGACGACGTCATAGCTGTGGCCGATGACTCTCTCCACCTCGCTGAGGTCGGGGTAATAAGCGGTGAACTCCCGGACAGGGCCCGTGTGACACGCGCTCAGCTCGTTCATTGCCGCTTTGCGGCGTTCGTCATCCGGGCTGATCACTGCGATGGATAAAACGCCTGCGCGGTGGCCGTCGCCGATTAGACTTTGATCTGACATCTCTAATTTGACCTCCCATGTCGTACTGCGTCCTTGCGGCTTTGCATACTCGGTAAATGGTTGGCTTGAAGCCACCCATTTTTGTGCCGATTCGCATGAATTATAACGCTGCTGATAAGAGTTAGATGCGTGTTTGCTGCATGACGATTCTGAGAATGCGGTACCACCGTCATTGCAATCATTGGCGGATTCCCAGATCTGGCAATTCGGAGCTGGATTACCCGCGTTGAGTCGTCTCACCCGTCTCAAAATCGAGATGTGGCACGCTCCTCGCTTTCACGGAGGCGCAAAGCCTGTCGAGCTGGCCAGAGCTCAAAATACATATTTGGCGCTGAAACTGGGAAAGAGCGGCATCTGCGTGACTTCGGTGTAGGGAGTGAACAGGGCAAGGCATGTAGCCTTTGCGGAGCAGTTGTCCATCCATGCGTAGCCCAGGAAATTCTGGCGATTGAGCGCATTCTCCAGGCCCCCTTGCACGTTGATCTGATTTCTGCGCAGATGAAAGTCGCGGCTGAACTGGAAATCGAAGCGGTTATAGAACGGCCCGCGCAAGGCGTTGATCTGGGTCAGATCGTAGATGCCGCGATTCTGCTGTTCGGAGGCGGAGATATTGAAAGGCGTGTAGGGACGGCCGCTGGCGAAGGTGTTACGCAGGGACAACTGAATTGCCTTGGGCAGATGCAGAGTGGCCAAGGCGTTGACCACCAGAGGCAGATCGAAGTTGCCGGGGCGCATGACTCCATCGGCGGCCGCATAGCGGGTCCGGCCATAGCTGGCTGTGCCCATAATCTGAAGACGGCGCGCCGCCCGCAGGTGCAAGATCGCTTCCAGGCCCTCGGCTTGACCGCGCCCGACGCTCGTCATGGGCAGCCAGATGAACTGCTGGCCGAGCGTATCCACCATATTGGCCATCATCAGGCTGGGGTATTCGGACGAAGCCGGTTCATTCGAATAGCTCTTGTGATAAGCCTGAAGGCTCAACCTCGCAGGTCCACTGCTCCACAGATTCGCTCCCATAGAGTATTGATTGGCCACAAGCGGCTTGAGGCTTGCGTTTTGCGCATAGCTGAGGATACTGATGGTGGGGGCCAATTGGGCGGAGCGGCCAAACTCCGCGTTCAGGGCCTGTTGGCCGTTGATGCGGAAGGCGATAGCGGCTTGGGGTTCGAGAGCCTGCCCGCCAACCAGTGCAAAGGTCTCCTCGCGCAGGCCTGCGCTGGCTGACCAGCGTGTACTGGGATGGCCGTTGACCTCGAAATAGCTTCCTGTCTGACCGGTCCACAGACGGCGCGTGAAGCTGTTTGCATCGGTCAATGCCGAATTCGCGTTGAACGGAGATTGCTGCCCGGCTGGCTGGGCAACGGCGTCGTTCAGGCTCAGCAGCCGGCCTGTGCTACCAAAGGAGAATAGCCAGCTGTGGAATTGCCGCTGCTGGATGTAGCCCAGGTTGTAGATGCCATCGTGGGTTTCTTCCTGATAGACGCTGGATCCCAATTGCATCGGCTGGCAATTCACTAGTTGGGATACCGGAACTTGCAATTGTTGGGCAATATTGTGGCTTTGCAGTGAATAGCTTCCGGTGAGAGTGGAGACGGTGGTTGGATTGTGTGTGTGCTGCCAGGCCAATCCGCTTGTGGATTGCGTACCCTGGTACTGAGTATCGATATCGAGTGATTCCGCCCAATCGCAGGCGTCCGGCTGAATACCGATCGAATCCTCGCCATTCAAGCTGAGCGCGGTGATATTGTCTTGCTCGCCGGGCGACAGATTCAGCCGTGCCATGCCATTGATATAGATGGGAACGCCATTCAGGCCAATATCGTTGGTAAAAAAGTTCAGCAAGCTGCGATGCGCTGTGAGCAACAGGCTCCCGTGTTGGCTGATGGGCTGATCCACAAAGCCGCCGGCGCCGGAGATGCCCGCCTCGGCCTCGCCGTTGCGCAGGTTATTCTTGCTCTCCAGCGTGTGAATGTCGATCAGCGAGGAGAGGCGACTGGAGTAGCGCGCATCATAAACTCCGGGTTTCATATCAACGCTGCCGATAGTGGAGGTATCGATCATGGACGTGAAACCGCCGGTGGTGCCCTCCAGCGCGATGTGGTTGATATTAGGAACTTCAATGCCGTCCACCACAAAGAGATTTTCCGCGGGATTGCCGCCACGGATCATCAGATCGTTGCTTTCATCCGAATTCCAAACCGCGCTTGGCATCATCTGCAGGTATCGTTCGGAGTCTCCATAACTTCCCGCCGCCGCGAGGATTTCAGCTTGCGTAGCATGATAGGGCGCTGCAATGCCATCCTTAGCCGTTTGTTCGCTGGCGTTGACCACCACGGAGGTATGCACGGGGCGGAAAACAGAGAGAGTCGCGCCAATGGGCGCGCCGTATGCGGAAGATGGGCCGGCGGAGGCCTGGAGAGCGAAGGATAATTCGTTGAAGGAAAAGAGGGAAAGGTGTTCATCTGCTCCTTCGATGCCTGAAAAATCTCGGCCTGAGGAGGAAATGACTGTGGCCAACGGCAATGGCGGGTAGGCTACCTGCGAAGGCGAAGTTGAAGAAATGCCAAGGATAAAGCAGAATGTGCCCAAGAGAGAGAGCCAACATCTGCGACGTTGATCGTGCATGATGCACATAAGTCGCCTGATTTGGAGGGATAATTTTCCCTACAATACATATCTAGATAAACATTGTTTATCTACAAGAAATGTTCAATATTGCCCTAGGCGAGTAACGTTAGTAAGGTTACATTTGTCAGGTTACTTAGGTCATTCGAAAGAATTAGACGTGAAAGAAGTGTGTTCTCTGCCCGGCGATACCGCCTTGGTTGTTGCTCGCTGAATTCTGTGCGCGTCACTTTATCTGCCGCTTTCGCACGGGCGCAAAGCCTGTTATTCTAAGAGTCACATCCACCCGTTCGACGGGAACCCCCGAAGAGATTGCAACGAAAGAGGTTACTAGTGGCAGACACCACCAAGATCGAAGACAAGCAGGAACGCAAGGAACTCAAGCGCGCCGCCCGCAAGAAGGCCGCTCCCAAGGCGAAGCGCACCGAACCGCGCGGATCTAAGAAGAAGAAGGTTAAAAAGATGGCGCGCGGCGTCTCGAAGCGCTAAGAGCCCTCGCACGAATTAGAGGGTTCCGGGCCGGTTAGCGTGTGTATGCCCGGTCCGGAGCCCAACTCTATCTTCACCGCCGACGGGCGGAATGAGGAGAACCGAACTGCTCAGCCAACTTGTTGCCCGCAAGTCCATTGACAAGCTGCTTGCCGACTCGATCGAGCCCGAGTACGCGTTGAAGAAGTCGCTCGGCCCGTGGTCGCTGACCGCGCTGGGGATCGGGGCGGTGATCGGCTCAGGCATCTTCACGGTGATCGGCACGGCGATGGCCGGGCAGAGGTTCGACGCGCCGAATATCCGCGACACACCGCTGCTGCACTACATTCTGCACCACACAGCGATGGCGGGGCGACCGGGAGCGGGACCGGCATTGGCGCTTTCGCTGGTGCTGGTGGCTATCGTCTGCGTCTTTACCGGGCTCTGCTATGCGGAACTGGCGTCGATGATTCCCATCGCCGGCTCGGCCTACACCTATACCTACGCCACCCTGGGCGAACTGATCGCCTGGATCATCGGCTGGGATCTGATCCTGGAGTACGCCTTCAGCAACATGAGCGTCAGTGTGGGCTTTGCCGCTCACATTGTCGATCTGCTGGACTGGTTCGGCCTGCATCCTCCGCTGCGATGGATCTCGCCCGCCTATCTGCCCACCGGCCTGCAAGACCTGGCGGGCAACGATCTGTATCCATCCGGCTGGCACTTCGGCTTCAACATTCCCGCCTTCCTGGTGGTGATGCTGCTGACGGTGATCCTGGTGCGCGGCATCCGCGAGTCGGCCCGGGCCAACAACATCATGGTGCTGGTGAAGACGGCGGCGATTCTGGTCTTCGTCTTTGCCGGAGCCAGCTTTATCAAGCCGCACTACTGGCATCCCTTCATGCCCAACGGCTGGACGGGCGTGCTGACCGGCGGGTCAATCATCTTCTTCACGTACATCGGCTTCGACTCGGTCTCGACGGCGGCCGAGGAGTGCAGGAATCCGCAGCGCGATCTGCCCATCGGCATTCTGGCGACGCTGGCGGCCTGCACGCTGCTCTACGGTGCGGTGGCCATTGTGCTCAGCGGGATTGTGCCCTGGCAGTCGGTGATGGGCGACGCTGCGCCGGTGGTGAACGCGCTTAAGAAGCTCTCCTTGCTGCCGGGCGCAGGCGGCTTGCAGTGGGTGCGGCTCTTTGTTCTTGTGGGCGCGATCCTGGGCATGGTCTCGTCGATCCTGGTCTTCCAGCTTGGCCAGGCGCGGGTGTGGTATGCGATGAGCCGCGACGGGCTGCTGCCCGAGGTCTTCGGGCGGATTCATCCTAAATTCCGCACCCCCGATGTGGCGACGTGGGTCGCTGGCTTTGTGGTTGGGATTCCCGGCGGGCTGCTGGACATCGGCACGGTCTCGAATCTGTCGAATATCGGCACGCTCTTCGCCTTCGTGCTGGTCGCGGTGGGCGTGCTGATCCTGCGCTATCGCGAGCCGGAGCGTTACCGCGGCTTTCGCACGCCGCTGGGCCCGCTCTTCCCGGTGCTGAGCATTGTCTTTTGCATCGTGCTGATGATGGGGCTGGAAGTGATTACCTGGATACGATTCTTCTCCTGGCTGGCCATCGGGCTGGTGATTTACTTCCTCTACAGCCGCCACCGGTCGGAGTTCGCCGGGTTGCGATAATCTTCATCGCTTGAATGCAAGGAAGCGTCACTTTTCAAGCAATCGCAGAGCCAAAAAGTGAAGCGCAGATGCTCTGACTCGCATCAACCAACCACGATAATTCTTGCTGGATCGCGAGCGGCCTATGCCGGTCTTCCAAGGAGAAACAAGTCATGAAACGAAGAGATTTTCTGAAATGCGCGACGCTCGTCGCTGGAGCGAATGCCGCTGCAGCCTTGGCCATAGTACCTCAGAACCAGGCCGCGGCCGAGCCGGGTAAGGGCAAGCCGCTGGGAAAGATCGCGCTCGAAGAGCACTTCCTGCTGCCCGATTTTGTTGAGTACTTCGCGGAGACATACCCAAATATCAATCCTGAGATTGCGAAGATGGGCCTGGGTGTTCTACCCGATCTCGGCGACAGGCGCATCGCAATCATGGACCAGAACCGGATTGATTATTCAGTCTTGTCTATTGCCGGGCCTGGCGTTCAGGTGGAAAAGGACGCTGCAGTGGCGCTGAGGAGATCAAAATCCGCGAATGATTTTCTGGCCAAAGAGATTCAGAAACGTCCCACCCGATACGGCGGATTCGCCCATCTGGCCATGCAGAATCCCGTCGCAGCGGCCGACGAACTTGAGCGCGCGATGCATGATCTCAACTTTCAAGGAGCCATGATCAACGGCCAGACGAACGGCGAGTATCTCGATCAGGACAAGTATTCGGTCTTCTGGGAGCGAGCCGCTGAACTCGATGCTCCAATCTATCTTCACCCCGCCAATCCCGTCGATCATCCAGCAGTCTATGCCGGTCACACCGAGCTTTGGGGCCCGGTCTGCAGTTGGGCCTTTGAGACTGCGGCACATGCGCTGCGATTGGTCTTTGCAGGCGTATTCGAGCGCTATCCAACAGCCAGACTGGTGCTTGGCCACATGGGTGAGACGCTGCCTCTCAATCTGTGGCGCTTCGACAGCCGCTGGATGGTCTGCAATCGCGGTTCGAGGACTCTTCCTCAGATGCCATCGTTCTATATCAAGCGAAACATCGCGATAACTACATCGGGGGTCTGCACCGATGCCCCGCTGCGCTGCGCGCTGGACGCCATGGGGGAAGACAATGTGATGTTCTCTGTCGACTATCCGTTTGAGAAGACAGAACTCGCGGCCCGGTTTATTGAGCAGGCGAATATCTCGGAGAGTGAACGGATCAAAGTAGCCTATCAGAACGCTAAGCACATCCTCCGTCTGAATCGGAGCATCGGCTAGAAAGCCGGGATCACCAGCTCTCGATTTTGAGACCTGGGATCGCAAATCCTTCCGGTTTCACGTCCGCCCGGTAAACTTGAAGTGTGACCAACATTGAAGCCTTCATCCGCCGCCTGCCCAAGGCTGAGTTGCATCTGCACCTGGAAGGCACGATTCTGCCCGCGACGCTGGTAGAACTGAGCGCACGGCATGACGCGCAGCCGCTGACGCTGGCCGATGCCGAGGCGCTCTACCGCTTCACCGACTTTACCGGCTTCCTGGACGCCTTCCGGGCCGTCAGCAAGCAGTTGATCGGCCCCGAAGACTACGAACTGGCCGCGTGGCGGATGATCGAGCATTTGGCCGCGCAAGGCGTCGTTCATGCCGAGGTCTTTGTTGCTGTTGGAGTCATCTATCTCTGGCGGAAGGACGATCCTGGAGCCTTTGAGCCGATCTTCGCAGGGCTGGAGCGGGCGCGTGAACGCGGCGAGCGTGAACTGGGGATTTCCCTTTACTGGATCTTCGACGCGGTTCGCCACTTCACCGTCGAGGAGGCCGAGCGCGTCTTTCGGAAGGCCGCCGAACTCAGGCCCGCGCACCCCTCGATCATCGGAATCGGATTGGGCGGCGACGAGCGGCGCTGTGGCTCTGCGGACTTTGCCGCACTCTATGCGCAGGCCGCGCAGGCGGGTCTGAGGCTGACCAACCACGCCGGCGAAACAACTGGCCCAGAGGCGATTCGTGAAGCCCTGGCGATTGGTTCGGAGCGGATCGGCCACGCCCTCTCCGCTGGTCTGGACTTCTATCTGCTCCAGGATTTGAAAGAGCGCGAGATCCCGCTGGAATTGAACCTCACCTCGAATGTCCGCACCGGCGTCTGCCCCTCTTATACCGCTCACCCGCTGCGCAAGTATTTTGACGCCGGCCTGCTGGTGACGCTGAACTCCGACGACCCGGCCTTCTTCGGCTCCGACCTGTCCAACGAATACCTGCTGGCCCACACCGAGCAGGGATTTACCCGAGTCGAACTTCGCCAGCTTGCCGCCAACTCCATCCGGGCCAGCTTCCTTCCCGAAGTAGAGAAGACGGAATGGATATTCCGGATCGATTTGATGCGGTAAACAGGACTGAGCGTGATCTTGCCCCCCGCCAACCCATCCAGGCCAAAGCGCGTTATCATGGAACGGTAGGAGAAAGACCGCTCATGTCCACTGAACCAGAAACCCCGGCCGTCGCGGGAGAGACCGCCGCTGAAGAGACTCCCACAGAAGAAAAAAATGAATCCAGTACGCTGAAAGTGATTACCTGGCTCTCGGTGGGGATGGCTGTGGCCGCGCTGGGCATCTTCGTAGGCCGCGAACTGCGCAACCGCTATAAATTCAACCACCGCACTCCGTACGACTTTTACGATCACGCCAGCGGCAACGAAAAACAGATGGGCGAAGTCGGCCTGGGCGTTTAACCCAATCGCCCGCACAGAATCAAAGGGTGCAATCGCTGCCTGCCATGAAACCGGAACTTGTACCATCGAGGAAAAACATGCCGCTCTCTGGAGAAGCCATTCGCCTGATGAACTACATTGACGATGTTGCCGTAACCCTGCGCCGGGTGCTGGCCACCGTCCCCACGCTCTCCGACGAAGAACGCTTCCGCGTCGCCGAGCACCTGCTGCACGCCAGCCCCAGCGCCGACGACGTGGCTCAGGCTTTGGCCGCCAAGCCCAACCCGATTGCCTGAGAGCGTCGCCATCATCGGAGCCGGGCCGCTGGGCCGCTGGCTGGCCCTTGCGGCTGCTCGCGCGGGATTTCAGGTGTTGCTGGAAGACGTAATGCCCGCCAACCTGCACCACGCCGAGGAACTGCTGCGTCAGGAGCTTTGCCGCAAAGCCCTGCCGGAGGTTGCCTTCGTCTCCACCATCGAGGAGGCGGTGCGCAACGCCGATCTGGTCATCGACTGCGTGCCGGATGAGCTGGAATCCAAGCTGGAAATTCTGTGGCTGATGGACCGCATGGCCCCGCCGCGCACGGTCTTCGTGACGCCGACAACGCGGCTTTCGATTGCCGACCTGGCCAACTGCACCTATCGCCCGGAGAAGTGCATCGCCATTGCCGCTGAAGCCAGCGCGCTGGCCGGCGATGCTGGCGGGGAGATTCTGCTGCGCACGACCAGCCGCACTGCGCCGGAGACGGTAGAACTCTTGGAGCGGTTCTGGCGGCGGCTGGGCTACTCACCGGTCTTCGAGCGAGACGCCGGCGAGACTCACCGAGCCGGATTCACTCCTCCATGCACGACAAAGCGGCTGAGGTAATCGTGCAACAGCTGGCGGTGATCCTTGCGATAGGCCTCATAGTCCTGCGCAATGCCGTCGTCGGCTCCGTTGATCAGAATCCAGCAGTCGAGCATTCCCGCATTGTTCAGTTCGACCAGGTTGCGCAGGCTTTCATCGAGCTCATTGAGGTTGACCTTTCTCTCTTTCATAACGGTCACAACGCCGCTCAGGGCCTCATCTTCCTCCATCAGCGTATGCCGATACTCCTTCTCATAAGGAAACTTCTTCTTGAAATCATCGCCGTGATATTTGGCACGCACTAACGAATAGATCATCCAGGATGCCGCGCCCGGATGCTTCTTTTCGTCCGTCATTGTTGGATCAATAGTGATGTTGATCGTATTGGGTTTCGTTGCATCCACAGCAGGAGGCGCCGGGCGGTCGATCTTGGGGGCCAGAATCACAGCCTTCTCAAGATTCGCCCATTGTGTAAGCCCCTGCCAGGCGTATTTGCTGTATGGCTCAGCGACAATGGCGTCGATGAACTTCTCTCGCGCCTCCATCGGGTCGTTGCCATACTTCATGATCGCGTCGCCCCAGTAGCGGTAGGCCGTCTCGCGGTCGGGATCAACGGCAATGGCTCTGGCAAACCAGCGGGCCGCGGTAGGCAGATCCTTCTGCACATAGGCGGTATCTCCGGCAAAGAGCGGCGCCTCGTAGAGCTTGGGATCGGCTTCCGCGGCGGCTGTGTACTTGACCATCGCGGTGGGAAAATCCCCCGCCGTGTATGCCTTCTCCGCCTCCGCCAACAGCGCCTTGGCGGAGCTATGGATATCGGCATAGAGCGGCTGATCGGGATCGATATTGGCCATCTGCCTTATAAACTCGGCCGTATCGCCCAGTTCGACGGCACGCTTGGCCGCATCGCGCATCCGTGTCCGCACCGCTTTAATTTCAGCCGGGTTGGTCAGTTGTGCGGACTCAGCACCAAGGCAGTCGGCGAGCCGCTCAAAATACATTTGCTCGTTGGGGAAAGCCTTGGTCAAGTTCTCATAGAGCGGCAGGGCCTCCGGCCGCTTGCCCGCCTCGAAGAGCGCATTGGCCCTGGCTGCCTCATCTTCCTGCGCCCAAACCGGCCCAACTGCCACGCCCGCAATTGACAGGCACAGCACCATTCCCACTATCCATCTCCGCATTCCCGTTCCCCTTTCTTGCACAAAATTGTATGGATCCCCTGCTACCTTAGACAACGCCGGCTCCTGCCATGTTCCCGGCAGAGGCGAGAAATGCCTCGACCCTCCATGCTAACCTGAGGATTCAGCCTTGGAGATTTCTTTTGCAATCCAGCGCCCTTCTGATCGCCATCTTCGAATTCGTGATTCTCATCTTCTCGCTCTGCGTGCATGAGTGCGCGCACGCCTGGATGGCCTCGCGGCTGGGCGACCAGACCGCCCGACTGGAAGGACGCATCACACTGAATCCGATGTACCACGTGGACCCCATTGGAACCCTGCTCTTTCCCGCAATCATGATCTTCGGTCCCTTCATCGGCTTCAATATGTTCGGGGGGATGCTGGTGGGCTGGGCCAAACCTACCCCGGTCATCACCCGCAACTTCCGCAAGATCGTTCGCGACGACAACCTGACCACGCTGGCCGGTCCGGTATCGAATCTGCTGATGGTGCTGGTGGCCGTCATCGTTCTGATCATTACCGCAAAGATGATTCCCGATGGGCGGTCCGTTGTTCTGGCCTCCTTCTTTGCCACCTTCAACCCATCCGCCGACTTCACTCCGCAGCCGCTGGTGCTGGTCTGCACGCTTGCCATTCTGATCAACCTATCGCTGTGCGTCTTCAACCTGCTGCCGATTCCGCCGCTCGACGGCAGCCGCCTGGTGCGCAATCTGCTGCCCTACAACGCGGTGCAGGTATATGACCGGATTCCGATCTGGGTCAGCTACCTGTTCATGATCCTGGTGGGCGGCACGGTGATCCGGGCCTTCGTCAGCCCCGCTCTGGAGCTGGTGATCCGGGCGCTGATGCGCGCATAAGCCGGTCCACACGCCGTCCGCCATCTCTTCCCGTTACAATGGAATGAACCGTTTTCTCGCGAGCGCTGAAAGAGATTTCCGCATCGTGCGAGGCGGCGCATCTTTTCGCATTACCAAAAATCGAAATCCGGAATCGATCAATACCATGCCTGAATCCGCACCCTCATCCCTTCCGCACCCATCAGAGCATCCGCACGCTTCGAGCGCCGCAGGCGCAGTTGGCCCCACCGTAGGGGTCCGGCCGCGCGTGCTGAGCGGCATGCGCCCCACCGGCAAGCTCCATCTGGGCAACTACATGGGCGCGCTGGCCAACTGGGTCAAGCTGCAAGACGCCTACGAGTGCTACTTCTTCATCGCCGATTTGCACGCGCTGACGACCGACTATGCCGACACCTCAAAGATTGCGCCCAACACGCTAGAGGTGGCGCTGGACTTCCTGAGCGCCGGACTTGATCCGGCTAAGTGCACCATCTTCGTTCAGAGCCATGTCAGGCAGCACTTGGAACTGCCAGTGTACCTGGGGATGATTACGCCGCTGGGCTGGCTGGAGCGTGTTCCCAGCTACAAGGAGATGCAGGAGAACCTTGCCAGCAAGGATCTGACTACCTTCGGATTCCTGGGCTATCCGGTGCTGATGGCCTCGGACATTCTGTTATATCAGCCCGATTTTGTGCCCGTCGGCCAAGACCAGCAGGCGCATGTCGAATTGACCCGCGAGGTGGCGCGGCGCTTCAATTTTCTCTACGGAACACCGGGTATTCATTCCGTAATTCCCGGCGGTTCATTGGCAATGACCATGGTTACACGGGGTGGCGTAGGAGTCCTACCACTCCCCGAGGATCTGCAGAAGACAGAGGTAATCCTGCCCGAGCCGAAGGTACTCTTAACTCCCTCGCCCAAGCTCCCCGGCACCGACGGCCGCAAGATGTCGAAGAGCTACGGCAACACGATCCTGTTGACCGACCCGGAGGCTGATGTGCGGCAGAAGTTGAAGACGATGGTCACCGACCCGGAGCGCATCCGTCGCACAGACTCCGGCGACCCGGACAAGTGCCCGGTGGGCGATTTGCACAAGGTCTTCAGCTCGCCCGAAACGCTGGCGAAGATGTATGAGGGCTGCCGCTCAGCGGGGATCGGCTGCATCGAGTGCAAGGGCTGGGCCGCAGAAGGACTGGTGCGGATTTTGCAGCCTATTCAGGAGCGGCGCGCGGGCTTCTCCGAGCCGCAAGTAATGGAAATTCTTAAAGCTGGCTCCGAGCGTGCCAGCGAGCGCGCTGAGAAGACCATGATAGAGGTGCGCGCCGCCATGCAGATGACGCGCTGATATTGGCTTTACGGAAGCGGCTTTGATTCGCCGAGGGAATGTGTATGCAAGCGAAGACAATCCCGTGGTGGCGCAAGGCACTGAAGTTTGCGCTGGGCGGCATTCGCTCCGGGTTTGGATTTTTTCCGCGGCCCGGCAAGCAGGAATCCGGCACGGAGCCGGTGTTTTCAGGTAGTTTGGAAGAGAGGCGAGAAGACGAAACAGTCTTGACCGATCCGTCCCCTCGAGCCGAAGACGCTGCCGCTTCTGAGATCGTGATTGTGTTAGCCCAGGAGCTGGTTGAAGCCGTCGAAGCTGTTGTAGAAGAAGAGCCAGCAGTTGTGGAGATTACAGAAGACGAAGCTATTGTGGAGGTAGAACCGGAGTCTGAGAAGATTACAGAAATCGAAGACGTGAATGCGATTCTTCCAGAGCAGGTTGAAGAGATTGATCCTGCTGTGGAAGTTGAGTTGGAGATTGCGGAGATTGCGGAACTCGAAACTGTAGTCGAGATTGTTCCAGAGCCTGTTGAAGCACTCGAAGTTGTTGTAGAAGAAGATCCGGAAATTGCGGAGATTGCTGAAGTCGAAGCTATTCTTGAGGAAGAACCGGTAGTTTTAGAGATTGCGGAAGCCGCCGTATTAAGCGAGAGTAATGCAGAGCCGGTTGAAGCCGTTGAAGCGGATGTGGGGACTGAGCCGGAAGTCGCGGAGATTGCAAAAGCCGAGGCTGTGATCGAGATTGTTCCAGAGCCGGTTGAAGAGATCGAACCTGCCATGGAAGCCGAGCCGGAAGCTGCGGAGATTGTGACGGGCGAAGCTGTTAGCGAGTCTGCCCCGGAGGCGGTTGAAGTTGTTGAAGCGGTTGCAGAGGCTGAGTCCGCCGATACGGAGAAGACTGAGGAAAATGACGAATTGAAGGCTGAGGAACAAGTCGACGAAAAGGATGCGGAAAAAGCCGCCGCCAAACAGGCTGCGCGGCAGAAAAAGCTGGATGAAAGCAGCGAGCAATCTCCCTTTTCAGTGTTTGTGGGGCAGGTTTATGACGGCCCGCTCGACCTGCTGCTGGACCTGATCCGCAAGCAGGACATCGACATCTACGACATTCCCATCGCCCGGATCACCGCGCAGTTCCTGGCCTACGTCAATCAGCTCAAGGCCGGCGACGTGGACGTGGCCGGCGAGTTCATCTACACTGCTTCGCTGCTGATCCACATCAAGAGCAAGATGCTGTTGCCGCGCGCGCCCACGGGCCCGGAAGAGGTTGCCGAAGATCCCCGCCGCGAGCTGGTGGAGCGGCTGCTGGAGCACGAGCGCTTCAAGAACGCCGCCCAGATGCTGCAACAGAAGCAGATGCTGGAGGCGGCCAGCTGGTCCAACCCCGGCCTCCGCGAGTTTAAGGAAGCGGAGGCCGCGGAGCCGGAGATCGCCGCCGACACGGTGGACCTGGTGCGCGTCTTCCGCGAGATTCTGGAGCGCGCCCGGACGCGCCCCATCCTCGATGTTGAAGAAGACTCAGTCACCGTAGACCAGATGATCCAGTTCCTCGCCCGCCGGCTCAACATGGAAGACAAGCCGGTGGCCCTGCGCCGGCTGTTGAGCCACACGCGCAGCGAACGGGCGCTGATCGCCATCTTTCTGGCGCTGCTGGAGATGGTCCGCATACAGGCCATTCTTCTCCGCCAGGACCGCGCCTTCAGCGAAATCTTCGTCAAGAAGCACAGCGGCTTCGACGCAGTGATGAACGAAGGACTAATGAACGCGCGTGACGACTGGCGGTAAGGGATTGCCGGGCTGGTTCCGTTCCGGCCGGATCTCTCCGCGGTGTGATCCGAATCACGGAGTCAATGGGTCAAAGTGGATAGCCTTGATCGTAGGGCGTATGCGCCGAGAGCGCTCAAGCGACCCAGGAGCTTCATTATGGCTTATGTAATAACCGATGCCTGCATCATGGACTTTGTCTGCGCGGCGGAGTGTGCCACCGCCGCCATCGCACCCGCCTCCGCCGACGATGCCGCTGCCGCCGGCATCTCCCAGTTGTTCATCAATCCGGATGAGTGCATCGACTGCGGCAACTGCGCGTCGATCTGTCCCTCGGGAGCAATCTTCGCGGAAGACGAACTTCCGGCGGAGAAGGCGCATTTTGCCGCCAAGAACAAGGCTTATTTCAACTAAATCAGCATTCTGCGGAGGTTGAAACCCCCGCCTCCCTCCGCAAGGAGATGGTACGCATCAGCCGCTCTTACGGCTCACTCTTGACGGGCTGCGCCGAGGTGGCTGCAGGCTGAGCCTGCGCTGGGCCAGCCGCTGAGGCCGGCGCATTCATGAGCATCACCGGCAAGGTCAGCGTCTGCACTGTCTCCGGGTCGTCGCGCAGCTTCAGGTAGAGGACGCCGTTCAGCGGATGGGGTACGCTTACCTGGGTTCCGGTGAATTCCAGCGGCAGATCGGCGGCGTTATCGAACTCCGGCGTGGCGGCGATTGAGGCGGCCAGGAAGAGATTGCTCCCGGTCAGCGTGCAGGTCTTGGCGAGAGCGTGTGGACAGTGCAACTCCTTGAAGCCGGGCAGACGCACCAGCGTTCCCAAGGGCAGCCAGTCGCCGGTTACCCCGTCCTCCGAGAGAGCGCGGACCCGCAGCGGCCCAAAGGCCGAGGAGCCGAAGCGGGCCAGCGGTTCCACAACGCCCAGTGCGGTCTTTGCATCTTCGAGCATCAAGCTGCCGTCGGCCAGCGACAGCAAGGTGCTGAAACTGCCGTCGGCCGCGGCTACCTCGACCTTTTCACCGCGGGGGAAGCGCGGCGGCACGCTGGTGCGGAGAAAGAAGACCAGCCGCCGCTCGACGGGCAAGTCGTCGGGGCTGCCCAGTTGCACCGGCGAGGGCGGGGCGGAGGCTTCTTCCTGTGTGCCCTTGCTAAGCAGCGTCACCTGCGGGCGGCGCGGCTCCACGATGACCGGTACGCGCAGCAGACGGCCGTCCTGCAACAACACGCCGGCATTCACGCGTTTTCCCGGCTCCAGGGCGGCCGTTGAGCTGTCAGCGTTCATCGCCAACTGGTCGTAGTCCTGCATGCGAGTCAGTGTGGCCGGCTTCCAATTGATGTCGCCCAGGCTGACCTTGGCCACCTCATCCAGCCGGTTGCCTTTCAACAGCGCCACCGCGTCTCCCGCGCTCAGCGTCAGGCGGTCGAGCGCCGCCGCCTCGGCGTAGGCCACCATCGGCAACGGATCTGGCTTTTCCAGTCCAAACTGATAGATTTCCAGGCTGACCGGCCCCGGAGCCGCGTCCTTCATGGGGACGATCACCTCCATCTGATCCGGTTTGGGTGACTTCCAGGCCAGCTTGAGCGGAGTGCCGGGGGCGGCTGCCTGTAGCTCAATCCTTTCGACGCACAAGGCGTTTTCCCCTTCAATGTGCAGCGTGTCCTCGCGGCCCACCACAAGCGCCGACTGGTCGGCTGCCGCCAGGCTCCACTTGTCGGCCTGCGCCGCGCGCAGGTGGAAGCGCGGCCCCTCCCAGTCGTCGAAGCCCCACTTGCCGCGCAAGACGCCGGTCAGCTCGCCCGCCGGCAAGGGCGGTGCGGGTTGCGCCAGCACCAGTCCGCCCAGCGATGAATCGGTCTTCACCGGCAGATCCACCGGGCTGCCTTTGTTCTTCTTATTGCTTTTGTCTTCAATGCGCAACTTGAGATCGTGGGCCAATTCCGTGGCAAAGACCAGAGGCGCGCCCTCAACCGGCAACACCAGGTCAGGCTTTGCGGCGCAAAATCTATCAGCCGGGCTTACCGGATGCAGCGGCGGCGGCTTGACCGCGCCCACCGGCGGAAGCGCTACCACCACCACCGACTTGGGATCGCGGAAGGAGGGCGGCACATTCAGCCGCAGGTTGAGTGTGTCCTTTGCCGGAAGCGCCAGTGCGGGAATGTACTGGAAATGCGCCGTATGCAGCGAGGCGAGAATCCTGGCAGTATCCATGATGGCGCCGACATAAGGGCTGAAAGCGCCCGCGCCGGCCAGATTCGAGTAACTAATCTGGTTCATCAGGTCCGCGTTTGAACCGCTGGTCAGTTGCGCCACCCGCGATTGCGCATTGGCGTCGTCCAGCACCAGCCCTTCCGTGTGTTGCAACAGGCAGGGAGCCTGCTGCTCGCTGGGTTTGTCAAAGCATTGCTGGTCAAGCCGGATGCCCAGGCTGCGTGCCGCTCTCTCGGCACGTTCCTTAAGCAAGCCGGGATCGGTCTGGGAGGTCTCCTTGACCTCGGCCAGGTAAGCGTCCAGGCGCATCCGGTCCCCGCTGGCCGCCTGCAGATCCTGCACGGCGCGGACAAAGGCGCCGGGGCGGCCACGCACCGCGGCGCGAAGAGTGCTGAAGTCTCCGCCCGTCTCCGGCGCCAGAAAGATCAGCGCCTGCTGGGCTTCATCGGGCACCGTGACGAAGACGCCTTCTTCGCTCGCCTGGCGGCTCCAGGTCTCCACGCGGGTAAACCACTCCGGCGGCGGCGGGTTCATCGCCCCGCGCAGAAAAGCGACAATCAGCACATAATGGGCCGACTGGCTCTCGGGAAAGTCGGGGTGAATCCACAGCCGGTCACCGGGCAGCAAGTTGGGGGTCTCACCGATCGGCAGCGTGACCGCTCCCCGCTTGATGTGGATATCCACCTTCGGTCCGGAAAGATCAAAGGCCGGCTCGGCGGCGTGTACTCCGGTTGTAACCAGGCAAAACAACAGCAACAATAACAAACAGCTGCGCATATCTTCTATTGTACGGAGCATGCCCCCTGGATAGATCGGCGGAGGAAGCGCATGAATACCGAGCCGGCACCATGGACCGATGAGGCGTGAGGGCACTGTAAGGCAACTAAGCGGAAACTGAATGAGCCCTTTTAAATCGCCAAAGGAGAAAAGGCAGAGCCGAGAGCGAAAGAATCGCCAGGGCACGAAGCAAGGTCTCGGCAATCGTCTGGCCCGAGGATGCAAAGGGGAAGAAGTTCATCCGGATGTGCCCAAGCCCGCCGGGCACCGTCGCTTGCCCCGCTTGAATCTGGACAGTGGCGCTCATCCACGCGATCAGCGCCAGACCAGCCATGGGCCAAAGCGCTTGCAAGCGTTGCCGGGCGGCCACCAAACCGATTCCCCAGCCAACGAGAATCGGCGCGCTGTAATAGAGCAGCCTGCCTACGCCAAAATAGAGAATTGCCAGGCCGTCTACGCGGACGAAAGGCGAATCCGCACCCGGCAGAAAGATCTTCCAGCCGGACCACAAAATGAGGCAGGCAGTGAGGTACATTGCCGCCAGCAACATGAGCGGGGCAAGACTGAAGAAGGCCCACGGGGCGCGCACAAACCAAGATTGGAAGTGGCGCTGCTCGATCATCGCCCGGGCAAGATCGTCTACTCCGCCGAGCCGGACGAGCGCCGCGGATTCCGCTTCCGCGCGACTGCGCCCCGCGCGTTCTTCTTCCACCGTCAGGTCGGCCCAGTGATCGGCAAGTTCGGTCAGATAGCGCCGCACATGCCGTGGCGCAACTCCAGCCCGCAATAAGCGCTCACGAAGTTCGTTGAATGGCTTCGCCATGTTGCCCTCCCGTTAGAATTGTTTGGATTGCGGCCGCCAGATGGGTCCAAGCCTCCGCCAGATCCGCCAAACGAGATGATCCGGCACGCGTTACGGAATAGTAGATGCGACTGCGGCCATTGACGGTCTTGCGGCTCGACGCCAGCGCCCCGTCGCGTTCCAGCCCGTGCAGCACGGGATAGACCGCGCCTTCGCCGATCGCGATCACCGCGCCGGTGCGGCAGCGGATGGCCTGAACGATCTCGTAGCCATACATCTCCTCTTGCTGGAGCAGCCGGAGAATCAGCAGCTCCGGAACGCCATTCATAAAATTCGGATTGGTTTCACGCGCAGCCATTGAAAACACTATACCTCACGGTTCGAGGCATTGCAAGAGGAAAACAAAGTTTTTTGCAACGGCAGGAACCCTTTCTCTGACACGACACAATGAATCAAAATCAGATACTCTTTTTTGCAAAACTGCTCGCAAAGCCGTTTTATCGGTTACACTGGGGGATGAATAGCTTCAAGCTGAGCGATTAGCTAGAGTTTTTTCCCATTCACTGCGTGGAAGTAACCAGCGGAAGATGGCCATGATTCGGGCAAAAGTCCTGAAAGCGCCATGCGCCGCATTAACTTCATCGGGTAATACATATGCTTGCCGAAGAATGGCAGGCGCCCTTCCAACGGATCGTAACCAAGCTCGAAGCATCGCCTGGACGCGCCCAGGGCCGCCCGCAACAGAGGATGTATTTCAAGCCCATCCTCAGCCGCGATGAGTGAATTTTTAAACTAAGGCTGCTCACTCTTGTCCGCAGCTCAATTCCGGAAGCAGGCGATGAAACCAGCCGGAGAGCTTGCAGCGCAGACGGAGAGCAGCGGCAGCATTACGGAGAAGGAAAAATGAAATCGACAAAAGCATTCCAAAGTAGCGTAGAAATAGGCAATCTGAGCATACCCGACGCGGAAGAAATCATCGAAGAAGCTCTGAATGAACTAGCCGTCTCTACAGATCCGGGCCTGGCGCAAGCCCTGCCCTTCCTGGCGCCTCCGGGCTATCAGGCGATCGTCGAGCTGTGCGGCGAAAACGGGCGCAGCAAGCGGCGCAACGCAATGGCGAATTCCTGGTCGCCGGAGGAGGACGAGGTGCGCATCTACTTCGAGCGCATCGACGGCGCAGAAGCCGCTCCGCACCCCATCCGCGTTCCGCGCGCCATCTCCGGGAACAGCTTCGAAGCCGAGGACGACGACGGCCAGGAGGCGCTGATTCCAGCCGACCTGGATGCGCGCGTGAAGGAGCTTTGCTCGTCGCTGGCCGAGGCCGAGCGAGGCGGTCACGCCTTCATCGCCCTCAAGTGGTTCCGCGACTCCTTCCTGCCGCGCAAGGCCTTCCGCTGGAATCAGCATCCGGAGTCGCGCCAGGCGGTGCTGGCCGAGGCCATCCAGCGCGGCGTCGTGGTCACCAGCAAGATCGCCAATCCCAAGACCCCGGCCTATCCCACCACCACCATCCGCCTCAACCGCGCCGAGGCCGGCATGCCCGACGAGGCGCAACGCTTCCACCCGGTCGCGGCGCATGGCGACTCCATTGCCGAAGCCATTGAAGAGGAACGGGGGAACCTGTGAGCTGCTATTTTCTTGAGGCCACTGCCTTCGCCAAGCTCTTTGTTCAGGAGCAGGGCACCGACGAGCTGATTCGCCTGATGGAGGCCGTCGAAGACAACCGCAAGCTGATCTCCGCCTCCACGCCACTGGAGGTCTACGGGGCCGTCCGGCGGCGCGAGCGGGCCGGCGGCATCAGCGCCGAAGACGCCACCGCGGCGCTGGAGATTCTGCGCATGGAAGCCGCGCGCATGGTCCAGGAACCGCTGAACCCGGCGGTTCTTGAAGCCGCGCGCCAGATCCTCGACCGCACAACGCTGCGCTGGCCCGACGCGCTGCAACTGGCCGCAGCCATCGTCGCCCGGGATATGTTCCAGGGCACCGAGATTATCTTCGTCTCCGCCTCGCCGCTGCTGCTGGAAGCCGCTAAAAGCGAAGGCTTCCACACGCTCGACCCGGCGAAGGAGGCGGTTGCGGCGGTAAAGGAAGTCGCAGATATGGTCCCGGACGCGGAGTAAGGGGAATCCCGCTAGTAAATGCAAGAGGAGTTTTCGCTCACCATGAAAGCCGCGAAGATCCAGCCCGCCCTTGAACCCTTCCCCAACTGCCCCGCCCTCGACGGCTGCCACTGCGTCACCAACTCCCTGGCCAAAATCTTCCATCATGCCGGCCATCCTCTCTCCGAAGAGATGCTGCTGGGTCTGGGCGCAGGTATGGGGTTCATCTATTGGCAGATGAAGATGGGCGCGGGCACGTACATCTTTGTCGGCGGCAGGGGAAACAACAAGAACTTTTACCAGGATCTTGGCGCGAGGACCGGCGTGAGGATTGGCGAGGTTACGACTTCCAGCGCTTCAAAGGCCGAAGCTGCTTTATTGCAGGAACTGGCACGGAAGGAGCCGGTGATGCTGGGCGGCGATATGGGCTTTCTGCCCTGGTTCCATTTTCCGGAGGAGTATCACTTCGGCGGGCACGCCTTTGTGGTCTGCGGCTATGACGGCGGGCGCACCGTTCTAGCCTCCGATATGGACCCGCAAATGGCCGGAGTGAAAAAGGGCTTCTATGCGCCGGTAACTTTGGAGCAGCTCGCCAAGGCCCGAAGCTCGCCCTATAAGCCATTTCCGCCCAAAAATCTGCGCCTGGAGTTCGACTTTGCCCGGTTTCGCAATCCGGGGAGCGAGGAGATCACCGCCTCGATTGCGCAAACTGTCGATGCTCTGCTCCATCCGCCAATCAAGAACTTTGGAGTCATGGGTTTGCGCCACACGGCTCGCCAGATCCTGCAGTGGCCGGCGATCTTCACTGACAAAGAGCTGCGCATGAACCTCTTCAACCTCTACGTCTTCATCGAGATCGGCGGCACCGGAGGCGGCTGCTTCCGGCCCATGTACGCGCGTTTTCTGTTGGAAGGCGCGAAGATCGCCCGCAAGCCGGCGCTGGCAAGCGCAGCGGAGATCTTCCATCAATCCGGCGGCAGGTTCACGGAGATTGCCATGCTCTTCAAGGAGGCCGAAACGATGAAGGGCGTGGAGGAGAAGGTGCGAACCGCCTCGCGGCTCTTCGGCGAGATCGCCGATCTGGAAGAAAAGGCCTGCCTGCTTCTGGAAAAAGGCCTTTGAGCGGCTGCGAAAGAGGCATCCATGTACGAACAGTAGTGCAGCTTGTGTAACCGGATAGTGCTACTAAGAGGAAATGCGTGCAGTGCCGACCTGTATCGCGGCGGAGAAGGTTCACACATGAGAATAGCATTATTTGTACTGCTAACGACTTCAATACTGACTCTCAGCGTTAAAGCTCAGACGCCGAGCATTGAAGAGAGTGGGGCATTTCAGCCTGGTCAGACCTTAATATCTGAGTCAAGCTCGCCTTCTAGCGTCTGGCACGAAGTGATTACAAATCATGGATCAAGCTCAATAGTAGCATTCCACGCCACCTTCCATTGCCCAGCGGGAGGTGGATTCAAAAGAATAGATATTGAATATGTGCACGATTCACTATTCCGATACGGTCATGATGCTAACATTCCACCTGGAGGCAGTGTCGAAATCACAGCAGCAGATCCTTCGCAATGTCCGGGCGGAGTAGATGCAGTGATTTTTTCAGATGGCCATAGCGAAGGCGATCAGCAACGGGTGAGCGCACTGTACGCTCAACGACGCGGCAGGTATAAAGCGCTTGGAGAAGCAATCAGAATGTTGGATGCGGTTGCATCCAACACTGAGAGTACACAGGCTATTATCGACACACTAGATCGGCTTTCACATTCGATTGCGAATGATATAACCATCAATAGCTATGAAAGATCCGGTATTACAGACTTTTATTCTTCGCTTAAAGGTACATTAGAGACCCCACACGGCATCGTGGAGGCGCCCTCGGATCATACATCGCAACGACAATTAAGCTACGATGAGGTAGTCAGAACTCAACATATATCGCGAGAGCAAGCAAAAGCTACTGTAATTCGCAATAAACTTCTTGAATGGAAAGCGGCGCTAGAAGGCAATACGGGTCCCCCATCGGGCAGATAGTGCAGTTGCGGCTCGGGGGAGCAGCATACGTATGCT
>Ga0326728_10006445_pt1 | contig 31584 bp, 24 predicted proteins | sample MB3enrmetagenome_FD_207602 | JGI IMG/M metagenome (GOLD analysis project Ga0326728, IMG submission 207602) | Lab enriched peat soil microbial communities from McLean, Ithaca, NY, United States - MB31MN | ecosystem: Environmental > Terrestrial > Soil > Wetlands > Peat | place: USA: New York...
TGCCCGACGGGCTTTACACCGCCCGGTTGGACCTGGAATATCCCGGCGGACTCAAGGCGAGCGCCCTGAGCGGCCCGGTGGAGCTGGATTCCACGCCGCCGACGATGCACTTGGCCATCGATCCGATCATCGTGCGTCCGGACTCCAGCGGGGCCGTGCTGATTCCCGCCCATCTAAAGATGACGGCCGCCGACAAGAACGGCGTGGGCGCCTGGAAGATCGATTTGAAGGACAAGGACGGGAAGCTTTTCAGGACCTTTTCAGGGGAGGGGCTGCCCCCCCAGGAGATCGTTTGGGACGGCACCAACGGCCTGGGCAGCTACGTGCAAAGCGGAAGCACCTACTTTTTCTGGCCTTCGGCCAAGGACAAGCTGGGCAATTGGGGCAAGGGCCAGCCGCTCGCGTTGGTGGTCCTGCTCAAGGAAATCCACTTTGACATCGCCAGCGACGCGCTTTTTGAGCCGGGCAAGGCGGACGTCCGCATCAGCGCCTACCACGAGCTTTTCAAGTTGAAGGATCTGATCCTTACGAACTACGAACCGGGGACCAAAGTGGATATCCTCGGCCACACGGACAATACCCCCGTGGTCTACAGCGTCTACCCCAACAACCAGGAGCTTTCCTTGGCCCGGGCCAAGGCCGTGGTCAAGTTTTTGGTGACCCTGTTGGATATGGACCCGAACATGCTCAACCCCGTCGGCAAGGGAGAAAGCGTCCCCAAGGCGAGCAACGACACCCCGGAGGGCCGGGAAGCCAACCGCAGGGTTGAAGTGATCATCCACGCCAAGGAATACCGCTGAACGGAGGCGCCACGGGCCGGGCGGTCCGCGGCGGCCTCTTTCCGACAAAAACAAAAACGCCGCTTACCCTTGGGTAGGCGGCGTTTTTGTGTGCGGAGGGTCCCGGGGAAGGGCCCTCTATTCCAGGCCTGGCCGGGTCATGCGTTCGGGGACGATCCAGGCGTCGTACTCTTCGGCGCTGAGCAGGCCCAAGGAAAGGGCGGCGTCCTTGAGCGTGGTCGATTCCCGGTGCGCTTTTTTGGCGATCTTGGCGGCGGCGTCGTAGCCGATATGGGGATTGAGGGCCGTCACCAGCATGAGGCTGCGCTGGAGCAGTTCGGCGATGCGCGCGTGGTCCGCTTCGATCCCCCGGGCGCAATGCGCGGTGAAACCGCGCACGCCTTCGGTGAGCAAGTCGGTCGAACGCAGGAAATTGTGGATGATCAGGGGTTTGAAGACGTTGAGTTCAAAGTTGCCCGAGGCTCCGCCGATGTTGAGGGCGACGTCGTTGCCCAGGACCTGGGCGCAGATCATGGTGAGCGCTTCGCATTGGGTGGGATTGACCTTGCCCGGCATGATGCTGGAGCCGGGTTCGTTTTCCGGGATGCGGATTTCGCCGAGCCCGGCGCGCGGGCCGCTGGCCAGCCAGCGCACGTCGTTGGCGATTTTGTTGAGCGAGCAGGCCAGGGTTTTGAGCGCGCCGTGGGCGAAGACCAGGGCGTCGTGGGCGGCCAGCGCTTCGAATTTGTCGGGAGCGCTGACGAAGGGGCGTCCGCTCAGCGCGGCGACGTGGGCCGCCGCCAGTTCCGCGAAGCGGGGGTGGGTGTTGAGCCCGGTGCCGACGGCGGTTCCGCCGAGCGCCAATTCGTGGAGGCCCGCCTCCACCGCTTCAAGGCGCGCGATATCCTGGGAAAGCATATGGGCCCAGCCGCCGATTTCCTGGCCCAGGGTCAGGGGAACCGCGTCCATCAGGTGGGTGCGTCCGATCTTGACGACTTGGGCGTTTTCCAGCGCCTTCGCCTTCAGGACGTCGCGCAGTTCCGCCAGCGGGGTTTTAAGCGCGGCGAGCGCCTCGACCGCGGCGATATGCATGGCCGCCGGGAAAGTGTCGTTGCTGCTTTGGGCCTTGTTGACGTCGTCGTTGGGGTGGATCGGGCTTTTGCCGCCGGGAAGCCCGCCGGCGAGTTCGATGGCCCGGTTGGCGATGACTTCGTTGGCGTTCATGTTGCTTTGGGTGCCCGAGCCGGTCTGCCAGACCACCAGCGGAAAGTGGGCGTCCAGGGCGCCGGCGATCACCTCGTCGGCGGCCCGCACGATCAGGCCGGCCTTTTCCAGGGAAAGGAGTCCGAGTTCGGCGTTGGCCAGGGCGGCCGATTTTTTGAGCAAACCGAAAGCGCGGATCATGCCGCGGGGGAGGATATCCCGCCCGGCGCCCGCCTTGAAATGTTCCAGACTGCGCTGGGTTTGGGCGCCCCAATAGCGGTCGGCGGGGACGGCGATCTCCCCCATGGAGTCGCGTTCGATGCGGGTCTCGGCCATGGGTTCTCCTCAGTCCGGGGAAGCGGCGCTGTCGACCGGGCCTTCGCCCTGGATGTTCAGCCCGGCGTCGACAAAATGGACTTCCCCCGTCACGCCGCTGGAAAGATCGCTCAGCAGGTAGAGCGCGGCGTTGCCGACCTCCTCCTGGGAGACCGTGCGCCGCAGGGGGGCGGCCTGTTCGGCCAGCTTCAGCTTCGCCTTGAAGCCGCCGATGGCGCTGGCGGCCAAGGTTTTGATGGGGCCGGCGCTGAGGGCGTTGACGCGGATGCCGCGGGGGCCCAGGTCGGCGGCCAGGTAGCGGACGCAGGACTCCAAGGCGGCTTTGGCGACCCCCATGACGTTGTAATTTTTCATGACCTTTTCGGAACCGTAATACGTCAGCGTGAGAATAGAGGCCCCCGGATTCAGCAGGGGCAGGGCGGGGCGGGTCACCGCGACGAGGGAATAGGCGCTGACGTCCAGGGCCAGGGCGAAGCCGGCGCGGCTGGTGTCGACGAATTCGCCGTCGAGATCTTCGCGCCGGGCGAAGGCCATGGAATGGACGAGGATATCGAATTTGCCCCAGATCTTTTCCACTTCGTGGTATACAGCGTCGATGTCGGCGTCCTTGGAGGCGTCGCAGGGCAGGACCAAGCGCGCGCCTACGCTTTGCGCCAGCGGGCGGACCCGTTTTTCCAGGGTCTCGCCGAGGTAGGTGAAGCCGAGTTCGCAGCCTTCCCGATGCAAAGCCTCGGCGATCCCCCAGGCGATGGAACGGTCGTTGGCGACCCCATAGATGAGCGCTTTTTTACCGGTTAACAGACCCATGCCTTCTCCTGAATATTGGCGGAAGTCGACGTGCGCAAGCAAGACTAGCTTCTCCGGCGCCTTCTGTCCACCGGGGCGGGACGCCACTTTTTCGGCGCTCCGCTAGGCGGGAACCGGGAATTCCGTTATCCTGGAAGGGTTTCCCGTCACCGGAGTTCGAGGACCGCATGAGTTCGCCCCTCTGGAACAAAAAGCTGATCTGCCCGTTTTGCGGCAAGGAGTTCGAAACCAGCCGGATTCGGCAGGGCGCCGTAAGCGTCCGCGAAAAGTGGACCGATTTCGGGAGCGTGTTCGAAGGCCTGTGCCCGTATTTTTACGCGGTGACCGCGTGTCCGCATTGCCTGGTGGCCGCGCGCAACGAGGAATTCGAGAAGATCAACGCCGGCTACGAGCCGAAGCTGATGGAATTCAGCAAGCGGGCGCGGGCCCAGCAGACGCCCCATCCCGAGCTTTTCGCCCTGGGGGAGATTCCGGCGGAAGTCGCGGTGAAGCGCCACGAACTGGCCATCGCCTGCCACAAGGCCCGGGCCCATGCCGAACCCGGGGAACTCGCCGGACTCTGGCTGCATATCGTCTGGATCCGGCGGCTCGCCGGCGACGCCGAGGGCGAACGCAAGGCCATGGAGCAGGCGGTCGCGGCGTACCAGATTTTCTTCGAAAAAGGGAACAAGCTGCCGGATAAGCTGGGCGAGCCGGGCGTGGTCTACCTGATCGGCGAGCTGTTTCGGCGCCTGGGCCGCCTCAAGGAGGCGCGCGAACACTTCGCCCGAGCCCTTTCCAACCGGGACTTGGCGAACTACCCCAACGTGGAAGCCCTGGTCCGGGACCAGATGATCGTGGTCAAGGAACAGATGGAAGCCCAAAAAGGGATTCCGTCGGCGGAGAACTGAGGAGAAAAGCGTGGCCCAAATTACCATCGATTTGGACGAGATCCGCGGTTTCGGCCTTCCGGACGTCGTGGTGCTGTGCCTGCTGGTCGCGTTCGTCGCCGGACTGGCGGTGCTGGGACGCAGTTGGGGCGCGCCCTTCGTGGCCGAGGCCCCCATCGATCTGGGGAACTGGTCGCTGGTCGGCTACAGCCTGCTTTCGATGACCCGGGGGCTTTTGGCGATCCTGGTTTCCTTCGGGCTCAGTCTCTGGTGGGGCCTGTGGGCCGCCAAGAGCCGGAGGGCGGAACGGGTTCTGCTGCCCTTGGTGGACATCCTTCAGTCGATCCCCGTCCTGGGTTTCATGCCCGCGTTGGTGATGGCCATGGTGGGGCTGTTCCCCTCGAACCGGGTGGGCTTGGAGCTTACGGCCGTCCTGCTGCTGGTCTCCAGCCAGGCTTGGAACATGGTGCTGGCCTTCTACAAAAGCTGCACGAGCATCCCCCGCGATCTGAGCGACGCGGCCGACGCTTCCGGCTTGAGGGGGTGGCGCCGTTTCGTCAGCCTGGAGCTTCCGGCCGGATCCCGCGGCCTGGTTTGGAACGGGATGCTTTCGATGGCCGGCGGCTGGTTCTTTTTGGTCGCCATCGAGTCCTTCCAGGTCGGGCGCCAGGGCTTCCGGTTGCCCGGTTTGGGCTCCTACATGGCGACCGCCATCGAGGCCGGGGACGTTTCGGCGATGCTGCGGGCTTTGGCGGCGATGGCCGTGATCGTGGTCGCCGTGGACCAATTGGCGTGGCGCCCCCTGCTGGCCTTGGCCTGGCGTTTCCGCATCGCCGAGGGCGACGAGGATCCGGTTTCAAGCTGGTTCGGGGATTTGCTGACGCGGATGTTGAGGGGCAAGCGCCTCACCGAATCGGTGGCCCGGCGCGCCTGGAACCTGGTGCGCCGCAGAGGCGCTCCCGTGGTGGCGCCCTTACGGGCCGGCGGACGGAAGGTGCTTCTGCCCAAACGCCTGGAGACGGCGGCGTTGTTTTTGGGGGCCCTGCTGCTGGGCTGGGGGGGCTGGCGTCTGGCCACCCTTCTGGGACAGGTGGCTTGGACCGATTGGAGAGCTCTGCTGCTCCAGGCCGCGGAAACCTTGCTTCGCATCCTCGCGGCCACGGCGTTGGCCTCTCTGGTCGCCCTGCCCCTGGGCGTCGAATTGGGCTTGAGCCGCCGGACCTCGCGGTGGGCCCGGCCGTTCATCCAGATCGTGGCGAGTTTCCCGGCGCCGATGCTTTTTCCGGCGCTGGTGGTGGTGCTGACCGCTCTGGGGGTGGGCTTGAACCTGGGCGCGGTGGCCCTCATGGTCACCGCCACCTTTTGGACGATCCTCTTCCACACCATCGACGGCGCCGCCGCCATTCCCGGGGATTTGCGGGAGGCCTGGGCCGCCTATGGGGTGAGGGGGACGGGCCGGTGGCGCCGCTTTTTGCTGCCGAGCCTTTTGCCCAACCTTTTGGTGGCCTGGGAGACGGCGCTGGTGGCCGGATGGAACGCCAGCATCGTCACCGAATACGTTCACTTGCACGGCGCGACCCTGACGGCCGACGGCCTGGGTTCGACCATCAACCAAGCCACCGAAGCCGGGAACTTTCCGCTGCTGACCGCGGCGGTCCTGGTCCTGGTGGCGGTCGTTTTGGCCACCAATCGGCTCATCTGGCACCGCCTGTTCGACGTCGCCCATCGCCTTCAGGATAGATCATGACCCAAGCCATCGACGCGACCGCCCTGCCTGACGCCGTTGTCGCGGAGGACGTCGCCCTTCTTGAGATCAAGGACGTCGAGGTCGACCTGGATCTTCCGGGCCGCCCCCGGACCCGTCTTCTGGACGGAGTCAGCCTCGAGGTGCGCCCGGACGAGGTCGTCGCCGTGCTCGGGCCGACGGGCTCGGGCAAAAGCACCCTGGTGCGGGTGGCCGCGGGCTTGGTCGCGCCCAACCAGGGCCAGGTCCTGGTGCGCGGGACCGCCTTGCGCGGAGCCAGCCCGCGCGTGGGGGTGGTGTTCCAGACGCCGGCGCTGTTTCCCTGGTTGAGCGTGCAGGCCAACGTGGAGCTCGGCCTGGAAAAGCTCCCCGCCGAGCGCGGGCGCAAGGAACAGATGGTCGCCTGGGCGCTGGATCGTCTGGGCCTGGAAGGCTTCGAGGAGGCGTATCCCCGCGAATTGAGCCAGGACGTGAAACTGCGGGTCTCCCTGGCGAGGGCTTTGGCGTCCCAGCCGGAACTGCTGATCCTGGACGACCCTTTTTCGGGGCTGGACGTGCTGACGGCGGAGGCCCTTCGCAACGAGCTGGTGGCCCTGTGGCAGCATACGGACGTCAACCCTAAGGCGGTGCTGCTGGTGACGCACGACATCGAGGAGGCGGTTTCCTTGGCCACCCGTGTGCTGGTGCTGACCGGGACGCCCGCGCGCCTGTCCGCCGAACTGCCGATATCCCTGGCCTATCCGCGCGACCCTTCGGACCCCGCGTTCGCGGAGCACGTCAGCCGCATCCACGAATACCTCACCAAACAGATACTTCCGGACGAGGCCCCCGCCGCCGTCGCCCAGCCGCAGGCGGCCCCGGCGGCCCTGCCGGGCGACCGTTTCGCGAAGCGGCTGGCGCCCCTGCCGAAAGCCGATTTGGCCCAGGTTCTCGGCCTTTTGGAAGCCCTGGACGTGCGGGAGGGCTGCATCGACATCTTTGAATTCGCCGCCGAAGCCCGCCGGGAATACCAATCGGTGGTGTTGGTGGTCAACGCCGCCGAAATGCTCGGGCTGGTGAGCACTCCGCAGGACCGCGCCGAGATTTCGGAACTGGGACGCAGGATGCTGAATTCGGACGTCAACGGCCGCAAGATCCTGCTGAACATGCAGCTGCAGAAGATCAAGCTGTTCTCGGACTTTGTGGCCCTGATCGAAGCCTCGCCGGAGCACGGCCTGAGGCGCGAGGACGCCCTGGAAAAGCTGGCGGTGTTTTTCCCCTGGGAAAACCCCCTGCAGACCTTCAACACCTTGGTGGCTTGGGCCCGCTACGCGGAGCTTTTCGGCTATTCGCCCCGACGGGCCCTGCTGTACCTGGACCACGTGTTCACCACGGAAGGCGGCGAAATCCGCGAAATCCAGAGGCCCAAGCTCGGGCCCCGGGCCCGCGGCGGAGCCAAACCGGAAACCGCGCCCGTGCCCGAGGCCGTGCCCGAGCCGGAAGCGCCCAGCGAAGCCATGTTGCAGGCGGCCGAAGACGCCGCGCCGCAGCTTGAACCGCCCGATTTGGGCGGCGAAACAGGAGGTTGAAAGAAATGGAAAAGAGCGACGTCTTGGTCGTGGGCGCGGGGACCTTGGGGCTTTCGAGCGCCTGGCGGCTCGCCAAAGCAGGGCTCAAGGTGCGCGTCCTCGAGCGCAACGCCGAATGCGCGCAGGAGGCGACTTTCGCCTCCGCGGGGATGATCGGGGCCCAGAGCGAGGCCATGGAGGACGACGCCTATTTCGCCGCCACCCTGGCCAGCCGCGACCGCTGGCCCGCTTTCGCCGCCGAGCTCCAGGCCGCCACGGGGGACGATTTCGGCTATCATCCCGGCGGCTGCCTGCATCTGGCCTTCGGGGCCAGTTTTGAACGGCGCCTTGAGAGCAAGTACCTTTGGCAGAAACGGCGCGCGGGCGCGGTGACGCGCCTCGAAGGCGATGAGCTGTTCCGGCGCTATCCCCTTTTGGGGCCGCGCGTGACCTGCGCCTTTTTCGCCGATGGCGACCATTGGGTGGACAACGAACTGCTCGGGCAGACCCTGGTGAAGGCCTGCCGTCAGGCCGGAGCGGTCCTGGAGGTCCGCGCCGAGGTGAACGCCTTGGCCCGGTCGGGCGGCCTGTGGGAGGTCGCGTGCGCGGACGGACGCCGTTTCGCGGCGAAGCACCTGCTGGTGGCGGGCGGTTCCTGGGTGAAGGGCCTGCTCGCGGGCGTCGTGGACCTGGAGACCGTGAAATGCTTTCCGGTGAAGGGCCAGATGATGGAACTGAAGGTCCCCAAAGAGATGATGCCCGAGGCCCCGGTCCACGCGGAGAACGTCTATCTGGTGCCGCGCGGCGAACAGCGGCTCTTGGTGGGGGCCACGGTCGAGACCGTGGGCTTCGACAAGCGCATCACCGCGGAGGGGCTGGAATACCTCCTGTACAACGCTTTCGAGACGGCGCCGGACCTGCGCTCCTGCGAGATCACCCGGACTTGGGCGGGCTTGAGGCCCGGCAGTCCGGACGGCTGGCCGACGTTCGGGCCGGGGCCGCTCGAAGGCCTGCACTTCGCCTTGGGGGCCTTTCGCCGGGGCATTTTGCTCACCCCCCTGGCCGCCGAGACCGCGGCGGCCGGCATCCTGGGGACGGCGGCCCCCGCCGAAGCCGCGGCTTTCCATTTCGGGCGCGTGCGGCCGGCGATGGCGGTGGAGGCCACGCACCGATGATCCAAACGGCCCTTTTTGACCTGGACCACACCCTGATCGATTTCGATTCGGACCACGGGTGGGGGGATTTTTTGTGCCGCCGGGGCAAAGTGGATGCGGCTTGGTACGCATCGGAGAACGACGCCTTTTATGCGGCGTACCGGGAGGGAAAGCTGGATATGCAGGCTTTCCTCCGCTTTTCGTTGAAGCCCTTGGGGGATTTGCCCTGGGACGAATTGCTCGCCTTACGGGCGGAGTTCATGCGCGAAGAGGGCGGGAAACGGATTTTGCCCAAGGCCAGGGAATTGGTGCGATCCCATCAGGCCCAAGGGCGGCGTTGCGCCATCGTCACGGCGACCAACCGTTTCGTCACCGAGCCCTTCGCCGAGGCCTTGGGGGTCGACGCCTTGTTGGCGACGGAGTTGGAGACGGCGGGCGGGCGGCCGACGGGGCGCCCGGCCGGGACGCCGTGCTTTCAGGAAGGCAAGATCGCCCATGTGGAGGCCTGGCTAAAAGGTTTTGACGGGCGGCTCGGCGAATGCGCCTTCTACACCGACAGCTTCAACGATTTGCCCTTGCTCAATAAGGTGGGAGCGCCGGCGGCCGTGGATCCGGATCCGAAGCTCAGGGAAGAGGCGCGGAGGCGGGGCTGGGAAATCCTCAGTCTGCGCGGCTGAAGGGACGGGATAGAACCCTCTCCCCAAGATAATCGGATGGGTATTTAAAAAAGAAGAGCCCCGGCCGCAAGGCCAGGGCTCTTCTTTTTAGCAAGGGAAGCGATGCGCGAGACGCCGCGCGTTGTCCGGGACTCAGCGGGCCCGTTCTTCGCCGTCCCGGGGCCGCGCCGCAGGCGCTTTGACTTTGGGATGCTTGCGGAGCGGCTTGCGTCGGGGCGCGGCCGCGGGACCGCGCCGGACGACACGCTGACGGAACCGCTCCAGGGAGGCTTTCCGAGCGGAAGCCTTCTCCCGGAATCGCCGCAACAGTTCATGGCGTTGGGCGTGGAGTTGGTGGGCATGGGCCCAGCGGTGGAGGAAGGCCTCCTTTTCGGCCGGGTTCAAGGGGCGGGCGTCGGACAGCATCCCGCCGGAAACGCTTCGGCGCTCAAAAGGATGGATCGCCGCCATATGGGTCCGGGCCGCGTCCCCGAACTGGACCACGCCGCCTTGGACCGTCACCGAGGAACTGCCGTCCACGCCCAGGGCGACTTCGAAGTCCGTGCCTTTGACCGCGGCGACCGAACCGGGGGTACGCACTTCAAAGGTGGAGCCCAATTTGAGCTTTTCGACCACGGTCGCCAGGAGCCCCCGGGCCAGGGTCATCAGGGTGACGGAGCCGGGGGCGCCGCTGGAGAGGGCGTCCAGGGTCATTTCGCTGTTGGCGCCCAAGGCCACGGAACTGCCGTCGGCGAGCACCATCTGGGCGGAGGCGCCTTCCTCGGTGCGGATGCGGTCCCCCGGCGCAAGCAGGTCGCCTTCCTCGAGTTTGACCCAGCCCGCCCCGTCTTGGAGTTCGACGCTTCCGCGGATTTCGACGAGCGTGGCCGCCACGCGTTCCGCCGCGACGGAGCCGGGGGCGGCATCCTCCGCCCCCGCGGGGCTCGCCGCGGACAGGCAAAGTGCCGTCGCGGCGGCGAAGGCGATACGCGCAAACAGGCGATGCATGGGCGCTCCTAACGAGGGGAGGGGTTGTCCGGGAACCCCCTCCGGGGGAAAGGTCTGCGGCGTTTGGCCGGACGCCGGAAGAAGGACGCCCGGCGTCCTGGGCGCGTTCCCTTGGGGGGCGCTTCGACGTCCTGCAAGAGCTTGGAAGCCAGCCGACGGGATGATAAAGTAAGCCTCTTTATATTAATCGGGAGTCCGACGTGCTGAAAAGAGTTCTGTGTGCGCTGTGTCTGGTTGCGGCATCCGCCGCCGCCTTCGCCGGCGGGGTGGAGAGCTGGAACCGCCAGGTCAAGGAGGCCGCCCAGGCCCAGCATAAAGGGGATCTGAAACAGGCGGAAAAGCTTCTGTTGAAGGCCCTGCTGGTCACCGAAGGCTTTGACGCGGACGATCCGCGGGCGGCGTACACCCTGGACTTTTTGGGGACGGTCTACCAACAGATGGGCCGCGGCGAGGACGCCATCGCCGTTTTCGAGCGCGCCCTCAAGGGGTTTGACCGCGCCTTGGGGCCGCGCCACGAGGACACCCTGGCCTCGGTCGGACGCCTGGCCGACGCTTATGAGGCCGAAAAGCATTGGGACAAGTCGGAACCCCTGAGGCGCCGCCTGTTGGCGGAGTTCAACGGCCAAACCAACCCGGATAAAGCCGCCCTGGCCCAGGCCGAAAGCGACGTGGCCCTATGCCTGGACGCGCAGAAAAAGTGGGACGAGGCGATGCTCCTTTACGGGGACGTGTTGCGCCTGCGCAAGGAGGCCCTGGGCGAGCAAGCTCCCGAGGTCGCCGAGACCTTGAGCAACGAGGGAAGGGTCTGGCTCCTGAAAGGGGACGCTTCCAAGGCCGAGGATTTGCTGAGGCAGGCCCTGGCCGTGGACGAAAAAGCGTTCGGCCCGGGGGACGCGTCGGTGGCCGACGATCTGCACCGGCTGTCCACCGTGCTCGCCAAAGAGGGCAAGGATTCCGAGGCCAAAGCCGACGAGGACCGCGCGACGGCCATCGAAGCGGCCCAACATGCCGCCCCCGAACCCACGCCGCAAGCCGCGGTTCCGGCGCCGACGCGGGCGGGCGAATGAGGGCTAAGCGTCCCGAAATCCGGCCGGGGGGAGCTCCCAAGGCCGCGTCCGGCTCCCCCGTGTTCACGGTCACGACCCGCCGCAAGCCGACGGTGGCGGCGCTCAAGAAACTTTACGCCCAGGCCTGGTGGACCGCCGAGCGCGGCGACAAGGGGATCGCGACGGTGTTGAAGCATTCCGACGTGATCGCTACGGCCTGGGACGGGCGGCGCCTGGCGGGCTTCGCCCGCGCCAGCACGGATTTCGCCTATCGGGCGGTCCTTTGGGACGTCATCGTCGACCCCGCCTATCGGCGTTCGGGCCTGGGGAGCCGTCTGGTCCGTGCGATCACCGAGGATCCTCGGCTGAAGGGCGTGGAAAGCTTCTGGCTTTACACCACCGAGATGCAGACGTTTTACCGCAGTCTTGGATTCAAGGCCTACCCCAAGAACGTCATGGTGTGGCGCCGTTACGTCCCCGCGAGGGCCGAGGTTTGAGCGCACCCAAGGTGAAATATTTCCAGGATCCCCTGTACGGCCAGATCGCCGTGGGATCGCCCCTGCTGCTGGCTTTGATCGACAGCCGGGCCGTGCAGCGGCTGCGCCATATCCGCCAGTTGGGGGTGAGCTACCTCACCTTTATCGGCGCCGAGCACAGCCGATTCAGCCACAGCCTGGGGGTGATGAACCTGATGGGCCGGGCCCTGGACCATCTGGAGAGGGAAGAAGGCGTCCGTTTCAGCCGCGCGGGCCGGGAATTGGCTTCGGCGGCGGGCCTGCTGCACGATGTGGGGCACTGCGCCTTCAGCCACACGCTCGAGGGCGTGCTCATCGGCAACCATGAGCGCATGGGGGCCCGGCTCCTGAGGGAAGATCCGGGTTTGAAGGCCGTGTTGAAGGCCAAGGCCCCCCAGGTCGCCGCGCTGATCGAGGGCGGGGCGCTCGGGCGGGAGGGCCGCATCATCCACGATCTGCTGTCCAGCCAATTGGACATGGATCGCCTCGATTACATGGTCCGCGACGCCCATTACACCGGAGTGAATTCCGGCCAGGTGGATCTGGACCGGATCATCGCCAGCCTGACCGTCAGCCGGGGCCATTTGGCCGTCAAGGAACGGGGCCTGCTGGCGGTGGAGGAATACTTTTTGGCCCGCTACTTCATGTATTGGAAGGTCTATTTCCACAAGACCAGCCGGGGCATGGATCTGTTGCTGAAAGTGCTGATGGCGAGGGCGAAGGAACTCTGGAACCAGGGCGCCTTGCCGCGCGAAAGCGCCTCGCCGGCCTTGGCGGCCGTGTTGGACCAGGGCGGGGCCGTCGGCACGGGATTATTTTTGGACCACGACGACAGCGACATCTTGGTGGCGGTCAAGCGCTGGGCCCAGGGACCGGATTCGGACCTTTCCCGGCTCGCCTCGCGGTTTCTGGAGCGCCGCAAGCTGACGCTGCTGTGGGAGGCCTCCTCCATCGACGAGGATCTTTCGCCCGCGGTTCAGGGGCGCTTGCGCGAGCATTTCGCCCGGCGCGGGGCGGAAGGGAAGGCCTCGTTGCTGATCGAAGACCGGCTCGGCGTGGCGCCCTACGACCGTTCGCAGCCCATCTGGGTCGCGGGCGCCGCGGGACTGAAGGAATTGAGCACCCGGAGCCGGGTGGTGCGGGGCATTTCGGAGCCCCAGCCCCACGCCCGCTATTACGTGCCCGCCGAGGATTTCACGGCGGCCCTGGCGCTGTTGAAGGCGCGTTGAAGGAAGGGATATGGCCGAAATCAACGATTTTTCGAAATTGGAAGGCCTCCTGGAGCAGTTGACCGGGGAGATGATGCGGCGGGTGCCGTACGCCGCGGCGTTGGGGATCCGGCGGGAGGGCTGCCGGGCCAGCGTTTCCAGCACCCAAAGTTCGCTGACGCCGGAGCCGCCGACGGCGGGGGTGGTGTTCACGGTCTTCACCGGTTCGGCCTTTTATGAGGCGTCGACCAACCGGCTCGATCCGGTCGCGCTGGCAAGCACGGCCCGTGGGCTCGCCGAGTGGGCGGGCAAACGGCTGGATCCCTCGGGAAAACCCCTGGACCCCGGGCCGGAAATGAGGAAATCCTGGGAACTGCCCTGCGCCGACGACCCCCGGACTTGGTCGGCGCGCAGACGCATGGACCACGCCGCCGCCCTTCAAGAGGCCTTGGCCCGCAACGGCGGCAAAATCCGCAACGCCACGGCCGTGGTCGCCGACTTGGTGACCGAGGAGATATTCGTCAATCCGGTGAAACGCCTGCGCCAGCGGCTGTCGCGGGTCGACGAGGTGCTGCAGGTGGTGGTGGCCGACGAGCGCGGCACCCAGATGCTATGGGACGGCGTCTCCCGCGGAGGCGGCTACGAAAACCTTGGCTGGTGCGCGCCGCGCGCGGCCGGATTGGCCGCCGACGCGGAACGCCTGCTGGGGGCCCGGCGCATCGAAGCGGGATTCACCACGGTCGTCAGCGACCCGGAGTGGAGCGGCATGCTTGCCCACGAGGCTTTCGGCCACGGGACCGAGACCGATATGTATCTCAAGGACCGGGCCCGAGGCAAGGAATACATGGGCAAGCGCGTCGCCAGCGACATCACCAGCCTGGACGACGATCCCACCCTGCCCGGACAGGCGGCGACCTTTTATTTCGACCACGAGGGCGCCTTGGCCCGCCGCAACGCCATCATCGAGAACGGGATTTTGGTGCGGGGCATGACCGACGCCTATTCCGCCCACCGCCTGGGCTATGAGCGCAGCGCCAACGGCCGGCGGGAGAGCTGGGAGCGCAAGGCCTACGCGCGCATGACCAACACCTTTTTCCGGCCGGGGACGAGCAAACCCGCGGACATGATCGCCGAAGTCGCCGAGGGCTGGTACCTGCGCTATCCGAGCAACGGAATGGAGGACCCCCAGGGCTGGGGTATCCAGTGCGAGGGCTTGTGGGCGGAACGCATCGAAAACGGGAAGCTGACCGGGGACTTGCGGTCCCCCGTGATCCTGACGGGCTTCGTCCCGGACATCCTCACGAGCATCGACCGGGTCGGCTCCGACCTCGAGATCAGCGGCCTGGGTTATTGCGGCAAAGGGCATAAAGAGATCGTCAAGAACACGATGGGCGGGCCGCACCTCCGGTTCCGCGCGCGGCTGGCATAGGGGGCAGGGCAGGATGCTGAACCAACTGATCGACCATCTGGACAAGGACGAGCGCATCTCGGGCTGGCAGGTCCGGGAACTGGACCGCCGTTCGACGCAGCTGTTCCTGAACAAGGATGGCGAAGAGGGACGGCGCAAGGTCGAGGCCCTGACCTACGAAGTCGAGGTCCTGGTGACCCGGAAAGCCGCCAAACCCGGCGCCAAAGAAAAGACCTGGGTGACCGGCAACGCCCGTTTGAACTTCGACGGCCAGGCGGAAAGCGGGCTCAAAGCCCAAGTGGACGCGGCCGTCGAGGCCGCGAGCCTGGTCGCCAACGAACCCTACGCCATGACCGAAGTGGGCGGCATGGTCCCCAAAGTGGACTTGGGCGATCCGGCCATCGCGGAGGACGCCGAGGCCCAGGTCGTCCGCGCGGCCGAGGAGTTGCGGGCGGCGGCGGGCGCGGAAGCGGGGGTGCGGCTGGTGGCGGGGGAGTTTTTCGCGGAGAACAACCGGGTCCGCTATTTCAACAGCCAAGGCGTGCATTGCCTTTCGGAAGGGACTTTCTTTTCCGGGGAATTCTGCCTGCTGGCGCAGGGACCTTCCGGCGAGACCGAGGTGTTCCAGGCCTTCAAGCGGCGGCGGCTCCAGGACCTGGGGCTGGCCGCCTTGGTGGCGGAGTCGGCCCACAAGAGCCGGCGTAGGGGTCAGGCGGGACTGCCCAAAAGCGGCGCTTTTGACGTCGCGCTTTCCGGCGAGGCGCTCGACCACTTTTTCGCCTGGTGTTTGACGCAGTCCTCCGGTGCGGCCAAGTACAACCGGATGACCCAGGCGGAGATCGGGGACGTGTTGGTGCAGGCGGCGCCCGGGGCGACCCCCCTGACGATCTTCCACAACGCGCTGATCCCTTGGGGGGTGGGTTCCTACAAGATCGACCCCAGCGGGACGCCCGGATGCAAGCGCCTGCTGATCGAAAATGGCGTGCTCAAGGCGCGCCACGCAAACGCGCGCTATGCCCAGTACCTGAAGCAGGCGGCCACCGGGGAACTCGCCGGGATCGAGGTCGGAGCGGGCAAAAGTAAGGCCGCCGATTTGCTCGCGCCGGGCGAACGGCCCTTGTACCACCTGAGCGATTTCAGCTATTTTGAACCGAACGGGATGACCGGGGAATTCAGCACCGAAATCCGCTACGGCGAGGAGATTTCCGCGGGCGGCATGCGGGCGGTCAAGGGCGGCTCCCTGTCGGGCCTGACGCGGACGGCCTTGGAGACGGCGCGTTTCAGCGCGGAGACGGAAACCCGGGAACGTTATCTGGGTCCCAAAGTGCTCAGGTTGGAGAACCTGACTCTGAGCGGGGACTGAGCATGCGTATCCGCGTGATCAAACACGAAAAGGCGGAAGGGCCCGGAAGCATCGCGGCCTGGGCCGCGGCGCGCGGACATGTTTTGGAATGCACGGAATTGGAAAGCGGCGAGCCCTTGCCCGATCCGGATTCCTTTGACGCTTTGGTCCTGATGGGCGGTTCCATGAGCGTCAACGAGGAGGATCGTTTCGCCTGGCTTAAACCCGAGAAAGCCCTGGCGCGCAGGGCCCTGGCCGAAAACAAACGGGTCCTGGGAATCTGCCTGGGAGCCCAGATGATCGCTTCGGCTTCGGGGGCGGAGGTGCGCCGGAACCCGGAACGGGAGATCGGCTGGTTCCCTTTGGCCAACACCCAGGAAGGGCTGGTCCATCCGCTCTGGCGGAGCGTCCCCGACGGCGCCGTCGTTTTCCATTGGCACGGGGAAACCTTTGACCTGCCCGCTGGGGCCGTGGGGTTGGCCCGCAGTCCCGCCTGCGAGCATCAGGCGTTCGCGCTGGGGGAGCGGGTGCTCGGGCTGCAATGCCACTTGGAGATGGACGCGGAAGCTTTGGACGCCATGGTCCGGGCCGGTTCCGCGGAACTCAGGCCCGGGCGCTGGGTCCAGTCGGCGGAGGAGTTGCTCTCCCGTCCGGATCGGTTGCGGGCTTTGGAGCCTCTGAGCCGGGGCGTCCTGGATTCCTGGGCGACGGTTTGAGCGGGCGGAGCAGGGCGCGCGGGAACAGCGCCGCGACGGCCGCGGCCCAAAAGGCGAAAACGAGCCACATCAGAAAGTCTCCCATGGCGAACCCGGAGGGTTTGGTTGCTTCTTAAAAGGTTAGACGCAGCAAACGTCCGGATGTTGCATTCCCCGATATGATGTTTCATAAAATGAGTATCGGAATGGGGAAGGCGATTCTTTAGATTCCTTAGTTTTCCTATTTTGAGGGAGGGAATGGGGGGGCTGATTTAATTCCTTAAGAACAAATACGTTGTCCTGGAACTGTTTTCGGACGCTAAAAAATCGATTCCAGCCCAAGCTTTTTCCGGGATTTTTTGCCGACGATTCAAGAGAGTAAAAGGGATTCCGGTCTAAACTTAAGCTTTGTAAAAAAAATAGGCTTTCTCAGGGATTCCTTGGGTGTTTCCACTCAGCGTTTTCTGAAACGGTTCTACGTTTGGATCACATTCCCGCAGCGTCCACCCCTTTCAGGGCTTGGGTCCGGTGGATGAGCCAAAGGCTCAGTCCGAAGACCAGCACCGAGATTCCCGCAGCCGTTAAAAAGGGGAGCCGGTCGTCCTGGGTGAGCAGCCAAAGGCCCAAGGCCGGGCCGATCACCCGGGCCAGGCTGTTGAGCCCCTGGAAGGTGCCGAAAGTGCGCCCCTGATCGGCCGCGGAAGAAGCCTGGGAAATAAGGGAACTCAAGGTCGGATCCACCAGGCTGCGCCCCAGCGCCAAGGGCAGGAGAATCAGGAAGTAACTGGCGTAGCTGGGACCGAAAGGCATCAAAAAAAGCATGGTGGCGAAAAGGAAAAGTCCGGCGCTGAGCAGGCGTCGTTCCCCGAAACGGCGCACGAGGGTCCCCTTGCCCCGGATGAAGGCCCCTTGAAAGCTTCCGGCGATGACCCCGACATAGGCCAGCACCCAGCCGGTGCGCTGGCCCGCCGTGGCCACGTCCAAGTGAAAGCGTCCCTTAAAGAACAGCGAAAAGACCTGTTCCATGGTGGCGAAGGCGCTCAACTGCAGGAAACTGATGGCCAACAGCAGCCACAGATAGGGATGGTCCAGGGCCTTTTTCAGGCCCGAAAGGTTGAGGGGATCGTAGGCCCTCCAGGGCTGGGAACGGTTGGCCCTCCGGAGTTCCGGCGAAAGGCTCTCGGGCAGCCGGAACCAGGCCGCCGTCAGGTTGAGGCCGCAGATGGCCGCGGCGATGATTCCCGGCGCCAATTCGCCCCAGGCTTTCAGGGAAAGCCCGCCGAGCACGGGCCCGAGCACGAAGCCGATGCCGAACGACATGCCGATGAGCGCCATTCCCGAGGCGCGGCGTTCGGGAGGGGTCACGTCGGCGATGGCGGCCTGGGCGGTGGAGATGTTGGCGGCGAAAGCGCCCTGGAGGAAACGCGTCGCCATCAAGAGGGGCAGGCTGCCCCAGGCCGTCGCCAGGGCGAAACCGGCGTAGGACAAGGTCGAGCCCGCCAGGGAGACCAGCATCACCCCGCGCCGTCCATGGCGGTCGCTGACCTGGCCCCAGATCGGGGCGAAAAAGAATTGGGCCAGCGAATAGGCCGAAGCCAGCAGGGGCAGCGTCCAGGGGCCAGCCCCCATTTTCTGCCCGTAGAGCGGCAGCAGGGGGATGATCATGCCGAAGCCCACCAGGTCCATGAACACCGTGGTGAAAATAATCCCCAAAGCGGCTTTGGGGGCGCTGGGGGAGTGGGCGGGCTGGTCCATGGGGCTCCTTGGCGGGTGTTCGTTCCCGTTCGGCCCCCGCAAGGGGGCTTTTTATTTTACGCATCCTTTCGTCCCAGGGCCGGAAAGAAGCTAAAAAAAAGAAGGGGCGCGGCCTTTCGGCCGCGCCCCAGGTCTTTTCCGGCACCCGAGCGTTCACAGCACCGACGGCAGGGCCGAGGAACCCATGAGGTAGCGGTCCACGCACTGGGCGGCTTTTCGGCCTTCGCTGATGGCCCAGACCACCAGGCTCTGGCCGCGGGCCATGTCGCCGGCGGCGAAGACGCCTTTGACCGAGGTCATCTTGGTCTTGGGGTCGGTTTGGACGTTTCCGCGGGCGTCGATCTCCACGCCCAGGCCATTGAGCAGGGAACCCTTTTCGGAGCCGGTGAAGCCCATGGCCAGGAAGCAAAGTTCGGCGGGCAGAATTTTGGCGCTGCCGGGCACTTCCACCGGTTTGCCGCCTTCCCATTGGACCTGCACGGTCTCGACGCCGGTCAGGCGCCCGTTTTCGCCGATGAAACGCTTGGTCGAGATGGAATAGACGCGTTCTCCCCCCTCTTCGTGCGCGCCCGCGGTGCGGAAAATGCGCGCCCATTGGGGCCAGGGGTTGTCTTTGGGGCGGGAATCGGGCGGCCGGGGGACGATTTCCAGGCTGGTCACGCTGACGGCGCCCTGCCGAAGGCTGGTGCCGATGCAGTCCGCGCCGGTGTCGCCGCCGCCGATGACCACGACCCGTTTGCCCTGGGCCGTGATCTGGTTTTCGACTTTGTCGCCTTCCTGGACCTTGTTGGATTGGGTCAGGAATTCCATGGCGAAATGCACGCCCTTGAGCTCGCGCCCGGGCACGCCCAGGTCGCGGGGCTGGCAAGCCCCGCCGCAGAGGACCACGGCGTCGAAGTCCGATTTGAGCTTCGCGGCTCCGGGGGCGACCCCGGCGTCCGCTCCGGTGACGAAGCGCACGCCTTCGGCCTCCATTTGCCGGACGCGGCGGTCGATGCGAGCCTTGTCGAGCTTGAAGTGGGGGATGCCGTAGCGCAAGAGGCCGCCGATACGGTCGGCCCGCTCAAAAAGCGTGACCTTGTGCCCGGCCCGGCGCAGCTGCTGGGCGGCCGCCATTCCGGCGGGGCCGCCGCCGACGACGGCGACCGACTTGCCGGTCTCCACGGCGGGAAGCATCGGCTTGATCCAGCCTTCGGCCCAGCCCTTTTCGATGATGGCGAGCTCGGTTTTCTTGATCGACACCGGCTCCTGGTAGACGTCCATCGCCAAGGTGCAGCTGTTTTCGCAGGGCGCCGGGCAGATCGCGCCGGTGAACTCGGGGAAGTTGTTGGTGGAATGCAGGCGGTCCAGCGCCCCGGCCCAGTCCCCGTTGTAAACGAAGTCGTTGAAGTCGGGGATGACGTTGCCCAGAGGGCAGCCGGAGGTGCAATGGGGCACGCCGCAGTCCATGCACCGCGCCGCCTGGTTCTTCAGCTCGGCGGCGGGGTAGGGAAGTTCGTATTCCTTCCAGTCCTTGAGGCGTTCCTCCACGGGCCGCCTCTGCCCCTTCTGGCGGTGGAATTCCATGAAGCCGGTTGGTTTGGCCACGTTCTGCTCCTGCGATTCTGTTCGGCGGCCCGCCCCCCAGGAGGCGGGCCGCATGGATGTCGGTTGACCTGGCTTAGGCTTTGACGGCGGCCTTCGCCGCCAGCTCTTGGAGGGCCTTTTTGTATTCGCGCGGGATCACCTTGACGAAACGTCCGGCGTTGCCGGCGAAGTCGTCCAGCAGGCGGTCGGCCACGGCGCTTCCGGTGAGCTCGCGGTGCTTTTCCAGCAGGCCGCGCACCAGTTCGCGGTCGGAGGCGTCCAGGTCCTCCAGATCGACCATTTCCATGTTGCAACGGGCGCCGAAGCCGCCTTCGGCGTCGTACACGTAGGCGATGCCGCCCGACATGCCGGCCGCGAAGTTGCGGCCGGTCGGGCCGAGCACCACCACGCGGCCGCCGGTCATGTACTCGCAGCCGTGGTCGCCGATGCCTTCGACGACCGCGTTGACGCCGCTGTTGCGGACGCCGAAGCGTTCGCCGGCGCGGCCGCGGATGAAGGCTTCGCCGCTGGTCGCCCCGTAGAAGAGCACGTTGCCGACGATGATGTTTTCCTCGGCCTTGAACGGGGCCTTTTGGGACGGACGGACGACGATCCGTCCGCCGCAAAGGCCCTTGCCGAGGTAATCGTTGGCGTCGCCTTCCAGGTTGAGGGTCACGCCCTTGGGGACGAAGGCGCCGAAGCTCTGGCCGGCCGAGCCCGTGAAGTCGATGTGGATGCTGTCTTCCGGCAGGCCTTGGCTTCCGTATTTGCGGGTGACCGCGGCGCCCAGCAGGGTGCCCACCGTCCGGTTCACGTTCTCGATCTTGGAGGCGAAGCGGACCTTTTGGCCGCGCTCCAAGGCGGGAGCGGCTTCAAGCATCAGCTTTTGGTCCAGCGCCCTGGCCAAGCCGTGGTCCTGCTCCTTTTTCTTGGTGAGCGCACCGCCGTAGGGCTGATCGGGGCGGCGCAAGAGCGGGGCGAAGTCCAGCTTGGAGGATTTCCAATGCGCGGTGGCCGGGTTGACCTCCAGGACGTCGGAGTGCCCGACCATCTCTTCGACGGTTCGGAAGCCGAGTTCGGCCATGATCTCGCGGGCTTCTTCGGCCACGAAGGTCATGTAATGGACGATGGCTTCGGGCTTGCCGGTGAACTTTTTCCGGAGCTCCGGGTTCTGGGTGGCGACGCCGACCGGGCAGGTGTCCAGGTGGCAGACGCGCATCATGATGCAGCCCATCGAGATCAGGGCCACGGTGGCGAAACCGTATTCCTCGGCGCCCAGCAGGGCCGCGATCACGACGTCGCGGCCGCTGCGCAGCTGCCCGTCGGTCTCGACGCGGACGCGGTCGCGCAGGCCGTTGAGCACCAGGATTTGGTGGGTTTCGGCCAGCCCGAGTTCCCAGGGGATGCCGGCGTACTTGACGCTCGACAGCGGGCTGGCGCCCGTTCCGCCGTCGTGGCCGGAGATGAGGATGTGGTCCGCGTGCGCCTTGGCCACGCCGGCGGCGATGGTGCCCACCCCGACTTCGGCGACCAGCTTCACCGAGATCATGGCCTGGTCGTTGGCGTTCTTGAGGTCGTGGATCAGCTGGGCCAGATCCTCGATGGAATAGATGTCGTGGTGCGGAGGCGGGCTGATGAGGCCGACGAAGGGCGTGCTGTGGCGCGTCTTGGCGACCCAGGGCCAGACCTTCTTGGCGGGCAACTGGCCGCCTTCGCCGGGCTTGGCGCCCTGGGCGATCTTGATCTGAATCTGGCGGGAATGGACCAGGTAGCTGCTGGTGACGCCGAAACGGCCCGAGGCGACCTGCTTGATGGCCGACATTTTGGAGTCGCCGTTGGGCAGGGGGCTGAAGCGCTCCTCGTCTTCGCCGCCTTCGCCGGTGTTGCTCTTGCCGCCGAGGCGGTTCATGGCGATGGCCATCGTCTCATGGGCTTCCTGGCTGATGCTGCCGTAGCTCATGGCGCCGGTGGTGAAGCGCTTGACGATGGAGGACGCGGGTTCGACCTCGGACAGGGGCACCGGCGGGCGCAAGCCCTCGCGGAATTTGAGCATCCCGCGCAGGGTCAGCAGGCGGCCGGCCTGGTCGTTGAGGGTCCGCGTGTACTGCTTGAAGAGCTTGAAGTCGCCGGTGTTGACCGCCTGTTGCAGCAAGGCCACGTGTTCGGCGTCCATCAGGTGCAGTTCGCCCTGGCGGCGCCACTTGTAGCGGCCGCCCAGGTCGAGGTCGGGAGCCTTGCCCGTGCGGGCCGTGTAGGCCGCGTCGTGGCGCATCTGGGTTTCGCGGGCGATCTCTTCCAGCCCGATGCCGCCGAGACGGCTGGCCGTCCAGCAGAAGTAGCGATCCACCAGGTCGCGGCCGAGACCGAGGGCCTCGAAGATCTGGGCGCCGCGGTAGCTCTGCACCGTGCTGATGCCCATCTTGGACATCACCTTGACGATGCCCTTGTTGCTGGCCTTGATGAAATTCTTGACCGCCTTGGCGTGGTCGAGCTTTTCCGCCGGCAGGACGCCGCGCAGGATCAGGTCGTCCAGGGTTTCGAAGGCGACGTAGGGGTTCACGGCGTTGGCGCCGAAGCCGACGAGCAGGGCGAAATGGTGCACTTCCCGCGGTTCGCCGCTTTCGACGATGATGCCGACCTTGGTGCGCTTGCCTTCGCGGATCAGGTGGTGGTGCAGTCCGGCCGTGGCCAGCAGGCTGGGGATGGCCGCCCACTGTTCGTCCACGCCGCGGTCGCTGAGGATCAGCACCTGCACGCCCTGGTCCACCGCTCGGCTGGCCGCGGCGAAGAGGTCGTCGAGGGCCTTCTCCAGGCCGCTTCCGCCCGTGCCCGACTTGAAGACGATGGGCAGGGTCACGCTCTTGAAGCCCTTGGCCTCGGCCAGCTTGATGCGGCCGAGCTCGTCGTTGTCGAGGATCGGGCTCTTGAGCTCGATCTGGCGGCAGTTATCGGCCGTGGGGTTCAGCAGATCGCCTTCGGCGCCGACGGTCGTGAAGACGCTGGTGACCAGTTCCTCGCGGATGGCGTCCAGCGGAGGGTTGGTGACCTGGGCGAAGAGCTGTTTGAAGTAGTTGAACAGCAGTTGGGGCTTTTCGCTGAGCACCGCCAGGGGGATGTCGTCGCCCATGCTGCCGGTGGCCTCCATGCCGTCGAGGGCCATGGGCGCCATCACCATTTTCAGGTCTTCGTGCGCGTAGCCGAAGGCGATCTGGCGTTTCAGCAGGGTGGCATGGTCCGGGCCAGGGACCTGGGGCGGTTCGGGCAGGTCCTTGAGGGGGATCAGGTTTTTGGAGAGCCATTCGCCGTAAGGCTGGGCGGCGGCCATGCTTTCCTTGAGGCTCAAGTCGTCGACGAGCACGCCCTTTTCCAAATCGACCAGGAACATGCGGCCGGGCTCGAGGCGGGTCTTGCGCTCCACCTGGGCCGGGTCGAGGTCGTCCAGCACGCCGGTCTCGCTGGCGAGCACGATCATCCCGTCCTTGGTGATGCTGATGCGGCTGGGGCGCAGTCCGTTGCGGTCGAGGACGCCGCCGATGACCCGGCCATCGCTGAAGACGACGTCGGCGGGGCCGTCCCAGGGCTCCATCAGGCAGGCATGGTAACGGTAAAAGTCCTTTTTGGACTGGGACATGCTTTCGTGGCCGGACCAGGGCTCAGGGATGAGCATCATCAGCGCGTGGGGCAGGCTGCGCCCGGACATGGCCAGGAGCTCCAAGGCGTTGTCCAGCGAAGCCGAATCCGAGGAACCTTCGGTGATGATCGGCAGCAGGCGCTTGATGTCTCCGCCGGGGAAGTGCTTGCTCTGGAACAGGGCTTCGCGGGCGTGCATCCAGTTGATGTTGCCGCGCAGGGTGTTGATTTCGCCGTTGTGGGCGATGAACCGGAAAGGATGGGCCAGTTTCCAGCTGGGGAAAGTGTTCGTGGAGAAGCGGCTGTGGCTGATGCACAGGGCGCTGGCGAAATCCGGATCGGCCAGGTCGGGGAAGTAGGCCCGCACCTGCAGGGGGGTGAGCATGCCCTTGTAGACCATCGTCCGGGAGCTGAAACTGCAGACGTAGTACATGGCGCGCTCGCCGATTTGGGCGGCGGTCACTTCGCTGGAGCAACGCTTGCGGATAAGGTAAAGCTTGCGCTCGAAGGCGTCCTGGTCCACCAGGTTGGCGTTGCGCCCGACGAAGACCTGTTCGATCGAGGGCTCGCCCTTGAGGGCCGTGGGCCCCAATTTGCTGCCGTCCACGGGCACTTTGCGCCAGCCCAGGAGGATCTGTCCCTCTTCGCGGACGACGCGCTCCCAGGCGGCCTTGACCTGGGCGGCTTCGCTTGGGCTCTTGGGCAGGAAGACCATGCCCGCGCCGTAATGCCCCAGGGCCGGAAGTTCGCCGAGACCGGCGGCCTTGGCCGCCTTGCGCAGGAACTTGTCCGGAAGCTGGGTCAGGATGCCGGCTCCGTCGCCGGTGTTTTCTTCGCACCCCACGGCGCCGCGATGATCGAGGCGTTCGAGGATCGTCAGGCCCTTCTGGACGATGGAGTGGCTGGGACGGTTCTTGAGGTCGGCGACGAAGCTGACCCCACAGGCGTCCCTGCCCGGATCGAAGGGAAGTAGGCCGCCCTCGTTAAGGCTGCCCGTGGTTTCGAAAGGCCGGGGCTCGGACATGGGTAAGCGTTCCTTTTGCTGTAAGGGAGCGGGGTGCGGAAGTTGGATTCCGCCGTTCCGGGACAAAAAAGCCCCCAAGAAAACCTGGGGGCCAGGGAGAAAAGTATAGGGAAGCGGATCGAAGCTGTAAAGACGGTTTCTAGGACGTTTTTGGACAGGGAATCGGACTATTTCACCCGTTTTAGCCGAAAATCGTCTCCAGGGCGGCCAGATTGGTCGCCACCTTGAATCCGGATTCCGGCGCCGCGCCGGGCATGCCCTTGCGGTCCAGCCAGACCGGGGTCCAACCCGCGGCCTGGGCGCCCGCGACGTCCACGTCCAGGCGGTCGCCCACATAGGCGAGGGATTCCGGACCCAAACCCAGATTTTTTTCGCTCAGGCGGAATATCCCCGGATCGGGCTTGCTGATCTGGACGTCGCCGGAGACCAGCACGTCGGCGAAGAATTTTTGGAGGCCGGTGGCTTCCAGTTTGGCCCGCTGTTGCGTCCCTTCGCCGTTGGTGACGACGGCCAGACGGAAACGCCGGGAGAGGGACTCCAGCGCCGGAAGCGTGTCCGGGAACGCCCGCCAGGTCCGGCGGTAATGTTCCGCGTAGGCCTTGTGCAGGCGCACCGCCTCTTCCCGGGGGCATTCTTCGCCGTATTTGGCCGAAAGCGCCTGGAAGCGCAGGATGCGCTGTTCGTCGAAGGCCATTTTGTTGTCCAGGAAGCGCTGCAAAAAGTCGTCGGCGACGTTGCGCCAATCCCGCAAAAAGGCGTGGTAATTGGGCTTGCCTGGGAAATGGATGTCGGTTTCGTACAGTTCGCGGATGGCGTCGCGTTCCGCCCCTTCTTGGTCCAAAAGGGTACCGTCAAGGTCGAAAACCAGGGCTTGGATAGGCATGGGTCTCGCTCCGGCAAAGAGGGGCGGGGCCGCGTCCGGGCGCCCGCGCAGGGGCCCGGACGGATCCGGAAAGGGGTTAAGGCCGGTGGAAGCGCAGTTCCGGCGCGTCCAGCTTCAACGAGAGGAGGGGCGCCTTGCCGTCGCGCACCCAGTCTCGGGAACCGTAGGGACGGAAACCCGGCAGGGGCGTCCAGCCGGCGGGCAGGCCGCTCAACAGCACGCGCCGGCCCTCGGGAAGGGCATCCAGTGTAATCGCGCCTTCCCGGACGCGCAAGCGCGCGTCGATTCCCGTGGCGGAGGGCAGGTCCAAGGTCTGGCGCCCTTCGCGGGCGAACCAGATTCCGGAAAGGCTTTGACGCAAGGAGATCCCCCACGCGCCCTCGGGCGGCGTGAAGCCGCCGCCGGGGGCCAGCGGCGAGGAATCCAGACGTTCGCGCGCGAAGGGCAGGGCCAAGCCCTGGAACGCGTCGGTGAACGCCAGCGGCGAAAGATCCGGCGCGTCGAAGCGGACGTCCAATTGGCCGCAAAGGAGCGTGAGGTCCAAATCCACTTCCGGGCAGGGGAACGCGGGCGGGGCCGGAAGGTCCCGGTGGAGCGCCGACCCTCCGCCGGGGATGGGCGCGGAAAAATCCCGTTCTTCGTAAACCGGGTGGGAAATCAGGAGCCAGGCGGCGATTCCGGCCGCGAGGGCCCAGGCGGTTTCCGGCCGCGTGAACAGCCTCCGGGGTTGCCAATCGATCAGCGGCGAAAGGGCGGCCGCGAGGGTCCACAGCAGGAGCCCCGCCAAGAGGGTGTCGCTGAGCCAGTGCGCGCCCTGGGAAACGCGGGCGAAGGACATCGCCGCCCCGAAGGCGAGCGCCCCGGCGAGGGCCAGGAATTTTTTGGGCCGTGAAGGCCCCGCCAAAAAGAACAGGCCGAGGAAAAACCACGCGTTGGAAGCGTGGCCGCTGATGAAGCTCGCCCCTCGGCCCGGGACGCCGAAGTCGAAGGGGCCGTGGTATTCCCAGGCGCCGCCGAAACCGACGGTCTGCTCGGGGCGCGGCCGGCCGGCCAGGCCCTTCGCCAGGACGTTCGATCCGAGGCCGGGTCCGAGCAAAAGCAGGAGCCCCAGATAAAGCCCCGGCCCGCGCAAAGGCCGCAGGCGTTTTGAGGCGAAGCTCAGGCCAAAGGCGAGACAGCCCAGGCCCCCCACCACGTCGGCGGGGGCCTGTCCCCAGCGGTACAAGGCCTCGGCCCAGCCCCACCGCAGTCCGGGCCAGGCGCCGCCCGGCCATCCGTAAAAGACGGCGGCGGTCTTCAGATCCAGGGGCGCGATCCGGAATAGCGCCGCCACGGCCAGGAAGGCCGCCGCGCCGCCCAGGACCAGGGCCGTTGGAAAGGGGCTGCGGGAGGGGGGGATCGGGGCGCCGGAGGCGGGGCGGAGCTGGGGGGGATCGCCGGGGGAGGCGACGTGGGCGGGGTTCGTCGGGCGTCGGGGCAAGGGAGACTCAGTATTGGGTGAAGGTCCGGCCGTGGGCCTCTTCGGGCATGTTGTGCTGCTGCCACTGAGGCCAGCCGCCGAAGAAGGCGCCCACGTTGGTGATGTTCTTGTCTTTGACGAGCTTGGCGGCCACCTTGTCGCTCAAGTGGCAGCCGATACCGTGGCAATAGATGACGATGTTTTTAGCGGCGCGGATTTTGGCTTCGTTGTCGGCGAAATTTTTGTCGAAATCGCCGACCGAAAGGAGTATCGCCCCGGGAATATGGCCTTGGTCGTACTCCATCTTGGTGCGCGCGTCGCAGAACAACGCCTGTTTGCCGGCCCACAGGTCGCGGGCTTCGCCAAAGCTGTAGTGTTTCCAGCCTTTGGCCCAATCGGGGATGGGCACGGTCCCGTAATCCTGGTCGGCCAAGGGCTGGACCAGGGGTTGGGGGGGCGTTTGTCCCGGCGCCAGGGGGTGCGGCGTCGGGGCCGCCGGGAGCGCAGGGGACGCGAGCAACTGGGCGTCCTGGGCGCGCCCCGCGGCGTATTGGGACGGACTGACCCCGTAGGCCGCCAAACCGGCGGCGGAAACGATCCCCAGGAGGGGAAGCAGACTGCGGATGGGCGTGCGCATGCTTGGTCTCCTACAGTTTCAATTTCTTGAAGACGTCCTCAGGGAGGGCCTTGATGAGGGCCATGATGGGGCGCCAGAAAAACGGCAGGTAGACCACATCTTTGCCCTTGTCCATGGCGCGGACGATGCCCCGGGCGACCGTTTCGGCCGAGGCGAACAGGGGGCCCTTGGGCAGGGCCGCCGTCATCGGAGTGTCCACGAAGCCCGGCTTGATCGTCAAGACCCGCACCCCTTTGGGGTGCAGGCGGTTGCGCAGGCCCTGGAGAAAGGCCGCGACGGCGGCTTTTCCCGTGCCGTAGACGTAGTTGCTCTGGCGGCCGCGGTCCCCGGCGACCGAACCGATCACGGCGAGGCAGCCCCCGCCCTGGGTTTCCATCCGGTTGGCCAACAGCGTGCAAAGGCTGATGACGCTGAGGGCGTTCGTGGAAATTTGGGCCAGGGTTTCGGGGACGCTCGCCTCGCAGGCTTTTTGGTCGCCCAGGCTTCCGTGGGCGATGAGGACCCCATCCAGGCCGCCCAACGCGGCGCAGGCTTCCTCCAAAAGGCGCGGATGGCTGTCGAAAGCGTTGGCGTCGAAGACCGCCCAGCCGGCCACGCGGCCGCCGCGCACCCCTAAATCCGCGGCCAGATTGCGGAGGCGCTCTTCGGAACGGGCCAGGAGGTATAGGTTGTCGCCGCGGGCGGCGAAAATCCGCGCCGCCGCTTCGGCGATGCCCGAATTCGCGCCGATCAGGAGTATCCGCTTCATACGTCGAGCCCCAGCCGCCGGGATTGCAACGAGGCGAAGCGGCCTTTCGCCCCGATCTTTTCGCGCAGTTCCTGGAATTCCCGCCAGCGGGGATAGGAGCGCTTGAAGGTCGCCTCGCTCATGCGGACGTCTTTGGTCAGGTAGAGCCGCCCGCCGAGTTCCAGGACTTCGCGGTCGAGCTCCTCCAGCAAATCAAAGAGTCCGGATTCGATCTTGAAGTCGAGCGCCAGCGTATATCCCCCAAAGGGGAAGGAAAGCGGGTTGGCGTTGGCCTCCCCGAATACCTTGAGCACCGCCAAAAAGGAGCCTTTTCCGGAGGCGGCGATGCGTTCCAGGATCCGCCGCAGGCCCCGGGCTCCGACGGCGAGGGGCAGGACGAATTGGTATTGGGTGAAGCCGCCCTTGCCGTAGAGACGGTTCCAGTGGAGGACCATGTCCAGAGGGTAGAAAAAGGGCTCGTAGTGCACCCGGTTCCGTTTTTCTTTGCGGAGGGCCTGATGGTAATAGGCGGTATTGAAGGCTTTCATCGTCCAGGGGTGCACCGGGGAAACCGGAGGCATGAACGGCACGTCCAGGAAAGGCTTGGTGTGCGGCTTGAGTGGGCCTTCTTGGGCGTGTTCCCCGACCATCAGGAGCGAACGGCCGAGCGAGGCGCCCCGGCTCAGGCAGTCGATCCAGGCGACGGAATAGGTCACCGAACGGGTCTTTTCGAAGAGATCGAGGGCTTCCTCCAGGCAGCGCGCCTTGTAGGTCACCTGGTCGATGAGGGCGCTCTTGATTTTTTGGAGACGGACCTTGGCCCGGAGCACGACCCCGGTCAGGCCCATGCCTCCGCAGGTCGCCTGGAACAGCTCGGGACGTTCTTCGCGCGAGCAGCGCACCACGGAACCGTCGGCCAAAAGCAGGTCGAAGTCGAGGACCCCGGAGCTGAAGCAGCCGGCGACATGGTGGTTTTTGCCGTGCACGTCGCTGGCGATGGCGCCGCCTACGCTGACGTATTTGGTTCCCGGGGTCACCGGCAGGAACCAGCCTTTGGGGACGAAGACCCTCAAGAGTTCGTCCAAACTGACGCCGGCGAGGCAATCGACCACGCCGCTGGCCTCGTCAAAGGAAAGCAAAAAGTTCAGACGCTCCGTCTTGAGCGCGCGGGGGGCCAAGGCGGAGTCCCCGTAGCTGCGCCCGAGCCCGTAGGCCACCAAGGGCGGGCCCGAGACGACGCAGGCCGCGGCCTGCGAGGAATCTCCGGGCAGGAGAATTTCGGAATCGACGTGCGGATGGAGACCCCAACTTTCCAATCGCATAGCGCAAGGACCCGAGCGAAAGACGCGTCCGAAAATGGCCCTCTATGATCCCGCGAGCGCCGGGCGCTTGGCAAGGCTTTCGCTCCCCAAATGCGAAGGGGGCCCTGGCGTTTGGGGAAACGTCGGGGCGGGGTCGTAAATTTGCGCCGGATTCGGCCCTTTGAACGGAGAAATGCGTATAGAAAAATAATCAGTAATACTGTATATCTGTCTTTAGACTATCTAACGTTCACTTTCCCGGGAGGCCGCCTGCCGAGCGGGGACGGAGGAGCGATGGGCGAGGAATCGCCGGCCGGTTTCCGCAAACCGGAACTATCGGAGGTCCAACTCGAGAGTTTGGGCTTCCTTTTGAACAAGTCGGCCCTGTTTTGGAGGGACCGCATCGACCCCGCTCTGGGCGCCCTGGGCATCACCGGGCCCTTGTTGGCGGTGTTGAAGGTCCTGTGGGGCGAAGGCGCCCATACCCAGCAGGAGCTGGGAGCCCTGGGTTGTTTCGACCGAAGCAGCATGGTCCTGTTTTTGGACGCCCTGGAACGCTTGGGCCTGGTCGAACGCCGCCGCAAGCCGGGGGACCGGAGGGCCCATGTGGTCAGCCTGACGGACAAGGGGCGCCGCCTCGTCCCGAAAGCGTTGGAGATCGAGGCCGAGGTGCAGAAGCAGTACCTTTCCTGCCTGGAAGCCAAAGAGCGCCGAGAGTTGATGAAGCTTCTGCGGAGGGCCGTGGAGGCCCATTGGCAGGAGCACACCAAGGAAAAGGGGGTTCCATGCGCGTGATCCGCTGGGTTGCCGTCGCCGTCGCGGCGGCTTGTTGCGCCGGGAGCGCCCGCGCCGCAGAGGGGACCTTGTCCCTGCAGGAGGCCATCGCCGAAGGCGCCGCCCGCTCGCCCAAGGCCGCGCGCGCCCGGGAGGCGGCATCGGAGCGTTCCTGGGCCGACTTGGAAGCCGCCTCGGCCTTTTTGCCGAAGATAGGGGTGTCGGCGAACCGCATGTTCGAAAGCGAATTCCAGACCGTTCCGGTGAGTCTGGGGGCCATGAACGTGGTTTTCCCGGAGGTGTTCCCGTTCGGTGGCGTGACCCTGGACGCCTCCTGGACGGTGTTCGCCGGCTTTTCCGGGGTCAACCGCATGCGGGCGTCCTTGTTGGGAAGCGAAGCGGCCGATTTGGAGAGCTCCTGGGCCGATTTCCAGGTCCGCCAGGACGTACGGCTCAAGTTCTGCCAGGCCTTGGGCCAGAAGCGCCTGCTGAAGCTTGCGGAGGAAAACGTCGCCACTTTGGAGGAACACCTGAAGATGGTGAAGGACCTGTTGGCCGCCGGCCGGGCCACGCGTTTCGATCTCCTGAGGGTGGAGGTCCAACGGGACGACGCGCGCAGCGAATTGTTGGCCGCCCGGGACCGCGCGGCGATGGCGCGAAAGGCGCTGAGCGTGGCGATGGGCGAGACCGTCGACGATCGGGAGCTCCAGGGAGACTTGCCTGAGCCGGCCGCGGGGCCGCAGGAATCCGGCCCCGTGGACGAACAGCCCGAGGTCAAGGCCAAGCGCCTGGAGGCGGATGCGGCGGCCCGGGCGGCGGACGCGGCGGCGGACACCTGGATGCCCAGGGTGTCCGTGGTGGCCTCGTACCAGTGGTACGACAACGGCTACAGCAATTCGACGATGGATCCGACCGCCGCGGGCGGCTGGGGCACGGACTACAACTTAGGGATGGCCGCCAGTTGGGATGTTTTCGGCGGCGGGGCGGGCCTGGCCAAGGAAATGCAGGCGTCCCGCAAGGCGGATGAGGCGTCGGCCACGGCCAAACAGGCCCTCCTGGAGGCCGGATACGACCGGGAACTCTGGCGGAGGCGCCTGGACTACGCCACCGAAGTCTACCGCGCCAAGCTCGTGGACGTGGAAAAGGCCGCGGAAAGCGTGCGTCTGGCCCAGGCCGGCCAGCAGGCGGGAACGCGGACGACGACCGAAGTGTTGGACGCGGAACTGGACTCGTTTCGAGCTTCCGCCGCCGTGGTGTCCGCCCAAATGGACGCCGCGGAGGCTTTGATCCGACTTGAACTCGCCCTTGGAAAGGGGGAATAACCGTGAGCCTGAGCAAAAAACAGAAGGTGTTGGGGGCCTTGGGATTGGTCGCCGCCGTGGCCTTGGGCTTTTTCGCCCATAACGAGTACGTCTGGGAAAGCACCGACGACGCCTACGTCCAGGCGCACGTCCTGATGCTCGCGCCCCGCGTCGGCGGCACGGTCGCCAAGGTGCTGGTGGACGAAAATC
>Ga0326728_10006448_pt1 | contig 31564 bp, 24 predicted proteins | sample MB3enrmetagenome_FD_207602 | JGI IMG/M metagenome (GOLD analysis project Ga0326728, IMG submission 207602) | Lab enriched peat soil microbial communities from McLean, Ithaca, NY, United States - MB31MN | ecosystem: Environmental > Terrestrial > Soil > Wetlands > Peat | place: USA: New York...
AGCGCCGACCGCAGGGCCGGGCAGGACTCCAGTTCGCTTTCCAGAATGCCCGTGAGGTCTGTCTGCAGTTCGACCATGCTCTCCTTCCTGATCTTCTATCGGCCAACGCCAACGGCCGCATAAGGCTTCGAGCGGCGCGCGAAGAAAAGCAGATCCTTCGCTTCGCTCAGGATGACATGTTGTGCGGCTGGCCCTGCCCGGCAGTGCCACGCAAAACCGAAAAAGTCACACGCTCTCAGGATGACATGTCATTCTGAGCGAAGCGAAGAATCTGCTTTTGGTTGGGCTTTGCCGAGTTGGCCAACTGAACTCGCCGATACAAACCCGGCTCGGGGTATAATGAGCGCTCCTTATCCCGCATCGTGGACTCACCTGACGCCCAGCGAGATGCGAGGAGGACGAGAAGAGACTGGAAGCCTGTCATCCTGAGCGAAGCGAAGTATCTCTGCCGTTGTTCGTAAATCTTCGAACTCAAACCGAACTGCGGAGATCCTTCGCGGAGTTTATCCTGAGCGAACTACGGAGATTCTTCGCTTCGCTCAGAATGACAAGCGAAGGGCTCAGGATGACAGCCGACCGGTTTCTTGGCACCTTTGGAGGGCGGCCTTTTTGCTTGAAGAGGAGATGAGCAATGCGCAAGCTTCCCAGGGATCGAATGACCGCGCGGCAGCGCATTGAATGCACGCTGCGGGGTGAGTTGCCCGACCGGTTACCCGTCTTCGACCTCATTCAGCACATACCGCTGATTGAATATGTCACCGGTGAGAAGGTGACCTTGCAGAATGGCTTGGACCTGGTTTGCAGAACCATCGGCGAACGGCTGGATATCACGCGCGGAATTGCGGCTCCCGTGGAAGAAAAGCTCATCCGCCACGACGATGGCTTCGTTTACAAACAGGAGTGGTGGACCACCTGGCTCATCGACCGTCCCTTCAACGATGTGGAGGGGTTGCTCAATTACATCCCTCGCAACATCGAGGAGCTGCACAATCGCAAGTTCGGCGACATGTTCACCTTTGCCGGGAAGAGCAACGTCTGGGGAGCTTCTTCCAAATCACCGCGCGAGCAGTTCCTGGAGTTGCAGGAAAAAGTTGGCGGGAATACGGTGATTTTTCCCAACGAGAGCCCAGTGGGGCTGGACACCGCGCACGTGCGGGCGGGGCTGGATCTGCTGGTTTATGCCTACGCGGAGAATCCTCAACTCGTCTCGGATTGGCTGGAAGCGCTGAACTGGGTGGAGATCCAGCGCGTCCACGAGACGGCGGACGCCACCCTGTCTCCCGTCGCGCTGGTCTTTGCCGACATCGCCGGCACGGAGCAGATCTTCTTCTCCCCGCAGTTTCTGCGCAAGGAGTTTTTCCCGCGACTGGTCAAACTGGTCCAAGCGTGGCACGAGCACGGGATCAAAGTGATCTACCACTCGGACGGCAACCTCTGGGCTATCTTGGAAGATTTCCGCCAGGCCGGCATCGAGGGGATCAATCCCCTGGAACCACTCTCCAAAATGTACGCGGGCGACGTGCGAAAGGCCTACCCGGAATGGATTTTGATGGGAGGGATTGACGTCTCGCAATTGCTGCCGTTCGGCACTGAAGCCGAAGTCCGCCAGACCGTGCGAAAGACCATCGACGAGGCGGGGGCCAACGGTCGATTCTGGATCGGCTCAACCACCGAGATTCATCCCGCCGCCAAGCTCGAAAACGTCCTGGCGATGTGGGACGAAATCGAGAAGTACGGCTACTACGACCGCTAGCAATTCCTACGGCTCGGCACAAGCCACTTTGAAATGTCCCCGGCAGGGGCCAGCCGTGAGTAGCCGCAGGTTTTAACCTGCGGATCACTGTCGCATTTTCCACTTGACATACTCAGCGACCTGTGAAAGCCAGGCGGGGTAGGGCTTGCCCTACCCTCGTCGGCCTGGGAACCATCAGGGGACGTCAAGCCGTCCCCTTACATGGCGGGTCGTGATCGAGGGTTCGGGGACCACGCCCTCTTGCCTTCCGGCGTACCCAGTGCGTACCTTATAGTGAGGAGCAGTCGATGGGAGTTGTACACGTGACCGTTGCATTAAAGCGCCTGCCTGCCATTCCCCTAAAACGCTTGGCGTAAGACCTATTTCTTTTCGGATTTCAGAACCAGCGTCTGTTCCGTGTACGGCACGATTTCGACCGGACCCTCGAGCCCGCAGACGTCGATATTGGCAAGAATCCGATGCGATGGCCCCACCGCGCGAGCATTGGCTTCGGTGTTCGTGACGCGGATCTTCAGTTGATTCTCGCCGGGCTTTATGAACTCGGTGATATCGAGTTTGTAGGGCTGCCACACCAAGGTGCCCGCCTGTCGTCCGTTGACATAGACTTCCGCCACAGAGCTTACGCGGCCGAGGTCGAGGACGAGTTTCTTGCCCCGATAGGAATCGGGAACGACAAAGCTCTTCTCGTAGATTGCAGTTCCGGAAAAATTGGCCAGCGGCGTCTTCGTTAACGATTCGAGAGCGAAGGGCGTAGACCCACTGACGAATTCCACCGGCGAACTCAGCCGGTCGTCCGCGCGCGCCACGATGGTGAGCGTGTTCTTGTCTGCACTTCGCAGCGGACGAATGTCCATTGGGGAGCCGCCCGAGGGCTTAAGTTCAACGCCATTCAAGATCAGTCGGTAAGGACCGTGAAACGCGGGCGGAACCAGAGCCGTGACGCCGGGTGGAACTGCCGCTCGGTACCAGAGGTCTCGCGGAGCGGTGTTTGCCGTTTTCTGTACGTCGTAAGGCAGCATGCCGTTGACGATGCCGCGCAGGGTTTTGCCTTCCCGGTCCGCAACCCTGAAGGTGAATCCGTAGTAGCCGCTGGCGGCTCCTCTCCCAAGGCCGACCTTCAGCAGCACTTCATTCCAGCCCGCCTGCAGTTGCACTGGGATGCGATCAGCCCAGTTGTCGTTCATCTCATACCAGAAGGGGTGGCGCAGGCGGGCGAAAACCTGCTGGCGGTTCAGCCACGCCTTGACGCAATTGTCGGCCGCGATCACGAAATCAGCTTGCTGGCTTTGGGGCGAAAAGAGATAAGTGAGGGCGTAGCTCGTGATCCAATCGTGCCCCGCCGTATCCAGGGCGCGGTTGAACTGGACGATGTGGGCGGAGTCGTCGAACGGGCCGCCTTCCGTCAGCATCCAGATGTTCCAATGTCCCAAGGTCAGGTAAGGCTCGTCGCCGTAATATCGTTTCCAGCCCACAAAATCGCCGTGCAGGCCTGCGTACATCTTCTCCGGCTTAAACTCGGTTTCGGGCGGGTAGGCCGTATCGAATCCCGCATCATCCGTGTTGGGGAACGGGCCGATGACGTTCCAGTTGCGCACGGTATTCTCCGCCTCGCTCAGCCAGAGGGATGGCCAGGCATTGGCGTCGAACGTGGGGCTAGACCATCCCAGCTTTTCCCCTTCGCCTTCCGGGGCGTCTTTGACCTTCACATAGGGAACTTCCACCCGCTCAAGCTCGGGACGAAATTGCCAATTCCCGGAAAGGGAAATGGGATTTAGGCGAGTCATAGCACTGCGCGCCCGATAGATTTGGCCGTCAGCGCGCATAGTGACTTCGAGGTCGGGTTGGGTGGCGGGCGCCGAGACTCGTGCCTGGATGGCGTCAGGCTGGCGAGCCACAACCTCGAGGCTTTCCGCGTTGGTGCTGACGAGTTCGGCTTTCTGCCCCTGCCCCTCGAGCGGGTTGAAGACCACGTAGTAAGCGTCCCAGGGCGCAAAATCCAGCCGCACTTCGGTTCCCTGCGGACGGTTCACATAGAACAACGGCGAGCGCTTGCCGCTCAGCGCATCCCATTTCTCAGGGACGCCGGCCATTGAGAACAGAATACGATTGGTTCGCTCGCGGTCGGAGTCGTTGACCATCCAGTAGTAGTTATTTCCCAGCTTCTCGCGGTGTTCGAAGTAGAGGCTGGCGGATGAGCCCGAAACCACTCGCACGTCTTTAGGAACATTGGAATCCAGCACGTCAATCAAGGTCTCAACATCGTGCGACACGAAGTAGGCATGGCCGCCCGCGGCGCCTTCCTGCTCCGTGAATGCCAATGGCGTCGCACTCGCTCCCGCCCCAAACACGCCGTCAATCCCTGTCTTCACCTCGGCGTCATTGTCTCCCGCTTCGGGCGAAGAAGTCGGCAGCATGCGAATTCCAAACACCTCGCCTCCGGCCTCATAAAACTCATGAATCTTGTCCAAACTTGATCGGCCGATCGTGCTGAGGGGCGGCAGGATGATCGCCCGGAACCGCTGCGGGCCGATCACCAACTCTTTACCCTCGACCCGCGCTCCGGCCAGATAGTCGTCATCGGCGATGTTGTAATCCCATTGCCGGTCCGCGAGGCGGAGGATAAGACGCGTGTAATAATCGTTGACAGTGATGGTGCGGTTTTTCCAAACCGCCGGCGTCTCGATCTGATTGTAAGGTGCGCTGCCGGAGAAAACAGGATCGGAGTGCGCCCACATCGAAAGGATGGGATAGTAGAGCAGGACATTGGCGTCGTGGCGGCTCTCGGAATTCATGTAGCTGATGCGCCGGGTATAGTCCGCATAATAGTGGAAGTAAGGCCAGTAAGGTTGATGCAGCCAATCGGGAGGGTAGTTCGCACGCGAGGCATCGTAATTGAAAGCATGACCCACAAAGAGGTTAACTCCCCACAAACCAATTCCGTTCGTTCCGCGGCGCAGACCCTCCATGTCCAGGTAAGAATCCGTCCCTTGCACTCCCTGGTTTTCACACATGAATCGGCGCCCCTCGAAGTCTGCCACGGATTGAGCAACCTTGAAGTTGAGCGGCTGGCGGCCAAAATCACCGAGGGAATCAACGCCCACGGGGTTAAGGCCGCGTTCGACGGCAAATAGGCTGCCTTCCAGCGCGGCGGCCCATTGGAGCGATTCTTCCCACGCGTGACCCGTCCGGCCGATGCCGAATTCACCTGCCCCGTCGGTAATCCCTTTCCAGAAAGACTCTTGATAGAGCTGGGTAACCGTCGCCAGGTAGTCGCACCGGACCTTGGTTGTGGAATCTCCCCCGTCGTAGATCAACAGCGGCAGAACCTTGTGGAGATCGTAGCCCCTGCGCTGCCTGAAGGCGTCAAAGAGAGCGGGTGTCCAGGCGATGCGATAACCGTAGTCGCCTTCATGGTCGGCGAAAGAATAATGAACTGTGCTGCCGAAGTATGCCCCGAAGCGCCGGTGAAATTCGCCGTAGGCGAGATCGAAGAACAGCCTCATCGCCTGCGGATTCATCAAGTCCACGAACCCACCGTCAAAGCCCATCGAAGGTTCGAGATAGAACTCGACGATGAGCCAATCCCCGGCGACCGCCTGCCATTTAACTTGTCCCGATTCCGCCGGTGCGGCCAGGAGTTGCAAGCTTTGCCCGTCTATCCGATTCTCGCCCAGCCAGCGAGCAGCGACCACGGCCTGGAGCTCGGGCGGAGCGGCAATGGTGACCTCTTTTGGACCCTTGACCACTTCCGCCTTGTAGCTCAAGCTCCTCATCCGGTATTCCGGTTTTCGCGCCAGTACCTCGCTCTGGTGGTTACCGGCCATCCAGATGTTGCGTGCCTCGCCGGATGGCCAGTCGTATTCGTCGACGAAGTTGAACTCGAAGCCGCTACGCTTGGCCTGCTCGAGGCCGGCGCCAACGGCTTGCCACCATTCCTCGGAATGGTACGGGGTCTGAAGGCCGTCGCGCGCATGTAAAAACGCCCCATAAACATGCTGGTCGACCATCCGGCGGATTTCTTCCTGGATCTTTGGACCTTCCATTTTGCCGTTCCAGAACCAGAACGGCATGGTCGAGTAATCGCGCGGAGGGTCAAGGAAACCGGCATACAGACCGCCGCCTTGCGCTTGCCCTCCCCTACGACTAAGGCTTGCGCGGACCTCGGGCTGTGTGGCGGAAAAGCGGTTTCCGACAGGTAAGAGCGAGATCAAAGCGAGAATCAGAAACAAGCTGATGCGTCGAATCATGGGTTATCTCCGTACCGGCTCCAGGGGTCGAGTTTGGTTCTCGGCGCCCGGCAAATACCACGCGGCCGCACGAGCCTAACACAAAAGCCACACTGCTGAGCTTCTTTGTGTTAGCGCTCTCCTTCACAGCGAGCTCTTGTGTCCCTGGGGTCACGTCCTGTTAAGGAGATTGTGGCGAAGATGGAAATGCACGCTGATGTGGGGACGGACTACACCGGCATCGGATCCGGCAGTTGACAAGTAAGTACGCGGCTACGCTCTCAAACTGGATCCTCAAATCACTTCGTCGAGCTTATATACCCGAATGAGTTGGAAAACTTAGACCGGTGTACAGATACAGCTCTCTGACGGCCGGCTTTTTACGCATTTGTTGGCGCAGCACAGATAGCCTTTCGGGCAGCACGCGCCACCGCAGCAAATCGCGCCAGGAGTCGAGCAGCATTTGCCATTGCAGCAAGCAACCCCACACGCGCAGCAGGTGTTGTTGCCGCAGCAGGTCGAACCACGACCGCAGCAGGTGCCATTGCCGCAGCAGGTCGAACCAGAATTACAGCAACTTGATCCGCAGCAGGTTTTCGCATCGTCGCAACAGTGGGTGTTTGAACAGCAGATTTGGTCACTGTCGCACACCAATGATGTGCCGCAGCACTTGTAGCCCGCGGGATAGCACTTCCCGTTACACAGGACCTGGTGGTTTGAGCACTTTGGATCGGTCCCGGCCGGTGCTCCCAAAATGCGGGCAGCTCTTCCCAGGCCCAAAGAGGCCAGCATGGCGCCGCTGACCATTTTGAACGCTTTTCTCCTGGAAATAGGGCTGGCAATGGCCCGTGAAATGTCGTCTATAAGTGCGCTCATAGTTGTCCTCCTCCAACATTGCCCACGCCACACGTACGAGCGCCGGTACCGCGTCTCTCCCGGGCACAGCATTAGTTGATTTCTGCCTACGCGCCCTGTCAGCCGGCTGTGGCGCATTCCTCAGAGACGACGTGTCTGCTGCTGCGGCAGTCGTCCAAGGCGCCGTTACTTGCCCTGGCATCGCCTCTTTGTGCGTTCGCCGAGCATAAAGCACCGACAGGGATAGCTGCTCCCCCAGATCCGACACGAATCCGAGAAATCAGCTACCGACCAAGAACAGGCAATTTTGAGATTTTCGAGCTCCTACCCCGGGACAATCCTAGTAAATCGTATCGGCCACTTGGCGTCAAGTATTGACGCGACTATTAACTATTTGCTTCGCCATTCTCCTTTTTGCAGCGGTACGGGTATAATGCTTGCCGTCGTGGCTGAGCGATGCCACGGCTGGCGTCAGCCTCCAGCCGATCTGGGCACAGTGCTCATAAGTCACGGAAGGGGAGCATCCAAATTGAGGGTCCGGAAAGCGGTCATCACTGCGGCGGGAGCGAATCAGCGTGCCCTCCCGCTGCAAACTCTAATCCACGATGGCGTTGAGAAGTCCGTTCTCGGCATCCTCATCGAGCAGGCGCTCACCGCGAACGTTGGGGAAGTTTGTGTCGTGGTGTGGCCGGGCGATGAGGCTCGATACGCACAAGCCGCCGGAAGCCTGGCAGGCGCCGTGCGGTTCGTTCCGCAAGAGCGCCCAGGAGGATACGGCCACGCCATCTACTGCGCGCGAGAGTTCGTTGGCAACGAGCCTTTCCTGCACCTGGTCGGGGACCATTTGTATGTGAGCGCCGCGACTCCCGGTGTGCAGCGTCTGGTAGAACTTGCTGAGGGCGAATCGTGTTCGGCCTCCGGCGTGCAGCCTACGCGAGAAAGCCTGTTGCCACGGTATGGCGCCGTGGCTGGACGTAGGGTAACCGGCCGCCAGGGGCTTTATCGCGTCGAGACGGTGTTAGAAAAGCCTACGCCGACGGAAGCCGAGCAGCGGCTCATGGTGCCGGGAATCAGGGCCGGTTACTACTTGTGTTTCTTCGGCATCCACGTTTTCACTCCCACAGTATTGGACTTGCTGGGGCGTTTGTTGGCCAAACGGGATGCCGGCCCCGTCACCCTCTCGGCTTCCCTCGCCGAGCTCGCCCGTCAGGAGCAGTATCTGGCGCTTGAAGACACCGGCAGGCGGTATGATCTCGGCGCCCGTTACGGCTTGCTCATTGCGCAACTGGCGCTGGCGCTGAACGGGCGGGAGCGCGACGAGGTGCTGTCGCACCTGTTGGAACTGCTGGTAGAGCGCGAAATGGCTGCGCACCGGGTGCCGTAGAATCGGGAGCCGGCGGTACCCTGGCAGAAACCGTGAAAGAACCGGAGCCCCACGATTCTGAGCGTGGCCAAGGGTCTCTGCGGTTGATCGTAATTCGTCTAAACAACGATGGCTACAGTGACCCGTCGCTTCACTCAGAGTCTGTGATTTTTTTGGATTTTTGGCCATTTTCGAGCACTTAACTCATTTGTTATCAATGGCACTTTTCGGCAACATTCAAAAAAATCACGCTCTCTCAGCATAGCATTCTTGGTTTTATGCGATTCCCTGCCTCGTCCAGCGTGTCGTGAGCCGACCTATGAGCCGATTGATTCGCGTCATTACCTCCCGCGATCCGGAAACCCGCAATTGCTCGCTGGATAGTCTTTGCCTCGCCTCGCCGCTCGACGAATTGCTAGCCGAATGCGAGGCGCTCGACCGTTTCCGCCGCACCAGCGACAATCTGTACGAGCGGGTGCGTGCACTTTTCTACTTGTACGCGATACACCGCTTTCACATTCTCGTAAGGGGAGGGACCGGACCTCGGTCCCGAATTCCTTTCGGGGGCTACGTCAATCTTCTCAAGCGCCGCTTCGATGAGGCACTTGATATATTCTTGGCTGAGCAAGCGGCGGAGGGTCCGAGTGCTCCCATTTCCAGCGCGCTGGCCGCGGGCTATCGCGCCCTGGGTTTTCAAACCCTTGCCGATCAGGTGCGCCGAAGCGTCCGCTCGGTGCGCGGTAATCAGTGGATGTTCCGAGCCGCTCACCCCGACGATGCGCCATTGCGCATTCGTCCCGAGATGTTGACCCGCGACGCCTCGAGTCAACTCTTTCCTATTCTGCGTGAGGCCACGCCGGTCCGCATGGACCTAAGCCATAGTGGTTGGAGCGATATCTTCTTCCTGGGGATGGATTTTCCGGAAGGCGCCAGGGTGCTCAACATTTCGATTGACCTCAGCGTACGCGGCTCCGGCACCCCGAAGCCGCCCGTGGAAGCGTGGTTTCGGGTCATCGATCAACCGGTGCTGCGTCTAGTCAGTACGGACCTCAAGAGCAGCGCTGAAATCAGCACCATCGCTGAAGTTTTCGATTTCGCCCGCGACTATCTCGGCCTGCTCAAGGCTGCGGTGATTGCCTCCGGCATTGTGCCGCCGGGCATGGAGGGCGCCACTCAGCCGCTGGCCGACGTTTTGATGCGTGTCACCGGCAGAGCGGGGTGCGGCATCGAGATCGTAAGCAAAGTGAATGACATCCCGCGAGGATCGCGCCTGGCCGTCTCCACCAGTCTTCTCGCCTCGCTCATTTCCGTGTGCATGCGTGCCACCAACCAGATTCACGCCCTCACCGGGGGCCTGGAAGAGCAGGACCGCCGCCTCGTGGCAGCACGCGCTATCCTGGGCGAATGGCTGGGCGGCTCGGGCGGTGGCTGGCAGGATTCCGGCGGCGTATGGCCCGGAATCAAACTCATCTTCGGTGTCCTGGCTCGGGAAGGCGATCCGGAGTTCGGCATTAGTCGCGGCTGCCTGCTTCCGGACCATCTCATCTTTCGCCCTGAAGAAGTCCCGCAGGAAACACGCGACAAGCTCCAACGCAGCCTCGTACTTGTGCATGGTGGGATGGCGCAGGACGTAGGTCCGATTCTGGAGATGGTGACGGAGAAGTACCTACTTCGTTCGGAGTGCGAATGGCGCGCACGGGGCGATGCCATTCACATCCTAGACGACCTCATTGGCCACTTGAAGGATGGCAACATCAAGGCGATTGGCGCCTCAACCGAAAACAACTTCGAGGGCCCCATACAGACCGTTATTCCCTGGGCCGGAAATCTCTACACGGACACCCTGATTCGCCGCGTACGCACGGAAATGGGTGATGACTTCTGGGGTTTTTGGATGCTCGGCGGAATGTCGGGCGGGGGCATGGGATTTCTTTTTAATCCGGACCGGAAGGGATTGGCGCAGGAACGCCTGCAAGCCATCATGAGCGAAACCCGGCGCCGCATGGAGTCATCCGTTCCTTTTGCCATGGAGCCCGTCGTCTACGATTTTGCGATTAACGAACGTGGAACTGAGGCGGCGTTGTTGCGCGGAAACTCCGCACTGATGCCGGCAGCCTATTACCAACTTATCGTCCCGCCGCTTCTGCGCATCGAGTCCCGCCTGCTTTCACCCGCACGCCGCGCCGAACTGGAGCGGTTTACGGCCGCCTGCCACGAACTCCCAGAGTTCCAGGGCATGGTGCAGCACGTCTTCGAGCACCTGATCCCGCACAGCGCGCGGGAGTCGGAGCGCGCGCAAACCCTTGAAGCCCTCCTGGAGGCGCACGCCTTCGACCGGATGGAACACGAGCAGATTCAGGCGGACCTGCGCAGCGGCAGGGTCGGCTTGGCGCAAAACCGCCTGCCGGCGAGCAGCCGGATTACCGATCTCATCCCTGATGACCTTTTTGACGCCAGGCGCGAGCTGGCGCCGCGCTACCGTGATATCGGCGGAGACGCGTTGGCGGCCGGAATGGTGGCAGTGGTCTCGTTTGCGGGAGGTGTGGGAAGCCGCTGGACGAAGGGCGCGGGAGTTGTCAAGGCTCTCAATCCCTTCTGCAAGTTGGCTGGCCGCCGCCGCACCTTCGTTGAGGCGCATCTTGCCAAGAGCCGTCAGACGAATCGTCTTTACGGCACGTTGCTGCCCCACATCATCACCACAAGCTACCTGACGCACGATGCCATTGAGTCTCATCTGCGCGCCGAAGCGAACTACAGCTACACGGGCCCGCTACTCCTTTCGCGGGGCCGAGCCATCGGCCTGCGACTGGTGCCCATGGAGCGAGATCTGCGATTTGCCTGGGAGGAAATGCCGCAACAGTTGCTCGACGAGCAGGCCCAGAAAGTTCGAGAAAGTCTGCACGCTTCGCTGATCGCTTGGGTGCGACAAATGGGCGAGGGCTCGACCTACACCGACAACGTGCCCCTCCAGTGCTTGCATCCCGTCGGCCATTGGTATGAGGTGCCGAACCTTATCCGCAATGGCACTCTGGTACGACTGCTCGAAGAAAGGCCGCGGCTGAAATACCTGCTGGTTCACAATATCGATACCACGGGAGCCAATGCCGACGCCGGTTTGCTCGGCTACCACATCGAGCAGGGGGCGGCTCTTACCACCGAAGTGATCTCCCGCCACATCGAGGACCGTGGCGGCGGCTTGGCCCATGTCGACGGCCGACTGCGTCTGATCGAGGGTCTGGCCCTCCCCAGTGAAGAAGTTGAATCAGCCCTGTCGTGGTACAACAGCGCTAGCTACTGGATCGACATTGACCAACTCCTCGCCGTATTCGGACTTACCCGCAGCGACTTGACAAACCCGGAACTTCTCAACACCTCAATCCGCAACTTGGCCGCCCGCATGCCGACTTACATCACCCTTAAAGACGTGAAGAAGCGCTGGGGAAAAGGCCAGGAAGACGTGTTTCCAGTAGCCCAGTTTGAGAAGCTCTGGGGAGATATGACGGCCTTGCCGGAATTGAAATGCCGGTTTGTAGCCGTGCCGCGGACGCGCGGGCAGCAACTTAAAGAACCGGCGCAACTCGACGGCTGGCTGCGCGACGGCTCCGCCGCTTACGTCGAATCGTTGTGCGATTTTTGAGTCGACCGGCGAAAGTCGAGAGTCGAGAGTTCAGGAGTCGAGAAGTTAAGGAGTCGAAAAGGCACAGAGACGAAGTGGTGGAAGCCCACGAACTGTGCGGTTGCGGAGTCGAGAAGTCGGTCAATTGAGCAGTCGACGAATCCTTGAGTGGACAATTGAGAGGCTTCAGCTTCTTGAATCTGAGATCTGAAATTTGAGATTGCGACTCTGCCGCGCCTCTTCCAAAACGGGACTCCGAAGCCAGTTCCCCATCTGCCGACCTGCCCACCTGCCCACCTGCCCACCTGCCTACCTGCCCACCTTCTCGGTGAAAAACTTAGCCATGAGATCCAGAGCTTCCTTTGTCTCCGGTAAGTGGTAGTCATACCAGAAGGCGTGCGGCAGCGCTTCGAAGACCACCAGTTGTGCCTCCACCCCGGCCCGAAGGAAAGCCCTATGCAGGATGGTCGTGCCGCTCAGCAGCAGATCGCGCGTGCTGGTCACGAAGAGCGTGGGCGGGAATCCATGCAGGTCGGCATAGAGAGGCGAGAGCATCGGGTCTTTGGGATCGGTGTTTCCCACGTACGCTGAGGCGTGAGGATGCCCCGAGGGTGGATCGAGGTGCCCGGACCATCCCCAAATGGTAAAGAGAGCGTCCGAGTCCGCCGGTTGGCTCAAATCGCCGGTCCCCGAAAAAACCCCCAGCGCCGCGGGGAGGGGCAGGCCGTCTCGCTGCAAGCGGGAGGCAACTTCGGCGGTCAGAATAGCTCCCGCAGAAGTTCCAAACAACCCCAAGTGGCTCGGTTTGTGGGTCTTCAACAGTTCTTTGTAGACTGCTTCCGTGTCGTCAACCGCGGCGGGAAACGGGTGCTCTGGAGCAAGCCGGTAGTAGACCGAAACTACGGGAATTTTAGTGAGGTAGGCAATCGGAATGCCCTCGACGAGTGAGCCTGAGTCCGAGTTGAACCCCCCGCCGTGAACATTGATCAGGACGCGGTCCCCGCCGTTCGAGGCAGACAGTTCCGCCGGAGTGATCACGTCACAGCGCACTCCACCCACGGTCTCTTCACGGATATCCACCGGATAGAGCTTGCGAGCTTCCTCTGACCTGGCCTTCCGAAACGCATCGGTTAGCGTTCGTCGCTCGGCCAGCGTCTGCTCCGGGCCCGAAGGGCCGGGCCTCGAGATGAACTTCTGCGCCTCAGGGCTGATCGTCCTAGGCACAGGAATCACCCGCGTTACGTGTGCCGTCCCGTCGGCATCCACCGTGCACGAGTCCACCCTCAGTGCCGCCTCGCTCTGCTGCGCCCAAAGTTCCGAACACGTAAGTCGAAAGTCGAGAAGTGAAGGCGCCACTAGCCATAGCGCACCCATCATCAGCACCAGCCTGCCCGCCGCACGCCGAAGCCCGTTGATTCGCATGAACCCCCCTTTGTTCCTCTCGGTTGTAGCGTACCATCAGAACACAAACCAGCCTGTCGTCGCAACCAGCCAGGCCGGCGCTGCTCGGGGGGACTCCCGCACTACGGGAGAGCCATCCCACTCGCCTTCAGGCAGCCGCAATTCGTATTCATCCGGCTGCCGCCTCCCGCCGAAGATAGGTTGTAACGCCAAAGCGGCTTCGGGGGCACGCTCCTGTAAGTCACAGGGCGGAGTTTTGCCTGGTAGCATTGGTGTTACGTATCCAGTCTCCAAAGGAGCAAGCGCAGGGAATGAGTCTGCTAATTGACGACTTATCGCGAATTATCGCCAGCCCAATCCCGCGCCGCAAGGTGCTACGGATAGCTGGGAGTCTAATAGGTGGGGGCATCTTAGCATACTTGGGTTTAGGCAGAGTTTCTCGTGGTCTGGCGCAGCTGTCACGCTCGTGTAGCTCCGACCAAGTCAAGTGCGGCAGGGTTTGCTGCTACCGGTTTGAGATGTGCTGCGGCGGAACTTGCTACGGGCCCGGGTTCAGTGAACGCGCGGACTGCTGTGGCAGTGTGCTTTGCAGCAAGGTTTCCCAACAGTGCTGCAAGGACCACTGCTGCCTGAAGAGGGAGACCTGCTGCGGCGCTCAGTGCTGCTCGCCGGGCCGGGTCTGCTGCCAAGGCCAGTGTTGCGCTCCGGGCTATGGCTGCTGCAACGGCCGGTGCGAGCCGCGCAGGCCGTCGCAAAGCAGTCCTTGTTCTGTTTAACACGCCCCAGGCGGAATTCCGCATTGCAGAAGCCGGGAAGAGAACGACCCCTTGATTTTTTCAGACCGGAGGAGGCCTGATTTGCAGGCGCTGTTTACTCAACTCGTTTTGATTTGTCTTGCGGTTACCGCGTGGGCGCAGGATCCGATATCACCCGAGGCCGTAGCGCCGGTCGCCAGCCCGGGCGCAGTGGCCTCAAGTGGTTCTACCCCCAACTTGGCCACAAGGCAACGATACGTCGTTGCGAGGGACGATCTTCTGGATATCGATGTGGTGGGCGTGCAAGAGCTGTCGCGCGAATATCGGGTGGATGGGGATGGGATGATCACACTACCCATGTTGCCGCGGCCGGTGATGGCGGCGGGCTCCACGCTGGATCAGCTTTCGCAAAGCATTCGCGAGGACCTGGTGGGCGCCGGACTGCTTCGCGACCCGGAGATTACCGTGAGTGTGAAGTCTTCGCCCTGGAACACCGTCGTGCTTTCGGGCGCGGCAAAGAAGACGGGCGTCTATCCGGTCTACGGTCACACCACGCTACTGGAGCTGCTGACTGAAGCGGAAGGTCTGAGCGACGATGCCGGCAACTACGCGATAGTAACGCGCGCGGAGAAGCCTCTTCCGCGGGCGGAGCCGAACTCCGCGGCGCGCCCCGACGAATTGAGCACGCGAACCCTAAAAGTAGACGTGGGAAGGCTCTGGCGGAATGGCGACGCCAGCTTGGACGTGGAATTGCGTCCGGGCGACCGGGTGACGGTCGAGCGGGCGGGAATTGTCTACGTTCTGGGCGCAGTGAATCGGGCGGGTGGGTTCGTCCTCTCGAACGATCAGGAGCAGATGACGGTGCTTCGTGTGATCGCTTTGGCGGGCAATTTCACGCGCGACGCAAAGCCCGCCCATGCTGTCATTATCCGCAAGGCATCGGGCGCTCCGGGCGAAAGGCGGGAAGTCCGAGTGGATCTCAAGAAGGTTTTGTCGAACCAGGCTCCGGATCAACCTTTGTTGGCCAGCGACATCCTTTATGTGCCTGAGAGTGGGGCCAGGAGGACACTCGAGACGGTCGTAAACACTGCCGTGACTACGTCGATTTGGCGGATGCCGTATTAGGGATTAGGGAACAATGACGGAAAATGACAAACTCGTTCCGGTGAGCGCGGTCTCGCCTGATCGCCTGGGGTATTCCGGTTACCCGGTTACGGACCTTGAGCCGACGGGTCCGGAGGAGTACTCGTTCCAGAGCTACTGGGAGGTCCTGAGAAAGCGCCGTAGTACAGTTTTCACCGTCGCCTTCCTCGCCACACTACTCGTGACGGTGGTTGTCTACCGAATGAAGCCGGTTTACCGGGCCACCGCGCGCATGGAGGTGCAGGCGGAGACGCCCGCCTTGCAGACGCTCAACGAGCTGAATCCCAGCGCGGCGGCGGACGCGGCGTTTCTCCAAACGCAGGTCGATCTTTTGCAGAACAACAACCTGGCTTGGCAAACCATGCAGGAGTTGGGGCTGGCGAGTGAGAGCGTGGAACTCGGGGCGGGAGGAGATTTCTGGCCTGGGAGCACCGGCGGCTCGACGGCGTCCGCGCCCGCCAGCCTCATCCGGGGTTTCAAAAAGCACCTTCACGTCGAACTGCTTAGCGAGAGCCGGCTGGTGGAAGTCAGCTTCGAGAGCGTGGATTCGAACCTGGCAGCGCGTGTGGCCAACACGCTGGTCAAGAATTATGTGGAATCTAACTTTCGCTCCAAATACGAAACCACGCGGCAAGCCTCGGCGTGGATGGAGCAGCAACTTGACGAGCTCAAAGCGAAAGTGGAGAAAGCCCAGCAGGCGCTGGTGGACTACGAGCGGGAATACTCGATTGCCAACTTGGGTGACAAAGAGAACGTAGTGCAACAACGGCTGGCGCAGTTGAGCAGCGATCTGACCGCAGCCCAGGTTGACCGCGCCAACAAGCAATCGGTTTACGATTCGGCGCGCAGCAACAGCGCTGAGTCGGATGCCGTTGCGGAGGACTCGCTGCTGGGGCAATTGGAGTCGAAAAACGCCGAACTCCACACAGAGTATGCCGCGGCCACTTCTCAATATGGTCCGAACTTCTACAAGGTCAAGCAACTCGCCAATCAGATCAGCGAAGTCGAAACCCTCATTGACCGGGAGCGGAAGCGGATCATGCAACGGATTGAGAGCGATTATCACACCGCCGTGCGGCGTGAGCAGCTCCTCTCCCAGGATGTCGCTGAGCAAAGAGCCGCGGTAGAAAAACTGAACCAACTGCTCATCAAGTACACCATCCTGAAGGGAGACTTCGAAACGAATCAGCAGCTTTACGATGAGCTCCTGAAGCGACTTAAAGACGCTACCGTCTCCGTGAGCTTGCGCGCCACCAGCGTTCGCCTGGCCGATTCGGCGCTGGTGCCGACCACGCCCATCCGCCCCGACAAGCGAGTGGACATCGCCGTCGGGCTTCTGGTGGGTTTGATCCTTGGAGTGACCCTGGCCTTTATCCGGGAGGGACTGGATCGCACGGTCAAGACGGCGGAAGACATAGAGAATCAGATTGCGATTCCCACCTTAGCCGTAATTCCGCTGGGAACGAAGTCCCGCGGGCGGTATGGCCGGTATTTCGCTCGCGAGGCTCCGAAAGTGCCGGCCAATGGAAACCCGGGATTGGCCATTATGAACGCGCCCGGGTCGGAAATGGCGGAATCTTTCCGGGTCTTGCGTACTTCGATTCTGCTTTCCAGTTCCCCACAGCCGCCGCAAGTGCTGCTGGTCACGAGTGCGCATCCCAGTGAAGGGAAGACCTTCGCGTCCGTCAACCTGGCGTTGGCGTTGGCCCAGCGTGGCGGCCGCGTGTTGCTGATTGACGGGGATCTGCGGAAGCCAACCGTGCTGAAAGCCCTCGGGCTGGGGAATGGCGATGGCGAGGAAAGCGGATTGAGCAGCTACCTCACGGGCGGACAGGGGATCGATTCGGCACTGATGTCGTTTACAGCGCTTCCCAATCTGTCCGTGCTGCCTTCCGGGCCGATTCCCGCCAACCCTGCTGAGCTGGTTTCCTCCCCGGCCATGGGGAGGCTGGTGGGTGAGTTGCGCCAGCGCTTCGAACACATCGTGTTCGACTCGCCACCGTTGTTGCTGGTGACGGACGGAATCCTTCTTTCCACTCTGGCGGATGGAGTGGTGCTGGTTGTGGAAAGCGGCTCGACGTCGCGAGGTGCATTGCATCGAGTTCGTCAAATCCTGGATCGGGCCGGCGCCAAGACTCTGGGTGCGGTACTGAATAAGCTGGAAGACCGGGTTGACGGCTACTATACTTCTCGCTATCAGTATTACGGCTATTACTACTCCCGAGAGGCCTCCGCGTCAAAGAATTCTGAGTCGAATTCGGCCAGCTATCGGTGAAGGACAAGCAGTTCAGAACAGCTCATCCAGCCAGGCGGGACAAGGGCGAGACAGAACGCTATGCGGAGTTCTCTCATCGCTTCTCCAGCCCGACTTATGCTGCCTTGGGCGCGCCACCGGTGGGTCCGTCCAGCGATTGGATCGTAGCTTGAGAAAGAGCTGAGAAAGCGAGCTGGGCGCGAGGTAACCCGATGCTAATGCGCGATGTAGCAGTGATCGGAGCGGGGCCGGCGGGGTTGTATGCGGCTTATCGACTGGCTTCGGCCGGTTTAGGTGTCGCGGTACTCGATGCCCAGGAGAAGGTAGGGGATAACGCGGTCTGTTCGGGCGTGATCGGGGAAGAGGCCTTTGGGCGTTTTGGATTGCCGTCTCGGCCGGTGCTGAACAGCATTTACTGTCTGCGGGCGGTCTCGCCGGCGGGCAGAAGCCTGGAGTATCGCTCGCCGACTCCGCTCGCCCGTGTGGTCGATAAAGCAGAATTCAACCGTGACTTGGCGAGTCTGGCACGTGCCGCAGGCGCGGAATTGCATTCCGGCCGTTTGGTCGAAGCGGTGGCCCGCGAAGATCATGGGGCGGTCTTACGGTTCCGTTCCCGGCTGGGCGCGAGGGAAGAACTCGGAGCGCGAGTCGCGGTGATAGCCTCCGGAGTGGGCGGGGCGCTGAACGGAGCACTGGGACTTGTGAAGCCTCGCGAGTTTTTACGGGCCGTGCAAGCCGACATCCCACTGGGTAAGGACGGCGCTATGAACCCCACAGAAATATATGTGGGGAGGTCCGTGGCACCGGGAGCTTTCGGCTGGAAGATTCCTTTAGGGCACGGCCGTGTGCGCGTGGGGTTAATGAGCTGGGAAGAGCCCCGCCCGTATTTCAGCGCGCTTTTGCAAAGGGTGGCGCCCGGATTGAAGAGGGGCGAAGCCAGGTTCCAGCAGAAGGCCATCGGGCAGATGCCGGTGGGAAACTGCGTTGCGGAGCGCGTCGTAGCCATCGGAGAAGCCGCCGTGCACGTGAAGACCTCGACCGGAGGGGGAATCTACTTTGGCCTGCTCTCGGCCGAAATGGCTGCCGAGGTCATCCTGCGAGCTTTTCAGAAGGGCGACTTCAGTGTTCAGACCTTGGGCCAGTTCGAACGCTACTGGACGACGGCTTTCGGCACTGAGTTGTGGACGGGGTATCTCGCCCGGAAACTCACCGGGCGACTCCCCGATAGCCTTATCGAAAAGGCCTTCGAAAGGGCAAAGGGGATAGCACTCGTGGCCCGGCTGAAAGACGAATTGAGCTTTGATTGGCATCGCAGAGCCATAGTGGCCTCCGTACATGGTCTGCTCGGTCCCGCAGCAGGCTCTTGAGAACATCATGATCAAACGGGGTTTTGACGTACTGCTTTCAGCTTTCGGGCTCGCCGTATCGTTGCCGTTGTGGGGAATTATCGCGCTGGCCGTAAAACTTCACGACGGAGGGCCGGTGTTTTATCGGCAACCGCGGGTAGGGAAAGACGGGCGAGTCTTCATGGGCCTGAAGTTCCGCTCGATGGTGCCTGACTCGGACCGGAAGTGGGGAGCGGCGCCCGCGGTGGCCAACGATCCCAGAATTACAAAGGTTGGAAAAGTATTACGAGCTACGGCGATGGATGAACTTCCGCAACTTTGGAATATCTTGCGGGGCGATATGAGCTTCGTCGGCCCCCGGCCGGAATGGGTGGAATTGGTGAAGAAGTTCCGCGCCGAAATTCCTCGCTTCGATCTGCGTCATCGGGTCCGGCCCGGACTCACCGGACTGGCCCAAGTCTACGGGCATAGCGAGATGTCGCGCCGTAATAAGCTCCGCTACGACTTGCTCTACGCGCGGCGTCAGAACTTCTGGCTCGACATGCGGCTGGTCCTATTATCGTTCGCCGTGACTTTCACTGGGCGGTGGGAGCTCAGGGAGGCCAAGGTCTTGCGCCCCCGACAGCGGCAATACGCCAAGCCGGCGGCGGCGAAAGCCGCCTGGCCCGCTGAAGGATTGTTGTCGCCGGACTTTACGCGATCCCGCCCCTCGCCCTGAACGCTATGGAGCGCCGGCCTTCAGGCCGGCATCCTCCCCTGCTGACCCGAAGATCAGACCCTCAAATCATCATGCCTCAACGCGACATTCCGTGCGCGCGCGTGCTGGGAGTCCCCGTGCACGTGCTTGGCCTGCACGAGGTAGTCCAGGTGATGCAGGACTGGCTTCAAAAGGGGGCAGGCCAGCGATGGATTGCTGTGACCAGCTCGCACGGCATCATGGAGGGATTCAAGCATCAAGAGTTCAGACAGATCCTCGAGTCGGCGGCTCTTTCGGTTCCGGACGGCCAGTGGACGGCGCGCGCCGCTGCGGCCCGGCTCTCGCTCGAGGCGCAGCAGGTGCGCGGAGCCGACTTGATGTGGGAGTTCTGTGAGTTGGCCAACCGACGCGGCTATAGCAGCTACTTCTTTGGTGATACGCCTGAGGTGCTGAACCGGCTTACTGCCAGACTCCGCGGGCAGTTTCCCAACCTGCCCATTGCGGGGGCGTATTCACCCCCTTTCCGGCCGCTGAGCGAAGCAGAGAACGACGAAATAATCCAGCGGATCAACGACGCCCAGCCCCACGCGCTTTGGGTGTGTCTGGGGCTTCCGAAACAGGAGCGCTGGATCTTCGCCAACCGCCAGAAGCTTCGCGTGCCCATCGTGATCGCCGTGGGAGCGGCGGCCAAATTCGTGAGCGGAAGCGTCGCTCCCGCGCCCGCATGGATCAGGGAACACGGATTTGAGTGGCTTTGGCGGCTCATCCGTGAGCCACGACGCTGCTGGCGCCGCTCGATGCTCTACGGCCCCCAGTTTGCTCTTTTTGCGGCCCTCGAACTAAGCGGCGTCATGAAGCTTCACTCATGAGCACCAGCGTCTCCCCTGCCGCGGGTGGCGATCCGACATTCCGGCTGGAACGGACGCGCAACTTTGAAATGGCAAGCCCGCCTATGAACTTCACGAAGTTCCTCAGGGCCACAACTCGCCGAGCCCTTCCGCGCAGGCTAAAGCCAGCGGTCAAGGGAGTCCTGCTCCGCCTGTTTGAGACCTCCGGATTCGACTGCGCGTCCCCTCTGAGAATTGGTACGTTCAAAGGCCTTAGATTCGCCTATCGGCAAGGGACGGCCGACGAATCGGTCTTGAAGCAGACATTCGAGGACGATGTCTTCTTCTCCTGCGTTCCTGAGTACCAGCCAAGCGACAGCGACGTGATAGTCGATGTCGGAGCGCACATCGGGGCTTTCGCGGTTTTGGCTGCGTCGAAGGTTCCGCGCGGCGCCGTTCACGCCATCGAGGCCTGCCAAGACAGCTTCAACTTTCTCTTCGTCAACGCGGCCATCAACCGGATGGCTAACCTCTCAGTCTACCACCTTGCACTCTCTGACAGGGAGGGTGACTGCACGCTGTACCACGACTCTCACAATTGGGGCCATTCGACGGTACTGAAAATGTCGGACCGCACCGAGACGGTTCAATGCCGCACCTTGCAGCGATTTTTCGAGAAAGCTGACATTCCGAGGTGCACTCTTTTGAAAATGAATTGTGAAGGTGCGGAATTCCCAATCCTTCTCGCCTCACCGCCAGAGGTCCTCCGGCGGGTCCGCATGATGCTGGTGTTCTACCACTCTGACTTGTGGACAACGAATTCGAGGGAAGACGTCGTGTCCCACCTGCGTGCAAGTAGTTTTGAGTGCAAGATCCGCCATTCTGGTGAAGACCGCGGTTGGATCGTCGCCGTCAACAGGAACTGGGTCGGCGTGTAGCCAGGCGTGAGGCCAGGAACAAGTCATGACCACCTGTGAAATTCCGGCTCTGCCTCTTACTCCGCCGGAATTCCACGTGGGCGGCAAGATCATCGCCCGCAATACCGTTTTGAATATCGCCGGCCAGGTGGCGCCGCTGGTGGTAGGCTTCGTCACTACGCCTTACGTCATCCACCACCTGGGCCCCGACCGCTATGGCGTGCTGGCGCTTGTCTGGATCGTGGTGGGCTACTTTGCCCTTTTCGATCTGGGGATCGGTCCTGCCAGCACCAAGTTTGTGGCCGAACTTTTGGGCAAGGGAGAAATCGAACGTCTTCCCGCCGTCGTTTGGACCGCCCTTGCCACGCAATCCGGCATGGGGTTGCTGGCTGGCCTTCTGCTCGCGGCCGCTTCGCCCGCGCTGGTCCACCGTCTCCTTAAGATCCCTGCCAACCTCCAGCCTGATACCCTCTGGGTATTCCTAACGCTGGCCGTTTCGTTCCCAATCAATTTCGCCACCGGCTCGTTGAAGGGCGTGCTGGCGGCCTTTCAGAGGTTCGACCTGGTGAACGCTGTCGCCATCCCGACCAGCGCGCTCTGGTACGTCATACCCGTCGGGGCGTTGGTGCTCGGGTACGACCTTCCGGGCATTGTGCTGCTCTTGGTGGTCAGCCGGGTGGTAGGGCTCGCGGCCCATTTCGTCTTGTGCCTGGGAATCTGCCCGGCGCTCAGCCGCGGTTGCGCGTTCGACCGCTCGCTCATCCGCAGCCTGTTGAGCTTTGGCGGCTGGGTTACGGTCTCCGCAACCGTCACCCCGATTCTGGCCTATCTCGAGCGATTCCTCATCGGCGCGCTCCTTTCCGTCACTGCGCTCGGCTTCTACACGCCCGCTTATATGATCTCAAGTAGGCTAGGGATACTTCCCGGCAGCCTCACGGACACGCTCTTTCCCGCCTTCAGCGCTTCCGCCGGAAGGGGAGATGGTGAGTGGATCAAGAAAGCTCTCGTCCGTTCCCTGAAATGGCTGATGCTCGTCATGGGACCGGCATGTCTGGTTGGGGCATTCTTTGCCCGCCCTGTCCTCACGCTTTGGGTGGGACCGAAGTTCGCGGCCGAGGGGGCGCTCCCACTGCAAATCCTGCTTCTCGCGGTGCCCTTCAACTCCCTTGGCTTCGTCCCATCCAATCTGTTGCAGGGGATCGGCCGGCCTGACCTGATCGCCAAGCTGTACCTGGCCGAGGCGCCCTTCTATGTAGGTCTCGCCTGGTTCCTGGTCAGCCGGTTAGGGCTTGCCGGTGCAGCGCTCGCCTGGGCCATCCGAGTCAGCGCTCACTTCCTTTTTCTCATCGTGATCGCCTGCTGCCTGACGCGCACTCCGGCCCCTATGCTTGCCAGCAGGGATTTGTTGCGCACTGTGCTTACGCTGGCGGGCCTTGCGGCCGCGCTGACGGTTCTGCGCGCCTCAAACCAGGTGGTGGCCACCGAGACGTTCCTGGCGTTGCTCATGGCTTCGGGATTCTTGCTCGGCGCCTGGCACTATCTTCTGGACGGAGAGGAAAAATGCCAGATCAGACTGCTGCTCAGACGGGGGGAGTAAGACGTGTCGGCTGAACCTTTAGTGTCCGTGGTCATTCCGGCGTACAACGCGGAGAAGACAATCCGGAACGCCGTTTACTCGGTACTCGAGCAGACGATGCCCGACCTCGAAGTGATCGTAGTCGACGATGCCTCGACCGACAGCACGCCATGCGTGGTCGAGAGCATCGGTGATCCCCGGATGCGGCTAGTGAGAAGCCCTCGCAACTCCAGGTGTTCTGCGGCGCGCAACTTGGGCATGAGACAGGCCAAGGGAGCTTGGATCACTTTTTTGGACGCCGACGACGAATTTGTACCAGACCGGCTTGAGTCCTTGCTGGGCGTGGCCTTGAGAGACGGGGAGTGCTTTGTGGGCGATTGGCTGGCGGCTTGCGTTCCGGGCAATCAGGGGCGCCTTCGGCCGTTGGAGCCGTGCCCATCCGGCTCACAGGATCCAATAACGGAACTGGATTACGGCAGCCCCCCCGAATGGGGCGCATGTGCGTTTCCCTTGGTGCCGCGAGCGGCTTTGACCCGGCACCGCATAGAATTTGCTGAATGGGCCAGCGGCGGCGAGTGGACGTTCTTGGTTTCCCGGCTTTGCGCCGCAGGGCTCAGAGGTAAGGTGGTGCGCCGAGCGGGCTACCTCACGCGCCTAACGGGCAGGCACGATAGCTCGACACTCCGTGCGATTGAGGAGCAGCTCAGTGTGAACGACCTTCTGGCCACAGCGCCCGATGTACCCGAGCCGGTAAAGGCGCGACTACGACTGGGGCGGCCGGGAATACGGAGGCGGCTGGTCGTCGCCTCGTTGAGGGAGCGCAAATGGAAGAAGTTTGGCCACTACCTACGTCGGAGCCCGGGCGACCTCTTGTGGCTACCTGTCAGCGTGCTTCGTTTTCTTTTGCGGCGCGTGCGCTACTTTTTTTCGAGGTCTTCGCGGTTCTCTCGAGGCTACTGCGCGAGCATCGGAAGAGCGCATCCGCCCGGCAGAACTTCCCTCTCGGCGTGAGCAAGTCGGGCGACTCCGTCGGTCGATTGGTTGGACACTCGTCAGTTCCCGCTCCGCAGGTTGAAACGCCTGCCTGAGTCTCGTTCGAGCCTGCGAGCCAGGCGCGATTAGTCCCCCGCTCCCGCCAGCCCCGCAATGAGCAAGAACCGGAGAGGAGAGCCGTGAATCCATTGCAAAATCTGACCCATAACCCACGGTTGGTAGGGTTCGCGAGGCGCTTCCACGTCGCCGCCCCACTGAAATCGGTGGAATACTGGCTGCGGGGACCGTCAGACGGCGTCATTCGTCAGAACATCGCAGGCGTCGACGTCCTGTTCGCAACGCCGGACGCCACTGAACTTCGGACCCTCGAGTCCTGTTACGCGGACGAGATGGATTTCATTGATGCCCTAAAAGAGACGCTTCGGTTCGGCGACGTGTTCTACGACGTTGGGAGCAACGCCGGTCAGTTCCTAATACCCATGGCCAAGATCGTTGGCGACCCTGGGCGCGCGATCGGATTCGAAGCGCATCCCGGCAATTATCGGCGCTTACTCAAGAACGTGGCGCTGAACCAATTGACGAACGTTCAGACTTTCCGGCTGGCTCTCTCGGACGCCCGGGGTGAAGTCCAAATGTTCGGAGAAAGGGGAACGGCAAGCATCGTGTCGGCAGCGGCGCGCTACCATCACGATCCGCCAACCTGCGCCGTTCCGGCGGTGCGCGGCGAGGACCTGCGGAGGTCAGCGGGCTTACCGGTTCCCAAAGCTGTGAAGGTCGACGTCGAGGGAGCTGAATTCGCAGTGCTCAGCGGTCTGGCGGAGACGCTATCAAACCCATTGTGCGCGCTTCTCTGCTGTGAGGTTCATCCCCCGCTTCTTCCTGAGGGCACCTCGCCTGCAAGCTGTCTTTCCCTGGTACGGTCCCTTGGGTTCAATCGAACGGAAACTCGGCCCCGCGGAAATGAGATCCATGTCATCGCGCGGAGAGAAGCCGGGCAGGCCAGCGTGGAGATGGGGGCAGATGATGATTAAGGAAAACCCGATACCCGCTGAGGATCCGTACGTAGCTATCGTGTCGGTCAATTGGAACGGCTGGCGCGACACGCTTGACTGCCTGGAATCGGTACGGAACCTCGACCACACGAACTACCTGATGATAGTCGTCGACAACAGGTCGGAAGATGACTCCGTAACGCAAATCAGGGGGTGGGCTCAGGCAAAGGCAGAGCCCGCGTATACGCTCATTGAATACACACAAGCGGCTGCTGAGGCCGGGGGCGATATTGGGAAAGAGGGTTCCCTCCGGGCCGCATCGCCTCAAAACCGAATGGTGCTCATCGCCAACAAAGCGAATTCGGGGCCTACCGGCGGTGCAAACCTGGGGATCGCGTATGCTTTGCGGAGGCGACCGTCCGCTGACTATGTATTCTTGTTGGACAACGATGCCCAGGTTAGCCGGGACACTCTGACCCGACTTGTCAACGTGAGCCGCAGGGAGGACTGCGGCATCGTGGGAGGGCAGATCCTTGACCTGCTCTCTGGATCCCCCCAATACCCGGACCGGACCACCACGATGGGCCGTTTTTTCGCGCCTTTTGTAGATGACAGACTCTGGACTCCGCCGGCGGGCGTCACGTCCTGGATAACCTGTAACGCCAATGGGGGGGCTATGCTGCTCCGCCAGGATGTACTTCTGGCTTTGGACGCAGCCAGAGGTTGTTTCCTCGACCCCTCCTTATTCTCAGACGGATGGGAATTCGAAATCTGTTCTTTTGCCCGGGTGTTGGGTTACGTCACGATGGGAACCAACGAGGCCTTCGTGCGGCATAAGGGAGATCGCCAATACCGTCGGGCGCTCAACCCTCAGAGATTCTACTACTCGGTACGAAACCGCGTGCTCCTCGCGTGGGCTTACCTGCCGGCCCCGTTGCGAGTCGTATTCCAGTTCATCGACCTCTCGCACTGCGCGTTGTCTGTGGCACGGTGCGCCGTGCGCCGACGCCCGGATGTAGCCTTGGCAGAGATACGAGGCATCATCGACGGATACCGGCAGGTGTACAAGCCTAAAGCGTTCCGCCCCTCGGCCCGAGAAAAACTGGAACTACCCAAGGCTCGGATGGAGGAGACGTGTCACAGGGTCCGTTAGTACCGGTGGTGATCCCGGCGTACAGCGTCGAGGTGACGGTCGAGAGCCCCATCGAGTCCGTGTTTAGCTATGCCACGTCCGGTCCGGAATTGATAGCGCTCAAACACGCCCCCGCCGACGGCAGGTTGCGGGAGGACCTTCGCCCGTGCCCGGCGGTGCGCGCCCCGGTGCTTTCCGCGGAAAGGTCGGTGGAAACAGTCCGCCAACACGTCCTGGAGTCTATGCAGAAGGACCTGCCTGCGCTAGCCGCTGCACTTTAGGAGGCAAGTGTCGTGTCCAAATCGAGCGGGTACCTTCCTACGCTTGATGGGTGGCGAGGCTTGGCGGTCCTAGGTGTGATTCTTGGCCATGCTGAACTCGTCTGGCGTGGAATGGGCGTGCTTCCGCCGTGGGCCCGGTATCTAATCAACGGGTCAAGCACCAAGGGCGTCCAGTTGTTTTTCGCCATTAGTGGCTTCCTGATTACATCCCGGCTGATTGAGGAGTGGCACTCCTTCGGACGGATCAGCCTTAAGCGGTTTTATGTCCGGAGGGCATGCAGGATTTTGCCGCCCGCCATAACGTACTTGGCTATACTCGGCATACTGGGTATGGCAGGTATCGCGGCCCTTCCAAGGGGTTCGATACTGTCCTGTCTTCTCTTTTTCCGCAATTACTGGAGCGGACAGTGCTCACTCACCGGCCACTTTTGGTCCTTGTCGATCGAAGAGCAGTTTTACCTTGTCTGGCCTAGCATCTTGGTCCTCACGGGGCTGCGACGGTCGAAATATGCTGCTGCCGCTATCATCCTCGCAATTGTCGCCTGGAGATGGGCTGCCTTCTACCACCCGCGCGCACGCGCGCTGCTACCAGGGAGTTTCTGGGGTGGGTCGGACATCTGTTTTGACGGTCTCCTTGCCGGTTGCCTCGTTGGGATTCTCCTGGACTCGCAACAACTCAAGAAGTTGTTCTCTAAGTACCTCTCGGCGTGGGTGGTCGGTGCGATAATTCTCCTCATCCTCGCCACAGGTGGGCGCACGTACACACCGGGCGGCAGAACCATCCAGTCCGCGCTAATGCCGTTCCTCGTTGTTGCAACGGTTTTGAATCCGCAAACCTCGCTAGGGCGGCTCTTAGAAAACCGGTCGCTACGCTGGATAGGCAGACTCTCCTATAGCCTTTATATATGGCAGGAGATCTTCCTTTTTCTCGGGGAGAAGCAACTGGCCTGGTACCCGTTGCGGTTGCTCGGGCTGCTTGGGGTGGCAACTCTTAGCTTCTATTTCGTAGAAAGGCCAATGGTGAAACTCGGGTACAGCCTCGCGCCCCCTCCGAGCCTGGGCCACGCTGACCTCATCTCTAAGCCAGAGTCGCGCTCTGTCGCCTTCGGGTTTTCGCAGAGCTCGGAAGGACCCGCGCAGACGATCCCGGAAATACCCCGCGTTCCCCGCATCGCTCTATGACTCACCCTTCTTTTAAGCTGGCCATCGTTATTCCAACCATTGGCCGCCATGCGGAACTGAGGCGCATGCTCGCGAGCCTCGCCGCGCAGACGCATCTGCCGGACGAAATCCTGATTATTGACCAGGACCAGTCAACCAGGGCAGTTGTAGACGAGTTCCCACAATTGAAGATACAGGTTGTGGCTCTTCCCGGATCGGCAGCGTCGAAGAGAAATGCAGGGTTCAGGGCTATGTCCCCCGACATAGAGCTCGTGGGCTTCATGGACGATGACATCGAGCTCGAGCCGGAAGCCATCAACGCCGTGCTGAACTTTTGGGAACGGGCCCCGGACGATCTCGGCGGCGTGGGCTTCAACTTGGTAAATCATCCGTCCGTCGTCGCGCCGAGGCTGAAAGGGTTGCGGCTTACGTCCCGGCTGGGCTTGTATGATTCAACAAAAGGAGCCGTCCTGCGTTCTGGCATCCACACGATGATTGGGTGCGTCAACGATCACTGCTACGTCCGGTGGCTTTCGAGCATGGCCGCCGTGTTCCCGAGGCGAGTGCTCGACGAATTCATGTTTGACGAGTGGTTTCAGACTTACAGCTACCTGGAGGACCTTGATTTCACTTACCGGATCGGAAAGAGGTACAGACTGGCGGTGGTGGCCGACGCCCGCGTCTACCATTATCCATCGCAGATAGGTCGCCCCGACTGGTACGTCTTCGGCAGGAAAGAGGTCATGAACCGGCTTTACTTTGTCAGCAAGCACCGGGAACTTTCCCGCCCCCTGTGCTGCCTGGCGCTTCTGATTCGCGCCTCGATGAGCATTCTGCTTGGACTACTTAGACTCGAGGTCGGCTATTTTAAACGCGTAGCAGGTAACTTCGCAGGCATGTTGCTGACGCTTGTCAGCGGTGCTCAGGCGTCTGCCGCGACGCCCTCTGGAAGCTGCAATCACCCCGAAGTGTCCTCATAGTTCAGAAGGGAACCCTTCGAGGAATAACCATGAAAAGTCGCATCTTGTTGTGCGCCTATGCGTGCGCTGCCGATCCAAGCACCAACTTCTTTGGAGGCGGGGATGTCATGGCCTGGAATCTGGTCAAGCGTCTGGGGCGGGAGTCCAGACTGTGGGTCCTCACCGCCGCCCAGAACCGTCCAGCGATTCATGGCATCTTGGCGAAAGAGCCCCTTCCGAACGTCGAGTTCGTTTATGTGGACCTGCCGGCCCCGTTGCATGAGCTCTTACGGCATCAAGGGGCGCTGCAATTCTACGCCTATTTGTGGCAGTGGAAAGCGTTCTTTGTCGCCCGGAAGCTGCACCGCCTTGTTCGGTTTGGCGCGTTCCAACACCTCACTTACGAGAACGACTGGATGGCCAGCCCCACCGGGGCGTTGTTGCCCATTCCTTACTTGCGCGGCCCAGGCGGAGGTGCCCACTTTGTGCCAGCGGAGTTTCGAGCCCGGTTTGGCGCCAAGCCGCGCCTGTGGGAGTACTTTCGCATCGGCATGCAGTGGGTCTTTCGCCACGACCCATTCTTCCTGATCGGCCAGGAGCGAGCGAAAGTTCTATTGATGGCCAACCGGGAAGCTCTCGATGCCCTGCCGGCTCGCTGGCGAAGGAAAGCCCAACTGCTCTCCGTCAACGGCATTTCGAGCAACGAATTTACTCCGCCGGAACGCCCAACGCAGAATGCCGGGTTCGCCATACTTTCCGCAGGCCGCTTGGTTCCACTCAAGGGATTCGACCTGGCCTTGCGGGCCTTCGCGCTTTTCTCCCGAAAACACCCGGAGGCCAAGTTCGTGATCGTTGGGACTGGCCCTGAACTGAACCGGCTCGAGAAACTCGCACAGGAGTTGGGCATCGAGAGGCAAGCGCACATAGAAGGCTGGATGCCGCGGGAACGCCTGCTGGCGAATATGCGGTTCTGCGATGTCTTTCTTTTCGCCAGCCTGCGCGACGGTGGCGGACTGGTGGTAGTGGAGGCGATGGCTGCCGGCAAGCCTGTAGTCTGCTTCGATCTGGGCGGTCCCGGGTTGCACATCAATCCTGAATGCGGTTTCAAGGTTCCGGCGCGTACACCGGAGCAAGGCGTGCAAGACATGGCGGAGGCGCTCGACAGGCTGGCAAGCGATCCCGAGTTGCGGGCCCGAATGGGCCGGGCGGCGTTTGAACGGGCCCGACAGGTGTACGACTGGGACCGCGTTGCTGAGCGCATTATCGAAGCATACCAAGAAACCATACCGTGCGAGCGGCAGGGCCCGGGAGAAACTCCAACTTCAGAGCACGAATGGCCAATGGAAGCACCATCTGAGAATTTGCCACTTGCGCTTCAGTCTTCTCGCTTGCCCTTAATGAGGCAATGGCTCTGTGAGCCGGCGCTGCAAAGTGACGGGCTGAAGAGCGCCGGGGCGCGGGTGGGGCAACCCCAAACCCTCAGGACGCGAAGATAGTAGAGATGCGCGATTCCCCACGAATTCTCCACGCTCCGCGGCGGAACGTTTCCGCGCCAGGCCCCCCTTTTCCCCTGACCCTTCGCCTCGGAGAGGGCAGGCTTCCCCGGCGGCGGCAGACTCGCGGGCTGTGGCTGACCTCGATGCTTTGCCTTCTGATTTGGTCCGGCTACAACACTACGGTTTATTTCTGCCTCGACCCGCTCTTTCCCAAGAACTTCACCAATCTCGTGCATGGTGTGCGCGCCTTCTTTCCTATACTCGCCGGCCTGATCGCTGCGGCGCAACTGGCTCAGCGCCGGTCCCTTCCGAAGTGGCTGGCATTCGGCCCGCTGGATCTCCTGTTGCTCTATGCTGGAGTCGGCCTGGTCTCATCCCTTTTTGTCTCGCCGGAGCCCCTCGGCGGCGCTTATTGGGTATTCCAGTACGTCTCCGTGATCATCGTCGTGATGGCGGTCGCATCGGGCCCCGAGGCGGAGGCGCACCTCCGTCGTTATATTTCCGTTAACTGGGGCTGCTGCGCCGTCATCTGCGTGGGCTTGCTGGCTGGGATTCCTTTCCTGGGCGGCGGTGCGGTAAGTCAGACTCTCGGCAGCCCGCTGGGAGTGATGGCCTATGGCAGGCTTCCAGGCGAATTGATGGGTATGACAGGGACGAGAAATACCGGATTCGGGAGGTTTTCCGGAATCGTTGTTCTGGTGGGGCTCGCGAAACTCCTGCACGACCGGAGGGACAAGATAACGCTGTTCCTCTGGATGCCGCTGACTCTGGCCGCGGGACTGGCTTTGCTGTTGTCCCAGGCCCGAACGTCGTGGGTGTCGGTTGTAATCGCTACCACAGTGCTCGTAGCCCGCGCGCCCACGCGGTGGAGAGTCCCGATGATCATGATCGGGTTGCTGGCGCTCCCGCTGGTGTTCCTGACCGGCGTGGGTAACGCCTTTGCGCTTTACCTGACCCGCGAGCGGGGATTTGATCCGACGCTCACAGGCCGTACAGTGACTTGGTTGGAGGGCTGGCAGGCATTACAACAATCCCCTTGGGCCGGACTTGGATTTTGGGGAGACCGCCTGTTTATTCACGGCTCCAACATGCAGAGCACGCTTTTCGACGCCTTGGTCCAGGCGGGCTTTGTGGGGATCGTTCCGTTCGTAATTGCCCTCGTCTGGGTGTGGGTCGGCATCGTGCGATTCTACTCCACCAAGCCGGCCGGAGAAGCCAGCTCTCTGCCGGGCGAACTCCTTGCCGTCATGACATTCCTCACCGTCTACTCCATCACAGAAATAACCTGCAGCTTTTACTCGGTGGGCTGGATAGCTATGGCGCCGCTCATCGCCCACGTCCAATTGCGCGTCGTGCAAAACTCCCGAAAGCGCCAATCCAAACGCATCCCGCAAGTCGCACCCTTGCGCCCGCCGTTGCAGGTCCCACGCCGCATTCAGACCGTTTGACGGCCCTTCCAGCATTTCCGTCTCCTCCCGTCACCTCATCGTAAGCCCCTGAACTGTCACTCCCACGAAAAATGCACTTGACAACGGCGGACGCGTCCGTGATGCTTGCCCGCTTGCCCCAGCCACATTCCGCGGAGTGGGAGGAAACATGCGCTCGAAAGCCTTGGTGGTGGCCGCCGTTTTGGCGGGCTCGTTGGCCCTAAAGGCCCAGACCAGGCCCGACGATCTGAAACCGATGCTGGAGCAGGAGATCCAGCCTGTCTCGGTCGTGGCTTACCAGTTGAGTCAATACCTCACGGCGCGGATTCCCAAGCTGCCGTCTCCTTCGTCGGCTGAGCAATGGACCTCAGAGCAAAAACGCTGGCGTGAGCAT
>Ga0326728_10006449_pt1 | contig 31562 bp, 33 predicted proteins | sample MB3enrmetagenome_FD_207602 | JGI IMG/M metagenome (GOLD analysis project Ga0326728, IMG submission 207602) | Lab enriched peat soil microbial communities from McLean, Ithaca, NY, United States - MB31MN | ecosystem: Environmental > Terrestrial > Soil > Wetlands > Peat | place: USA: New York...
ACATCAATAACGTTCATCCCCCGCTGACGTCCCGTTTGCCGCGAACCAATATTGATTGCAGGTGTACCCAAAGAGGGCGCTTCAATGATACCACTACTCGAGTTTCCAACCAATGCTGATGCATGATGAAGAAGACTAATATATTCTTTGTAAGGGATACTTTTAAAAGCCTGTATTTGAGGTAAATGCGAGTACTCCTTGATAATACCAATCATTTGGCGACCTCCCGCATCGGCATTCGGATAAATAATAATAGCAGGTATATTTAGATCCACTATCGCATTCAATGTCTCTTTCATTTGCCACACTGCATCATCACATTCCAGAGTAACCGGGTGCTGGACAACAAGTAAAAATGGTTGATTTGAGTCAAGATTATATTTCTTCTTTATTTTTTCTGAAGGGATGATCTCTTTAGACAGAATTTGTTCAGGTCCCGGGGCACCTACCACATATACATGAGATGGATTCTCGCCCATTCGAATAATTCTTTGACCACTTTCATCTGTTGATGGAAAATGAATGTGAGAAAATTTAGTAATCGCATGCCGGGTAATATCATCGATAGTAGAGGTAATTTCTCCACCGTGAATGTGGGCTACAGGAATACCTAAGTATGATCCCACGATTGCTCCACCAAGCATTTCACCTCTATCCCCGAGAACGAGAATTATATCTTGGCGATGAGTTTTTATCCAACTGGATAATTTTTCGATAAATTCCCCAATAAATTGCGCCATTGATACCTTATCATCATTAGCTGGTATAACCTCAATTATGGTATAAGGGAAACCATCAGATTTGATTTCACTAATTGTGGTCCCAAATTCATCCATAAGATGCATACCAGTAACCAAAATTTCAAGAGATAAATTAGGATGATGATGAATACGCTGGAGAACAGATCTCATAAGGCCATAATCGGCACGTGTCCCGGTAATATAGACAATTTTTCGTTTCATGAAATCATGTCCCAAGTCAGCAGCGTATCTTTTTTTATTTGTATTTTTGTTTTTTTACTAATGAGTAACTGAAGATATTTCGGTTCTAGACCTATCCCTGGGCGCTTAAAATCGAGCATTGATTCATCAATAATTGTTCCCATCTTAATGTTTTTTTTCGCAACAATGCTCTTTCGAGCTACGATTTTTATTTTTTCTTCATTTTCAGAGGGTACCTTAATTCCATTCCCCATCGCTTTTTCAATATTCCTTATACCACTGACTAGTTCTTTTAGTTCAATGGGATTTAACGAAGCTTTGTGATCCGGTCCGTTAGATGCTTTATCCAACGTAAAGTGCTTTTCGATCAGACAGGCACCCATTGCAACCGCGGCAACTGAAGCGATTATGCCGGTAGTATGATCGGAAAACCCGGTGGGCAATTTAAAGGCACATTCGAGTGTTTTGATTGCACGCAGGTTAACCTCTTCGAAAAAAGCAGGATAATCTGTCGTACAATGCAGGAGAATAATCTCCTCGGCACCCGCATTTTTTAATACAGATATTGCGTCACTGACTTCTGAGAGCGTACCCATACCTGTCGATAGGATAACAGGCTTCTTTTTTACGGCCACATATTCTAAAAAGGGATAATTTGTGAGATCCCCGGATGTTATTTTATATGCTGCAACATTGATCTTTTCAAGGAGATCAACGCTTACACAATCAAAAGGCGTCGATAGAAAAATAATTCCCTTTTTTGTTGCATAGTCGGATAATAAGAAAAAATCCTGATCAGATAATTCAAGTTTTTTAAGCATCTCATATTGAGTTTTACTTCCGGTGCAACGTTGTTGATAATCAGCCTTCTTTGCATCTTTTGTGACAAGTTTAGCCGCTTTGAACGTTTGAAATTTTACTGCATCTGCCCCTGCTTCTGCAGCGCAATCGATCAATTTTTTTGCAGTTTTCAAATCGCCATTATGATTTACACCTGCTTCCGCGATAATAAAACAGGGCTGATCATAGCCAATTGTTTTCGTACCAATTCGAATTATCTGCTTCATAGTTCATCAGGTTTTGCTCTCATCACTTGAGTCCGTTCTCTTTTGATTAATTCATAATCCTGTATCTGGAATTCACTTACCACATTCAAAAACTGAAATAATTTCATAATTTTTTTTCGCCTTTGTAGTGGGCAAATTCACATATTGCCTCAATGTCATGGTTCATTACCATCTGACGGATTCCAAGAATCTCTGCTGAATTATAAGATGTGAGATTCACAACAAAATCCTGACTTACGTCTTTTGCGCAAGTTATCACGTAGTTTTCCAGGGAGCTAAATTTCTCCAATATCTGCTCTTTATATTTTTCAAACAGACCAGTCATGGGATATGGTGTCACGAAAACTGGGTCCGGCTCCAACAATAATCGCACTCTTTCCGGATCCTTTTGGGATGTCTGAAATATCCTCATTTTTCCTTATTGAGACAATATTATCCGCAATATTTTCCATCCACAGCGAAAAATTGATACTCTTAATTCTATCATTCAACTGATCAGCAAAACTCAATTCCCGAAGACCAGTATCCGGACTTGTTAGGGTGCCATTGATATCATTATACATGCGTTTGCTTTTGACGATAACTAATGAACCCCTTGTGGCAATATGGTTCATCACCTCAATCGGGATCTCTTTCTTTTTTTCCTTTTCCCATGATGTTTTTAACAACCGCATTGGATTCCTCTGAATGAGTATTGGTTTTTTGTTTAATGGTCTTTGTGGAGATTTCCATCAATTTGATACAAACTCATCTTTATGTGACAGGATTTTTTTGACGGCTGTGATAATATCACCCATATCTTTCAAACTGGACGGTGGACGGATTACAGAAAATCCGAAAACCGAATTGCAAAGATCCTCAGTTACCGGGCATCGGGTTACTGCATAATCTACCTTCCCTCGGTAGAAACTGCAACTGAATGGGCATCCCTGAGTGCCATGCACAATCTTCTCCCTGAAAATCGGATTTTTATATAAGGGGTGCGGATATCCGTTCCAGATAGGAATCCCTTCAGCGATCAGAGCTTTGATAAACAACGGTTTTGGAATTCCTGTCATTTGCTCGTTGTATTGAAGAGCATAGGTGGAATACACATGCTTCACATAGGATGCTTCATAAGCCGGCGTTATTCCATCTATTCCGGTTAATCCCCTCGTGAGATAATGGGAGTTGCGAATCCTGATCTCGTTGAATGTATCAAGCTTTTTCAACTGTTCAATGCCGATTGCAGCTTCCATCTCGGTCATGCGGTAATTCCACCCGAGGACATTGGCAAGGTATTCCCGTTTCTGCCCCATAGAGAACGCCTCACCGTGGTTTCTTACAAGACGACACCGGTGGGCAAGCGGTTCTTCATCCGTGATGATCATCCCTCCTTCTCCGGTTGTCATGTTTTTGGTCCTTTGGAAACTGAATGCCCCAAGATCCCCAAATGTCCCGGTTTTTTTACCTTTATAATCCGCACCAAGAGATTGGGCGCAGTCTTCAATAAGGGAAAGATCGTGAGCATCTGCAATCTCCATAATGGCGTCCATCTCAGCGGGATGTCCGAAAAGATGAACGGGAATGATGGCCCGGGTTCTCGGTGTTATTGCTTCCTCAAGTTTTTCCGGATCAAGATTTGCGGTGGCCAGAGACACATCCGCAAAAACCGGTACCGCATTATTCATCAGGACACTTGTAGCAGTTGCAGTAAACGTATACGGAGGAACAATAACCTCATCACCCGGCCCAATCTGCAGTGCAGCCAGAGCGACATGAAGAGCAGCCGTCCCTGAGTTTACGGAGATTCCGAACCTGACACCATGATACCGGGCAAAATTTTCCTCAAATGTCCTGACCTTGTCCCCTCCAAGAAAATCGAGATCAAACATTGACAACTTTCCGCTCCTCAACACGTCTGATACTGCGTTCACTTCCTCTTCTCCTATGAGCGGGTAGCCGGGGAATGGTGTAGAGCGTACAGGTCTTCCACCATGAATCGCGAGATTATCCTGCATACCAGATTTCTGACCCATTGATAATTCACCAGTTTTCCTGTAACCGTAACAGCTTCAGTAAATTTTGTGTTCGCAGGTATTAAAGATGGGGATGCATATTCGGTCGGTATTAAAAGGGTTGGACATAGAATCAAAAATGAATTAAACAGAAAATTTTTTCATTAAAAGTTCTGCGAATTCAAAATCTATCGGTTCATCGATATCAACAGATCTTTCCCGGGACATAATCCAGAGTTTGATTCTTTTTCCGAAAATGGAATTTTCGTCAAACAGTACATCTCTTCGGGTAGCGTAGATCCCACCGTTAGGCACATATAATCGCGGCAGCTTCTGGGAGATTCCGATATCCCCGGACATGTCAGACCCGATAAATTTTTCTGCAAATCCATTGGCACCGGTGTAAAACATCCATTCAGGTCGTTCATGGACTTCATAGACGCTGACAACCGAGTCTGCACCGGATTCGATCAACATCTGCACGGCCCCGTCGATGTCAGATGCAGTACAAAACGGAGTTGTAGGTTGCATGGTGACAGCGATAGATACCGCATAATCTTCTTCATCCTCAAGATAACGGACAGCATGCTGGGTTACCAGCTCAGAAGCGACATCTTCGGCGATGTCTGTTGGGCGGATAAATGGCACTTCAGCCCCGTATTCCCGGGAAATTCTGGCGATCACCTGGTGATCGGTTGACACAATGACCCGGTCAATATACTTGGCAGACTTTGCCGCACATATCATATACGAGATAAGGGGTTTGCCTGCGAGAGGTTTGATATTTTTCAAGGGTATCCTCTTTGAGCCACCGCGGGCATGGATGATAGCGACCGTATGGCTTTTTTTATCGGATATCATGGTAAGGCGCACTCCAATTTACCTCGATAATATGTTCATATCTTGTTATTCGTTCGATTCTTTTGAATGGCTTACAGCATTTATCAGGTTTTCCGTTTTCCTGCGATAATAACGAAACGATCCACCCTGCTCAGCCAAGTCTCCCGGTCAAGGAAAAGATTTCCATAGACCATATTAAAAAGCCGCTGGAACATTCTGCCTTTTTCGGGGGCAACCCCGGTCAAAATGCTGAAATATTCATCAGGAACAGGAATTATCTCAATAATCTTAAACCCCGAATCCTCTATCCAGAACCGTATCGATGATATCGTAGGAAATGCCTGAAGATAATCGCCCGACCTAGAAAAGAGAGAGTCATGGCGTCTCATCACGTCATTCTCCCCGTTAAACGATTTAATGTAGAGGATCCCATTTCCTGAGAGCAATTTATAGGCTACTGCGAGCGACTTTTTCAGATCGGGAAAATAACAGATCACCTCATTCATCGACACCATGTCATACGTTGAATGTCTGATAGTATCTGGAAGCTCATCGGGGTATGTTCCCAAAAGGACATTTGGCCCTTGTGCTTGTGCAAGATTCACAAGGGTTTCCTGAGGCTCGATACCTGTAGCCGAAATGCCGGTTTTCTCAAGCTGCATGCAGAATTTTCCATTATTCGCACCGACATCAAGAGCGGTTTTTATCGAGAACTGTTTTTTCAGACGTTTCAGAATTTTAGAGGTGTAGTCATACCACGGGACGTGATAATCCGATACTGATTCATATTGTATCATTTTTTCCATACTGCCAAGGTACTCCCGGATCTCAGAAAAATCCAGTCGTGGATCTGGATAAATTGTTCCGCAGCGGGAGCAGCTGAAGAAGGGAACAGTCTTTTGGGGCTGATCACGATAGGGCTGGTTATCCGCATACAAGTTACGCTCTGTTGAGGAGCAATATGGACAAAAATGCCTCAAGAAATCCCCCCCTGATTCAGTTCAGGTACCCGATGGTTGGAAGCTGCATCCAACAAGGATTCTATCAGTATATCCACGTACAGTCCATCAGTCCCTGAACAAAGGACACGCCCTGAAGTGCCACCCAGAACGTCTGCTATATTTTGTATCGCATCGACAAAGCGATCATTCGGTAATGGCTGGACGATATGAGACGGTACAAGTTCCCGGTAGGAACTGTATCGTTTGCTTCCCTGGAAAGAAAAGTATTCGACCTTCTCGCCATTCTCGAGAATTCGTATTCGTCCCAGATCACCAACGACATCGATCTCAAATATGAGATCCTCGCGCTTTCCGGTTGCGACAAACGAAAAAAACATTTTGTTTTTTGACAGTAGCCACCCGGAAACTGATGGGTCAGGGGCATCATTTACTTTTATTACGCTTGCAGCAACTGGCTGTAATCCCGAAATCATCCCGACCGTGTCAAAAAGATGTGAACCGATATTGTAAATCTGGCCGGGATAATATGCGATAATTGCAGTGATTTTTCCGATCTTCCCTTCTTCGATAAGTTTTTTTACAAAAATATAGGAATTCTGCCAGCGGCGGGTGTAGTTCACAGCAAGCAGTATCCCCTTTTCCTGTGCTATCCTCACCATCTCACGGGATTCTGCCGCAGACAATGAGAGGGGCTTTTCACAAAAAATTGCTTTAACAGGATACTGGCTGATTTCTTTAAACATCGGGTAATGCAATTTTGTCGGTACACATAACGAGACAATATCGATCGTATGTGCGGCAAACAATGCCTCAACGGTGGGATAAACAGGGATTGCAGGATATCGCGTATGAAAGAGATCAATTGTGGTGTTATCGATCTCTACAGCTGCAATAAGCTCTGTCGACGGACACTTGCCATAGGCGTCAACATGCGACCATGTACCCGCCCGCTTCTCATCGTAAGAAAATTTAAAACCAATGTTCCCGAGCCCGATCACTGCAGTCTGGAAAACCATGTCTTTTAAAGAAATGCGTGACAAAACGATAAAAGGATTCTCCTATAAGGGCGGTGAAGGGCAGGGAGGGCAGTAGAAATGGACAATGGTAAGAGATGATGATCCAGCAATGCCTTGCAAGCATTAATCCATGTAAGAATTTGAAGATACCGCCTTTTCAGCTAAAAACTCAAACCCTTTCATTAAAACCATCAGGAAGCACATATAAATCTGAATCATTCCAACACTACGAATAATTTATGAAAGACTTCAAGGTACTGCTTGTTTACCCCAACCTGCAGATGATTAACCTTCTGCCGAGTAACATCTCCCTCCTCTCTGCCTGCCTGAAAGAACATGGATTTCAGGTAGATCTTTTTGATACCACCTTTTATCGCATGAATGAGAGGAGTATCGATGAGACCAGAGTAGATTTCCTTCAGCTCAGGCCCTTTGATTATGCTGAATATGGAATTGAATACAAGACAACCGATGTCTACGAAGATTTCAGGAGAAAAGTCTCTTTCTATAAACCCGATCTTATTGCAATTACCATAGTAGAAGATACTGTACCTTTATCTTTATCACTTCTCGAAACGGTCCGTGACAGCAGTATCCCGGTGATCGCTGGAGGAGTACATGTGAACCTTGTTCCTGATGAGGTCATCCAGTACGAAGATATCGATATGGTCTGTTATGGTGAGGGCGAACAGGCTTTGCCTGAGCTCTGTGATGCGTTATACCGGGAAGAACAGGTTTATCACATTAAAAACATCTGGAGTAAGAAGAACGGTATTGTAAGGAAAAATCCCATGCGACCCCTGGTGGATCTGAATTCTATACCGTTCAATGATTTTTCAATTTTTGAGGAAAAACGCTTTTTCAGACCCATGCAGGGAAAAATTTTCAGAATGATCCCCATTGAAATCGACCGGGGATGTCCCTATCATTGCACATTCTGTTCAGCACCCTATTTGCGACAACTCTACAAACGCGAAACAAGCCAGAACTATTATCGGGTAAAAAGTATTGAACGGGTAATGCAGGAGCTGGAACACCAGATTGCCAGATACGATGCTGAATACATTTATTTCAATTCAGAGACATTCCTTGCACTCAATGATGATAAATTTTCAGAATTCGCGGCTCAATATACCAACAGGATTCATCTGCCGTTCTGGTGCCAGTCCCGGATTGAAACAATCACGGAATATAAAATCAACCTCCTGGAGGATATGGGGTGTAACAGACTCTCCGTGGGAATTGAACATGGCAATGAAACCTTCAGGAAAGATGTTCTCAGGAAAAAATTCACCAATCATCAGGTACTTGAGGCATTCAATATACTGAAACAGCACAAAATACCTGTTACAGTAAATAATATGATGGGTTTCCCTGGCGAGACGAGGGAACTGGTCTTTGATACTATTGCTCTGAACCGTGAGATCGACACTGATAGTACAAACTGTTTCACGTTTACTCCTTACAAAGGTACTGAGTTGAGAGACTTGGCAATAAAGGATGGATATCTCAAAGAGAATGATCATATTCATTCACTTATCGATTCGTCACTTGATATGCCTCAACTATCCCGCGATGAAATCCAAGGACTGATACGGACATTCCCGCTATATATCAAGATGCCGGAAGAGAGATTCCCTGAAATCAAAAAAGCGGAAAAAAACACGGCCGATGGAAACGCGGCATTTGCAAAACTCGCTGCAGAATACCAAGGGAGATACTGGTAATTGTTCTGGCCGTTGTATTAAAGATCTTGAGAGATAACCCTTTTTCCCATGGTTACCGGGGATTATGGATCAGGTCTTTACCGGCAAGGACTTCGGAAAAATCGTCTCGTAAAGGGGCAAAAATCTCCCCGACCACGGATTGTGCTTTCTGCAGGTTCTTTATAGATTCGGAAGACAAAACCTGGGAGACAGCCTCCATAATTTCCTCTGCATCAGAAACAGAGGGGATCGCATCGATACCTTCCAGGATATTCATATCAATACGGAAATCCGATCTGATATTTACCAGCGGTACGCCCTTAGCCAGCGCTTCAACGCAGACCGCGGATTCAGAGTACAAAACAACATGAGATTCAGCAAGCAGAACCTCTATCGATTCTTCTCTGACATAAACGTTTTCCGGTAATTTCCCGAAATATTTTACCAGCACGGAAAATGGCACTGTCGGATGACATTTGATTATGAGGGTAATATCTTCTTTGCCGCCGAGTGCTTCAAGGGCTTTGTGAGAAAGTTCAAGAGAATCGTTGATACTCGCGGAAAGGGCGGCAAGGACTATGATTTTTCTTCTGGAGCCTGCGATAAAACTTTTCCTTTCGAGATGCGAATATCGCAATGCACCTAGGATCGTTATCATATGATCAGGGAATCCTGAGTGAACGAGGACCTCCTTCGCACGCTTGCCATTAACGGCAATGATATCCGGAAGGGGGATAAGCTCACGTTCTTTGTCAGATAGGGAATAGCAGGTATACATTGGATTGATAATTGAGTGTGCATATCCCACAAGTACTGTATCTGGTGACTTGCATCTGAACGCCTTGCAGAACATTTTTTCCCAGATATGGTTTTCAAACGTGTAAACAAAAGTTCCGAGTGTATGTTTCATTGATAGACGGATACCGGCAAAATACCGAAGCAAGGCTTCCTCCCTCCGCGAACTGATCCTGTCTCTGTTGATCTCTCCTTCAATAACAGAGTCCATACGGATATCAGCAAGACGTAAATACGGACTGTGAATATCCGAACCTTGTCCGAAAGAAAAAATAGTTTTTATGATTTCCGGCATAGTAATAAATTCTTCCAGCAGGTAACACTGATGTGAAAACTTGCGGAGTTGGGAGAGAGAGGAAAGAACAGGTGCCGTCGGGAGTAAATCTATCAGATAAAAAAACGGTTTCTTGGCAGTTTCCAATTCCTGGCCCAAATGCCGGAAATAGATGTGCTGGTATCGTGCGGGATTTGATAGCGCGCGTTTGTCCGTCAGTGCATGAATACAAATTTCCGTACGACCGGGTTTTTCATTCCGAGCGTTTTTCATAATAAATGAAAAAACACAGGCATACAGCCTGCGCGAGCTGTAAGAAAACAGAAACCACACCTTTCTGAACAGAAATTTGCAGTATGAATTTATATCCGTAATTTTTACCATGAATGAGATTGGAGTAATCCTGACCGTAAGCCCGTTACAATCCGATAGATTGGTGAATATTGCCTTTGCAAGAGAAAGGTTCTCACAAACAATCAGGAGATCGGTGCCTGTTGCACCTGCAATCCGCTTACAAATTTTGATATAGCAGAAATAGAGGAAGACATCCGATATAAAGGGATTTTTTTCGGATAAGGAGGAGAGCCACCACCTGTCGAGAATCCCCTCCTTCACTGAACGCAAGGATAAATCGCCAATATAATCGATATAATCCTGTCTGAATTCCTTTGCACATTCCTGAAGGAGATCACCAATCTTTATCCGCGACTCGGTAAGTAGGAGCCGTTCCAGTTCTATACAGGAAGGGACATCTTTTCCACAATAGATCCATCGAAATCCCCGTGACAACGCACCAGTCTGATAGATTTTTTTTATATTATAATGCACGCCGGGTACAATAAGAATAGTTCCGGCCATTTTCATGAAAACAACACCATAATCCACAGAGAATTTTTATTATTATTTATAACGACAATACAAAATTATTATGGTTAAACGGGTTTAAAGAATATAAAAATATGGTACAAGATCTGAAATGTAAAAAACTCAATCTTGCCATTACGATCCGTTCCTTTAATCCCGGTCATCATTCAATGGAACAATTGGACCAGTATTATAATATTATTTACCGGAATACAACAGGAACTCGATTACCTGAATCAGAACTGATGGCTGCAATAATAAATGCTGATGCGGTTGTTGCGGGAACCGAATCTTTCTCATCAAGGATTATCGACAACGCTGAAAGATTAAAGATTATTTCACGTGTTGGTGTCGGGCTTGACAGCATCGACATGGAGACTGTCGCAAACCGAGGTATACATGTCCTGACAACTCCAAACGCCACCATACAGCCAGTTGCCGAACATGCACTTGCACTGCTCTTTAGTGTATCAAAAAAAATCACAGAGTACAATACATCAATACGACAAGGCGATCATAAAGTCAGACCTTCATCTATGATCCGGGGTAAGCATGTTGGTATTATTGGCCTTGGAAAAATCGGATTCCGGACAGCAGAACTCCTCTCATGTTTGGGATGCTCTTTGCACTTTTACGATCCGTTTATAAACCATTCAGTACCTGTATCATGGAAAAAGATGGATTCCATCGAGAATCTTTTCAGGATCTCAGATATTATCACCCTTCATGCACCTGCACAAAAAGGAAACACCCCATTATTGAACAGGGAAGCTTTTAACCAATGCCGTACTGGAGTTATAGTGATAAATACTGCACGCGGTTCGCTGGTTGATGAAAATGCGTTGTATGATGCATTGCAAAGCGGAAAAGTAGCCGGTGCCGGACTTGATGTGTTCCGAAATGAACCGTATACTGGTCCATTGTGTTCCCTCCCGCAGGTTGTGCTTACCCCCCATGTCGCATCCAACACCATCGAATCCAGACGAGCTATGGAACTTGAAGCGGTTCAAGGTCTTATCAACATACTTGTGGAGATAAACCGATGAGAGTACTGATAACAGGCGGATCGGGGTTTTTAGGTCGATATCTCACTAAAGAACTCATGAAGAGAAAGATCACAACGGTTGTATACGATACCACTCTTCCTGACGCAAAAAAAGAGACCGATCGGTATTCAAAGAATATAACCTATATTAAAGGAGACATTCTTGATTTTAAAAGCCTCAGGAAAGTTATGAAAGAATGCGATCTGGTCTTCCATACTGCAGCAATTGCAGAGATCGACGAGGCCAGAAGGGATCCGATCAGAACAATAAATGTGAATGTAATGGGAACGGTGAATTGCCTTGAAGCAGCCCGACTAAGCGGAGTAGAAAGAGTGCTCTATGCCAGTTCAGTTTATGCTTCCGGGAACAAAGGCTCATTTTACCGGGTCTCAAAACAGACCGGTGAAGCGTTATGCAAAACCTATTCTGATGATTTTGGACTGAAATATACCATATTACGATATGGCAGCCTTTATGGCAGGGAGTCTAATCATTGGAATTTTATTTATGGCGTGTGCAAGGATCTTTTGGTTAAAGGGGAATATTCATATGCTAGCTCCCCGGATGCTGTAAGGGAATATATACATATTGACGATGCTGCGAGGGAAACAATTCGAATTGCATATGACAAGGAATATATCAATAAATCAGTCCTGATAACAGGTCACCAGCGCCTCAAAATGAGAGAATTTTTTGAGACCATTCAGGAAATACTGGGAAAACCAATTACCATTCATTATGAATCAGCGAAAAAACAACGCCATTATATAAGAACGCCATATTCTTTTGACGTGGAAGTCCCGATTCGTATCAATATCTCGAATTATGTTGATATCAATGAGGGGATCCTTGACTGCCTTAAAGAAGTTCGGGAAGAACTCAACAATGTCAGCAATGACAGGATAACTCATGACCGACCCCACCATTCAGATTAACTCGAACTTTCATACAATCGCTGGCAAAAGCGTTGTCGAACGCGATGCCCCCCGGTATCGCGAGTACAGGAAAAAATGGGAAGAATGGCCAAATCATTATTTTGCAGGCGAGTTTCCGCTTCATCTAGATATCGAACCAACAAACCTCTGCAATCTCCGTTGTCCATTCTGTGCAACCACATATAATAAATACAAACAGGGTTTCATGAAAGAGAAGGTATGGCAGAAAATCTTGGACGAGGGGGGGAAAAATGGATTATACTCGTTAAAATTCACCTTCCGGGGAGAACCCCTTCTGCACCCGGACTTATCGAAGATGGTCCGGTATGCCAAAGATGCAGGAATTATGGATGTATATTTTAATACCAACGCGGTAAAACTCGATGAAAAAACCATTCGTTCATTGATCGATGCAGGTCTTGACAGGGTCTCCATCTCTTTTGAAGGATTCACAAAAGAAGTCTATGAGAAATATCGTGTAGGTGCGGTATTCGAAAACATTGTAAAAAACATCGAATTATTATGGTATATCAAAAAAGAACTGGGTTCAGATAAGCCTCTTGTCAGAATCCAGACTGTGTTGGTGCCTGAAATCCGAGATAACCCTCAGGATTACGCAGCATTCTGGTCCTCGCTGTCTGATGAGGTGGCATATCTTGATATGAAAAACGAGGAGGGAAACCCGGATCACCGCGGTATTATCAGCAGATGGGCATGCCCACAGTTATTCCAACGCCTTACGATAAGCTGGGAAGGTACCATAATCCCCTGTGTGCATGATATCTATGAATGGATGGCACTTGGGAATATCGAAACAACTTCAATAAAATCTGCTTGGCAGAGCTCAATTGAGCAACAATACCGATTTCTTCACCGGCAGGGCAGGGCTCACGAAATTAATGCCTGCGACAGGTGCCCGCTTCGTGAAAATGAGATTCACAAATTAATATTGGGACGAGAAGGATGATCGTTGCATTTCTAATGGGGAGAGAAGGGAGCACGGGATTTCCGGGAAAAAATATATACCCGATTCTCGGCAAAGTGCTCATGGAATACCCCCTTATCGCAGCAACCCGGTCAAAATTCATTGATAAGATATATGTTTCAACGGATTCCCCGAAAATCAAGGATTTCGGAAAGACATACGGGGCAGAGATCATTGATCGCCCGGCAGATCTCTGTACCTCAAAAGCACTTGGTGAGGATGTCTATGTACATGCTTACCGGCATGTAAAAAAGAGCCTAAAAGAGCCAATCGAGCTGGTTGTTCTTCTTATGTGCAATGCAGCGACCGTCACTACTGAACTGATTGATAAGGGAATATCTGTATTGCGTTCCCATCCGGCATATGATTCTGCAGTGAGCGTTTCCTGCTACAATATGTGGAGCCCTCTCCGAGCACGCAGGATTGGTGAGGATGGACTTCTTCATCCCTTTGTTTCTTTCACTGCCTTTGGCGATCCGAAAACACTCAACTGTGACAGGGATTCGCAGGGTGATGTGTGGTTTGCAGATATGGGAGTTTCTATCGTCCGACCACATTGTCTTGAACATCTCGAAGCGGGGCTTCTCCCGCAGAAATGGATGGGTCAAAAGATTTATCCGCTCAAACAATGGGGCGGTCTTGACGTTGACTATGAATGGCAGATCCCGCAGGTCGAATTCTGGTTGAGAGAGCATGGTTTTGACGGATCTGATGCCCATGTTTGATACGATCCGGAATAAACGGGTTCTGGTTACCGGAGGCGGATCCGGGATAGGCGCTTCAGTAGCAGAACTCTTCGCACAGCACGGGGCTGTTGTAGGAATACATTATCATGCAAATAAAGCTAGTTTGGAGACCCTTGCTGGAAAAAGCGGGTTTCAGAATAAAGAACCGTTCCTGATTCAGGCAGATCTTCTCAATTCCGAGGAGCGTGATGCTCTTATTCCTTCCTTCATCAATATGGCGGGGGGGATTGATGTACTGATAAATAACGCAGGTGCAATAATAGGGACTGCCCATTTTTTAAGACTGGATCAGAAATCGTGGGATGATACTATTAACCTGAACCTTACAGCACCTTTTTTTTTAACCCGTGAAGCGTTCTTATCCATGAAACATCAGAGAAGCGGTCGGATCATCAACATAAGTTCCATTGCTGCAAAATACGGAGGATCTTCCACTTCCATTCATTACGGTGCTGCCAAAGCGGGAATTGAAGCCGTCACCAAGACCCTCGCACGCGAAGGTGCCGGGTATAATATACTTGTTAATGCCATTGAACCCGGTGTGATAGATACGGATTTTCATAAAAAAATTGGGAGGACATCGCTCACCGAACGCGTAAAAACTATACCTCTCAAGAGAGCCGGAGTTCCTCTTGATATCGCACGGCTGTGTCTCTTCCTTGCCGCAGAATCTGGTGACTATATAACAGGACAGGTTTTTGGCGTGACGGGGGGAGATTGAGTAATTGTGGATGAAGTATGCTTTCAGAATAGGTAATGTTCGATGACATTTAGTCAATTTATTAATCAATGTATCGAACACTTTATTTCGCTTTGCCCGTCAAACCCTTTTTTTTCTTTAGTAAGATGGAAGTACTATAGAAAAAAGCTTATAATCGGTTCAGGTAAATTCTCTAGCCTTACAGGATTTTTTATCTCTGCGCCCGATAAAGTTTTCATTGGGAATAATGTAACCATCAATCGATTCACCCTAATCGATGCAAGCGAGGGGGGGAAAATTTTTATCGGTGACAATTGCCTAATTGGCCCATACGTCCTGATTAGATCTGCAGATCACAGCTTTATTGATACTGATCTCCCTATCAGGAGTCAAGGTCATATAAAAGGAGATATCATAATTGAGGATAATTGCTGGATCGGGGGGCATGTAACAATAACTCGTAATGTCACTATTGGAAAAGGCAGCATTGTTGGTGCAAACAGTGTCGTAACAAAGAATATCCCACCTTTTTCAATAGCAGCTGGCTCTCCTGCTAAAATTATAAAAGACCGAAGGGATTTAAATGGATTATTAAAATGATATCTGCAATAATTTTTGATTTTGATGGCGTACTTCTCGAATCTGTTGATGTAAAAACAGAGGCATTCCGCCAACTCTTCGCATTTTCTCCTGATCATGTCAATGAGATCATCCGGTTTCACTTGGAGAATGGTGGTATGTCGAGATTTGACAAGTTTCGGCATATTTATCAAAATATCCTTCATGAACCCTTATCGGATGAACAATTCAACATTCTTTCGCACAGGTTCTCGCTGCTGGTGGAGCAAGGGATAATTGATGCCCCGTTTGTTGACGGGGCGCTCGAACTTCTCCAGACAATATCCAAAAAATGTCCCCTTTTTATCGTTTCCGCAACGCCACAGGATGAACTCATACGGATTGTGCGGGCCCGGAGAATCCCGGGGTTTTTTAAAGGGATTTTTGGCTCCCCGTTGAAAAAGCATGATCACATCCTTCGGATAATCCAAGAAAACAAGTTCGATCCTGCCCGGGTTGTATTCGTTGGCGATGCAGTGAATGATTGGGAAGCTGCGACAGCTTGCGGGGTAAAGTTTATTGCACGGGTGAAGCCCGGGGATCCCGACCGGTTCAGCAACTCACCGGGAGTGGAGCAGCGCATAACCTCAATGTATGACCTGAAAAAATTTCTTGAGGGAGATTCATGAGAATTCAGATATCCTACCCACTATCCTCGAAATCACCACTTTACCCGGGAACCCCCTCACCTGAATTCCAGCATCTTAAGTCGATGGAGAGGGGAGACAGCTCGGATACGACTACCATCACCGTTGCCAGCCATTCAGGAAGTCATCTTGATGCACCTCGGCATTTTTGCGCGGATGGAAAAACCGTCAGGGAGATCATCACTGACAGGCTAAAGATGGCTCCGGTATATTGTATTGCGATCAACAGGACTTCCGAAAATCCTCTTCGGGTTCGTGATATTGAATCTTTAATTTCTCCATGCGAAGATGCCACCGGGATTTTTATCCGTACAGGCATGCAAGTATTCCGCGATTCGGACAGCGAGAGGTATTGTTCCCGTCACCCTTGGATACACCCGAAGATCCCTTCGTTTTTACGGACACATTGTCCCGCCATTAAGATATTCGGAACGGACACTATCTCGATCTCTAATCCTAGCCATCGTGAGGAGGGGCGTGAATGTCACCGCAATTTTCTTTGCGGGAAAAAACCCATTTTGATCGCCGAAGATCTGGACCTTTCCAATCCTGCTTTATCGCAGGGACCATTAACTGTTACGATATATCCTTGGATCGTAGATGATCTTGATGGGGTACCCGTCCATGCCTTCGCAGAACTGTTATAAGGGAAGGGGATTTTAATAATTCTCTTTTCGGGACTCGTATTTTTTAGTGCGCCTCAAGTGAGAACACTTTTGCCCACCGCTCAAGGGCAAACAGGTTCCAAACGAGAAGTGCTGAACGATCTGAAGGCGATTCTTTGATACCGGATAACAATCTTGTCAATTGTGGTAATGCAACTATTCTCTTACAGAATGTACCCTCCTCGAGGGTCTGCGTTGCCACCTCCCGCATCTCTCCCGATATCCATGTTCTATAGGGAACGCCAAAACCTTTTTTGGGGCGCACGAAGATTTCACGGGGGACAATACCCCGCAATGCCTTCCGCCAGATATATTTCTCAGTTTTCCCACGAATCTTAAATGACGGGGGAACCGTAAATGCGAAGGAGATAAGATCTTTATCCATAATGGGAACCCGTTCTTCTACGGAATTTGCCATCGTTGCTTTATCGGCCTTCATCAAGTAAAGATCCGGCAGATGGTTTTGGCAGTCGAGTGCGAGCATCCGGTTGAGAGGATCTTTGATACCTATTGGCATACTGACCGGAGTTTCCCATCCCGGGCACCTCGTATTCCCCAGCCAGCGCAGTTCATCAGAAGTTATGCCGGTTATCTGCCAAGAGTACTGTTGTGCCCTTTCAAGCGTTTCCTGGCCGAGATAATGTGCATAGACAAAGGTGCGGTTGTGTGCAGGATTCCCGGCCCCGGGAATTGACGAAATGATCCTGTTAACAACCTGCCGCGGGCACTTTGGCAACGAAAACCACCTCTGCCATTTAAGCCCGGCCCGGTAACTTGAATACCCCCCAAACAATTCATCTGATCCTTCACCGGCGAGTACTACTTTTACATGCCTCCGGGCCGCATGCGAGAGATAATAGTTTGCAACAATTGCTGCATCGCCAAGCGGTTCGTCAAAATGCCACGTGATCCGATCAAAGTCCCGGATCACATCGGGAACTGAAATCCGGACTTCGTGGTGCGTGGTATCCAGAGCGCCGGACACGGCACGTGCGTACTCGCAATCCGGGTTTTCATCGCCGAATCCGGCCGTAAACGTATGGAACTCATAGGACACCATGGGTCGTGCAAGCGCAGTGATGCCACTGGAATCAATTCCCCCCGAAAGAAATGATCCGATTGGGACATCGGCCGCCATCATGCGAAGCCGTGTCGACTCCGTGAGCAGCTCCAGAAGGCGTCTGCTACAGTAGTCTTCGGTATAATTTTCAATGAATTCGCGGATAGTCCAGTAGGGAAATAGAGAGCACTTCTTTTTCTCCAGCGAGAGGAGTATGCAGGTTCCGGGCGGAAGCCGGTAAATACTCTTGATCAATGTCTGCGAACCGGGGACATACTGGTTTTTCAGATAACCGCATAGGGCAGAATCTGAGACCGTTAGGGGAATTTTTAATGATTGAAAGGCAGTAAGTAATGCTTTAATTTCTGACGCGAAAATAAGCCGGTCTCCATCCCAGTAATAATAAAGGGGTTTTTTCCCAATCGGGTCCCGGGCGATAACAATCTGCTGTTTCTTTTGGTCATACAGGGCAAATGCAAACATTCCCCGTAACCGATCCAAAAAATCCAGCCCAAATTCTTCGTATGCATGGACAAGAACCTCGGTATCTGTGTGCGAGAAAAACGTATGTTTATGTACGAGCTGCTCACGAATAGCTTCAAAATTGTATATTTCTCCATTGTAGGTGATCCAGATCGTACCATCTTCATTTGAAAGAGGTTGCTTCCCCCGAGCAGACAGATCGATGATGGAAAGCCGCGTGTGCCCAAGGGAGACTAAGTCAGTCGAAAAACTTCCGCGATCATCGGGCCCACGATGGTTCAGAGTATCCATCATCCGTGCCAAGAGTGCATCATCCTGAAAGCCGAAAAAACCACAAATCCCGCACATCAGAAATTCATCCGGAACACTAGTGTTCAGATCTTTTGATAACAGAGACAGGTGACGACCCGTAATTCCCTGTGTTATACCAACTGCTATACATACATGAGAGAAGTCATACTATAAAACGTATTTTTCTCTATGCCGCACCTGTAGTTTATGCGAACACGGAGTACGGGATGAAATATATTGTCACCGGTGGTGCAGGCTTTATCAGGTCCCATAGCGCAGAATACCTGCGCAGACAAGGCACTGAAGTTGCCATTTTTGACAACCTGTTCAGCGGCAAACAGCAAAAATATCCACTTCCTTCTGGAGCATTAAATGTCTTGTTTGTACAGAACAGCAACACTGATTCCAACTTGCTGGAAAATTTTTTCCGGCGTAGATGGCATTTTTCATGAAGCAGCGATCACACCGGTACGGCGATCCATAAAAACCTCCGTAGTTATTAATGAAGTTACCATTACAGAAACCCTCAACATTCCTGTCGCGGCACGCAATTGTGGTGCGAAATAATTTTTGCATCCTCCTCTTCGGTCTAAGGGACGTACTGTCACTTCCCAACAGGAGGAAATGAAGACAAACCTGATATCTCCTTATGCCGGATCCAAAATGACAGGAGAATATAATTACCCGGATATTTTCATCGGTATACCCTCTTCCAGCATCTGTTTCCCGTATTTCAATGTTTTTGGACCTCGCTAAAATCTTGATCCAGATTATACCCCGGGGATCCACAGATTTATCGCACTCAATAATCAGCCGCTGGTTATTAACGGTATGGCGGAAACACGCGATTCCACGTTTGTCATGGACATCGTCTAGGCGAATATACTCGGGATAGAAACCAATGTTGAGGATGTGTTTAATATTGTGTATGGCAGTCGTATTTCAACTTAAGGATCTGCCATAAACCTAATGATACTCGCTGGTGTCTACTTCATACCAGTTTTTGGTCCTATAAGCTGTGGTGATGTCCGGCAATCGTTGGCAGATACCAGTTCGGCCCGTTCTTTATGAGGATATACACCCAAATACGCAATCAGATCCATATTGGAGACACTACCATGGTACCAGAACCAGTGAAAAAATCCACAGTCTGTATTGTTGGTCTGGGATATGTGGGCTGCCCTTTGGCTGATGCATTTTCGCACCATGTGCCCACCATAGGCTTTGATATTGACAGAGCACGGGTTGATTTTATTCGCCACAAAAAATCCCGGATACTGGCAACAATCGACTCCTCCCGGATTAAAGAGGCAGATTATATCCTAATCTGCGTCCCGACACCTGTCCTGAAAAACAAACAACCGGATCTCGCACCCGTCCGGTCGGCTGCAAAAACAAGCGGGAAGAACTTGAAAAAGGGAGCGACGGTTGTCCTGGAGTCAACGGTCTATCCCGGGGTGACAGAAGACATCGTCAGACCCATCCTTGAATCAGAATCCGGGTTTCAGTGTGGCAGGGATTTCAGGATCGGATATTCACCGGAACGAATTAACCCGGGTGACAAGCATCATGGGTTGTCCGCGATTACCAAAATTGTCGCCGGCATGGATGCAGCCACACTGCAGGATCTTGCAAATCTCTACGGTCTTGTTACCCATGTATACAGCGCAAAAAATATCAGAACCGCTGAAGCCGCCAAGGTTATTGAGAATATCCAACGGGATCTAAATATTGCCCTGATGAACGAGCTCAGCATCATCTTTCACCGAATTGGTATCGAAACCGGTGATGTTCTAGAAGCTGCAGGCACAAAATGGAATTTCCTGAAATTCAGACCCTGTCTTGTCGGTGGGCACTGTATCCCCGTCGACCCGTATTATCTGGTCATGTGCGCCCAGGAAGCGGGCTATCACTCTCAGGTTATCCTTGCCGGGCGATCCATCAACGACTCGCTGCCCAAGTATGTGGCAGAACTGACCATAAAAGCACTCAATTCCGTCGGAAAAGTGATCAAGAGATCGAAGGTTCTGATCATGGGGCTCACCTATAAAGAGAATGTCCCGGATATTCGCGAATCCCCGGCAAAGGAAATGGTAAATGAACTGAAAGAATATGGGGTTGAAGTATATGGGTACGATCCGCTCCTTGCTCCTGCTGCGATCAGTAAATTTGGCGCCATTCCAGTGACTGATCTTGAAATGAATGCTGATGGTGTGATTGTGGCAGTCGCCCACGATGCATTTAAAAAAATGCAGGTTGGGGATGTCAGGAATATTATGGGAGACCGGCCGGTTCTCATCGATGTCCGCAGTATGATAAAACGCGCTGATGCCGAACGTGAAGGGATGTATTATGAGTGCCTGTAGCAGCAGGTAATTTCACTGAGCCCCGAATTTCTCCTAGCTCCCTTTCCGTCCTTTGATTATTTGAGTAATTCCTGATGAATTGCAATCATGCGGTTGATAAGTAAATCCTCATTATAGTGCGTAATCATTTCAATTCTCCCGTTTTTACCCATTGCTTTTCGTTCATTCTCGTGCTCTTTCATCCAAGAAATTGCATGAGATAGTGCCTGATAGTTTTTTGGGGGTATCAGCAAGCCGGTTTCATGGTGATGGATAATTTCCGGTGTTCCGCCAACGTGTGTGGCGATCACGGGAACCTCGCACGAGAGACTCTCCATGATAAAGTTGGAAATGCCTTCAGTATACGACGGCAATAATGAAACGTCAGCCGCATTAATCAGTGGCGGTATCGTTTTTGGTGGCAGCTCACCGAGAAATCTGCAATTATCCGGATGTGGCGGGATATTTCCGGGGCCGGCGAATACAAAAAGCGAGTCGGGATGATCACAAGCCGCAGAAAGGATTTCGTGGACCCCTTTCCATGGATGAATCCGCCCGACATACAGGAAGACAGGCGATTCCACGGGTAATAAAAACAAATTTTTTGATCTTTGAGAATCTGCAGGTTTAAAATGATCAGTGTCAACACCACTACTTATAGAAGTCACGTTTTCCGGCAAAACACCGAGTCCAATGAGTTTTCCACGTATTTCCTCGCTGGTAGCAATGAGATGATCTGCCCGTCTTATCATAGAGAGGGTAATTAATCGATTTAGTTTGTTGACAAACGGGTAGATTCGCCCGTCATCTCCATGGAATTTTAACACTAATGGTCTCTTCAGTTTTAAGAGTGCAGGTATTACGCTGCTGTGGGGGATATAATGTGCTTGTAAAATATCGAGATGCGGTTTTAAAGCAAGAGAAATACTATCCATATAAAAAGGCAGATATCCGGATATTGTTGGACAAGTCTTTACCGCTTTTCTTACAGTAATACCTTTTTTTTCGAGCCTTTGAACCATTCTCCATATGAATATCCCTCGCAGATCCTCTGTGGAAGTGGGATACATATTTGCAAATAGTCCCAGAGTATATGAGTCCATGATAATCCTAGATGATCCCCAACTCCGATAAACGGGCCGGCAGGTACTTCTTCGTCACGAAATCCAGTCCGCGCGCGGCAAACGCCTGCTGTTCCGATTTCAGCCCCATCTCCAGCTGGAGGCTGATCTGCTTTTTCCAGTAATCGGTCGCAAACCGGGGATCTGTCAGCTCGGCGTTGAGCGCTTCCACGTCCTTATCGGAGAGCTTGTCCGAGGGCAGGTTGTAGTCCCGGATATCGCTCGGCTGCAGGCCTAGGAACTGCGCCTTCGGGGTCGCGAGCAGTTCGGACATGTGGGCACTCTTAATCGCACCATAGGCAACCGAGGCATAGATGCGGTACGACCATGGGTCGCCATCAGTGAAGACCAGTATCGGGAGGTTCCAGTTCGTGTTGATTTTGTTGAGTATTCGCCGGGTCGACCGGGCCGGCTGCCCCTTGAGGTGGACAAGAATCGCGTGATACTCCTCGTCAAATCCGTTCTCGATAAGCCGGTCGTACATGCCGCCGGTCTCCAGCGCGATCACGAACTTCGCATTGTGATCGACAAACTTGATAGTCTCCACGTTGTTCGGGATCGAGTATCCGGCGGCCCCAACGTCATCTTGGCAGTGGATCGTCTTGAGGCCGCGCCGCGTCTGCTCCCGGATGCGCATGGGGCCGTAGATGCTGGCACCGTCTTCTTCGGGGCGGAGGTGGAACCCCTCGCGCGGCACTTCGGATATGATCTCGAGATCCTCGACGAGGAAGTTGCTCTCGTCCTGCGCGGCAAACTTCGCCCGCTTCCAGCCCTCGGAAATATAATACATCTCCCTCATCGTGGAAGAACGGTTCTCGATCAGCTGCTGTTTTACAAAGCCGATCACGTAGGCCATCTTCAACAGGTGCGTCGCGCTTTTTGCCGTAGCCGCTGTCCGCGTGCTCTCCTTGTCGCCGTACTTCCAGACCTCGCTTGCATCGTCATACTCAATGTTGTATTTCGTCCGGGTGGGCAGTGAGATGGACGGGATCTCCCCTGCCTTCATCTGGTCATACCATGCGGATGCGATGGCAAGCAGTGCCGCCATCGAACACCGGTCGAGCTCCTCTTTAGACATCGAGATCCACCACCATCTTCTTGTTGTCCTCCACACCCCGAATATCCAGCATGCCGCCCCCAGTGCCGGAATACGAGACCCTCCATGTGGTCCGGGATGGCACCACGGGTTTCCAGACTTTGGTGAACTGTCCGTCCACGTCGTTCACAAAGTCCGGCCGGGGGACGGCATCCGCCGCATTATCAGCGGATATATCATATACAGAAATTTCTCCTTCGTAACCGGAGTAGTTGCTTACCTCGACAGTAACTTTCCCGTTCTGCGTCCACTTTTTTGCGATCAGCTTGCGCATCAGCTTCCCTTCGATAGGGGTTGTATCCACCGGCGGTTTTTCCACGATCTCGCTCACCTTGGCCGCAAGTTCCGGGATAATGGCACATACCGCCCGCGCGCGATCCTCGGCCCGTTTGTTCCGGTCGCGGCGGGAGAGAAAGAGTTTTAGCTCGCGTCCGAGATCCTGCAGGGCAAGCACAATCTCTTTTTCGATCTCCGGTATACCGGCGATCGCGTCCTTGCTCTCGCTGGTGAAGGGGACGTTCGTGGATGCGACGTGGACGAGGATAAGAACCGGCCCTTGGGGAAGCCCTTGCTGCGCAATGCTGTATGCCTTCCAGTTCACACCGGCAACGCACTGCGTGATCGCGCAGGCGCCTTGCTGGTACATGAGCGGGACCCGGTTGGCAAACCGGAGGATCGGCGCGTTGCCTTCCACGGGAAGCCGGCCGCCGTATCCGATCGCTGCCTCCACAACAAACGGGTGACCAGAATAGACCGAACTCGGGCGGGTGCGCGCTGTAACAAAGTCCATCTGGAATTCCTTGTCAAGGCCGCGCCGGATCAGATCTTCCCCAATGGGCGAGAGGCACTGGGTAGCCGGGGGTGCTGGCACAGCAATGGACTGCATCGCGGCAAGCAGGGATTTGAGGTCTTCCGCTGTGAGACTCTTTACCTTTACTGTGCCTTTGAGCCCGGCCTTCTCGCACATCTCCTGCGCGGTCTTCTTTCCCACCCGTGAGAAGCCGTCCACAAGAAAATCGATCATTTTCTCGTCGCTTGCCGCTGCCATCCGTTTGAGCTGCCCGAACTCGATGCCATGTGGGTGCGGCTGTATGGCGACCGGGCAGGCAACTACTTCCTGGCTTACCCGTTCGAAGGTGAACGACTCGTCATCAAGTTCCACCCGGAACCGTGCATGGGGGTTGACCACTGATGTGTACTTGAGGTATTCAAGCAGTTTCTTCTTCGCCGCCATCGTGCTCCTGAACTCGATCTGGACCCGCGTGCCATGGATCCGGTCCCATTCAAATAGCTGCTCCGAAACGACATCGGGTTCGTTGCTCTCGATCTGTATCTGGATCTCGAACCTGCAGGCAGGTTCTTTCGGGCCGGTGCGGGATATCACGACCGTGGGAAGGCCGCTGGTCAGCTGGGCGTAGAGCACCGCCGCGGAGATCCCGATTCCCTGCTGACCCCTCGTTTGCCGGATCTGGTGGAACCGGGAGCCGTACAGCAGTTTCCCGAAGACAAAAGGGACCTGCGCCGGGACGATACCGGGGCCGTTGTCCTCAACGATGATCCGAAAGATATCCTCACCGGTCTTCCTGATACTGATGTAGATATCGGGAAGCACCTGCGCCTCCTCGCAGGCATCAAGCGCGTTGTCCACCGCCTCCTTGATGGTGGTGATCACACCGCGGGTCGGCGAATCGAATCCCAGCAGGTGTTTGTTCTTCTCGAAAAATTCCGCGACACTGATGCTGCGCTGCTGTTTTGCCAGCTCCTCAGCGAGCACCATGCGCTCTCACCTCGGCCACTGCCGCTGTAAGTCCGATGGTCTTCTGCTCGCCCGAATGAAGGTTTTTAATGGTGACATCACCTGTATCAGCTTCTCTCTTGCCGATCACGACCGCAAAGTCGGCGGACTTTGCGGCATGGGCGAGCTGGGCGCCGAGCCCGTGCTCCATGATGTCCATCTCCACGCGGATCCCCGCAGTGCGGAATGCACGCGCGATGTTCGGGGCATGGAGACGCCCTTCGCTGGTACAGACAATCGCAACAACGGTCTCTTTTGAGGGAGCGATTGTTCCCAGCGAGACCATCACCCTGTCAAAACCGATCGCAAAACCATTGGACGCGACGTCTTCCCCCCCGAAGAGATGTGCGAGCCGGTACGCCCCCCCACCGATGATCTGATTCTCGGCCCCGAGGTTTCCGGCAAAACCTTCAAAGACCATACCGGTATAGTAGTCAAGCCCCCGCACGATGCCAAAATCAAGGCCGTACCGGATACCAGAGGCATCGAGCATGGCAATGGTCCGTTCGATCCGCTCGCGTTCCGGGATGGTGCCAGCGATCTCGAACGCTTCCCGGAGGGTGCGACATGCCGCAAGAGCCGTAAGTGCGTGGACGAGATCAGGTTTACCAAGATCGCTCAGGGCCCCCTCCAGCCCGGTAAAATCCTTCTTGTCGAGGTGCGCCATCACGCTCCGCTGCACCGGTGGCTCGATATCCTTGAGCAGGTTTTTCAAAAACGCGAGATGTCCCACCCGGAGATCATACGTGATACCCGTCGCGTCGACCATATCAGCAGCAAGTGCAATCACTTCTGCATCGGCCGTGGCCGTATCTGCGCCGATCAGCTCCACCCCGAATTGCCAGAACTGGCGGTACCGCCCTTTCTGCGGGCGCTCGTACCGGAAGCAGTCAGCAAAGTAGCACCAGCGGAGGGGTTTGGGGGCGACCCGTGCCTCGTTGATATACATACGGATCACAGCGGCGGTGATTTCCGGGCGGAGGGCAAGCTTCCGCCCCCCTTTATCCTCAAAAACGTACATTTCGTCAATTATCCCTGCTCCGGATCGCATCGTAAATAGGTCAAGATTCTCGAACTCCGGTGTGCAGACCTCACGGTATCCCCAGCAGTGTGCGATCCCGCGCAGCTTCGCCTCGACACTGCGCCGCGCCTCCATCTCATCCGGTAAAAAATCCCGTGTCCCCCTCGGTCTCTGGAGCATGGTAGAAATCCCTATGTGTACTGGTCGCCGCACCATTATTTCTTATTCGGCCTCGGTCGTGCAGCACTGCCGAACAACCGCTCGAATGTGCTCTCGTTTTCCCAGACCTTCTCACGTGTAATCCGCCCCTGCAGGTAAAGCGCGGCGAGGATAAGTCCGAGACCCAGCAGTTCGAGATCTGCCAGAGCGCACGCCACGCCCAGTGTTCCCAGAGCACCAAAGAGTACACCTTGGTATGCCGCCTTCCGATAACCGGGAAGACCGGTCCGGTAAAAGATCCGCGCGTCCCGGAGCCAGAGAAAGATGACGGCTGCTGCACCGAAACCGGCAATCCATGCGAGGTACGACATAGCAATGAACTATCTTATAATACGTCTCTTCATATCTGTATTATCACAGCTATGCCATCAAATCCAAAACTTTTCGGGTCGGCGAGTTTGCCTGTATCGATCTCGGGCGCATGATCCGGTGCGGCATGCCGGAAGTTGTGCTGGCTGAGGGAAAAGATCCGGCACATCTCGCGGAGATTGTACATCGGCAGACAGAAGCCGAAGGGCGCTGTATCGTCACGCGCGTAAATCCAGGTCAGGTTGCAGCAATCAGAAAACGCTGTCGTGATACTGGCATTGGTCTCGAATACCATGAGCTCGCCCAGGTTCTTGTTCTTTTTAGAGAGCCCGCGCCGCAAAGAACTGGCGGGCTTGTCGCAGTCATAACCGCGGGCACCTCGGACATCCGGGTCGCAGAAGAGGCAAAAGTCATCGCTGAAGAGATGGGCTGCCGAGTGCAGACTGCGTATGATGTAGGGGCGGCCGGTATCCACCGGTTGTTCCCGGCGCTGAAACCTCTCGTTGATGCAGATGTATTCATCGTCTGCGCAGGCCGGGAGGGGACGCTGCCAGCGGTGATCGCCGGACTCGTGGACCGGCCGGTGATCGGAGTACCCGTTAGTACCGGATACGGTTTTATGGGGGAGGGAAAGGCAGCGCTCGCGAGCATGCTCCAGTCCTGTTCGGTGCTCGCTGTTGTGAATATCGATGCAGGATTCACTGCCGGGGCATTCGCCGCCCGTATCGCTACGAGGGGTATGAATCCATGAAAAGGGGATTTTATATCGGGAGGTTCCAGCCGTACCACAACGGGCATCACGCGGTGCTGGAACGCATCGCCCAGTTCGTTGACGAGATCATCATCGGTGTCGGGAGTGCCCAGCTCTCCCATACACCGGAGAACCCGTTCACCTCAGGAGAACGGGTGCTCATGATCACGCGGGCACTAGCCTCACTGGGCTGCCCGTTCTACGTGATCCCGATCGAGGATGTGCAGAGAAATGCCCTGTGGGCGGCGCATGTCCGCTCGATGACTCCGCCGTTTGACACCTGTTACTCTTCAAACCCGCTTGTCGTCCGGCTCTTTCATGAGGCCGGAGTTGAGGTGCAATCACCAGCGATGTATGAGCGGGATCGTCACAGCGGCACCGAAATACGGCGGCGAATTCTGAACGGAGAGCCCTGGGAAGATCTCGTCCCGCATGAAGTTGTCGCGGTCATCCGTGAGATCGATGGTGTGGAACGGCTCCGCGTAATCTCCCGCGATGACCAGTAAAATTGGTCACCAGGTAAAAGAACACGATATCACGGCAGGGAACTGCCGGAGTGCAATATGCTGAAATTTTTAAAAAAATTTCTCGGTCAGGCCCCAAAAAAGACCGTCACCCTTACCAGCGACCAAATCCCGGAATGGCTGGATGAACGGGAGAATGACGCCCGTGATACCTTCACCGCAGAGATCGTGGAACAGGTCCGGAATATCCGGAACGCGATAGCCAGCCTCCAGCTGGTTGTAAACGACCTGAAGGGTGCCGAGCAGGACCCTGAGACCCACCCGAAGATCAGGAGCATCGCGAAAAATTCCCTTCCCCTCTTCGTGAGATCTATGAACGCATCGCTCGCAAAGGAATTTCCGGAAAATGCCGAGGAATTTTATGCTGCGGTGGCCGAGTGCCTGAAAAACTGTCTCAACAGCCTCCACGGGCAGGGGAGATATCTCCGGGAGGTCTTTCCCCAAGAGATGAAAGCGATAAATTTAGGCATTGATGCGATCGGGCGTGAGGTCAATGCGATGACGGGAGCATTGACGCGTTATAAAAACGACATGAGCGCAATCCAGGCAGCCCGGAAAACATGCACGGCCCTTGCCGAAGTCCAAAGAGACCTGAATAAGGCCGCCGATAGAGAAAACCGGACGAGAACCCGCATTCACGAGATCGATACCCGCACCCGCGAAATAACGGCAGAAATGGATCGGATTTTGCGCGACGCTTCCACAAAATCCCTTGACCAACAACGGGAGCGGTGCACGGAACTGGTGGAGCGGCGTGAAGATCTCCTGCGATCATATGCCTCAGTCTCCATGACCGCCGCACACGTTTTCCGGAAAGCAGAAAAGATCGCGACCCGGAAACATCTTTCCAAAGAGAAGAACGTACTTAAAAATGCGATGGACATCCTTTCTGACCATGAAGTCGCTGATAGCCGGATAATTACCTCCGCTCTTGCAGCTGCATGTCCGGTAGCACAGGCAATGATCGAAACCGGCGAGCTCCCCTTGAAAAATAAAGATGAACGGGCTATGTTTGCAGACATGGAAAAATTCTGTTCCGATATCACGGCACTCAGTGCACGCTACCGGGATCTTAGCGCCGAATGCCAGATTGCAGAGCAGGCACTCGCATCCCATCCGGTCCTGGTCCGGATAAACGAACTGGAACGCGAAAAAGCCCAGTTGGAGACGACACGCACCAGGGAGGAGCAGGGTCAGCAGGAGTTGTCGCATTGGCATGAAAAGAACCTTGCATCAATTCCGGAGCTCAGAAACGAATTAGTACAAAAATTGGGGGAGATTATTGGGGAGACGGTGCAACTTCAGTCTGACGACCCGGCGCTGGTGGGAGGGTAGCACACCAGCACTTTCCTTTATTCAGGGTTGATCGTTTTCTTCATCTTCAGGGAAGGCGAACATATCCTCAACATTTTCGATAAGCCAATTCAGCTTGTCTTCCGTTATATCCTTGGCGATCAGTCGCTTCATGTATCCGGCACCAGACGGGTATATTGCTGATGGTAGGGTTGAGTGCCACGGCGCCTCCGCATGGCACCATCACACAGTATCTATCCCGACAAAATCCTCCAGATCGCTCTGAGTGGCCGGGAAGGCATCCGACCACCCATAGCAGTCGCGGAGCATCTGCGCGATGACATCACTGAAGCTCATGTTGCCACGCTTGAGCGTAAGCAAAGCCTCATACACTTCGGGATCGATCCGGATCGAACGTCCCTCGCCTGCACGAGGCATAGTTACCACTTTGTGGTAACAATATATAAAAGTATCCTAAAAATGGCTGCGTTGTTTATAAAGAAAGCGTAAGATCTATAAAAATTATTTGATCACTTCACGTACCTAAAGACGCGCATAAAAATACGGCTCAGCTAATCGTCATGGATTGTAAGCCGGATAAAAGAAAAAACCGAACCGTCCGTGTATGCAAATTCCGGTTCATCGCTATGACAGCCACCAATCCTGAATAATGTCGGCATATCGAGCGGAACCGATGCAGCTTCAAGCTGCCGGCCCTTCTCTACCTGAATGTTCCGGGATGCGAACCTTACGGGATATTGGAGGATCCCGGCAGGCGTCTTTCTGCAACAGACATGGGAGTGCTGGTGCCCGCAGACCATGTGGGACAAACCGCGCCTTCCAAGAGCCTCAAATGCCATCGGGGCGGTATAATGGTAGCCGGTAAACGAATCGCCCGCCGTATGGGAAAGCCGCTGCCAGCACTTGAGCCGGAGGGTCTGGGGGCCTAGATCGAGTGGCCCGCCGTGGACAAAGAGTATCCCGTCGTGCACCCATTCCATCGGAATGCCGTGAAAGAGCGCAAGTAGGGGCGAGCCGAGCAACTGATCGTGCTGGTACGAACTTGCCTCATCGCTGCCGGAGACGGGTATGCCGTTCAGGAACGCATGGTCGTGGTTGCCGAGCACGGAGACGAGTTGGAATTCGCGCGATAGTTCAAGGATGACTTCGAGCGTCTCTTTTGGTCGATTGCCACGGTGGAGGATATCGCCAAGATTCACGATCATGTCCACCGGCCCGAACGCCGCAGGAAATGACGGGGCGCGGATACAGGAAGCGAGTGTTGCTACCGCCTCCGCATCGGCATGCACATCAGAAAATATCACTACGCCCATATGCTCAATAACAGGTTATTGATCATGTGTTCCCATAAAAACCCGCGATGCAGCGCGGTGCCGGCGCAATGGATATGTTCATCTCGGATTTGCGTACACGTACTACCGGACGATGATTGCATGCGCCCTGCTGCCGGGTCCGGCATACGCGGGATGCCTGCAAACATCCTAGGGATGGGCTGAACGGATGGAACAATTTCTCAGGGATTATATCGAACGGATACGACCATATTTCTCCGCTATACCGGAAAAAACCGCCCACGAGATTGCTTCGGCATTTCTCGCGTTCAAGTTCGGGCTCTATTCCAACGCTGCCAGTGAGTGCTCCCTTGCCCTCACGCTTTTGCCGGATGGCGGGAGTATGAATTCACTCAAAAAGGCACTGACGATCGTCAGAGCAAACGCGGAAGACCTTGACATTTCGCAGGTACAGGCAGATCTGTCCGTCAGGTTCCTGCCGGAAGAACACGTATATCTTGCAGTCGATCTCCCGCCGGATCGTATTGAAGATCCCGGCTCGCTCGAGCTCGACAATGCACTGATCCTGCTGTATGGGGTTGCAACGCTTACGTCCCCGGATGACGAACAGGCGCTTGACGAGCACCGGAAATATGTCATCAAACTGCTGATCGGATATAAAAAGGCATTAGGAATACCATAAAACATATCTGCCGTCCTGCTTCCACTTCCCGTCAGATGATCCAGAGTTCAATTTCATTTTCTCTTCACTTGCATAAGCAGAACCGGTAGCAAAGACCGCCATATTCCCGGCTTTCCTGTCTTCACGGTGATGTGCCCGGCAACGGCAAGTAGTACGGGGAACACACCAGATTTTGACTCATCAAAAGATGAGATCTTCAGCTGAAAACAGGATAGTGACGTAAACAAAAGCAAACAAAAAATGAAGAAATGATGAAAGGTTACAGGCTATCGAGACTGACTGCATTGAAGTCCTGTGCCACGCCTTTGATATCCTTCACCCCAAACGCTGTCTGCACCATCGTAATATCGAGCTCGTTTGCCGCATCGCATACAAAGTCGAGGATATCGACCGAGAGTTCCTTGTGTAGCTTACTCTTTTTGAGCTGGTCAAGCAGGGATGCCATTTTTTCCGGG
>Ga0326728_10006450_pt1 | contig 31560 bp, 19 predicted proteins | sample MB3enrmetagenome_FD_207602 | JGI IMG/M metagenome (GOLD analysis project Ga0326728, IMG submission 207602) | Lab enriched peat soil microbial communities from McLean, Ithaca, NY, United States - MB31MN | ecosystem: Environmental > Terrestrial > Soil > Wetlands > Peat | place: USA: New York...
TGCGCCCGCAGACTTTCTCGATGTACAGATACTCGGCAATTGTGCCGAGCGGGGTGGTTTCCGCTTGGATCACCACGGCGGTCTCCGCCGTGTCCCCCGGGCCGCCACTGAAAGCGACTAGAGGCTTGGGCTTCCGCTTCAGCCAGTTAAAAATCCACATCGAGACCGTCAAAGTTCGTGCGGCATACCCCCCAAACATCCTCGGGTGATCGAGAGGAGATCCGGTGGCTACCGCATTTCCCGCGATTGTAATCCTCCATGATGGTTTTGCAACGGTTTGTTGGGGCACAGCCATGAGTGAAAAGCCGGCAGCAGTGAAAAACAGGGGTTAGAGCAGCAACTTACGCCATTTCGGTAGCATCGGATCGGGGTATATTGTGACCTGCCATGTGTGGGCGATTCACATTGACGGCGGAAGCGAATGAGTTGGATGACGAGGTTGTAGTGGTTGTGGTGCGTTGTCACGCGGAGTTGGTCGTTCATGGGCGGAATGGGCGGGGCGTAGCGGTGGGGCGGCAGGGTTGAGCGGAGTCCCGGCGCGTGGAGACTAGGACGATCCATTGTAAACGAACAGAGAAGATTCGGGAATGGGGACGGGTACCGTTCGGGAGAGGTGGGCGGTTTGGTAGGGTTGGCGCGAATGAGGCGCTTTGATCGCGGGCGATGCGCGGGTTGCTCGCGGGTAGGAAGCGGACGGGCGGTCAGCTTGAGTCACCGAAGGAGGAATGAGAGGATGACGGGGACGGCGCGTGCCTGCGCACGCAGGCGATACCCTTCGGGCGATCGCGCCCTACAATTTTGGGGGCGGATGAATTGGTGAGGAAAACGGGGGCGGCCATTGACTCTTGACAGTTTTGTTGGTTGTTCCAGTGTTTTCGCAAGGCTCAGATTCCTGGCCGCGCGCTTGCGAACGCTTCAGTACTTGCGTCACCCCGCTGCCGTCGGCAGGATAAACGGCCCCCGCAAATTCCACTCGTATCCCTCGCGGCGCGCCGCCGACACCATCGAGCGCCCAATTGACAATGGCTGACCCCTTTGATTCCGTTGGGATTCACGACGGTATACCGATCCCCAATCTTGCCGCCCAAGAGTTCCAAGATAACGCTTTTGTTGTTTACAATTCTGGCAACCAGGGGCATGGGCCATCTCCTTTTACCCCGGATTTTCCGGATTCGCTTCACAAGCCAATGTCATTGACGTACAGTGGGGCCGCACAAAAGGCTTGATAGCATTGGCAGAGCTGATACGTTGCTGGTCAATGAGACTGAACGGCCCGCGATGGTTGCGGGGTGTATGTCATATGGGAAATGCCGGATGAATGCTAAAAGTCCACAAAGCCAACGCGTCCGATCATCTCATCCAGCCAAGCCCATCAGGGTCAATCGGGGCGCACGTAAGGCCCAGGGCCTGGACAGACTCCCGCCGGCCAGCGGAGATCGTAAGACGGGCGTAGCTCTGTTGGAGGACCCGGCGCGCAACAAGGGCACTGCATTCACACGAGAGGAGCGCGAGCATCTCGGTTTGCTGGGGCTGTTGCCCGATGCGGCCGAGGACATCGACAGGCAGGTTGAGCGGGTACTTGGTCACCTGGAACGGAAGCCGAGCGATTTGGAACGCTACATCTATCTGAACGGCCTGTTCGACCGGAACGAGACGCTCTTCTTCAAGGTCGTGATGTCAGATCCCATGCGGTTCGTGCCTATCCTTTACGACCCAACCGTTGCGGAAGCGTGCCTGACGTTTGGCCATATATTTCGGCGCGCCCGCGGCATGTATGTCTCGATCCACTACAAGGGTCGGGTCGCAGAGGTCCTGCGCAACTGGCCTGCCAGGGATGTGCGCATCATCTGTGTCTCGACCGGCGGGCGCATCCTCGGTCTGGGCGACATCGGCGCCAACGGCATGGGTATTCCGATCGGCAAGCTGCAACTCTACACTGCTTGCGCCGGAGTGCCGCAAAACTGTTTGTTGCCCATCCTGCTTGACATCGGCACCACCAATGACGCAATGCGAGCGGACCCACTTTACCTGGGTGTCCGCCAGATCCCGCCATCCCAACAGGAACTGGACGAGTTTGTCGAAGAGTTTGTGCAAGCGGCGCAGGAGGTGTTTCCCGGCTGTTGTATCCACTTTGAAGACTGGAAGGGCACGGATGCAATCCGTCTGCTCGCGAAATACCGGGACAAAATTCTCTGCTACAATGACGACATCCAGGGCACGGCGAGCGTGGTCCTCGCCGGGCTGACGACCGCGCTTCAGATACTGGAGTGCAAGCTAACCGACCAACGCATCCTGTTTCTGGGCGCCGGCTCGGCCGCGATTGGCACGGCCAACCTGATCGTCTCGGCCATGCACCAACTAGGTGTGGCGAAGCATGCCGCTGCAGCGAAGATAACGCTATTCGACGTTAACGGACTTGTTGAGCCCTCACGCGCCGACCTCTCGCAGGAACAGACAGTGTATGCACACAAGGCGGCGCCGTCGAAGGATCTCGTGAAAACGATTGAGACAGTAAAACCAACGATTCTGGTGGGCTACAGCACCAAAGGCGGAGCCTTCAACCAACGCGTGGTCGAGGCCATGTCCAAGTTGAACGAGCGGCCGATCATCTTCGCGCTTTCGAACCCGACCGAAAAGGCGGAGTGCAGCGCCGAGCAGGCATACACCTGGTCCAAGGGCAAGGCGCTCTTTGCCGGGGGCGTGCAATTCCCGGATGTAACGCTCAATGGACAGTCCTTTCATCCCGGACAAGCGAATAACTTCTACATCTATCCGGCGGTTGGTCTGGCCGTCTATGCGGCTCGTCCCAGGCGGATCACTGACGAGGTGTTTATTGCCGCTGCCCAGGCCAGCGCCGACCAGGTCAACGACACACAACGCGGTCGCGGCATGCTCTTCCCCTCGCAGGCCAACATTCTGCAGGTTGAGGTCACCACCGCGGTCCAGGTCGCCGAGTTCATGTTCGACAAGGGGCTGGCGACGGTAAAGCGGCCCGCCGACATACGCGCCTGGATTGAGGAACAGGTGTACAAACCGCAGTACCAGAGCCTTTACACCCGTTGAGACAGCTCATTAAGAAGGCAGGCGAAAATGAAAGCCGACGAAAAGCAAGCATCACTGAACGCATCGTAGAAACCACAAACGGAACAACAACAAAAAGGAGCAACAGCCATGGCGCCAACATTGAAAAGTAGCCGACCCATATCAGACCCGAAAGCGGTGGTCGCCGTTTATAACACCCACCCAGAGGCCGAGGCAGGAGTGAAGGAACTTCAGAGAAGCGGCTTCGACATGAAGAAACTGTCTGTCGTCGGCAAAGACTACCACACGGACGAACAAGTGGTGGGCTACTACAATGCGGGGGACCGAATGAAGTATTGGGGAAAGATGGGCGCATTATGGGGTGGGTTGTGGGGCTTGCTGTTTGGAGCGGCGTTCTTTTGGGTGCCGGGACTCGGTCCGCTCCTCGTCGCCGGGCCGCTGTCGGCCGCCATCGTTGCTGCGTTGGAGAGTGCAGTCGTGGTTGGCGGTGTGAGCGTTCTGGGAGCTGCCCTCTACAGCATTGGCATCCCCAAGGACAGTGTCGTGAGATACGAAACCGCCATCAAGGTGAACAAGTATCTCTTGGTAGCCCACGGGACCGCTGCCGAAGTTGCCAAAGCCAAAGATATACTCAAGACAACGAAACCAGCCGAATTGGATGAGCATGTTTTGGGAGCCGCCAAGCCAGCAGTGGCGAGCTGATGGAGAGACCGGCAGACTGGAAGCGGCGACGAAACACGGATCAAGATGAGCGTGAACACAGAAACCAGTTGAGTGGCCATTGTCGGGACGGGCGATCGGCGCGAGTTTGGCGCGCGTGTTTTCTCGCCCACGGTGTGGATGTGGTGGCAAACCGTCTCGTGCTGTGGATGTGGTGGTGCCTTGGGGTCACATCCCCTCACTCTTCATTTTGACAGCCTGTCCTCCACCTCTGCCATCCGCCCAGCCAGTTTCCGATCCCGCTCGTCGCGAAACACCGCGCGCCGCTCATTGCCGCGGCCGGTGACAGGATACAAGCCGCCGGCCACTTCGATCCTGACAGGCCGCGCCATGCCGGCCAGATTGCCCCATCGCCCCACCGGCCGTCAATCAAAATATTTTATGTTGAGACATGACCCCAATTCCCCAATCACCTTACCCGTACCTCAATGGCCCGCATCCTCGTCTTTCGTGGCTGCTTTCGGGCGACCCCTATGATCGCGCAGCCACTTCGGGTTATCGCCGAATAGGAGCCGATTCATGCGCGCAGGATAACAGGGCGGGAACGAGAACATTAACACTAGACATGATTCACCTCGCTGGCAACGACCTTACACCCTGCTCCGCTGCTGCTGCCAGCGTTTTTAACTGGCTTTCGCCCCGATGGACGCGCCTTTTTCGCCAGTCGAGTGTCCACGAATGCGAGGCTCTATTCAAGGCTTGACCGCACTCAGAGGGCAGCCATATCCTGCCGCGTATGAAACGCCGCGCGAGGCAACTCGTGCTGATTCTGATTGCCGCCAGTGCCCTCGTGCTATCAGGGTGCTCTGACAGGAAGACTCAAAAGCTGCAACAACAAGTGGACACCCTCACAAAGCAGGTGGACACCCTCACACAGCGGTCGGACGCCTTTACAAAGCAAGCTCAAGATTTGCAGTTGGGGTTGAACTCGCTTTCCAACGGTGTGCAACATTTCGCGTTGGAAGTTTGCAAGTCGGGGTTGCTCTCGTCTACCAATAGTGACGCCTACTTCATTTACTTTTTGCCAGCTCCCGATAATCGTGTGGACTACCTCGCGTTGACGGGTTCCATTTATGTGCCCTTTCTAGACGGGGAAATTAAGGCGTTGGGGAGGGAAAAGGCTCGCGGCCACCCCGACGCCGAACTTGACACTTCACACGGGGCCTACGCACCAATAGATAATCTCGGAGGCGTGGGCACATTTTTTATCGCGTTTGAGGACGCACAGCCCTACCTCGACGGGTACAAGGTTCGGCTCAAAATCGGGAATCCGTCAACGGCAACGTATGAAGGATTCCAACTGCACTTGACATGGGGCAGAGCCGAAGTGCCTGAGCCAATCGCAATTGCAGCGCACAGCGCCATATGGGCAATTCGAGAGGAGGATGCGCAGCGGACGCTTTCCCAGCTTTCGATCACGCTACCGCCCACAAACGCATCACACGTCGAGTGGACGGATTTCTACCGCAAATGCCACAAGGCGCGAGAGGCTTGGCAGAAGTCGCTGCGGTCTAAGACGGTGGACTTGGACGACGAACTCAAAGCGGGTGCGTGGAACATAGTTGAAGTAGTGTTGTCACCCGCCAAATCGGATGAACTAGCGTACTTGAACGTCGGGTGGATGCAGGCAACCAAACTCTCACTGCGAAACGATAGCCCGACAAGGTAACGCGGCACTTGGCACAGTGCACGCGCGTTGCTTTTTAGTGCTTTCGGCCTGACAACCGATGACCATCTGAGCCATCCAAGAGGCCAACGACAGCGCACTTAACAGACAGAGCGAACGGCGTGGCGGTGCAGGGCAGTGTAAACGGACGGAGAAGATTCGGGGATGAGGACGGGGCCGTTCGGGAGAGGTGGGCGGTTTGGTCGGGTTAGCGCGGTTGGGGGGGCACTTTCATCGCGGGCGATGCGCGGGTTGCGCGCGGGTAGGAGGCGGACAGGCGGGCAGCTTGAATCGTCGAAGGGGGAACGAGAGGATGACGGGGACGGCGCGAACCCGGGGACGGCGCGATACCTGGACCTGCCTGCGCAGGCAGGCGACAGGCATCGCGCCCTACAATGGCGAGGGAGCGGCCGTTGACTCCTGACGGTTTTGTTGGTTGTTCCAGTTTTTTCGCAAGGCTCCGGTTCCCGGCCGCGCGCTTCCGAACGCTTCGGCACTTGCGTCACCCCGCTGCCGTCGGCAGGATAAACGGCCCCTGCAAATTCCACTCGTATCCCCCGTGGCACGCCGCCAACGTTCTCGGACGCCCATCCATATGTCCATTGTCAATGGCCGACCCCTTTGAATCATAAATAGACCTGATACGCCTCGTCGTTCTATTTGATTGAAAAAACCGGTCGTCGCGCGGAAAGCCCGCGCCGCCGTGTGACGTTGGGCGAGTTGGTCAGTTCACGGACGCAACCACCTTGGACAGCGCGGTGCGCAACTCATTGATCGTAACCGGCTTTCCGAGGACGAGGTCAACCCCAGCAGGTTTCTCGTCAGCGGCATCCATCATCGAACCAAAACCGGTGAGCATGACGACCGGCACTTTGGGGTCGGCGGATTTGATCGCGGTGGCGACTTGATCACCGCTCATGTCCGGCATGGCGCGATCCACCAGCACAAGGTCAAACCGACTGTTGCGGAATTTCTCCAGACCGTCGCGTCCACTGTTGGCAGCCTCCATGATGTGTCCGTCAAGTTTCAGGTATTCGCCAAGGATCTTGCGCACCACGGCTTCGTCATCAACCACGAGCACGTGCAGAGGCTGGACGGCGTCGACCGGTTGCGCTTTGGGCTCGGACCGTGGCTGGGCGGTCAGCACCGGCAAGCGAATGATGAAGGTCGTGCCCTTGCCGACTTCGGTTTCGATATCAATTGTTCCTTGGTGGCGCTGGATGATGCCGTAGACCATGGACAGGCCGAGGCCGGTGCCGCGCTCGCCTTTGGTGGTGAAGAACGGTTCGAGGCAGCGTTGGCGGACTCCCTCGGTCATGCCGGTGCCGGTGTCGCCGACCTTCAGCACGACATAGCCGTCGTCGCAGTAGGTGTGGATCGTGATGGCGCCGCCGCGGGGCATGGCGTCCACGGCATTGAAGATGAGATTCGTGAGCACTTCGCGCAGATTGGCGGCGTTACCGGCGACAGGAGGAACCTCCTGCAAATCGGTGTGCACGTTCACCGAGACGCCTCGAACTTCGGCTTCGGCTTTCCACTTGGGCTGTGTCAGCGCGACGGCGTGGCCTACAACGTCGCTGATGTTCACGGGAATAAAGACGTCGCGTTCCTCGCGGTGGCGGTAAAACTCCCGGAGGCGGTTGACGACGTTGCCGGCGTCCTGCGCGGCGGTGTTCATCATCTCGATGTAGTTGCGGGCCTTTTCCTTGTCATCGAAGTGTTCGGGCCCGGAGAGCAGCAGTTCGCTGCCACCGAGGATGGCGGTCAGCGAGTTGTTGAAATCGTGGGCGATGCCGCTGGCCATGGCGCCCAGCGCGCTCAGGCGTTCCTGTCGGATGACCTGTTCCTGGGCGTTTTTCAAGTCGGTCAAGGCCTGTTGCAGTTGGAGATTGGTTTCCTGCAACGCGTTCTCGGCGCGCTTGCGCTCGGTGATGTCACGGGCGGCGGCGAACGCGCCGACCACATTGCCGGCTGCATCGTGATAGACGCTCGCGTTGTAGAGAACGGAGATGATACTTCCATCGCTGTGACGGAGTTCGAGCGGATAATCCCGCACCGAGCCTTCGCGGAAGACCTTCCGGTAGCCGGCCTTTGCCTGTTCGGGATCGGTGAAATAATCCGAGAAATCCGTGCCGATTAACTCTGTCCGATTTCGCCCCGTCGCCGTCTCGGTAGCAGCGTTCACGTCGGTGATCTTCCCTTCGGGGCCGATGGTCACGAGCGGGTCAAGGCTGGCTTCGATTAGGCTCCGCGTGTAGGCTGATAACGCGCGTAGCGCCTCCTCCGCCCGCTTGTGCTCGGTGATATCGCGGCACAGTGTGAGGATCCGCGGCGCTCCGCCTGTTTCCACCACGGTCGCGTCGAACTCAATGGGTGTGACGTTGCCGCGGGAATCCACGTAGTCAATTTCCATGGCTCTGATAAATCCTTGCTCAACGCACCGTTTGACGGCCTCGGCGTTCTTCTCTTTTTCGTGAGCGGCAGTCCATTCGATGACGCTTCTGCCACGTATCTCATTAAGATCACGGTGTCCTGTGAGCCGGACATATTCCGCGTTGGCATCGAGAACCTTGCCCTCGTAATCAATAACTACAAAGCCGGTATTGGTTGTTTCAACAAGTGCCCGGTAATGCGCCTCGCTTTTATGCAGCGCTTCCTGCGCGCGCTTGCGCTCGGTGATGTCACGGATAATTGCGGAAACTCCGGTAACTTGGCCCGCGTCATTCTTGACGGGAGACACCGTGATTGAGACATCGACAGGAATCCCCCCTTTCTTGAGGCGTACGGTTTCGAGGTGTTGTATGTGCTCGCCGGATTGGAGCTTCCCAAGAATCTCACGTAACTCACCCATGCGGTTGCGCGGAACGAGGACGGAAATCGACCGTCCCAGGATTTCCTCGGCGGCATAGTTGTAAAGCCGTTGCGCGGCCGCATTCCAACTGGTGAGTGTTCCATCGACTTCCGCGCTGATTATTGCGTCGTCCGAGTGCTCCACGATTGCAGCAAAATGCCGCCGTGACTCTTCAGTCAATTTCCATTCCGTGACATCCTGCATGATGGCAATGAAGTGGCTGATCTCGCCTGCGGCATTGCGCACTGGGGTGATCGTCATTTCTTCTGTGTAGAGGCTGCCGTCCTTGCGGCGGTTAACGAGTTCGCCGTGCCAGATGTTGCCCGCCTTGATGGTGCGCCACAACTCGGCGTAAAACGCGGCGTCGTGCTCGCCGGATTTGAGTACGCGCGGGTTAGTGCCGATGATTTCCTCGCGTGTGTAGCCGGTCAGCGTGGTGAACGCTGGGTTGATCCAGAGAATTGTCCCCTGTGGGTCCGTGATGGCAATCGCGTTTGCTGCCGCGTTCAGCGCCGCGTCCTGCATATGCAACCGCTGCTCCGATTGTCTGCGTTCCGAAATATCACGTACGATCTCCTGGTATCGGCCATCGCCCAGCTCTCCGATGATCACTTCCACGGGGAAACAAGAGCCGTCCTTCTTGCGGATGGTGCGCTCGTAGCGCACGATTGATCCACCGCGAAGCGCCTGCCGCTCTCGCGCTACCCTATCGCGTTCTTCAGGGATACCGGTCTCTGCGATGTTAAGCTGGCACAACTCTTCCGGCGTATAGCCCAGCATGCGGCAAATGGCAGGATTGACGAACTGGATGTTCCATTGCTGGTCAGCAACAATGATCCCATCGACGGATTGCTCGACCAGCAGGCGATACTTCTTCTCGCTCTCTTGAACGGCAGCCTCCGCATTCTTGCGCTCGGTGATGTCCCTGACCGTTGCTTGGAGAAACACTTTTCCGTCCCGCTCCATTCTGGTCAGGAGCACATCGGCGGGGAACTCCTCGCCGCCGATCCGTCGGTGCGTCCACTCGAAGAAGTGGGAGCCCTCGCGCACGGCTGTCTCAATCATTTCCTTGGCTTTCTCGCTGGAGGCGCGCCCGCCCGGCTGCCGCTCGGGAGACAGTTCCCATGGCCCGTGAGAAATGAACTCCTCCTCGTTCTTCGCCCCGAACATCTTCACCGTGGCCGGGTTTCCGGAGGTGAACCTCCAAGAAGGAGGCTCCAAGGTCATAAGGGCGTCACGGGAGCTTTCGAAGAGATCCCGGTACTTTCCCTTGCTTTCCGCACCCACCGCAGGGGACAACTTCCTCGGTGACAGCTCCTCATACATCTAGAGCGCCTGAAGGGGCATGTTGCGTGCCAACGCGACACGGTTTTGAGGCACATTTGCCCTTGAATACCAACCCGTTAGGCTTTGAGGTGCGCCGACCCCAACACAGTCATTGTTTCCGATGCTCAGTCTGTGTTGTCGTCTCGAAGCTACGGCGATCCGGATGGCGACAAAAGACGCCAGTACCAAAAAGCATCGCATGCTCGCAAAAGTTGGGGTTTTTCACCAAGCGAGCTGAGAAGGGAAGAGATGGCTCCAGATACCGAGTCCGACATCGTTCCGGATCTGGAAGACTCCCCTGACTGCTGACCGTGTCGTTGGACGGTAAGTGCCTTCATGGCGGCGTGCGGGTCGGGGATCGCTTGCATGGTGGAGTTATAAGGGGGACGGTTGCACCGGTCAAGCACGTGAAGCGCAGTAGGGCGGAATGCGCGGGGCGTAGCGGTGGGGTGACAGGGTTACGGGGCACGAAAAGGAACGCTCAGTACCCTTGTCAAGTGCATAATCCCCATTCATTTGGGAGGAAGAGGGTTTCTCGGCGCCACCCGTAGGGCTGGCTGAATCTATGTGTCCGTTTGCAGTCTAAGCAGTTGACGCGCTCTGGCGGCGTGTTTAAGAATGACGACCGTGAAATCGTTCGTTAAATTCGTTGGCCGGCTGTTGCTGGCGCTGCTGCTGGTGGCAGTCGGATGTTTGGTTTATCTCAACTTTTACGGTTTTCCTCAGTTCTTGAAAGAATTTGTAGTCAGGCAACTCGCGCGCTCGGGCTATGCGGTACAGTTCCAGGCGATTCGGCTGGATTGGGTGCGCGGCGTGATCGCGACCGACGCAGTGTTGGCAGACGCGAAGGCGCCGGAGGAGGCGCTGGCGCGCATCGATGCGGTGCAATTGCACTGGAACTGGCACCGTCTGATCCATCGGCAAAACGCGATTGACGCCCTGCGCATCGCTAATGCGACCATTTCCGTGCCGACTCCAGCCGACGAAGTCGGGCCACAGCAATTCGTTGCCTCCAATGCGTATGCCACCTTGCGTATTGAGGAGGACGGCACAATCCAGATCGACCGGCTGACAGGCGTCTACTGCGGGATCGGTTTGCACGTTGCGGGGCGAGTCAAGCCGCGCGCCGCAGTCACGACGGCTCCGAAGCAATCTGAATCCAGCGCGGGGCGATTTACTTTTGTGACCAAAACGTTGCGCGAGTTGAACGGCCTGAAGATCAACAAGCCACCGCAGCTTGATCTGAATTTCGACCTCGATCTGGGCCAGCCTCTGATGGGGCAGGTGAAAGCCCGTCTCGTGGCCTCGGATTTCAGCTATCGCAAACTGGAGATCGGTTCGGCATCCGTGGACGTGCAAATGCGCGAGGGCGCAATCGAGATCGCTGAGTGTCTCATCAAAACGGGCAACGGCGAGATTTCCGTGAACGGACGCTATGACATCGCCGAAGGACGGTTCGATCTGCGCTTGAACAGTACGATCGACCCGACCGCGCTCGCCGTTGCCCTGCCGCCGGCAGCCGCCAAGGTGCTCAGCCAGGTCCACTTTCAGCAGAATCCAACGATCTCAATGCACTACACCTTGTCGGCGGAGACGGGCACTCTGCCAGTCCTGCAAGGTGTGGTGGACATGGGCGGATTCGACATTCGCGGCGTGGAGTGCCGCTCGATTAGATTTGGCTTCGTCAACCAGGGACCCGAGGTTAAGTTCACGGACGTGATGATTGTGACTCCGGAAGGCCACTTGACCGGGCATGGCCAGTATCATATCGAGAGCAGCGGTTTCAGTTACGCATTCGACAGCACGCTTGATCCCCGCAAGTTGTTGCCGCTGATGACGCCGCTGATGCAGCAGATCGTCGGGCCGAGTTGGTTCGAAACGCCGCCACACATCGTCGCCAAAGTCGTCGGCGATTTTGTCGACCCCGATGCGTTTTCATACGACGCACAGATAACAGCGCGCCGGTGCAGCTACCGGGGCGTCGGGTTGACCCGCGGCTCTGCGGGCTTGCGGCTGCGGCACGGCAGGCTCGATGTGGAGAATTTGCTGCTGGGGCGCAACGAGGGAGAACTGCGCGGCACGTTGCTCGCCGATTTCAACGATCACCAGGTCAACTTCGATCTGGAGACGACTGCGAACCCGACGGAGATGTCGCCGTTGCTTGGACCGAAGGCTGCGCAGGTGATGCGTTCTTATCGGTTCGGCCCGCGAACGCAGGCCACGACTCGCGGCGTGATCGATTTCGAAAATCCGACGAACACCGCGTGGATGGCTCAAGTCGCGAATGACGGTTTTTCATGCTGGAAATTCACCGCTGATCATGCGCAGGCAAATCTGACCTTCACCAACAACATCCTGCGCATTTCCGACTTCGATGCGGATTTCTACAGCGGGAAGCTGCGCGGGCAAGCCGTGTTCACCATGACCAACTCTGTGAGTTACCGGTTTGATTTCAATGCCGAGCGTTGTGACGTGCAGGCCATGCTCACAGCGATGCACCCAGACAAGAAGAGCCGTGTCACGGGCACGCTTGGTGGGCACATGGAACTGAGCGGGCAGGGAAGTGATCTGGCGACCTTGCGCGGCAGTGGCAATCTGGAGATCAGCGACGGCGTGCTTTGGGAAGGGCCATTGTTCGGCATTTTCTCGCCGATTCTCGGCAGCACAAAAGCCACAAGCGCGAAGGCCACATTCGCCATGGCGGACCAAGCTGTGGGGACCGATGATTTGGAGATCAAGGCGAACCCATTCACGGCCGCCAGCCAGGGCAAGGTTGGATTCAACGGGAGTCTCGACTTCCGCGTGAAAGCACAGTTTTTGGGCGCGTGGCCCGGCATCAACATTCTCTCGGCAATCCTCGGACAAATCCTCGAATATAAAGTCGGCGGCACAATCACCAAACCGAACTATCGGGCCATTCATCTGCCCAAGGAATTCTTGCCGCACGAATAGCTCGGCTTCATTTTGACAACGGCTTGGTCGGTGGCTAGGCTCCGAGCGATGCGCATCGAACTCATTAACACCGGCAGCGAGTTGCTTCTCGGTTTCACCGTCAACTCGCATCTCAACTACATCGCCCGCAAGCTTCTGGGTATCGGGTTTCGCCTGAGCCGCCAGGTTGCCATCGCCGACGACCGTGAGGAGATGCGCGCCGCTGTTGCCGAAGCACTTCAGCGGAACGACGTGATCCTCATCACTGGCGGACTCGGCCCGACCAGCGACGATTTCACGCGCGATATTGTCGCCGAATTGCTCGGTCGCAAGCTCGTGCGCGACGAAGCAGTGGCGGCGCATATCGGCGAGCGGATGCGCAAACGCGGAATCAAACTTCCGGATTCGATCTATGTTCAGGCGCTCGTGCTGGAAGGAGCGCAGGTCTTGCTCAACGCCAACGGCACCGCGCCCGGGCTGGCGATTGAACACGAGAGCAAACTCGTCGTTCTCCTCCCCGGCCCGCCGCGCGAACTCAAGCCGATGTTCGAAAACCAAGTGCTTCCGTTGCTGCAAAAACACCTCGGCGCGCCAGCCAGGGCCGATTGCCGGATGTTCAAAGTCGTCGGACTCGCCGAATCAATGGTCGAGGAGAAAGTCGCGCCCGTGTTGGCCGATCTCGGTGGAATCGAATTGGGATACTGCGCCCGAATGGGCGAGGTCGAGGTGCGCATCCTCGCAAATCTCAAATCTGTTGCCGACGAAGCGGAGCGACGAATTCGCACGGCGCTCGGCGATCACATCTTCGGAATGGATGAAGATCGCCTGGAGGAAGTCGTCGTCAGGAAACTGATCGCGGCGCGGCAAACAATCGCCGTCGCCGAATCCTGCACGGGCGGCATGATTGCCAATCGCATCACCAACGTCAGCGGCTCCAGCGAAACGTTTCTCAACGGTTGGGTGACGTACTCGAACGAATCGAAGATGCAGTTGCTCGGCGTGCGGGAAGAGACGCTGAAGAAATTCGGCGCGGTCAGCGAAGTAGTCGCGCGCGAAATGGCCGAAGGCGCGCGCCGGAATAGTGGCGCCACCTACGCGCTGAGCGCGACCGGCATCGCCGGCCCCACCGGCGGCACACCGGAAAAACCGGTCGGACTGCTTTACATCGGACTCGCCACGCCCGCACGCACGGAGGTCCGCCGCCACATGTTTCCGTTCGACCGCGAGACCTTCAAGTTCTTCGCCAGCCAGACTGCGCTGGATTTGGTGCGGAGGCAATTGCTGAAACCATGATTCGCGCTTTCATTGCCATCGACATTCCCGAAGGCGTTCGCGATGCGATCGCCGAGGCGCAGGCGCGCCTGAAGCGGGCGCGTGTCGGGGTGAAAGTGTCCTGGACGAAGATCGACAATGTTCACGTCACGCTGCAGTTTCTTGGTCACGTGGAGGAAGCAACGATTCCACGGATCTCGCAATCACTAAGCGCAGTCGCGGAGCGGCACGCGGCATTTGACATTCCAGTCCGAGGCACAGGCGCGTTTCCGAATGAGAAGAGTCCGCGCGTCTTGTGGGTCGGTTGCGACGATAGCGATGGGAAATTGAAGGCCTTGGCGCGCGCAGTGCAGTCGGAGATGGAACAGTTCGGATTCGAGCCTGAGCATCGCGAGTTTTCGGCGCATCTGACGCTCGGCCGCGTAAAATTTCCAAAGCCCGACGCTGAGTTGACAAAAGCGCTGGATTCCATTAAAGATGAGGCCTTCGGGGCAATGCGAGTTGAGGCGATTCATCTCTTTGAGAGTCGGTTGCATCCCGAGGGATCGATTTACAGCAAATTGTCGTCACATCTACTGAAAGGAGACGGTCATCATGCCGGCCAAAGTTGAAGCGAAGGAAAAGGATACAATCAAACAATCTGCCGCCGCCAAGGACAAGAATCTTCAAGCAGCGGTTGCTGCGATTGAAAAGCAGTTCGGCGCGGGTTCCATCATGCGGCTGGGCGATGAGACGGCCCGCGTTGATATTCCCGTGATTTCGACGGGCGCGTTGTCGCTCGACCTTGCGCTCGGCGTCGGTGGCGTGCCGCGGGGACGTGTTGTGGAGATTTTTGGCCCCGAAAGCAGCGGCAAGACAACGCTGTGTCTCAGCGTGATCGCCAATGCGCAACGTGCGGGCGGCCTGGCAGCTTTTGTGGACGCGGAACACGCGGTCGATCCTGCTTACGCCAAGCGCATTGGAGTGAACCTGGATGATTTGCTCATCAGCCAGCCGGACAGCGGCGAGGAAGCGTTGACGATCACCGAGACGCTGATCCGCAGCAACGCCGTGGACGTGATCGTCGTGGACTCGGTGGCGGCGCTGGTGCCGCGCGCGGAACTGGAAGGCCAGATGGGCGACGCCACCGTCGGCGCGCAGGCGCGATTGATGAGTCAGGCGATGCGGAAGCTTACGGCAGCGATTCACAGGTCGAAGACGTGCTGCATTTTCACCAACCAGATCCGCGAGAAGATCGGCGTCATGTTCGGCAATCCCGAGACGACGCCCGGCGGGCGGGCGCTGAAGTTTTACACCAGCGTGCGCATCGACATGCGCCGCATCAACATCATCAAGGACAGCGCCGGCAAAGTTATCGGCAGCCACGTCCGCGCGAAGGTCGTGAAGAACAAGGTCGCGCCACCGTTCGCCGAGTCTGAATTCGACATCATGTACGACGTTGGGATCGCTAGGGAAGGCTCGGTCATCGATGTGGCAACGGATCTCGGCGTATTGGAACGCAAGGGATCGTGGCTGGCATTCGACGGCCAGCAGATCGGACAGGGGCGCGAATCGGCCAAGGATTTCCTCCGCGAGAATCCCAAGACGCTCGATGCAATCACCTGTGCCGTGCGCCAGAAGATCGCCGCCGGCGCGAGCGTGCCGAAGAAAACTGGCGCCGCGGCAGAGTGATCGTCCAAACCCTGTCACGCTGATCCCGCGGTGGCGGGAGAAATGTTTCTGTCGTACCGGCAGAACGGCTAAGATTTGCCCCCACACGACAGGCGGCTTCTCTGAATTTCACTTCGCTCAGAATGGCAAAGCTGCTAGATTATCCCCGTGATGACATCCGCGGAAATTCGCCAGAGCTTTCTCGATTTCTTCAAGTCGAAGCAGCACACGATTGTGCCGTCGAGTTCGCTGCTGCCCGATGCGCCGAACCTGCTGTTCACCAACGCTGGGATGAACCAGTTCGTGCCGATCTTCCTCGGTCAGACAAATTGCCCGTACAAGCTCGGCCGTGCCGCCGACACGCAGAAATGCATCCGGGCCGGCGGCAAACACAACGACCTCGAAGACGTCGGCCTCGACACCTATCATCACACATTCTTCGAAATGCTTGGTAACTGGAGTTTTGGCGACTACTTCAAAAGCGAAGCAATCGACTGGGCGTTGGAACTCCTCGTCAAGGTCTGGGGTTTTCCAAAGGAACGGCTCTACGCCACATACTTAAGCGGCGACGACAAGACGCCCGCCGACAACGAAGCGCGCGATCTGTGGCTGGGTTATCTGGACAAAGATCACGTGCTGCCGTTCGGTCGCAAAGACAATTTCTGGATGATGGGCGACACCGGTCCGTGCGGCCCGTGCAGCGAGATTCACGTTGACCTCACGCCCGCGGGTGACGGCGGGGCAGAACTCGTGAACGCCGGTACTCCGCAGTGCATTGAAATCTGGAATCTCGTCTTCATCCAGTTCAACGCCAACGCCGATGGCTCGCTCAGCCCGTTGCCCGCGAAGCATGTGGACACCGGCATGGGTTTCGAGCGCGTCTGTGGCATTATCCAATGCACTGACGGCTTCAAGGATTTCTCCAAGCGCATCTCCAACTACGAGTCCGACGTGTTCTCACCGATCTTCCGCGAACTCGAAAAGCTCAGCGGGAAGATATACACCTCGACATTACCAAGCGACACCACCGGCCACCAATCGCCAGTCACCAATCTCCAAACTGACATCGCCTTCCGTGTCATCGCCGACCACATCCGCTGTCTCAGTTTCGCCATTGCCGACGGCATTCTGCCGTCCAACGAAGGCCGCGGTTACGTTTTGCGGCGCATCCTGCGCCGCGCCATCCGCTACGGACGCAACCTCGGTTTCCATGAACCGTTTTTCTACAAGCTGGTCGGGGTTGTGGCGGAGAATTTCGGCGGCGTGTTCCCCGAGGTGCGACAGCGCCGCAAGAAGATCGAATCGACACTGAAAGCTGAGGAAGAGAGCTTCAACCGGACGCTCGATCGGGGCATGGAACATTTTGAAGCGGCGTTAACCCTGCTTATGAGCCCGGATGACAAAGTGTTTACCGCCAAGGAAGCATTCGTCCTCTACGACACTTACGGTTTTCCTCTCGATCTCACAGAGTTGATGGCGCGCGAACGCGGATTGACTGCTGATGTTGCCGGATTTGAGAAGCTGATGGAAGAACAACGGCAGCGAGCGCGCGAAGATCACGCAAAGAAGAAGACGGTTGTCACTGTCGTGGATGAGGGTCTTCAGGTCGAGCCGACGAAGTTCCTCGGCTACGACAATCTTGAAGCGGAGGCGGTCGTCGAGGCGGTCGCGCCGGCTGCGGAACATACGTTTGAGTTGATCTTGGACCAATCGCCGTTTTACGCCGAGATGGGTGGTCAGGTGGGCGACACCGGGCTGGTGCACGTGCCCGGGCATGACCGCACGGAGATCGGCAAGTTGCAGGTGTTAGACACGCAACGCCAGGGCGAAGTGCACGTGCATCGCGCAAAGCTGGCCGACGGGCGTGCCCCAGAGGTGGGCGAGTCGGTGCGGCTTGCCGTGGACGCTGCGCGGCGTGAGAACATCCAGCGGCATCACACGGTGACGCATTTGTTCCACTGGGCGTTGCACGAGGTGGTCAGCCGCGATGCGCGGCAGTGCGGGTCGCTGGTTGCGCCCGACAGGCTGCGGTTCGATTTCAATCACGGTGAACGGCTTACCGACCAGCAAATTGCCGACATCGAGCGGCTGGTGAACGAGCGGATCAAAGAGAACGCCCCTATCTGTTGGTTCGAGATGCCGTACGCCGGCGTGCGCGGCAATCCGAACGTGATGCAGTTCTTCGGCGACAAGTATGGCGACGTGGTGCGCATCGTCCAGATTGGCGGTCATCCGGGCAAGCTCGACGGGTTCTCGATGGAACTGTGCGGCGGCACGCACACGAAAACCACTGGTGAGATCGGTTTGTTTAAGATCGCTCGGGAATCAGCTATTGCTGCGGGAATCCGGCGCGTGGAGGCTGTGTCCGGACAGTTCGCCATGGAGTTCGTTGAGAAAACCAAATCGCAGGAGCAAGCTGAGGCGGAGAGGGCGAAGGCGCGGGAGATGGAGAAGGAACTGGCCAAGCAGCGTCAGGCCGCCATGCAATCGCAATCACCAGCGCTGGCGGAACGACTGCTGGCAACACGGACAGGTAATCTGGTTGTCGGCAACCTCGGCGACGCAAATGCAGTATTGTTGCGCGCGGTCGTGGACGCGCTCAAGCCGAAGGTGACGAGCGGCGTTGTCGTCCTCGGCTGCGTCAGCGAGGGCAAGGTTTCGTTGATTTGTTACGTCACGCCCGATCTTGTGAATCAAGGGAAGCACGCGGGGAAAATCGTCGGCGAACTGGCGAAGATTTGCGGCGGCGGTGGCGGCGGTCGGCCTGATCTGGCGCAGGCGGGCGGCAAACAGCCTGAAAAGCTGGCCGAGGCGCTCGCGGCGGCGGGCCGAATTATCTCGTAGGAGCAGCGTCCTCGCTGCGACCGGTTTCGGTGGAATCGCGGCCGGGATGCCGCTCCTACGTAAACTTGCGTTGCTGCAAGGCAACCCGTATCATCTGTCCCATGCTCGACATCAAACTGATTCGTGAGAAACCGGATTTCGTCAGGGAACGACTTGCAACGAGGGGTGGCAAGACCCCGCTGGATTTCAAAGTTCTGTGCGGCTTGGATGCAGAGAAGCGTAAGCTACAGTTTGAAATAGACGACCTAAGGGCGAGACGGAACGACCTGAGCAAGGACATTGGGAAGCGAAGGGCAATGGGCGAAGATGTGTCCGCAATCACTGAGGAAGTGAAGTCGGTTAACGCCAAACTTCAGGTGCTCGAAAACCGTCTTCCGGAAGAAGACATGCGGATTACAGGTTGGCTCCTTGAGCTGCCGAACCTACCGCATACTAGCGTCCCTGTCGGCAAGGATTCGGCGGACAATCCCGAAGTGCGGAGATGGGGCAAGCCGCCGAAGTTTGCATTCCAACCGAAGCCGCATTGGGAGATCGGGGAAAAACTCGGCATTCTCGATTTCCCCCGCGCGACGAAGATTTCCGGCAGCGGATTCATTTTGTACAAGGGAGCCGGCGCGCGCTTGGAACGCGGGCTGATCAATTTCCTGCTCGACCTGCACACGCGCGAGCACGGCTTCACGGAAGTTTTCCCGCCGTTTCTCATCAATCGCAATGCAATGATCGGCACTGGGCAATTACCGAAATTCGAGGAGGACATGTATCGCCTGCGCGACGACGATTTGTATCTTGCGCCCACTGCCGAGGTGCCGGTGGCGAACATTCATCGCGAGGAGATACTGCGTGAGGATCAGTTGCCGATTTACTATTGCGCGTACACACCGTGTTTCCGTCGTGAAGCGGGCGCGGCGGGCAAGGAGACGCGCGGGATGATCCGGGTCCACCAATTCGACAAGGTCGAGATGATCAAGTACACGAAGCCCGAGACCAGCTACGACGAATTGGAGAAGATGGTGGCCAATGCCGAGCGCGTGCTGCAGTTGCTTGGCCTGCATTATCGGGTGGTGCTGCTCTGCACGGGCGACATGGGATTCGCCAGTGCGAAGACGTACGACATCGAGGTGTGGGCTCCGGGTCAGAATGCTTATCTCGAAGTGTCGAGTTGTTCCAACTGCGAGGATTTTCAGGCGCGTCGGGCGAACATCAAGTTTAAGGGCGCTGATGGCAAAAATCGGTTCGTTCACATTTTGAACGGCAGCGGCACGGCGCTGGCGCGGTTGTACGTCGCGCTGCTGGAAACGTATCAGCAAGCCGATGGGAGCGTGAAGTTGCCGGAGGTGCTCGCGCCTTACATGGACGGGGTGATTCATATACATTTGTAGCCGCGAATCGTATTCGCGGCGCGCGGAAGGCCGCGAAAGTGTTTCGCGGCTGCAATCATGTTGTCCAAGGTTCAATCGGCATTAAAGGACTTGCTCGCCCCCGGCGAGCCGCTCCTTATCGGCGTTTCCGGCGGGCCAGACTCGGTCGCACTGCTCGACGCGCTTGTTCAGTCTGGTTGGCTGCCACATGTCTGTCATCTGAATCACAAACTGCGCGGCGCCGACAGTGATGCCGACGCCGAATTCGTGCGTCAACTGGCCCAACGTTACCAACTCGCCGTGACGGTCGAGGCACGAGACGTTGGCGGGTTTGCGTCGGAGCGAAAGATTTCGATCGAAGACGCTGCCCGACGCGCCCGGCATGAGTTCTTTTCCAGCGTTTCTGCGCGGACGGGGACAGATAAACTCGCGTTAGCCCACACTGCTGACGACCAAGTGGAGACATTTTTGTTGCGACTGTTCCGCGGTGCGGGCGCGCCGGGATTGATCGGTATCTGGCCGGTCCGGCAGATCGGTTCGTTGCGCGTGATTCGGCCGCTGTTGAACGTGCGACGACAGGAGGTGTTGGAGTATCTCACCGGCAAACAGCTCAGTTGCCGCGCCGACGCCAGCAACCTCGACACGCGTTTCACGCGCAATCGCATTCGCCACGAGCTTCTTCCGCTTTTGGAAAAGGAGTTTAATCCTGGCATTCGTGACGTGCTGCTGCGTACAGCGGAAATCCTGCGCGATGAAGATTCTTACCTGCTGGGGCACGTGGTTCAGGCGTTTTATCCGGCGGTCTGTAAAAATGATGCAGTGCATCTCAGGAAGTTCGCGGATTGTCCCGTGGCCGTTCAGCGGCGGCTGTTACGGATCTGGCTCGGAGGCAGGGACGAGAGCGAAATGCGATTCACGTTCGATCACATCGAGGCGGTGCGGGAACTCGCAGTGGTGGAGTGCCCAAGCGCCGAAGCTCATTTGCCCGAGGATGTAGTTGTGTACCGGGAGTACGAATGGTTGCGGAAGGCGCGGCGGGATGAATTGGAGCCGGTGTGCGGGAGGTGGCGACTGAACCTGCCGGGCGAGACGGTGATTCGTGAACTGGGCGTGAGACTGGTTACAGAGTGTGATCCACGTGCCCTGGAGACGTTTTCAGGGAATCGCCAGGGCGTTCTCAATCCACCGCACTTCAAAGAGGAGTCCTTCGACGCCGACACACTCGGAGGTTCACCGTTCATCCGCACGTGGCAGGAGGGCGACCGTTTCCGACCGCTGGGCATGAGTTGTGACAAGAAACTGCAGGATTTCTTTGTGGACGAAAAAGTGCCACGTCTCCAGCGTCGTCGCGTGCCGCTGCTTTGCGCTTTCGACGGACGCATCGCCTGGGTTGTAGGCCACCGCATCGCCGAGCCCTTCAAAATGACTCAGCAGACCCAACGCGTGTTGCGGGTACGCTCGGCTGGATTGTAGCTGCGAATCGCATTCGTGGCCACAAGGCAGGTCTTTTCGGGGTTGACAACTCATGCCTTGGGCGGGTATTGGCAGCGGGAATGGCGGCCAACCACAAGAACAATCACAGAAACAACCACAAAAATAATCTGCGGTATGTTCGGGTCGATCTGGGGGAGCGCAGCTACGACATTGTGATCGGTGGCGGTCTGTTGGCGCGCCTCGCTGAATTTCTTCGTCCGCTCAAATTGGGCAGGTGCGGCGTCGTCATCACGGACATGCAGGTCGGCCGACTATACGCGAAACCAGTTCGCGAGGCGCTGCACGGCGGCGGATTCGAGGCGGAGATTCTGGATGTGCCCGCGGGCGAAGCGTCGAAATCGCTGCGGCAGGCGAATCGGTTGTTCGAGAAGCTGACGGCGTTCAGATTGGATCGCCAGTCGTTTGTGATCGCGTTGGGCGGCGGCGTGGTCGGCGACCTGGCAGGATTCGTCGCGGCGGCGTATTTGCGCGGCCTGTCCTTCGTGCAGGTACCGACGACGCTGCTCGCGCAAATGGACAGTTCTGTCGGCGGCAAAGTGGGTGTGAACCTGCCCCAAGGGAAGAACCTGGTCGGCGCGTTTTACCAGCCGCGTCTTGTGCTGGCGGACATCGACACTCTGCAGACTCTGCCCGGGCGCGAGCTGCGCGCGGGGTTCGCAGAGGTGATCAAACACGGCGCGATCTACGACGCCGAGTTCTTCGCGTGGCTGGAGCGCGAGTACGAGCGCGTGTTGAAGCTCGACGCGAATGCGGTGACGCGTGCAGTGCGGCGCTGCTGCGAGATCAAGGCCGAGATTGTCAGCAAGGACGAACGCGAGTCGGGGCTGCGCACGATTCTGAATTTTGGGCACACGATCGGCCATGCGATGGAGGCGCTGACGGAGTACGTCGGCCTGCTGCACGGCGAGGCGATTGCGATGGGAATGTGCTGCGTCGCCAACCTGTCGGTCAGGCGCGCGGGATTCGACCTCGCGGAGGCGGAACGGCTGAAGAAGTTGATCGCCTTGAGCGGGTTGCCGACGCGGCTGGGAGAAGGATTTACACGCGACGAACTCCTGACCGCAATGCGCCTGGACAAGAAAGCGCGCGAGGGGAAGCTGCGGTTCGTGCTGTTAAAACGGTTGGGAGAAGCCATTGTCTCCGATGTGGTGACCGATGCGGACATCAAGGAGACGTTGAATGTCTGCCGTTGATGAAACCATTGTGCGCGAGTATTTCGAGTCGCACGGGTTTCTGGTGTGCCAGCGGCGCAAGTACATCGTGCAGGCGCGACAGAAGATGGCGCACGAAGAGGTGGATCTCGTCGTGCTGAACCCGCGCGCCGTCGCCAGCGCCGAACCGTTGGAGTTTGAGATCGCCTCCGTGTCGCTCAACCGGGTGGCGCGCGCGGTGGTGGCCGTGAAGGGCTGGCACACGGAGGTGTTCGCGCCGGGGGTGCTGGCGCATCAGCCCAAAATTTTCGGGTTCGTCGAAAAAGGCGTGCTGGACGCAGCGGCGCGGCTCGTGGGGGGCGAGGGGCTTTTGAAAATTCTGGTCGTGCCCGGCCTGCCGCGCAACGCGAAGCTGCGGCAGCAAAGCATTGAAATGTTGCGCGGGAAAGGCGTGGACGGCGTGATCTCATTCCGTTCCATTCTTCAGGAACTCATCGGCAGCGTGCACACCAACCGCAACTACCAGAAGTCCGATCTTCTCCAAATCCTGCGGTTGCTGAAAAACTACGACCTTATCAAAGAACCGCAACTCGAACTGAAGCTCAAACCCAAGAGCCGCAAGAAGTGACTTCTCGCGAGGCGTACATCGCACTCAACATGATCGATGGCGTCGGGCCAATTCGCGTCCGCGCGCTACTGGAACGATTCGGCACTCCGGAAGCGATTCTGTCAGCGCCGCGTCAGGAGTTGGTGCAGGTCGAAGGCGTCGGCGAAGAGGTGGCGCGCAACGTGACGCAGTGGCGCGAGAACATTGACTTCGACGCGGAATTGGCCCGCATTGAAAAGTCCGGGGCGCGCGTGGTGACGCGCGACGACGCGGAGTATCCGAAGAACCTGCGCGAGATTTACGATCCGCCGCTGGTGTTGTACGTCAAAGGCGCGCTCCGCGAGAACGAGCGGATGGCGATCTCGATTGTCGGGTCGCGGCGGACGACGTTGTACGGGCAGGAGATGGCGCGGAAGCTGGCGTATCAACTGGGGCGGCTCGGCGTGACCGTGGTGAGCGGCTTGGCGCGCGGCATCGACACGGCGGCGCACAAGGGCGCATTGCAGGCGAAGGGCCGGACGGTGGCGGTGATCGGCTGTGGCATTGACGTTGTGTATCCGCCCGAGAACAAAAAGCTCGCGGATGAGATCGTTGAGAAGGGCGGCGCGGTGGTGACGGAGTTTCCTTTCGGCGTGAAGCCCGACAAGCAAAACTTTCCAATGCGCAACCGCATTATCAGCGGCTGGTCACTGGGTGTGGTGGTGGTCGAGGCGAATTTGAAAAGCGGCGCGTTGATCACAGCGGCGCAAGCGGCGGAGCAGGGACGGCAGGTGTTTGCGGTGCCGGGTCGGGCCGACTCGATTTTGTCCAGAGGCGCGAACAAACTGATCAAGGACGGAGCAAAATTGACCGAGGACGTGGAAGACGTTCTGACGGAGTTCGAGTACCTCCTGCCTCGCAAGCCCGAAAGCACCGAGGCCGCCGAGCCGCACGATGGGGGCACCGAAGCTGCTCTTAAGTTGTCGGAAACGGAGGCGAAAGTGATGGCATTGATCGGGCAAGAAGAGGTTGCCATTGATGAAATCACTCGCGGCAGCGGTTTGACATGCGCGGCGGTTTCCGCCACGTTACTGGGGCTGGAAATGAAACGGGTTGTCAGGCAGTTGCCGGGCAAGTTGTACGTGCGCAACCTCGCTTCCGATTAATTGCGACATGAGCAAATCGCTGATCATCACCGAAAAGCCGAGCGTCGCGCAGGACATTGCACTGGCGCTTGGCGGTTTCAAAAGAAAGAAGGGCTATTACGAGGGCGACGAGTGCTTGCTCTCGTGGGCGATCGGCCATTTGTTTGAGCTCGCCGTGCCCGAGTCGATGAAAGCGCAGGACAAATGGTCCCTCGATAAGCTGCCCATCATGCCGGGCTCTTTTGACCTCAAGCCGCACGAGAAGACTGCGGGCCATGCGGAACTACTCGTCAGGCTTTCGAACTCCAAGGACGTGAAAGAAGTCATCAACGCCTGCGACGCCGGTCGCGAAGGCGAACTCATTTTCCGCTATATCATCCAGTACGCTGGCTGCCAGAAACCGATCCGCCGCCTTTGGCTGCAATCCATGACAGCCGATGCGATCCGGGAAGGTTTCGAGCGCCTGCGCGCCGATGCCGAGATGCAGCCGTTGGCCGAGGCTGCCCGCAGCCGCAACGAAGCCGACTGGCTGGTGGGCATCAACGCCACGCGCGCGTTCACGTTGCGGCTCATCGGCGGCAAAGGCAGCACCGTTACGTCGCTCGGTCGCGTGCAAACGCCGACACTGGCCATCATTGTGGACCGCGAGAAGAAGATCGAGAGTTTCAAGCCGCGCGACCTGTGCGAAGTGTTTGCCAATTTCCGCGCGGCGACCGGCGGGTATCCGGGGCGATGGTTCGATGAGAATTTCCGGAAGGACGAATCGGAAGTGGAACGCACGCGCCGTCTGCTCGCGCGTTTGCGGTTGACCGTTGCGAATGCCGAGGAACACCTCGGCGAAGAGCACGGCGCGCTCTGGGATGAACATCGCGCAGCGACGCGGCTGTGGCACAAAGAAATTGCGGCTGCCATCGAGAAGAAATGCGTCGGGAAGCCCGGCATCGTTGAGGTCGAGGAAAAGAAACCGACGGCGCAAGTGGCGCCGCAGTTGTACGATTTGACGACGCTCCAGCGTGAGGCGAATAATCGTTTCAGTTTTTCCGCGCGGCGCACCTTACAGATTGCGCAGGCGCTGTACGAGAAACACAAGGCGGTTACCTACCCGCGCACCGACTCGCGTTGCCTGCCTGAGGATTACATCGGCACGGTGAAAAAGACGTTGAAGGCGTTGAGCGACTCATCGCTGGGCGTGTTCGCGTCCAAGGTGTTGGCGCAGGACTGGGTGAAACCGAACAAGCGCATCTTCAACAATGCGAAGGTGAGCGATCACTTCGCCATCATTCCGACGGGCAGGGTTCCATCCGGACTCGATGGCGACGAGACGGCAGTGTTCGAGATGCTCGCGAAGCGATTCGTCGCCGTGTTTTATCCGGCGGCACAGTTTGAAGTGACCACCCGGATCACGCGCGTCGAAGGCGAACCGTTCAAAACGGAAGGCAAGATCATGATCGTGCCGGGTTGGATGGAAGTGTACGGCAAGGAGGTCAGCCAGAACGGCGAGGCGACCTTGCCCGCCGTGCGACACGGAGAGCAGGTCGCGACCGAGAGCATCGAAATCAAAGAAGACAAAACCAAGCCGCCGGCGCGGTACACGGAAGCCACGATTCTCAGCGCGATGGAAGGCGCGGGCAAACTCGTCGAGGACGAGGAGTTGGCCGAAGCGATGAAGGAGCGCGGTCTCGGCACGCCCGCCACACGCGCGCAGATCATCGAGAACCTTGTCGCCGTGCGTTACCTGAACCGGCACGGCAAGGAGCTGCAGCCGACGGCGAAGGCGATGCAAACCATCGGCCTGCTTAAGAATGTTGCTTCCGAACTGGTCAGCCCCGAACTCACGGGCGAATGGGAATTCAAACTCCGCGAGATTGAACGCCAGCAGCGTGAGCGTGAGCAGTTCATGAAGGAGATCCGCGACCTCACGGCGCATATTGTCAAGGAAGCGAAGGATTTTGTGCCCGATGAACAGGTCGAGAACGCCGAGCCGTTCGGCGCGTGCCCGAAATGCAGCCAGCCGCTTCAGGAGCGGTTCAAGACTTTCGAGTGCACGAACGACGATTGCGATTTCGTGATTTGGAAAACGCTCGCAGGCCGCCTGTTCAGCCGCTCCGAGGTTGAGACGCTGCTCAAGGACCGCAAGCTCGGTCCGCTGTCCGGTTTCCGCAGCAAGACGAACAGACGGTTCGACGCGATTATCAAGTTGAACGGAGAGTCCAAGGTCGAGTTCGATTTCGAGGCGACGACGGCTGCCTCATTGACCGACATCAAGTGCGAGAATTGCGGGAAGCCGATGGCCGTGAGGTCGGGTCGGCGCGGCGAATTCCTGGCGTGCTCGGGCTATCCCGTATGCAAGACGACGTTGAACTTCAAGCGCGATGAGTCGGGCAAGATCGTCGCTGTCCCGCGCGCCCCTCAGCAGAAGATGCCGGAGGTGGACATCAAGTGCGAGAAATGCGGTGCGCCGATGGCGGTGAAGATGAGCCGGCGCGGCCCGTTCCTGGCGTGCTCGGCTTACCCGAAATGCAGGAACACCAAACCGCTGCCGGACGAGATCAAAGCCAAAATGCCGAAAGCCGCGCCGAAACCGCCGCCGGTGATGACGGACGAGAAGTGCGACAGGTGCGGCGCACCGATGGTCAAACGCCAGGGGCGGTATGGCGAATTCCTCGGTTGCTCCGCGTATCCGAAGTGCAAGAACATCAAAAAACTTCAGCCCGCAACGGAGTGACCGACGCGCTGGTAGAACAATTCCTCAACTATCTGCGCGTCGAGCGCGACGCTTCGCCGCTGACGCTGCGCAATTACAGCGCCGACATCCGTGCCTTCCGCGTCTGGTTCGAAGAGAAATTCAAACTGACGCCCGACTGGACCCGTATCGATCCTTTTCACTTGCGCGGCTATCTCGTGCACCTGAGCGAGCGGCGCTTCGACCGCGCGACGATCCACCTCAAAGTGTCGGCGTTGCGGAGTCTTTTCCGTTGGCTCGTGCGCGCCGAGCACGTCAAGCAGAACCCGCTGATCGGCCTTACGTTGCCGAAGAAACACCGGAAGCTACCGAAGTTCCTGACGGTGCAGCAGGTTGAAACGTTGCTGGACGCGCCGCTGAAGTTTGGAGTGTCGGGCTCCGTCCCGACCGCATCCTCAAACCGCGGCCTCGACGATGTGAGGCCCGCCAGAGACTGGCGGGCTTGGCGGGACAAAGCAATTCTGGAAACATTTTACAGCGCAGGCTTGCGCGTCCACGAACTCGCGCAACTCAACGATGACGACTTTGATCTGCTCGGCGAAGTCGTCCGCGTGCGCGGCAAAGGCAAGAAGGAGCGGCTGGCGCCGCTCGGCGGCCCGGCGGTCGAGACGTTGCGAAAGTATTTGGAGTTGCGCGGACGCAGTTCGCGCGGCCCCGTGTTCGTCAACAGATTCGGCGGACGGATGACGGCGCGCAGCGTGCAGCGGATGTTGAAGAAGTATCTGGTCGCTGCGGGGCTTGACCCGTCGCTGTCGCCGCACAAGCTCCGTCACAGTTTCGCCACGCACATGCTCGATGCCGGTGCCGACCTGCGTTGTGTTCAGGAACTTCTCGGCCACGCCAACCTCTCTACGACCCAAATCTACACGCACGTGACGCCCGAGCGATTGAAGAAGGTGTACGAGAAGGCGCATCCGAGGGCGTAGGCTCGCGCGTCGGTTTGGTCCGACTGTCTGCCCAGTTGTCGTAAAAGCAGCGGCGGGCAACCTGAACGACAAGCTGCCCGCCCTGCAATTCGGGAACGGGGATCAGGCGCGATTCAGGTATTTGCCGGTGCGAGTGTCCACTTCGATGGAGTCGCCGGCATCGATGAAGAGGGGGACGCCGACTTCGAAGCCGGTTTCGACTTTCGCCGGTTTGGTGACGTTGGTGGCTGTGTCGCCGCGCACGCCCGGCGGTGCTTCGACGACCTTGAGTTTCACCTTTGGCGGCAGTTCCAGTTCGGCGGCTTTGCCTTCCACTTCCAACAACGTGCACGGAAGATTTTCCGTGAGATACTTCGACGCCTCGCCGACGAATTCCTCGCTGAGCGAGGTGGTCTCGTAGGTCTCTGGATCCATGAAATGGTAACCGTTGTGGTCCTTGTAGCTGAAGTCGAGCCGCCGCGTGGTCATCGAGACGACTTCGATGGATTCGGTGGAGGCGAAGCGGATATTGGACGATTTGCCTGACTTCAGACTGCGTAGCGTCGCCTGCACGAACGCGCGCAGGTTGCCCGGCGTGCGGTGCTGCATATCGAGCACGACGCAAACGTCGCCATTGTATTTGATGGCCATTCCCTTGCGGAGATCGTTCGCTGACGGCATAACACCAAACCTCTCTTTGCTGTCTACATGATTTTGAACTTCGGCAGATCTTGCGAATCGACGATGCCGACGGGCCGCCTATTGTCGTCCACAACAATCAAATCGTCAATCTGTCGCTGCTGAAATATCTTCAAGGCTTCCGCCGCGAGCGCGTCCTGCCGAATCGTAATCGGGTTGCGGGTCATCACCGTTTTCACCTGGGCCTGCAGCACGCCGGCGCCGCGCGCAATGTGGCGGCGAAAATCGCCATCGGTGAACACGCCGACGACGCGGTCCTTGTTGTCCACGACGCTGATCGTGCCCGATTTCGCCTTGGTCATCGCCAGCAACGCGTCCTTGACGGACTCGTACTCGGCGATGACGGCGTTGCGGTCGCCGGTGCGCATGATGTCCCTGATGTGCACGAGCATCGTGCTGCCGATGGTGCCCGCGGGATGCAACCGGGCATAATCGGATTTCTTGAATCCGCGCGCTTCGAGCACGCACATCGCCAGCGCGTCTCCCATGGCGAGCATCGCGGTGGTGCTGGAAGTCGGCGCGAGATTGAAGGGGCAGGCCTCTTTGCGGACGTGCACGTTCAGGATCGCATCGCTGTAACGGGCGATCTGTGACTTCGCATGCGCTGTCATGGCAATGATCTTCACATCGAATCGTTTGATGGCGGGCAGAATCCGCAGCAATTCCTCCGTTTCGCCGGAATAGCTGAGCGCGAGAACCACGTCGCCGTCGCCGATCAGGCCAAGATCGCCGTGCAGCGCGTTGACAGCGTCGAGCACAACGCTGGTCGTGCCCGTGCTGGTGAGCGTAGCCGCAATCTTCTGGCCGACGTTGCCCGATTTGCCGATCCCTGTAACGACGACCTTGCCCTTGTTGCGGAGTGATTCGACAACGAGGTTCACCGCGGCAACGAAGGATTCGTCGAGCCGCGCGCGGGTTTGCCGCAGCGCATCGATCTCGATGTCGAAGATGGTTTTGGCGCGTTTGACGTAATCCATGGAAGCACGAAGGCCGACAGCATAGTGCAAACACTCGGGTTTGGCAAGGACGCCCGTTGAGGGGTAGTGCCTTAATTTCAAATAATCTCTTTACAGGCGAAAATCATGTGCGACGGGGGATGCCATGAAAACGGTGGTCTTGTGCCACTCCGTGCTGATTTATTCCTTCGCCCCGATCACCACTGGTCGCAGTGATTTTTAGGATAAGATGATGTGGCCATTCCTTGCTACCGCGTCATCTCGTCGTTCGACATCCTTGGAAGGAAGTTTGTGATAACCATCGTGAACCCATATTCCACAGCGTTGGACAACGACTTTTGGGGAAGAATCTCAAATTGTTTGCGAATGCCTCCGTTTATCAGGACTTGGGCGGTTCCAGATAACACTGCCGAGTTGTACGGGATACAAAGCGCCCATACTTGCAACACTCTGATTCGATCCATTGTCTCTCCTGCGCTGAGCGCAGAAGAATGCGGCAATCCGATACCCCAGAGCGGGTGGAAGCTCATAATAAACGCAGGATGCTTATCCGAGAAAAACGGGATAAAACTCTCGGATACCAGAGCTGCCAATTCCCCCATTTTAGATAAAGACTCAGACGCAGCGGTGGGCGTATTGGTTTCGGCGAACGACATAATAGCGGCCAACGCGGGATTAACTTTTGGGCGCTCAACGGAGTTAGTTCCGTCTAGGACAACAGTCACTACAGCAGAAATGTCGGAAATTGGTTGGTTGAGAGGATCAACTTTAACCACGCTGTTGCTTGTCTTTGCGATTTGCTGTTCAAGTTTGACTATTTGCAGCCTTTCATCGGCGGTCTGCTTTTCCAGTACGGCAACTTGTTTGTCCACTTCAGCAGCCTCTATGAATTCCCATGCCAATCCTAGAACCAAAATTGCGGAGAATAGCCGCTTTAGCCTCTGTCGCCTTTCAACCATTTCTTTCCATTCGAGGGCGACCTCTCCGACAACGCCAATCAACACAGCAACTAATCCGGGGTGGTGTTTCGCAATTGGCCAAATCGTTGCGCAATACCAGATCGAAAATACTACTGAGGCCACAATCAAAGAAAACCACACTGCAAGGCGCATTCTCTTGGTCATACTGTCGATTTTTGTTCTGTCGAGGTTGCTATTGTGTTTTAAGAAAAAGTGATCTGGTCGTTTGCAATTACGAAAATGTGTGTAATCTTCACATCGTTTTGGGTGCGTAAGTTAATTGGCAAGCCCGCGTTCCTTAAAATCGCGGATTGCGAGTCCGAGGCTCGCCGCATCCAAGAATCCACGCCAAGTTATACGGACGATTTCTCGCTTTTTGCCACGAAAAGCAACGCTTTTCTACCCCACTCCGACGTGGTTTGCCGGGCAGTGTAGCCACTCGCTCCCGCCACGGCAAGGGTTTCAAAATCGGCCACAGGGGGCGGGTGTGCAGGGGCTTCAACAGTTCCGGTTGGTGCGGACGGTAAACAAACGGTCAAGAAATGCTCAGGCTAGCGGTCGCTTGGCGGCTTGTTTGGTTAGGAAGCAGGTTAGCCTGTCTTCAAGCCCATCGTATTTGTGCGCTTCTTGCGCGGACGCGTAGGTCAGACGATAGCACAGGCGGGAGGTACAACTTGCGACAGGCGGGAGTTTGCTCACTTTGGAAGTTTCGTTTTGTCCATTTCGGGGCGGATCAGGGGAGCGCAGCCGCTTGGTTAGTTCATCTAGTTGTGAACACGGGATGGTTGTTCACTTCCCAACCGTTGATTCGCGGCTGCGCTCCATATCCTGCCATTCCCGTCACGGCACAAGGTGGATGCGGTAGTAGCGGGACGGGGTATTCGTCGCTCCGCCGACATCCGTGTAGCTGTTCGTGACATCTCCGCCGCCGGGGAGAATAATCAACCCGCTGATGTCACTGAAGTTGGTGGTGTAACCGCCGTTCGCGTCCCCGGCTGTCGCCTGCACCGCGTTGGTCCTCCCCGCTCCCGCAGCCCAGGTGATCACCACATCGGTCGTCTGCTGTACCACCGAGAGGATTCGGAACACAGACGCCGGGTTGGTCGGATTCAGACCCGCCAAGAACTGGTTGGTGTTGCTCATCCCCTTGCCCAACGGATCCGCATCCGGCGCCGCCTGCGCACAGTCGGTGCAGCCGAAATATTGCACCTGCCACGCCGCAAACGGTGTCACCACCGTGACGACGTTCACTTGCACATTCG
>Ga0326728_10006451_pt1 | contig 31556 bp, 21 predicted proteins | sample MB3enrmetagenome_FD_207602 | JGI IMG/M metagenome (GOLD analysis project Ga0326728, IMG submission 207602) | Lab enriched peat soil microbial communities from McLean, Ithaca, NY, United States - MB31MN | ecosystem: Environmental > Terrestrial > Soil > Wetlands > Peat | place: USA: New York...
CAAAGCTTGGGTGAGCACCGCAACCGCCTGGCAGGAGTGGCCGAAGATGTACTCTGCCTTGTTGTTTGACTCGGATTGCTGATGGAGTTTTTTGACACCGGGCATCTTGCGTCCGGCCTTGGCGACCTTGATGCCATCGCCGACGAAGACGGGCCTACCGTTGACGCACAGGATGCCTGGGCCGAGGCGGAAGACCAGTGCGCACCAGGCGCAGGTGAGCTTGTCTAGATCCAAGGCGGAGCTGTGGAAGAAATCCAGGAGGCGGTCGTAGCAGGCCGGCTCCAAGCCCAGGGCGCGCACGATGCTGGTGACCCCCAGCAGATCTTTGCGGACGGTCATTCCTGCCAGGCAGAGGGACATCCACATGAAGGTCCGAGTGCGGGCGCAGGCGGGCCGAAATTCGCACACCAGATTCCACCAATAGTTCCAGAACATGAAGCGGCCTCCTAGCCGGTCGGCTCGAATTTCGTGTTTTCGGTGTTGACAATTGTCCGTTGATAGTATAGCATATATATGCTATACTATCAACGCAAAAAGGAGGCTTCATGAGCCAGAAAAGGATTCAGCAGATCGAGCAGAGGATTGATCGGATCAAGCGGGCGCTACTGGAGATCGGCCCGATGCGTCCGGGCTCGCTGACCCGCCAGTACAAGGATCCCCAACACCACACGGGTGCCTACTGGCAGATCAGCTATACCCGTCGGATGAAGAGCCGCACGGAGTATGTCCGCCAGGAATGGGTGAAAGAGATTCGCCGTCAGACCGTGATCCACAAGCGGTTCAAAAGTCTGGTTGACCAGTGGATCGAACTGAGTATCGAGCACTCACGGCTGACCATGCGGATGACGGAATCTAAGGGCTAACTGATAGGCGGGAACTCGGTACTCTCAAGTTAGTAAGATCTCATCTTTTAATTTGAAGTCCTCGATATCCGGATGCTATAATCCTTTCGGGTTGGAAATAGTATTTCTGATCAATGCGATCTATAAATAAGCCGTTCAATTAAACTACTTATCAGTAAGAGCTTGTTCAGCGATTCGTGGACAGATCTATAAATAAGAGAGGCTAACATGAACAGCAGATATGCGCGCGTAATGACAGCAATGGCTGCATTACTACTCTTTTCGTGTTCCGGTTTTGCTCAGGACCCGTCGCAAAAATTTTGGAAGGCTGCCAGTCTCGATGGCACCACGGGCCTGTTCAAGGTTTGGGATGCTGAAACATTGCGGCAGGGTGAGACCAATTTTACATTCGGTTACGACCAGCTGCAACGCGATCCAGGCGAGTTGACGATCGGCAATGCGCCTGCTGGTGCTGCTGTAGGCATTCTTGATAGATTTGAAATCTTTGGATCGATGGATGTGCAGCGGCATATCAGGGCTCTGAATATCAGCACATACAAAGTACTTCCGGGAGGATTGCCAATCCCCGCCCAAACGCCGACCGGGCAGCAGTATTTTTCGCAAGACGCCCCCTTCATCGATGTCCCTGAGGCGAACGGGCGGAGCGATATCCATCTTGGGCTGAAATTCAATATCCTATCGGAACGTCGTGGCGATCAAATGAGCATGGGCTTGGCGGGGTTCGTAACGATCCCTGGCCAAGAGAACGCCAAAGGGTTGGAAATGGGCCTATCCTCGGGCGCATACCAGGGAGGATTTGCCCTCCTGTTCTCCAAAACCGCCGCCCGGTTCGTGAGATTTCACTTTAACACGGGCTTTAACTTCTCTAGCGACCCGGAGATTTCGAATGTGGTCTTGGCGAACCTCCAGAACGAGTTCATCTATCGGGGGGGCGCAGAGTTTCCGGCATACAGAAGAATTCGTTTCATCGCCGAACTGGACGGGCTCAGATATTACGGGCGCAGCACCGTGTATCTCAACCCCAAGGGGGCCGAGGGTCCAATTGATGCCATTTTAGGCTTGCGGATTTACCCAAGGGAGTGGATTTCCTTCGGGGCAGGATACCAGGCTACTCTCAACCACATCGAAGCAGACAATGTTTGGCAGGCCTATCCCGCAAGCAGCAGCGGTTTCGTTGTTCAGGGAACCCTGGGCACGCGCCGCAACGACCCTCCGAAAGTCACATGCAGTGTCGCCAAAGCAACCATTCTCCAGGCAGACACCACGGTAGTTCACGCCAGTGCGGTTGATCCCGATGGGGATAAGCTGACCTATAGCTGGAGTGCAACCGGAGGCAAGGTCACGGGCAGCGGCGATACGGTCACCTTCGATGCGACAGGGGTTGCGCCTGGGAAATACACGGCAAGCGTCACCGTTTCAGACAAGAAACACCAGGTCAGCTGTTCGACCGGAATAACGGTTTTAAAGAGGAATCATCCGCCGACGGCGGCGGTTGAGCCCAGAACTTTTACCATCACGCAGGGTGAGAGCCAAAATTTGCGCTGCATCGGCTCTGATCCGGACAATGACCCGCTTACTTATGCATGGTCGGTCAACGGGCAGAGTTTGGCTGCGGCAGGACCGCAGATATCCTTCGGTTCGGAAGGCCGGCAACCAGGCACCTATACCCTTACCTGCACGGTTAGCGATGGCGAAGCTTCGACAAGTGCCAACTCGACCGGAACGGTTCGCGAAAGGGTTATTCCGAACCGGCCGCCTACGATCGATTGCCTGACGACTACGATGGATGTCGCGTCGGGCGGGACGATCGAATTGCGCGCGAGAGCTGCCGATCCGGACGGGGATAAGCTGACCTACAGCTGGTCCGCCACAGGCGGGACTGTCACCGGCTCGGGAGAGACTGCAACCTTCAACGCCTCCGGGGTGAAGGCTGGCAGCTATGCCGTTACGGTGACGGTGGATGATGGACGCGGAGGAAAGGCGTCCTGCAGCATGACTGTGAATGTCTCCGAACGCTTGAGCGTCACAAAGGATAAATGCGGGTATTTCGCTCCGCTCAAGGCTCGTGTGGACAATTGCGCCAAAGCGATCCTGGACGACCTCGCCGTACGCATGAAAAACGACCCCAAGCTGAGGGCGAACATTATCGGATACACGGATGATTCGCGACTCGAGAAAAGAAGCAAGGCGCTGGGTGAGAAGCGAGCCAAAGCCGTGGCTGATTATCTCGAAAAGCAGGGAGTCGAGGCCTCCCGGCTGACCAGCACGGACGGTGGTGCCAACAACCCGGTGGGCGACAACAAAAAGGCTGCCGGGAGAACGCTGAACCGCCGTGTAGAAATCGAGCTTTCAGTGCACTAAGGCATTTTCGGATTTGCCGTGGATGGGGGGACGAAGACATTCGTCTCCCCATCCGTCTGTAAACCAGCTATCTGCTATACTCCGCACATGCATTTCAGGTTTTCCCTTCTCGCGCTTCTTATTCTGCCGATTGGCCTTTTATCCGCCGCTTTTGACAACGGAGACGTGAAGGCGCAATTCGAGCCGCTGGGCCCGTTCGGGGGAGATGTTCGTTCACTCCTGATTGATTCGCAAGACCCGGGGATTGTTTACCTGGGCACAAGCAGTGGAGTGATTTTTAAGTCTTCGAACTCAGGCCGCTCCTGGACGCCGCTTTATCCCGGAATCGGGCGTAGGTCATTTGTGATTGACACGCTCGTACAGCATCCCGTCGAACAAGCGCATATTTATGCCGGCGCGTGGGATTTGTACTCAGAGGGAGGCGGCCTTTTCGAATCCAGGGATGCGGGGCTCCATTGGACCGAGGTTCCGCTTGCGCACGGGGCTGCTGCGGTGCGCGGCCTGTCGATATGCAGGAAGGAGCCGGCCTACATGATTGCGGGGACTCTCGCAGGGGCCTATGTCAGTTCCGATGGCGGGCGCACCTGGAGACGGAGCAACGACGATGCGCTACAAAAGGCCGAGTCGGTCGCCATCGATCCGGGCGATCACCGGATCTTGTATGTGGGCACGTGGAGACTCGGCTACAAATCCAGCGATTTCGGAAAGACGTGGACTCGCGTGGATAAGGGGGTTCCGCTCGACTCTGATGTTTTCTCGATTGCGATTGATGTGAGAAACCCCGCAGTGTTGTATTCGAGCGCATGTTCCGGTGTTTATCGTTCGGCAAACAAGGCCCTGCAATGGACGAGACTTAAACTTCTTCCGGATCGCCTCACGATACGCGCCCAGGTGGTCTATCTGGATCCGGTCAACCCGGTGCGCGTTTACAGTGGGACGACGGAAGGGCTCTTCGTCAGCAACAATAACGGTCTGAATTGGACACGGCTTACGTCCGATAACGTAATCGTGAATTGCATCCAGGTGAACCCTGCAAACAATCAGCACATCCTGATAGGGACGGAATATCAGGGTATTCTTCTGAGTGAGGACGGTGGCCGGACATGGAAGGAATTTAACGCCGGATTTATCCACCGGCAGATTTTGTGGATCATGCCCGATCCGGGAAACCCGGGGAATTTCTTTGCTGGGCTTGCATCGGGATCAGGCGGATTGTATTCCTACGATTCGCACAGCGGTTCCTGGACGTCATCGCAAATTTTGCCTGGAATGCGAATACTCTCTTTTCTAATCCTGCCCCAAAACCGGGGGAAGCTTGCGGGCACATCGCAGGGACTATTCTGGCAGCCACGCGATTTTGAACCATGGACAAAACTGAAAGGCTCCATAGCCCGGCGCACGGTGTCCAGTTTGGCGTTGGATCCGCAAAATCCGGTGATATACGCGGGAACTGACCAGGGCATTTACAGGACTTCCGTGTCTGCCATGGACTTTCGCATGCCTCCTGGTTACCGATTGAGTCCGCAGGCTTGGTGCCTCATGGCGCCTGCGACAAGCCCTGGCGTGATCTATGCTGGAAGCAGCCTGGGCCTGCTTCGGTCCTGGGATCGGGGAACGATCTGGAATACGATATCGTCCTACGGGTTGCCGAATCGCACCGTGATCCAGAGCATTGGCGTATCTCCAACAAACAAGGATCAACTGTTTGCCGCCACTCCCGTGGGGCTCTATGAATCGACCAACGGAGGGATCCACTGGCGGCTTGCGGGCAACGGCAATATGGGGGTGAGCATCCCGTCGGTCGTTTTCCTGGGCAGTTCGGGGCGAAACATTGTGGCAGCGAATGGGAAATTAGGGGGCGTTTTCTACTCGAGAGATGCCGGGCAAACCTGGGATACAATCGAGGGCGAATACAGGTCTCCCACAACGTGTCTCGCCGGAGATCCCGAACGTCCCTCTCGAGTATACGCGGGCACCCAATCCGACGGCGTATATCGCCTCGAAATTCCCTGATCCGACCGATCGGCGCAATCTTTCGTCTTCCATTTGTCATTTTCCAGTGGGGCTCCGTTTGACGCGATCGATGGGAAATGAACTATGGGAAAACAAGAAGTGTGTTTTTCTGTGCGATATTAGGGAATGCCAGCCCCATCGAGATCATCAGACGGCTGATAGTTCTGGTATTATTGAGACCAACCTCCGGATCGCTGAACCAAACTGGGGAGAAACCTCCATGAACGAAAGGATCCGCGTCCTGATCAAAATCGTTTTGGCCGTCTTGATTTTCGGCCCGTGCCTCGCCCAGACCCGCCAGCCGGCGCTCCCGGCACAGAATCGCCCCGGCGCTCCATTCCTGCAACAGGCGAAAGCATACGAAGAGACTCCTTATGTAACAAAGATCGTGCTGAAGAATGGAATGACGGTTCTGGTTAATGAATTCAGAGTGCAGCCTGTAGTATCGATTCAGCTTTATGTGCGGGCGGGCCTTCTCGACAGTCCCCCACAGAATCCGGACTTGGCACGGCTTGCAGCCGCCATGGCACAGAGAGGGGCGGCGGACAAGAACGGCGGAACATACCGACAAAAAGCTCAAGCCTTGGGCGGCGTTTTGACGGACAAGACTGATTACTCGACAACCCTGTTTGAAATCATCGCGCCTTCCAGCCAATGGAAAAAAGCATTGGATGATCAGGCAGAGGCGGTACTGAATCCGACTTTCGATCAGGACTCATTGAAGTTGGAAGCAAAGCTGGTTCAGGGCGAGGCGCGTGGTGTTCTTGACAATTCCAGCGAATTCGCTCACGAGAAGCTTCTTGAATTGGCCTTCAATCAGCCACGGATGGGGAAATGCGACGTGATCAGCAGCGCCACGGGGCCTGTTAGCCCGGAAACCTTGGCCGGTTTCTACAAGACAGCGTATTCACCCGCAAGAATGATGCTGGTTGTTTCTGGCGATGTCACTTCCAGCGATGTTCTCAACGAGGTTGTCCGACTCTATGTGAAACCGGCTGGCGCCGTTTGGAAGCCGGCATCTTTCCCTTTCGCCGCCTCCCAGGAGGGATTCCGATATCGCTCCATTCAGGGAAATGCGCCGATTCCGTCCGTCTCCTTCGGGTTTCACACCGTGCCCGACAACGATGAAGATGCCAAGGCGCTGGAGGTCCTGAGTTCACTCCTTGGATCGGGCGAGGCGTCTGTTCTTTCAAGCCGCCTAAAAAACCAGAAGAAACTGGTTCTGTCGGCTCAAACGAATCTGTTGTCGTACTCGGAGTTCGGATATTTGTCCATTAACGTAAAGGTGAATCAGGCAAACATCGATCGGAGCGAGATTGCAGTCTTGACGGAGATGGAGCTGCTCAAACGGGAGGAACCCACCGAAGCAGAAATAGAGCGAGCGCTCTCCCAACTGGAGCGTTCCTACTGGTCTGACCTCGAGACAGTTAGCGGGCGAGCTCGGGCGCTTGCGCGATTCGAGCTTCTAGGCGACTGGAAACGCATGGATCGCCGAATATCCGAGCTGCGCAAAGTTAAGCCTTCAGATATAAGGCGCGCCGCAGCGAAATACCTGCGCCTGGACAATTGTTCGCTGCTTGAGTATTTGCCAGCTTCCATTGAGCGGAGGCAGATGACGGCAGAAGATGCCAGGAAGACTTTTGCAACGTTAATAAGCCCCTCCGCTGATCAGGAACGGGCGGAACGCGACAAAGAGCCGGTCCTCGCGGTGAAAATCCCGGCCCGTACCGATAGTTTCAAATTCAATGAAATTCGAAATCCACCGGTGCTGGCCTCTCTCTTGCGGGGCCCCGAAATGTGGATACGCGAAGACCACAGCAGTCCTTTGCTGGAAATGGGCCTTTTCTTTCCGGCCGGCAAATTGGACGAAAAGAGGGACAACGCTGGCATTACGGAACTGATGACGAAACTGATTTTGAGGGGAAGCGCAGACGTCAGCCAATTATACCGACAGCTCGAAGCCTACGGCGGCTCAGTCCGGCCTGTGGTCACGGACGATTATTTTGGATTCTACCTCTCCGTTCTGTCTCAGAACTTCGAAGAGGCTTTCAAGCTGTTGGTGGAAATGATCCAGGAGCCCAACTTCGATGCAGAGGAGGTCAAAAGACAGAAAGAGGTACAATCGGCCGAAATTCTTTCGCAGAAATATTCCACCGCATTTCCTCAAGAGTTCGTGACTCAGGCTTTGTTCGAAAACTTCCCCTATTCCCTGACTAGCGCAGGAACAGAAGAAAGCCTTGCCGCAATAACGCCCGAGGCTTTGAAGACATGGTATAGCGCACATGTGAAAAACCGGAAGCCGGTTGTGGCGGCAATTGGGGATACAAAGGGTACAAGTATTGCCTCGCTGTTCTTGCAGCCTTTTAGCGGTTCCCGCATTCAGGACACGAAGATTCCTGAAGGGTTCGCTAAACCTCTCGAAAAGGGGAAGTCGGCCGAGCAGAGATGGGACAGAAGTGAAAGCTTGATTTTGGTTGGATTTCAAGCTCCGCCGGAGGATGATGAGGACGGGTATGCCGTTGCAGTACTTCAGGGTTACGCCGATGATCCGGGCAGGTTTGAGCAGGAGCTCAGAGACCGGCTGGGTCTCGCGCATCATGTATCGGTCACCTATGAACCCCGCTTGCGCGGCGGGAGCCTGATCATCTGCGCTGCTGCCGATCCGGAGAATGAGGAGGCTGCGCTCAAAGCGCTGCAAGAGGAGATCCAACGAACGCGCACAGGCCCGATTACATTCTGGGATTTCAGATCGGCTCTAAACGAAGCGATTGGCGCGTATACGGTTAAACAGCAATCCCGGTCTGAGCAAATCAGCGCTATTGCGGAAAGCGTGCTGGCAGGGAAGGGAATCGACGGATATCAAAATTATTCTGCGGGACTGCAAGAGGTCCGGGAAGAAGATTTGAAGTCTATCGCCCAGAAAATCCTCAACCTCGACCGAGCCGTTACGCTGATCATGCATGGAGCAAAGCAAATGACGGGTTACGAATTGAAACCACGTCCTTGAGTCGCTTGCAACGCTGATAAGGTCAGGCTTGTGGGACTTTAATTCGTCATCCCTAATTTTTCTGGAGGTTGCGGGTGCGGCGCCTTGTACCAAATTCCCGAATGGGTATTTTCACCCTCGTCCTGGTTCTGCTGTGGATTCTGAAGACCCTCCTTGCGGATGGGATAAGGCGCTTTTCACCGGAACTTGCATTTTTTCTCGATCTTGCCTCACTGCTGTTGGCCGTCCCGGCGATCTATTATTTCCTAAAGTTGTTCAAGGGGGTGCGAAGCCGGCTTTTGTGGAAAATCAGGCGCCGTTTGATTCTGGCCCATATCTTCATAGGCGCTATTCCGGTATTCCTCGTGATCTGCATTTTCGTATTTTCAGCTCTTCTTTTTTATTATCAACTGACCTATTACCTGATTTCCAACCAGATCGGGATTCATGCGGCACAGATCAACGCATTTACGCTCTCCCTCCGTGAGGGTTTGCAGGAACTGATGTCGGGTGCCAAAACTCCAACTCCGGCCGCCCTCAAGGAGGAATTAGATGCCGATGCCAAATATCTCCTCAGCGCATACCCATCCGCTTCCATCACTCTCAGTTTGAGGGATCCGGCCAGGGACCGGATGATTGCTTACGTCAATCAAAACTCGAAATCGTCAAATCAGAGTGAATACAGGATTCCACACTGGCTTACCGACAGGGAGTTCAGTGGATTGGTCATCGACGACACGCAGCCGGATCCTCGGAAAGCACGCCTCTTCATAAAAAGCTTCGCTTATAGCGACGTTCGGCCCGACCTCCAATTCAACCTGGAAGTGTCGGTACCGTTCGACCACTACTTTCTTGGAAGATTAAAGGCCGCCCTGGGACAGGATTTATTGCTGGCGGAGCGCATTGAGCATCCGGGATTGATTTTTCAAAGCGATGAACTGGCGAGCAATAATATCATTGATACCACCTATGAGCCTGAAACTACTGCCCGGGCGTCCAGCAGTTCCCTGTCGCCCATCTCGCTATTTCCCACGCTGTGGACTACTGGAATGGAGACAAAATCCGCCAGCTCAAATGTGCTGCTGGTGGAATTGTCGACTTCCAAGCTGATGCAAAATCTTTTCCAATCCGAGAATACGGTCGGCACGAAGATCCTGGATGTGCTGAAAACAATCGTGGGTTTCTTTCTGATCGTGGAGATCGCATCCATTGTAATCGGTATATTTTTGACGAAGTCGATCACCAATGCCGTCCACAGCCTGGATCGGGGGACTGAATTTGTCAGGAGAGGGGACTTCAACCACCGGATCATCGTGCGCTCAGAGGACCAATTAGGCGCACTGGCAGCTTCTTTCAATCAGATGACTGAATATGTGCAGGATCTCGTCAAGGAACGGGTGCAAAAAGAAAGGCTCGAACGAGAGCTCGAGATCGCCAAAGAAGTGCAGGAACGGCTCTTTCCCAATACGGCCCCAAAGATGGCCCGCCTCGATTTGGCCGGAACCTGCCTGCCGGCGCGAACTGTCAGCGGGGACTACTATGATTTCCTGCCGCTCGGCATCAACGAGCTTGGGCTTGCACTGGGGGATATTTGTGGGAAAGGAATATCCGCGGCGCTGTTGATGACCAACCTGCAGGCCACCCTTAGAAGTAACGTCATGAACATGAGGGGGCACAACGGTGTGAATGGAGAGAGCAACGTGTCCGAGCTGGTCGAAAGGCTGAACCGCCAAATATACAGTTACACCTCCGCCAATAAATTTGCATCCTTTTTCTACGCGCTCTATGACGAGGCAAATCTGACACTCACTTACTGCAATGCCGGCCATAATCCCCCTTTGTGTTTTAACAATGGGGAGGTTCGACGACTGACGGCTGGGGGAACAGTCGTCGGCATCTTCGAGGATTCCAAGTATGAGCAGGAGACGATCCATCTTGGGAACAATGATCTTCTTATCGCCTACACAGACGGGATTGTGGAAAGCGTAAACGAATACGGGGAAGAATTCGGGGAGAAGCGCCTTATTCGGTTAGCCGAAGAGAACCGCCACGTCTCCGCGGATGGGATAAAGGATCTTATCGTCGAGAAGGTTCTTTCCTGGACATTTGCGGAAGAGCGTGATGACGATATGACGCTGATCATTGCAAAAGTGCTTTAATCAAGCAATATTGGGGTCCAATCGTAAATGTAAAAGATTATTGTCTCGAATCCTGATCGGGCAGACTGGAATAACTTGACCGCCCTGGACTTTGGACATAATGTAACTTGACTTCGGGGTGAAGGCGGGGAAGATCTAAAAATCACAGCTCCAGATTTTTTGGATAAAGAGCATCATTATGGCACGACACTCTTTTTTTACGACGTTTGAAATCAGCCAGATCTGCGGTGTCAATCCGACAACGGTTCAGAATTGGGTCAAGGGGAAGAAGCTGCGGGCGTTTCAGACGCCAGGGGGTCATAGGAGAGTTCGTCGCGAAGATCTGGTTTCTTTTATGAAAGAGTTCGGCATGCCGCTTCCGCCAGATCTTTCTCAATCCTTCCCGTTGATTATGATTGCCGACGATGAGGGCGATATTCTCGACATGCTTGAAGACCTGATGAAATCGGGAGATCGGGAGGTAAATGTCACGAAGGCCCAGAGTGGCGTTGATGCCCTCCTGATGATCGGCGAAACAAAACCGGACCTTTTGATCCTGGACATAATGATGCCGGGCATGAATGGCTATGATGTTTGCAGAAAACTGAAGTCGACCCAGGGCATGCAAAACATAAAGATTGTGGCAATTAGTGGCGATCATAACCCTGCGGTTAAAGAGCGCATCCTGAGCGCCGGGGCCGACCTTTTTTTTACTAAACCGCTGGAAATCGTGGAATTCCGCGAGCGGTGCTTCCGGTTACTGAGCCCGTAACCTTCATAGGCGAAAATGGCGGATTGTCACGCCCGAAGGACCCGTAGTCTGACCAAGCACGAATAACGGCAACAGGCTTTCGCACTTCCAAAGGTGTCCTCCCGGTGCCCTGTTGATCGCGAAACTATTGATAACCAACGCCGAGGAAATTTTATGACAGTTCTCGACCAGCCGGATAAATTGAAGTCCGTCGATCCGGGATCCATGTGTTCGCTCATTGAATTGTTTCCCGAACAGATCCAGGCTGCCTCAAAGATCAGGCCTGATCTGGAATTGCCCGATGCCCGGAGTGCCGGAATGATTGTCGTTGCCGGGCTGGGAGGATCTGCAATCGGAGGAGATCTGGCAACGTCAATTGCCGGCGCAGCGCTTAAAATTCCGCTGATCGTTAACCGCGATTATGATCTGCCGGGATTTGTGAATTCGTCTTCGCTGGTGATTGCCTGCAGCTATTCCGGAAATACCGAGGAGACGCTCAGCGCGTATCAACAGGCCCGGCGGGTTGGGGCTTCGATTGTGTGCCTCACTTCGGGCGGGAAGCTCCAATCTCTGGCCACAGCCGACGGGTCCCCTGTTCTCAGCCTTCCTGGGGGGCTCCCGCCGCGCGCTGCCTTGGGATACTCCCTGATCGCGCTTATGGTAGCGCTGCAGGACATGAAGGTTATCCCCGATGTGGGCGAATCCATCCGCGAGGCGATTGAGCTGTTGATACGACTCAAGGGGAGATATGGGACTTGGAGTCCAGAATCCACCAACCCAGCGAAAATCCTGGCGAAGTCGCTGTCTGGGAAAATTGTGGCGATCTACGGTTCCAGCGCCATTATGGAGACTGTCGCATTTCGCTGGCGCAGTCAGATTGAAGAAAACGCCAAGAACCTTGCTTTGCACCATGCGCTTCCAGAAATGAATCACAACGAACTTGTGGGATGGATGTACCCTGAGGAGGTGCTTCGGCATATCGGAGTTGTGCTGCTACGCGACAAAGGGGATCATGCTCAGGTTCAACGAAGATTTGATCTGACGCGCGGAATCATTGCCCGAAAGGCCGGTGCACTTCACGAGATATGGAGCGAAGGGAATTCCCTGCTGGCAAGAGTACTATCTTCTCTATACTTGGGAGACTTTGTCAGTCTCTATATGGCCTACCTCAACAACACTGATCCTACCCCGGTCGAGGTAATTGATTACCTGAAGAAAGAGCTTGCCGCGGGCGGGCGTTAAGAAATTGAAAATTGAAGACTGAGGGCTTTAATTTTCAATCTTCGATCTGGAATTATTCTGAGGAGGTTGCAGCGTGCGACGAGAGATTTTTCGTGAATATGACATCCGCGGCATTGCCGGCAAGGATCTGACAGGTGAGACGGTCGAATTGCTCGGGCTCGGAATTGGAACAATGATGAGGCGTGAAGGGCGTAACCGAATCACGGTGGGACGCGACTGCCGGCCGAGCTCGGATGGATTCCGGGATGCGCTGATTGAAGGATTGACAGCGACGGGCACTTCCGTGATTGACATCGGTGTGGTCCCGACTCCTCTTTTGTATTACTCCATTCTGCAGTTGGAGAGCGATGGGGGCGTGATGATCACGGGCAGCCACAATCCACCCGAATATAACGGGTTCAAAACTTGCGTAGGCGTGGATTCCGTGTACGGAGAACAGATCCAGAAAATATATTCCCTGATCGAGTCCCGGGATTTTGAGCGCGGGAAAGGGAGATCCTCTACGGCCGACGTGATGATGCCGTACCGCAAATATATCCTTGAGCAGATTCGATTGGCCCGTCCGATCCGCGTCGCATTGGATTGCGGCAACGGCACTGCCTGCCTGTTGGCGCCGGATCTAGTCGGGACTGTGGGTTGCGAGGTCGAGAAACTCTACTGTGACATGGACGGGACTTTTCCAAACCACCATCCCGATCCGACGCTCGTGGAGAATCTGGCCGATTTACAGACATCGGTGAAGTCCTTGAAGCTGGAGTTGGGGATCGCCTTTGATGGCGATGCGGACCGGATTGGAGTGGTTGCGGATAATGGAAGGATTATCTGGGGGGATGTGCTGCTTGCCTTATACGCCCGAGAGATTCTGAAAGCCAATCCTGGCGCCACCTTCATTGCGGAAGTGAAATGTTCGATGAATCTGTTCCGGGACATTGAAAAACACGGCGGCCGTGCAATCATGTGGAAAACAGGTCATTCTCTCATCAAAGCCAAGATGAAGCAGGAAAAAGCGCTGCTGGCCGGCGAGATGAGTGGGCACATGTTCTTTGCCGACCGGTATTTCGGTTACGACGATGCTATCTATGCCGCCTGCCGTCTGCTGGAGCTTTTGTCGCACTCGTCCACCTCCCTGAGCGAGTTGATCTCGGATATTCCGCCAACATTTGTCACTCCGGAGATCCGGGTCCAATGTGACGATGACAAAAAATTCGAGGTGGTCGAGAAAGTCAAAGCGCGTTTCCGCCAGAGTCACAAGGTTGTTGATGTCGACGGCGCCAGGGTCCTGTTCCCCAGGGGGTGGGGACTCGTGCGCGCCTCGAATACACAGGACGTGCTTGTGATGAGATTTGAGGCGGAGACGCAGGAAGCTCTCGATAGTATCCGTTCACAGGTTGAAGAGGAGGTTCAAAAGGCGAAGACCAGGTCAATCTGAGCTGGATTGAGGAATTCAGGAATTCCCTGAATTCCATCTATGTCATCGTCCAAGTGATATACAATGGACCGATCCCGGTTTGAAAGGTCCTCGGCAAATGGCTCCAAAATTCAGGAAGAGCATTCCCGGATTTGTTGCTTCAATTTTGTTGTGTCTACTACCGAACGCGCGGTCCCAGGCGAACCCGAAGAGTTTTGCCTTTGTAAGCACGCATTATGTCATCACGGCAGAAAAGGCGTCCGAGCACTCCTTTGTCGTCAATTTCATTAACCTGTCCGACTTCGTTATCGTCATCCAACCCAATGAATTTATCTATAAAGATACTTCCGGAGTCTTTTGCATTGGTCAGGTTTATGAACAGGAGATAAAGGATTCGAAGGGCGAGACGCAGAAGTACTCGGCTTCGGTATTACTGAAGGGCCACTCCTTTATGGGACTGACGATTGTTGGAGCCTTCCATAAGCGGGACGATATCGCGGAATTGAGTGTGCGCATCGGGGCAAAACGGTTTTACTTGCAGCCGATGGAGAAAGCGGGCTTTGAACAACTGGCGGCAAAAATTGGCAATCTCGATTTGAACAATCCAAATGCGTCGGCGGTCCTGGCGGAAGCTAATATCCCTGAAATGGGCTCTACCAGAAGCACAGACGGGACCTCGGAGTGGGATCGGGACTGGCAGGGATTAATGTCGCAGGACGGAATCAACCCGCCGAAGGTCATCGAAAGGCCTGAGATAACGGCAACCCCGGAATCGCGAAAATCCCGTACGTACGGGAAGGTCAAACTCTCCGGCATTATCAACAAAAGTGGCGGTATCCAGGATCTCAAAGTAGTCAAAGGGCTGGGCCGAGGTTTGGATCAAAGAGCAATGGATGGAGTAAAGAACAGTTGGGTTTTTTTGCCTGCCACCAAGAACGGCGAGGTGCTTGAAACGGCTATTGCCATTGAAGTCGAATTCCCGCCCCCCGACACGAATCCTTGAGTCTTCGAGGTTGTCGTAGAATTTACGAGCTCGAAGACTCAAAGACACAAAGGCTTGAAGATTAGAAAATAAAGGTCTGCGCCTGCGCACCAAGCTGCCAGGATTCGCGGCGGCTGCAGTTCGACTTCCTTGGAGAACCCCAGTCCGGCATTCAAAGCGACGTTTGTACAGATAGCCCCGTGCCTGCATCCCATAATTGCGACCAACACGTGAGTCCGTGGGATCGGATGCGACAAAGGTGCAGGGCCCGTAATCCACTGGAAGAAGAGTTCCCGCACTTTGAAGGGAATTGTGGGAATTCAGAGCTAGCATCAGTCCGGCATCATACTGAATTTGGGGCCGGGCTGCGTAAATCAAAAATGCATCCTGCAGATAGATGTCGTCGTCTTCTTTCGTTCCAGCCGCAGTCCCTTTTCCCAGATTAGACTGTCCGTCTCAACGAAGAAGCTGAACTTATGCGAAAATTGCCACGATGCAATGAAACGAAAACACCCAATAATGTGTCCTGCGAGTTACCGGTCCCTGTGGTCGTTCGTATTTGTTCCACCTGGGGTTGAGTGAGTATGCCAAAAGCTACGGATGAATCTCCTTCAGCGGATGTGATCGGCCACGGATGATCCGCTGCTTAGGTCAGCGAGCAAACTAACAGCAATGGACAATTAATTAGTAATGCTAATAGCTTTCGCATGACAAACTTTTATCATATCCTTGCTTCGGAGCGCAATAAATACACGATGCAGGATGCAAGACCCGGGATTCACGAGGCCGCGCTTTGTGTTTTATCCTGAATCCTGCATCTTGCATCTTTCATCGATGTCGGCGACAATGAGCACGTTCCTTGAGGTTAGAAGATGAGGTTGACGATTAAATCCTGCATTGTGCTTCTGTTCGCATCTCAGCTGTACGCTCAGAACTGGCCTTCATTTCGTGGACGCAATGCCGCAGGTATCCAAGAGGGATACAGTCTCCCCTCAAGCTGGAGCATCGAAAAGGCGGAGAAGGTTCTCTGGAAAACACCGATTCCCGGCCTCGCGCATTCGAGCCCGGTTATTTGGGGCGATCGCATCTTCTTGACGACCGCAATTGCCAGCGATCAGAACCGCGTCATGCAGATCGGTCAGGCAAATCCAATGGGGCTGGCTGATGACATGTCCCGTCAATCCTGGCGAGTCTACTGCCTGGATCGTGCCACTGGAAGGATCCTGTGGGAGAGAATCGCCCAGGAAGCCGAACCGAGAGTCAGGCGGCACCCGAAAACGACACATGCATCCGCGACACCGGCAACGGATGGAAAATACCTCGTGGCGCTTTTTGCCTCCGGAGGTCTCTACTGCTATGACATCAAGGGAAGGCTGCACTGGAACCAGGATCTTGGAACACTGAACGCCAACTGGGCGGATAAGCCGGAGGTGCAATGGGGGCCGGCAAGCTCGCCGATCATTTACAAAAACCTGGTTATCGTTCAGTGTGACATCGAAAAGGATTCATTTATTTCCGCCTTCGATCTCGGAAGCGGCAAAAAAGTGTGGTCGACGCCGCGGAGGACAATCCCTTCGTGGTCAACGCCGACGGTCTATGAGGGGGAAAAGCGCGCAGAACTTATCATCAGCGGCAGCGAAGATATCCGGGGTTACGAACCAACGACAGGGCGCGAATTGTGGAGCCTGCGCCCAACCTCGCGCATAAGCATCCCCACCCCTTTTGCTTCCGGCGATCTCATCTATGTCACAAGCGGGTATGGACGCGGAATTCAGCCCATCTACGCAATCGTTCCGGGAGCCAATGGAGATATCAGCCTCAAGGAAGGGTCATCCCGGAGTGAACAGGTGGCATGGAGCACTCAAAAGGGAGGACCCTACATCACGACGCCGATCGCCTACCAAGGATATTTATACATCGCCGGCTACAATGGCGTCCTTGCCTGCTACGACCAGAAAACTGGAGAGCGGGTGTACGAACAGCGGCTTGGCCCGGGGGGATTTTTCAGTTCATCTCCCGTGGCGGGCGACGGCAAGATTTACGCGATCAGCGAGGATGGCGAAGCTTTCGTCATAAAAGCAGGACCCAAGTTTGAGCTGTTGTCGACCAATTCAATGGGTGAGATTTGTATGGCGACCCCCGCATTGTCGCGGGGCATGATTGTCATTCGCACTCTGTCCCAGCTTATTGGCATCGGCAGCAAGTAATTGTTTAATGATTGTGAATTCCGTAATTGCCCAGGTTTAACTTGAACTTGATTTCCCCAATCAAATATAATGAGGAAGTTTAAGTTCAGAGTTTTAAAGCCGGGCCTTCGAAGAGAGTATGTCTATGTCCATCCGTTCTTTAGTATTTAGCTTACTCATCTTGGTCTCTATTTCTGCGATCGGCGGTGATTGGCCGCAGTTTCGAGGTCCGGACCGGAATAACATTTCACAGGAAACCAAACTTTATCGAAGCTGGCCTTCGGGGGGGCCCAAGGTCCTTTGGAAGACTCCTGTCTGCGAGGGATACGCCGGGGCAGCCATCAGGGATGGCCGAGTTTATTTGAACGACTACAATCCACAAAAGAAAGAGAACCTGATCCGCTGCATCTCGCTCGATGACGGGAAAGACATCTGGCAGTGGAGCTATCCCATTGAGATACGACCCAATCATGGAATTACCCGGACCGTTCCGGCCGTAGGCCAGAAGTTAGTGTTTTGTCTCGATCCCAAGTGCCGCTTCCACGCGCTGGATATAAAAACGGGCAAGGTCGTCTGGGAAAAGAATCTGATCGAGGAATATAAGACAACCATTCCCGGATGGTATGCGGGCCAGAATCCGCTGCTTGATGGGAATCGCGTGGTTATAGCGACCGGCGGGGATGCACTTGCGGTCGCATTCGAGCAGGCTACCGGGAAGGAAATCTGGCGCACACCGAATCCCGCAAATGAAGCGATGTCGCACTCCTCCTTGATGCCTGCCACGATCGGTGGGGTAAAACAGTATCTCTATCTGACCATGAAAAATCTGATGGGAATTGATGTTGCGGGTGGAAGGATGCTGTGGAGTGTTCCATTCAAAGCGCTGATGGTCGCCGTTCCGTCGCCCATTTCCATCGGCGATGGAAGAATTTTTGTCACCAGCGGATATAAGGCGGGCAGCGCAATGTACCAGGTCGAAAAGGGGGCTTCCGGTTTCACCGCCCGGAAACTGTATTCGTTGACCAGCACGGAATTCGAATCTGAAGCCCAAACGCCCGTTCTTTTTCAGGACCACCTATTTGCCGTAAGCAGTAAGAATCAGCGTGGGAGGTTTACGTGCCTGGGACTCGACGGGAAGGTGGTCTGGGAAAGTCCGATGGTGGAGGATAAAAACCTATCCAGAACCTTCGGCCTCGGCGGGTTCCTCATGGCAGATGGTATGTTTTTCATCCTTGATGGAGATACCGGTACGCTCCGTCTTCTCGAAGCCAGCACGAAGGAATATAAAGAGCTTGCGTCGGCCAAAATCCTGAACGACGAAGATGTTTGGGGGCCGATTGCTCTCTCCAACGGAAAACTCATCGTTCGCGACATGAGTCAGATGGTTTGCCTTCAGGTCGGCCCATCCGGAGGCGCGAAAAAATAGTGGAAGATTCATCGAATCCGAAAAGGGAGCAAAAGGAGTTGCTTGAGCGCTTGAGGAAGAGTTCGTTTCCTCCGGCCGCTGTCGCGGCTGCCTTCGCTTCTTTTGTAAACGCGGCCATGGGGAGGGCGCAGCCAAAATCATCACCGGACCGTTCCGGCAGCCCCGCGTTCGTGCAAATCAGCCTGGCTGAATCAAAGCCCGCCGGCACCTCTGTCAAACTGAGCCTTGGATTTGAATACTCGCAAACCTCGGCTTTGCCAAAATTCAGCCGCTCGCTGGCCGGAATCGCTGTTGGTCCGGCCGATAATGTCTATGCCCTTGGCGATGGAGAAGTAAGAATTTTCCGGCATGATGGAACTTTTGTGAGGAGTTGGAAAATACCGGAACAAGCCGCGTGCCTAGCCGTCGGGCGGGACGAGCGCGTTTATATCGGTGCGTCCGGGCGAGTCGAGGTTTTCGACAGTACCGGAAACCACAAGGAAGGTTTCGATACCGGCGATGCGGGACGAACCGGAAACATCACGTCCATTAAGGCGACAACCCGGGAAGTCCTGGTTGCCGACGCCGCTGCGAGGTGTATCCGTCGATACGATTTTAACGGGAGGCGGCTGGGCGAGATCGGGACTCAGAACAAAACCGGCGGTTTCATGCTGCCGAATCGCTCTCTGGACATCGACGTGGACTCGAAAGGAGCAGTCCTGGCAAGCGATCCTGGACGTCATCGTGTAACATTGTGGAGTCTGGAAGGGACGCCCGTTCGGCATTTTGGAAAATTCGGATTGATGAATCCCGAAGATTTCGTGGGCTGCTGCAATCCTGTCAATGTAGCCTTCGCGCAGGACGGCAGAATTCTTACAGCAGAAAAAGTGATCCCAAGGGTAAAGGTTTTCGATTCGGCAGGCAAGCTGCTGGCTCTTATTGGGCCTGAACACTTCGATGCCAAATGCATACACCTTCACCTGGCTGTTGATTCGAAAGGGCGAATCCTGGTTGCGGACCCGGTGCGCCTGGAAGTGAAAATCTTTACAGTGGTTGTAAAGCCCGGAGGGCGTGAGAACGTATGAGCGACAAGCCAAGCCGACGCCAGTTTATGGACCGCTCACTTCGCATTGTCGGATTCGCCGGCATCGGCGGAGCGGCTGTCTTGCTGACACGGCGTACTGCAGTAAGCAGCGTTTTTCAGGTGGATCCTTCCCGTTGTGCCGCATGCGACCTTTGCCGCACATCCTGTGTTCTGAGCCAATCTGCGGTGAAGGCTGTGAACGAATTTACCAAGTGCGGGTATTGCCAGCTCTGTCCGTCCTATTACGATGTGACAAGCCAGCCGGATGAAAAAGGGCTCCCTACGGGGAAAACCTGTCCCCAGGATGCGCTTAAAAGACGAGTCGTCGGCAAGATCGATGAAGAGGATCCGAACAATAACTATTACGAATACACAATCGATGAAGCGCTATGCGACGGCTGCGGAAAGTGCGTTAAAGCCTGCAAGCCGCCGGCAGGCAATGGGTCTCTACATCTGCAAATCCGCTTTAACCGGTGCGATGAATGCGATGCGTGCGCCATCCAAAGAGTGTGTCCGGAGAGCGCCATCCTGCGAGTCCCGACACCGGGTCGTGCTCCCGCCTACGAGCATGGCGAAACCAAGAAAACAACCTGACGAATTCCAATGCCAGCTAATACGGTGTCGAAATTTCCTGAAGTTCGTGTGATTCGTCGATGGCTCAGGAGCTTGCTTTCTGCAATCCTCCTGATCCCGAATCTGCTTCAGGCCCAATATCAAAAGGCACCACCCGATTTCGGTAGCACCTATGCCTTTCCAACGCCGTCACATCCGGAGCCAACCGGCAATTGGCTGCGATCCCTGGATGTCGCTCTGCTTGCACTGGCCCTTGGGTTTGCTGCCTGGCTGATCCTAAAGAACAGAAATCGGAAGGGAGTGATGCTTTTGAGCATCAGCAGCGTTGCCTATTTCGGATTCTATCGGAAAGGCTGCATTTGCGCCGTGGGAGCCATCCAAAACGTCGTGCTTTGCCTCGTCAATCCACAGTATGTCATGTCCATAAGCGTGATTGCGATATTCTTCCTGCCGTTGATCGCGACACTTCTGTTCGGGCGCGTTTTCTGCGGAGGGGTTTGTCCTCTCGGGGCGATTCAGGACCTCGTGATTCTGAAGCCGCTGAAGGTACCCGTGAAACTCGACCGGATGCTCCGCCGTCTCCAGTATGTTTACCTTGGCCTGGCGATCTTTTTTGCAGGATGGGGATTGCAGGTGCAACTCGGGTCCTGGCATATCAAAACGGGTCAGCGGTTTCTCATCTGCGACTACGATCCCTTTGTCGTGATATTCCGCCGGTCGGGACCTTTCTATATGGTCGCAATCGCGGCTGCCTTTGTGGTTGCGGGATTGTTTATCGGGCGGCCCTACTGTCGATGGCTTTGTCCCTATGGGGGAATACTCTCGCTCCTGTCCCGGGTCTCCTGGAAGAAAGTCAGCATCACCCCCGATAAAGAACTGGACTGCGGCAAATGCACCGATGCATGTCCTTGCGGCGCCATTCGCGACCTTCGGGCGGATCCGGCGAACTGCATGGCTTGCGCCCGGTGTTACGAGTATTGCCCACGCCAGAAAAGACTAGTTGCGCTGCATGCGGGGCCGAAGAGGCCCGGTCCTGTCGTAATCGTGCCGCCACGCCCTTGGGAGGGGTTCGTCCGCACATGGGCCGGAATTCTGGCGGCTGCTGTTCTTTCTGCCTCCGTTGTTCTGTTGCTTGCAACTTATGTCCGGGCGCAGATCGTTTTGCCGGCCGAAAAGGCTCTGGTCGAGTCGTTGAAGGAAAGAGGCAAAGCGGATGCGGATGTACAGAAGATTCTCCAACCGGAGTTGGACCGGCAGCATAAGGCAGCCGTCGTAAGGCGCCTGATCTATAGCCGGGGAGGGGACGCGCTCTTGATGTCGGCGGCGGTGCTGATACTTTGGCTCGCGTGGCTTCGCCCGAAACATGGCGACGGCGCAGGCGTTCCTGCAACCGTTTTGAGGTTTCTCGAGAAACCGCCGGACCAGAGGCGAAAAATATAGCGATTTTGATTTGGAAAACCTCATGGCTACATGCATTTTCCACGACACGGCTCCCACGACCCAGGAGCGTCAACTATTTGAGATTGTCGAAGAGGTGTACAACCGGCGCGAGAAGACATTGATTTTTGCGCAAAACGAAGAACGGGCAGCCGCGATCGATCGAATCCTGTGGATATTGAAACAGGAAGCATTCATTCCTCACAAGGTGTTGACGGTAAATGACTCTGATTCGGATGTCCCGGTTGCGATCGTAACCAGCGAAACCAATCCGATCTCTGCGGGGGTTTTGATCGTCGATGGCCACTGCAGCCTTGATTTTGCGTGCGAGTTTGATTCGATCCATGAATTTGTGAACCGCTCCTCTGCGGAATTGCACCAGGCCTGCAGGGATCGTTTTCGGGATTATCGGTTGCGGCAAATCCCGGTTGAGTATAGAAATAGGCCGTGAGGGTCTCTGAAAGAAAATGGTAGGGACGGCCCCTCGCCCTGCCAAACCTGTCCGCGCGAGGGCGCCGCTTGGCCTCTCCTAAGACCGGTACCGTCACGGGTATCTGCCGGGCATTATTGCAAATTGGCTCCGCGTTTCTGTCGTAAATGAGCCCGATGTCCCGCAAATTCGATCGGCGTACAACCGGCAGGAATATCTAGGTTGAAATCCCGGCCGCGACCACCCCCTCCGCAGACAGGAGATGTTCGCCGATTCGTGTGTATCGCGATCGAATCGATGTACTCTCCGTAACGGTCGTTCATTCCGATCATGGGCTCAGTGGCGTCAAGGCGCAAAACATTGCCGGGCCCGCCGTGGCATACCCCTCCAGAAACCGGGCGTCCCGAAGTGTGTGTGGGGAGCTGCCTGCCCTCGAATTTCGGAGATCCTGGCGCTAGATGGAGTAACCCAGTCGGAGAAACTTGAGCCTCCTCCGCCGCCGGTAACGGCTGATTCCATAATCTGCCGTAGGTTGAGTTGCGCAGAGAACGAACGGATGGCGTCCAGGGAATCACCCGGTCGACCTGTAATTCCGACAACTTGTGTTGCGAGTGGCACCACAAGTCGATCGTCGCAATCACCCCGGGGCGCCTTTTAGAAAGGCGAAGTAGTTCGTTTGTTTGGTCGGCGAGCGGAACGATTTTTCTTCCCTATCGTCCGGAGATGTCGGTGACGTATTCATCCGAATCGAGATGGATTGCGTTCAAGCGTCCTCCGTTATAACCGTGACCAGGGCCGATGAAAGTCCCGCCGCCGGAAAGTTCATACACAAGCTGAACCGCACCTCTTTCCCTGAATAGATTCGCAACCTCTCCGATGCGTCCCCCGGATTGGATTTGGCTATCGAAGCATGCAACTCCGTCGCTACCGCAGACCACCCTTGTCGGCGGCAGCTCCTGTCCCAAGATGACGAAGCTTATGCCCAAAAACGCAATCAGGAGGCAGATCAGTGTTTTTGAAGACAAATTCTTGAAAATACTCCGAGGACCGAAGACTCGAAGCGATGCGTTTTCCTATAGAAGGCGTAATCCGCTCGAAAACAAAAAAACAACGCAAGCCTATTTCGAATTCCAAAAATCTCTACAAATTTAAATCTCCCATGTCATGTCAAATATTGATACTTTAGATAGTTGTCTTATAAAGCACAGGAGGGGCGTATGAATCGAATTGCAGCTGTGTGCATTACAATGCTTGTTCTAGGGCCCGTGACCACAGTGATTTGGGCCGTGCCCGCGGCGAAGCAGGCTGTTGCCGTAGTGTACCCTGCTTCAGGGAGCACCTGCAAGGGACTGGTGCGAATCACGCAAATTGACTCGTCCATAAAAATCTCGGCGGATATCGAAGGTCTTACACCCGGCAGCAAGCATGGCTTTCATATCCATGAATTCGGAGATTGCAGCGCGCCGGACGCCTCCAGCGCGGGGGGTCATTTTGATCCCGTTCAAACAAAGCACCACGGGATGCCCAATGACAAAATGAGCCATGCCGGAGACATGGGGAACATCGAGGCTGATGCAAACGGAAAAGTTCATTTTGAAATAACGCTGGAAGGTGCCTCCATTGATGGGATGCAATCGCCGGTGTTGGGACGAGCTGTGATCATTCACGCAAACCCCGATGACTTCAGCCAGCCTGTGGGGAACGCGGGCGGACGGATTGGTTGTGGGGTTATCGGTATAGCAAAGCCTAAATAAAAAGGTCACGGATTCCACGGGCTTCTAAGAACCTAATCCGTGAAATCCGTGGCGTTTTTCAGCAGGCATTCAGTAACACATCCATTGCCGCCAGAGCTTCTTGGAGTGTGGGGACGGGAAGGGAAGCAAGTCCGGAAACAAGGCGCAGTGTCTGGCGTGTGACCTCGACATACCCTTCGAGCCATCCGAGCCCATGGAACGGCAACGAACCACTGGATTCACCCGTGGTCGTACGGCGGATTATCGAGGTCCGGTTTCCGGAGCCAAATTCCACCTCGTCGGGCTGGAGAAACCTCCAGGTTGCGGCGCCCTTGGTGCCGATGACAGTGTATTCAAAATTGTTGGTGGCTCCGTGCATCGTTCTGGAGATCGAGGCGATGGCGCGCCTGTCTCCGGCAAACTTCAGCAACAGGTGTACGTGGGTATCGCGGTATGGTGCCAGTGAGTTCTGATAAGATAGCCAGCGCCTGCTTTCCACCGGCTTATCGGCCATGAGAAAAAGGCAGATATCGACCACATGACTTCCCAGGTCCGTGAGGGTGTCAAACGGACCGTTCAGCTTCAGATCATTTTTCCAGGATTTCTTTTCGGGCGCGCCACTCAGGGCGGTTTGAGCGCTGGAGGATTGCCAATAGCGGGATTCAAAACTGAACACTTCACCCAGTTCACCTGCATCAATCATGTCCTTGATCGTTCTTGTTCCCCACATGACGCGATAGCCGTGGAAAACGGTGACCGGTACCTGGATATTCTGGAGCAAGGGGATTTCTTCAGGTCTGATGCAGACGGGTTTGTCGGTTACGATTGCCGCGAAATTGCCGTGGGAGCCATCGATTATCTGCTGCGCATGCAGCCCGCTGGGATTGGCAATGAACAGCACGTTTTCAACCTGGTCGGAGGTGTAAGAAATCGGCTGACCTCCTCTGGGCACCAAGCGGGCGGGAAGAAGGCTCAATTCAGAGTCTGTTTGGGAAACAACGGCTAGACTCTTTAATATGGCCTGGCCTGCCATTCCTCTTCCAACCAAAACAGGCACAATCGGTTCCGTTTTCATCTCAGGTTCCCCTTTGAAATTAAGCGCCCTTGAGTTCGTCCTTTATTCCGAATGTAAAGTTGCAACCAGCGGCGAACGGAGTGCGGCAACGACGGCTGCCAGAGAAGAAACCAGGCTGGCTGACAAAACAGCCAGAAAAATCATGGCCGAAGCAGCCAGAGGATAGGATTTCCCTTGGGATTGGAGCGCCGGGATGATCGCCACCAGAGCGCAGATAGCGCCTGACCCTAATCCCCAGCACGCTAAGACCATGTTTTCCGTAACAATAATACCGGAAAGGATTCGCCTGCGATACCCGGTAGCTCGTAGAATCGCCAGTTCCTGCCTCCGCTCAAGCACATTGCGCAATAGGACAGCGGCCAATCCTGCCGTGCCTAGAACAAGTCCGAGAGCTCCGAGGGCCTGGAATGTAGATAAATAGGTGTTTTCAACCCGATGATAAGCCGACAGGCGCTCCTGAGACGATTCGACATTGAAACCCCAGTCGGACAATGACTCTTGCAGAACCGTTTTCAATTCCGTTGCACGCGCCTTGGGAACATCCAGAAGAAAATATCGATAACCCTGGTGTTCGGGAAATACGCGAAGGAAATTCGATTCGGCGATTACCAATTCCCCTTGAAAAATGCTGTCTCTCAAAGCCGCGACGATGCGCAAACGAACCGGGTTCCCATTATCTCCTCGAACGGTCATTTCGCTTCCAACCGACAGGTGAAGGATGTATTGAATCGTATTGATGTCGGCGATTGCGGGGACAACCGGCGATTCCTTGGACGATTCGAGCAGAAGCCATGGATTCTGGCGTTGTTTCTCATCCGATGGGAGATGGTCCTGGAATGAAAAGCGGGCGGAAGCAATGAAGGAATCGGGAGCGCCCAGGATTTTGGGCTCCTGGGGAGCATAGAGATTCAGGCAGCTTGCATCATCCCCGGGGCGTTCTCGAAAAGAAACAAACTTAACCTCTTGAGCATCGAACTGGCTGCCGGATACTCCCATAGCTTCGCGCCCCTCCTCGCTATTGGGATCCTGAATGAACGGAAGCGCCGATTCCGCGAGCAGAGGGTAGCCGCCTGTGCCGGATTTGAACTCCAGCGAAATGCTACGCGAGTCCTGGCGGAAGGACTCCATTGAAATGATGATGAAGGTGGCGGAAGCGATCAGGGCTGCACAGACGAGACTGCGCCCGGGCCTGTGCATGGCGTTTCTGATGCCCAATCGAAAAAAGGCTGGCCAGCCGTTTCCCTTGATCGCGCTGGGATTTTTCCGGCGCAGGTACAAAGCCGTCGCGCAGAGGATCGAGATCAGCAAGAGGGAAGCCGAACCAAAAAAGCCTTCCAGTTGAGAAATTTTTCCGTAGGCTGAACCGGCCAGGAGCAGCAGGGCTCCAATGAAGGAAATGGTGGCCGCCATCCCGAGAGTACGCGCTCGGCGTTGCTGAACCGAAGCTGATTCCAGAATGCCCGCTAGAAGCATGCGGGGAGAATTGCGGTGCAGCCCTCGCAGAGTCCATAGGATGGCGAACAAGGAGAAAAGCATGCCGGCAAGGGCTCCAGTCAACAAATCCAGCCAGGAAAGATGAAAAAATAGCCGTTGTGTCCCGACGGCCCCTATCCACCAGGTGCGCAAACCGAATATCATCAGCCAGGCATAGCCCAGAGAACCGAGCAGGCCAAGAATGCTGCCGGCAATCGATAATGAAATCCCTTCAAAAAGAAAAATGCGTTGCAGAGTTCGAATCGGAAACCCGGCGGCTCGAAGGATTCCAATCTCGCGCATGCGCTGTTCGACCATGAGCTTAAAAAACAAAGCGGAAAGGAGAATGGCGGCCACAATCAGAAATGAACTGAAATAGAGGAAGTACTCTCCGAAATCAGTCGAACCGCGGGACGCCGCAAGTCCCTGATCCTTCACCGCGGCGATGGAAAAACCGGTCTGCTGCGGATCGAGGCTCCTGAGAAGAGCTGCTGAGAACTGTTCGCGCGCGGAGTCCAGGCTTAACCCGTTCGGCAGCTCAATGCGTACGGCAGTAAGTTTTCCAAAACGGTTCCCCCAAAGTTCCTGACCTTTTTTAAGGGTAATGAACGCTTTGGGTGTCGCTTTATAGCGATTCCAGAAGTCCTCATCCTTTTTCCGGATGCGGCCGAGGTCGAGTGGGAACGGAGGATCCCAGGCGCTGATGCTACGGGCTTCGGTAATGCCTGGGATCTCGGGTGCTAGCGACGCATCCAGATCGCCGGAAGCGCGGAGAATCCCAGCAAAGCGAAGCCGGGCCGTGCGCGTGACGAGTTGCCCCGATTCAAGCCAGAGATAGTAGTCGATTTCGATGGGGTCTCCGATGGTCGCGGCAAGATCTCTTGATGCCCAATCTGTGAGCCAGATCGCGTCGGCCAAGGGGGTTGAGAATGCACCGCCTGCGGTTTCGGAGAAGGAGGTCATCGCTCCCTTGCCAAGATCGACGGAGGTGACAACGGAATAGGGAATTTCGTGCCCGCTCGCCCGGATGGAATTGGCCAGGTAGGTGTAAATGGGACTGAACTTCATCCCGGTCGCGGTGGCGGCACGGGATGCGGCCTGGGCAACGTTATCGTCAATGATGATGCTCGCGCTCTCGAGGGAAAATCCTTTGCCTGATGAAAAGCTTCTCAGGTGAAGCCCTAGATCTGAAAGAGTGCAGTGCTTGCTCAATCCATCCCGGACCCCATTTGTCGGCCGCATGCCGGCGTTCTCGGCAAGAAGGATTGTGTTGACACGCGCTGGCTGTTCTAGATCTTTTTGAAGACGCTTCAGCGGCACAAAAATGGAGAAAACATTCCCCTGGCTCGGGTGCAAAGAAAATTCGCCGAGCTTATTCCCCGGAAGAATCTCACGGCAGCTCAGCCGAATGGTTCTTCCCACGCTGTCCCGGCGCCCGTAAAGCCACTCCTTCGGTATGGCCTGTTGAGTTTCCACGCGCAACAGCACGTTGTCACCGGGCTGGACGCCAATTTGGCGCGCGAGATCTTCGCCGACAAGCGCCGAACGATCGGCCAAAGAAGCCTGATCGGGCATATCATGGAATTTCCAGAACCGTTCATCAATTCCGTAGACGTTTACATCGTGGGCGCGCACCCGAGTCCCTTCATGGACAACCACACCTTTAAGGTAAATGATCGGGCAGCTTTCATACCCGGATGCGAGAGATTGTGCGAGTTGTTCTCCGAAGAAGTGGGTCGAAGCTACGAGATAATCCGTGGATCCAATCCGTTCGTACACGAGGCGACGCAGACTGGCTCGGACCGACTGTCCGACCAACAAGGCGCCGGAAAGCACGGCGACCGCGATTGCAACGCCGGCAATGATGGCGAAATTAGTGCGCCGGAAAAAAAACAGGTTCCGCCGAATCAGGGTGCGTGTTTCCATACGTTCAAATCAGTTTAGAGGCGACCGGCCGGTCGTCCTTCACTATCAATCCGCACGAGCTTCGTGTCGGTGAGTCTGTACCCCATGTCAAATCTCGCAGCAACCTCAAGGTTGTGCGTTACGACGATGAGAATGTTTTGTTGATTCCTGTGAAGTTCGCAAAGCAGCGAGGTAATCGTCTCGGTTGAATCGCGGTCGAGATTACCGGTGGGCTCGTCGCAAAGCAATAGCCGTGGTTGCATGATGAGGGCGCGCGCCAGCGCTACTCGCTGTTTTTCGCCGCCTGAAAGTTCGTGCGGGTGATGGTTGATCCGTGGGGTCAGCCCGACTTGAGCCAGCAGGTCACGGGCGCGACTCTCCACAGCAGGGTCCGGCGATGCGACCAGGGTGGGAACGAGCACATTCTCGAAAACCGTACACTGCGGAAGCAGGTGGTGATCCTGGAAAACAAACCCGATTTTCCGGTTGCGGAACGCCGCGAGGTGCCTCTCGTCCATCTCATAGGGATTCTCACCATCGAGCTTTACGGTCCCGGATGTTGGATTTTCGAGTGCCCCCAACGCATATAGCAGCGTGCTTTTGCCGCTTCCGGATGGACCGACAATGGATAAACTGACTCCTGAATCGAGCGACAGGTCAATTTCCGAAAGCACCAGCAGTCGACTGCCGGCAATTGAGTATTCTTTCGATAGTTTGCTTATTTCGAGCATCGGGTCACAGTTAAAGAGCAGCCGCCGTTGTCTGCTGCTCGATGAGCATTCGATAAACGGATAATGCGGCTTCGGCCATTCGGCCGACACTGTAATGAGCGCGCACACCCTGGTATCCTCTCATCCCAAGCTCTAGTTGCTTTCCCGGATTCTTCCATAAGTCCAGGAACGCCTGAGCGAGATGTTCGGGATTGTCGGGTTCAACCAGCACTCCCCCTCCGGTACTTTCCACTATTTCGGTGAAAGCCCCGCGGCGCGGCTGCACAACCGGTATACCGCCGGCCATTGCCTCCAGCAGGAAGAGCCCTTTGGGGTCGGCATAATATTCAGGGACGGAGAAAACACTCAGATTGTGAAGAAAGTCGAGCTTGGCGCGCCTGTCCAGTTCTCCATGGTAGTGAAATTCATGCGCCAATCCCCAGGAATCCAAATCCCGTCGAATTCGTGCCAGATAAGATTTTTGTTCCGGAGCAAGGTAGCCTGCTGCCTGTAGCCTGCCGGATGGAATGCGGGATCTCAGGATCCGATATGCGTCGCACAGAAAATGAAGCCCTTTCTCGGGCGTGATGCGGGCCAGGTAGCCAATCGTGAACGGGTCGGGATCCGTGCCGCTCCGTTCGCTGAATCCGTCGAAATTGACCCCAAGAGGCACAACGTGGATTCGGCTGCGGTCAATCCCAAGATAGTCCGCCATGCTCCTTGCGCCATAATGACTGACCGCGATGAAGGCATCCACGCAGGCTGCATGTTCGCGAATAATCCGAATTGATTCGGTGCGATACGGCTCGCGGAGTCCTTCCAGGAAAAGGTCCTCTCCCTGAAGTGTGCAGCAAATCGGAACCTTCATTTGGGATTTGATGGCCGGTGCGAGCGATATGAGAAGGGAGTTTGGCAGATTGACGATTTCCGGGGAAATTTCGCTGGAGAGAAATCGGGCCAGCCTTGAAACCTCCTTGCGCAGAACCCCGTTCGTGCCGCGCAGCATGGCGACGGTCAAATTGCCCAAGTCCGAGGGATCGACGCTAATCCCTAATCGGGTGAGGAATTTTAGGAGGGGCCTGAAATCCAGAAGCCGGTCCAGGAATTGGGGCGATTTGCGAAAAAGTTCGAAGCGTTGCTGAAGGTAGATATTAATCCCGCCAAGAAAGACTTTGTGCAGGCTGACATTGATCTCATCCGTGCGGGTTGGCGTATAGGTCGGTATCAGCAAAACGTCGTGCCCGGCATCCATCAAAGCCTTGGCCAGCGCGTTATCCCGAAGGCAGCTGCCGCAGTACATTCTTCCCGCGCCGGCGGTTATGCAAGCAATTCTCATGCGAACCTGGGGCCTTTCTCCCAAAAGGTCCTAATTTCCAAAACAATAGAGTACGCCATCTTGAGATCCGATTACCAGTGATCCGCGGCTCGCGGCCGGTGATGCCGAAAGGGGCGCGCCTGCGGTAAAATCCCAGATCTTTTTGCCGGAAGCAAGGTCCAGCTCGTAAAGCACGCCGTCGTTCGACCCAATATAGACGCAGCTTCCTGTGACGAGCGGAGAAGATTCTACACGCGCCTTGGTTAAAAAAGTCCAGATTTCTTTTCCAGTAGCCCTTTCAATGCAGTGAACCATCTTGTCACGGCCGCCGAGCACGACGCGATCCGGGGCGACTGCGGCGGATGAGTAGAATGGAAAACTGCGGGTCGCATGCCTGTAGACCCATTGTATGCTGTGGTGAAGCAAGTCGATTCCGAGGACCTCATTTCCAAACGTCCCTGCATAAGCGTGATCCCCCCGGAGGGCCGCGGACGCTCCCGTATAGGCTCCGAGCGGCAACTCATATTTCTGCTTGCCGCTTATGGCGTCGATGGCGCGGAAGGTTTCGTCACACCCGGATATGTACACATATTTTTTGTCAATAGCAGGGGTACAGTGCACCGGCCCCTGCGTTGTAAATTTCCAGATCAACGAACCATGTTCGGCGGAGAGGCAGTAAAGATTCTGATCATAAGATCCGAAATAGACCCGGTTTCCGAAGACATTAGGGGAAGACTTGATTTCGGCTGCAGCCGCAAACGTCCAACGTGCTTTGCCTGAAGAGACATCCACGGCGTGGAAGACGCCGTTCAAATCACCAACGTAAACGATCCCATTATATACACAAGGGGAAGATTCCTGAACCGGGCCGGATGTAGCATAGCGCCAGCGTTGCTTTCCCGAGGCGAGATCAAGGGCATAAAGAGCACCGTCCATTGATCCGAAATATACGGTCTCTCCGACGATGGCGGCGGAAGATTCGATGGAATCCTTGGCCTGGAAGGTCCAGCGAAGCTTGAGGTTTGAAGGCAGTTCAACATCGCTCATCCCGGTCAAAGATGGGGATCCGCGAAACATCGGCCAATCCGTCTGATTATCCGCAGGCGATGAGGATGATAAAAGCGCCAGGCACAAAAGCAGAAAACCACCGACGACGTACATCGAATGACGAGTCAAAGAAGAGCTTGAGGTTTTACCCGACGGTTTCAGTATGTAATTCGTCATTTAGCACTGATGGCGTAGAGTTCGGTGCGATCCATTATATACAGCACTCCGTTCGCAGCCACAGGGGTGCTATAAACGGCGCTTCCCATATTGGTTTCGAATATTTTCTTGAGTTCCTTGCCGGCCTGAAAAACGCGGACATCTCCGTCCTCATCTCCAAGATAGACCTTGCCGTCGGCGACGAATGGCGAACCCCAGACTGCGGAAAGCATATCGAAATTCCAGTATGGCTTACCAGTGCCCATATCAAGGCAATGGAGGA
>Ga0326728_10006452_pt1 | contig 31554 bp, 27 predicted proteins | sample MB3enrmetagenome_FD_207602 | JGI IMG/M metagenome (GOLD analysis project Ga0326728, IMG submission 207602) | Lab enriched peat soil microbial communities from McLean, Ithaca, NY, United States - MB31MN | ecosystem: Environmental > Terrestrial > Soil > Wetlands > Peat | place: USA: New York...
GTTGAGGGAATGGAATATACCCTTCCCGCATGTCCGCAGAAATACGCCAAAATCGCCCAGGCGATGGGGGAAAATATTTGCGGATTGACCGTCTATGAAGCGGCCGAGAAGTCCGTCGCTTTTGTCCGCAGGCTTCGCAAGGCCCTGAAGGTGCCGACCATCCTGGAGTTCGGGATCGACCGGGACAAGTATTTGCAGTTGGCGCCTCAGCTAGCCGAAGACGGGCTTGCCAGCGGCAGCCATAACCTGAATCCACGCACGCCTTCAAAGGAAGAACTGATCGCAATCTATAAGCAAATGGTGTAGCCGGCAGTATCGCTTAGAACTGGTTTCAAAAATGTCTTTCGGAAGGGCACGGCTTCAGCCGTGCCGTTTCGAGCGGCCAGTGATGCGGCTTTAGCCGCTGAGGGATGTCTTGGCAACCTAGCCCGCGGCATTTATGAAACACGCTCTTAGTCATTTCCAGGCAAGAGAGCAGGTTGGCTATGCCGCCCGCTTAGCCACCGGATACTGTCGGATTTAAGGGAGAGAGAGGGAGGGAGTGGTCATGGAGTGTAAAGAGTATCCCCATTTGTTTCAGCCAGGATCTATCGGCCCCGTTCAGATAAAGAACCGGATTGTAATGCCTCCCATGGCGATGAATTATTCCGAGTCCGATGGCGCCGTTACGGATCGCAATGTGCATTACTACCGGGAGCGAGCTCGTGGCGGAGTCGGATTGGTAATCGTCGAAGGCGCCTTTATTGAGAAGACCAGCAAACAGCGCGCTAATGGCCTGGGTGTGTCCGAAGACCGGTTTATTCCTGGTTTGCAACGCGTAGCCGATGCCATTCGAACGGCCGGCGCCGTTCCCGCCATGCAGTTCAATCATAACGGCAAAGTGGCGTCATCTAAGAATACCGGCCTTCAGCCGCTGGCCCCTTCCGCCATTGCCAATCGCTCCACGGGCGAGATCCCGCACGAGATGAGCGTCGAAGACATCCGGTACATTGTAAGCTGCTTTGCCGCTGCCGGCTGGAGGGTGGCTGAGGCCGGCTTTGATCTTCTCGAAGTCCACGGCGCCCACGGGTACCTCATACAGCAGTTTCTTTCGCCTTTTTCCAATCATCGTACCGATGAGTATGGCGGACCGTTTCTGAATCGTGCGCGCTTCGCCTTGGAAGTAGTGCGCGCCATCAGGAAACGGGTTGGGCCGGACTTCCCGATGATGTTCCGGATGAGCGCGGTAGAGTTCGAGGAGGGCGGTCTCACCATAGAAGAAACCAGTGCGCTGGCGCGGCTGCTGGAAAACGAAGGCCTTGTTGCCCTGCACGTGAGCGCCGGATCGAACGAAACGGCTTATAGTACCGGTCACGTGATTCAACCGATGTACTTTGAGCCCGGAAATTTGGCCAAATACGCTGCCATAATCAAGAGTCAGGTGAAAATACCGGTGATCGCCGTGGGGCGAATTAACCATCCGGCAATCGCCGAAGCCATTCTGGCGCGCGGCGATGCCGATTTCGTGGCAACCGGGCGGGCTCTTACGGCGGACCCGCACTGGCCGCGAAAAGCGCTCGAGGGCAGGACCGACGACATCCGCCAATGTGTGGCCTGTAATGTCGGCTGCATCGGACGCCTCTACCTTAACGTGGCAATCAAGTGTACCCAGAACCCCTGGGTGGGCACGGACTATGAAGCCGGCCTGCCGCCGGCACCGGTGAAGAAACGCGTTCTGGTCTTGGGAGGTGGCCCGGCTGGTCTTGAGGCGGCGCGTGTCGCGGCGGCACGCGGACACCAGGTTACCTTATGGGAGAAAGAGAAACAGCTGGGCGGCCAGGTACGGCTGGCCAGCGTCCCTCCTCATAAAGCTGGACTGGAACAGATTGTTCGCGCGCGCGTGCGCGATCTGGAACGGTTGGGAGTGGAAGTGAAGTGTGGCGTCGAAGCGGGTCCCAGCGATATTTCGCCGGCAGCGACGGATGTTGTTATCGAAGCAACCGGCGCCATTCCCGCTACCCTGAATATTTCCACCGCCTTTCCGGAAAAGGTGTTCTCCGCGTGGGACGTGCTGGCGGGCAGGGAAGTGGCAGGGCAGCGCCTGCTCGTCATCGGAGCCGGGATGGTGGGACTGGAAGTGGCCGACTTCCTGGCGGCGAAAGCAAAAAAGGTTATTGTCATCGAAGTCCTTGATCAGGTTGGGCAGACGATTACGCCCACGGTAAGGGATATCCTTCTGGCCCGGCTCAACGCGGAGAAGGTTGAGATCATCACCGGTGTTTCCCTGGAGAACTGGGGGCGCGAGGGAGCGGTGATCCGGAAGAAAGATGGATCGACCGCTTGTCTGGCGGCCATTGACAGCGTGGTCATTGCCGTTGGCGCCCGGCCCCATCGGGTGGAGATAGAACGTCCCGCTGGCGACACAATCACGTGGCGGAGAGTGGGAGATTGCGAAAAACCGCGCGACATGTTCGAAGACATTCAGGAAGCCGCTAAGGTGGCAATGGAAATTTAGCGCCCACCTTACGCGGTGCGGACTGAGTGAACTGATAACCGCGAATTAGAGGAAAGTGATAGGGCCAACGATCCGTTCCAGAGAGGAGACTCCCATGTCTGATGCGGCTGCCGTCGCACCGTCGGCGAGCCCGGTGCTCGGTTCCCCCGAATTTGAAGAAGCGACCTACCGCAAGATCACTTGGCACCTGCTGCCTTTTCTGGTGCTTTGCTTCGTGATTGCCTTCGTGGACCGGGTCAACGTCGGCTACGCCAAGCTTCAGATGCTCGACGAGCTGAAGTTCAGCAACACGGTGTATGGCTTCGGCGCGGGCGTCTTCTATTTCGGATATTTTTTCTTCGAAGTCCCCAGCAACATCATTTTGCACAAGGTTGGCGCCCGCGTCTGGATTGCCCGGATTATGGTGACCTGGGGAATTATCTCTGGTTGCGCTGCGTTCATGACCACGCCCCTCATGTTTTATACTCAGCGCTTCCTGCTGGGCGTTGCCGAAGCGGGTTTCTTCCCCGGCATCATCCTGTACACCACTTATTGGTATCCGACCTCGCGCCGGGCGAAGATCGTTGCCCTTTTTTTCATTGGGATTCCGGCGTCCGCCGTGTTGGGCGGACCGATTTCCGGCGCCATCCTGCAATTCTTTCATGGGTTTTACGGCCTGCCCGGCTGGAAATGGCTGTTCCTTATAGAAGCAATCCCGGCAATTGTGGTTGGCGTGTGGACTCTTTTCTACCTGGACAGCGGTATCAGGCAGGCAAAGTGGCTGAACGAAGGAGAAAAGCAACTTCTGGAACGCCGTATCGCGGAAGAGGCGAGCGAGAAAAAGGAACATCCTTCACTTCTGCTGCTGTTCAAGGATCCCCGGGTCTGGGTACTGGCCTGGATTTATTTCGGCGATATTGTTGGCAATGTTGGGCTGCTGTTCTGGATGCCGACGATAGTCAAGGGACTTGGCGTAAAAAGCTTGTTGAACGTAGGTTTGATTACCGCGTTGCCCTATGTTGTAGCAATCTTCCTGGCCGTTATCCTCGGGACTCATTCCGACCGGCATCGTGAGCGGCGTTGGCATATAGCTGGGCCGTTCTTTGCGACGGCAGTCGCGCTTATTGGCAGTGTGATCGCCGGCAAAGGCCATCCAGTCATAGCGATCACAGCTTTGTCGATCGCTGCGGGTAGCGTTTTAGGGGCTGGAGCGGTGTTTTGGGCAGTCCCCACCGCGCTCCTCGCTGGTACGGCCGCCGCCGCCGGGATCGCCGCCATCAACTCTGTGGGTAATCTGGGAGGATTTTTTGGACCCTATATTGTTGGCTGGATAGTGGATTTGACGAGCAGCACAGCGATGGGCATGTGCGTCGTGGCGGCCGTACAAGTCGCCGTAGGTCTTACGACACTAACGCTCCCCCGTACGGTAAACAAGTAACCGGGCGTTTTGTGGGGGAACCGCTCTAGCCCGGCCAATACTTGCTGGTTGTTTGCGCATCCGGTCTTGGCCGGCAAGTATCACGGGAAAAACGGAGGTTCTTATGAATGAAATCAGATTGTATCCCATATATGTGGGCAGCTTGACCATGGACAAGAGTTCGTTGACCTCGGGGCGGGGCATGGGCACGAAAGTCACCATTCCAGTCCCTACTTTCCTGATAACTCACCCCAAGGGAAATATTCTTGTCGACACCGGCCTGCATAAGCAGATAGCGATCGACCCGGTCAGCCAATGGGGCGCCGCCAAAACCGCACTCCTGTCTCCCAACGTTAAGCCGGACGACAATGTGGTTTCCCAGCTCCATAAGCTTGGAATTGCTCCGGAAGATATCCGGTATGTGATTAATACCCATTTGCATTTGGATCACTGCGGTTGTAATCAGCATTTTCCCAAGGCCACCTTTCTGGTTCAAAAAGACGAACTCCGCACCGCATTTTGGCCCGAAGTATTTCAGAGGGCTTCTTATTACCGAGCGGACTTCGACCATGCTCTTCGCTATGAAGACCTGGACGGTGATTATGACGTTTACGGCGATGGCGTTGTTTGCACCTTGCGGTCCCCAGGTCACACGCAGGGACACCAATCCGTGGTGGTCAACCTGCCTCACGATGGTATGTTCGTGCTGACAGGCGATAGCTGTTACATGATGGAAAACATCGAGCAGCTGGTTGTTCCCGGCATTGTTTGGAATTGTGAAGAAGCTATAAAATCGATCAAAAAGCTGCGTTATCTGCGGGACAACAAGGGAGCTTTCATAATCACCGGGCACGATCCGGAGACCTGGAAAACCATTCACCACGCGCCTGAGTGTTACAGTTAACTTGGAACTGTGCTGGCGTGTAACTGGCGGGACTGGCGATTGCCGGCACTATTGCTGAATGGGTCCGGCGCTTGGAGCATGGAAAGTGGAGACCAACCCGATTCGTTTTGGCGATCTGACTTACCCTCCTCGTCGGCTGCGGCCTGCGAAGGGCAGCCGCTACCAAACCGGTGTACCTTCTTTTTTGCTTGTCGCTTGATGCTTGTTGCTTGTGGCTGATTGCTGAGTGTTCCTTACCGCACCAGCTCCAAGTTGATACTGGCTCCGGCGGCGATCTTCTGGCCGGCGGCGGGGGATTGGCTGATGATCATGTCCGTTGCGATCGGTTTCAGCTTAGCTGTCTTTTCGTCCGCCAGCGGCGAGCCGGGTTGCAGGCTGATCTTCACTGTGCCCAGCTTGAAGTTGGCGATGGTGATGGCCGCGGTGGCATCGCCAAAATGCTGCCCCACAAAATCGGGCATCACGAAAGATTCGGGGTTATTTCCGTTCGGCGCCCCCAGCAGCAAGTTCACTTTGGGGGCGGCCACGCCCTCGGCGTTGGGCGGGGGCGACTGGGCGATTACTTGTTCTGCCCCAGCGCCGGACAAATGGACGCTCGCTACCGAGCCAAGCTGCAGGCCGCGTTGCGTCAAGGTGATTTCCGCCACGCGCTGGCTTTGGCCGACCACGTTGGGAATCGCGACTCGTTGCGGACCGAGGCTTTCCGCCACCCGGATCTTCCATCCCCGGCGCACTTTCGATCCCGGCGCCGGGACCTGCGACAGAATGCGCCCTTCCGCCACCGTCGCGCTGTAGAACCGGCCCTCTACCTCCACCAGCAACCCGCTGCCCAGTGCTGCCCGCTCCGCGTCCGCCGGGGTCATGCCGGCAAGGTTGGGTACGGCCACTTCGCGCCCGTGGATCCCCAGGCGCATCGAGGTCAGCGCCGAGACCAGGAACACGGTCAGCAGAACCAGACTCAACAAAATGTAACGAAACACCTGGCGCATCTTGTTGCCCCGATTGTACCGCGTCGCGGTACCGGCAATTTGCAATTAGCAATTTGTAATTTGCAAAGTAAACCCAAAACAGCTGGCAGCAGAACGGCAATCTTGAATTTTGATTTAAGGTTTTCTGCGGTTCTGTGTTTCTGCGTTGGGTGTTGGGCCAGCGTTTGTTGTTTTCACTTTGCAAATTACAAATTGCAAATTACAAGTTCACCGCGGAACGGGAGACCCTTCGCTTCGCTCAGGGCAGGCTCAGAAGCGGGAAACGGGTGTATCCAATTCCGGTTCGCTGCGCAAAGACTCCAGCACTTGGCGCAGCCGGGCCAATACTGCTGCGGGCGAAGTGGCGTCCAGTTGAAATTTCAGCAGGCCGCTCGGGGTGAACTGGGAGCCATGGTTGGCGGCCACAAAGCTGGCCAGTTTGGCCGGATCGACCCCGGCGCTTTCCGTGAACTTGACGCTGATTTGTTCCCGCTTGCGGTCGATGGCCACCACGCCCAGGCGCCGGGCCAGCAAGCGCAGCGCGGCGTATGCCGCCAGATTGCGTAGCGGCGGGGGCGGTGGGCCGTAGCGGTCGGCCAGCTCCGCCTGAACCTCGGCGAGCTGCTGTTCGTTTTCTACGCCGGCCACCCGTTTGTACATACGCAGGCGCTGGTTCTCTTCCCCAATGTAATCCGGCGGAATGCGAATATCGACGCCCAGATTGAGCTGCGCCTCCACCACTTCCGGACGCTCCTCGCCGCGCAACTCGCCGATGGTCCGTTCCAGCATGGAGGTGTAAAGCTCGAACCCCACGGCATCGATATGGCCGCTCTGTTCGCCGCCCAGCAGATTTCCGGCCCCGCGCAGTTCCAGATCGAGCGCGGCAATTTTGAACCCGGCGCCCAATTCGCTGAACTCCTTGAGCGCGGCCAGGCGGCGGCGGGCCAAGGCGGTCAGTTCGGCATCCCGCGGGATCAACAGATAGGCATAGGCGCGGCGGTTGGAGCGCCCCACGCGGCCGCGCAGTTGATAGAGCTCGCTCAAGCCGTGCCGGTCGGCGCGATTAATGATGATGGTGTTGCAGAGGGGAATATCGAGTCCGTTTTCGATGATGGTGGTCGCCACCAGCACGTCCGCCTCGTGGCGCAGAAACTTGAGCATCACCTTCTCCAGCTCGACTTCCGACATCTGGCCGTGGCCCACCACCACCCGGGCGCGGGGCGCCAGCTCCTGCACCTTGCTGGCGATCTCGTAAATCGACTCCACCCGGTTGTGGACGAAATAGGCCTGGCCGCCGCGATCCAGTTCATGCTCCAGCGCGTTGCGCAGCATTTCGTCGTCCCAGGCGGCCACTACCGTCTGGATCGCCATGCGGTCTTTGGGCGGTGTCTCGATCAGGCTCATATCGCGCAGGCCCACAATCGACATATGCAAGGTGCGGGGAATGGGCGTGGCCGACATGGTCAGCACGTCCACCTCTTTCTTGAGCTGCTTCAGCCGCTCCTTGTGGCGCACCCCAAAGCGCTGTTCCTCATCCACAATCAGCAACCCGAGATCATGGAATTTGACGTCTTTGGACAGCAGACGATGCGTTCCGATGAGAATGTCCAACTGTCCGGCTTCCACCTTGCCGATGATCTCCTTTTGCTGCTTGGCGTTGCGGAAGCGCGAGATCATCTCCACCGTGATGGGAAAAGCCGCAAAGCGCCGCTTAAAGGTCTCGTAGTGTTGAAAGGCCAGGACCGTGGTCGGCGCCAGCACGGCGACCTGCTTGTTGTCGTGGACGGCGCGGAAGGCCGCCCGCATCGCGACTTCGGTTTTGCCGTAGCCGACGTCGCCGCAAATCAGGCGATCCATGGGCGTCACCGCCTGCATATCGGTTTTGACGTCGGCAATCGCCTGGTCCTGGTCGGGCGTTTCCTGATATTCGAAGGCCTCTTCAAACTCCCGCTGCCACTCGGTCTCGGCAGGAAAGGCATGGCCGTGGGCGGTTTTCCGCGCCGCATAGAGCTTGAGCAGCTCGTCCGCCATATCCTTCATGGCGCGTTTGACGCGGGCCTTGGTCTTGGCCCACTGTTGGGTGCCCAGGCGCGAAAGCGCGGGTTTGGCGCCCTCCGCCGAACGATATTTCTGCACCAGGTCCAGCCGCGTCAGGGGTACGTAGAGCCGCGCGCCCTCGGCATACTCGAGCACCATGAACTCCGCGCTGCCGCCGTCGCCCTGGGCGATCTCCCGCAGCCCCTGATATTGACCGATGCCATGTTCCACATGAACGACATAGTCGCCCACCGCCAGATCACGGAAGTCGGACATGAAGGCGGCCGTCTTCGACTTCCGCTGTTGCGGGCGTTGGCCGCCGGCTTCAACCTCGTCGAACAGGTCGCGCGCGCCGAACAGCACCAGATTGGCGTCCGGGAGCACCACGCCGTCGGGAACAAACGCCTTCACCACCGTGGTGGTCGAGACGTCGGCCGCGAAGTACGACGCCTCATCGACATAGGTCTCGCTGCCGGCGCGCGTGCTGCGGCTGCCCAGACGAAAGGAGACCCCATATTCGGTAAAAATGTCAGCCAGCCGTTCCACCTCGCCCATGCTGGCGGCGGCAAACAGGACGTGTTTCCCCTCCGACGTAAGTTTCCTCACCTCCTCGATAAGCGCGGGGACCAACCCGTGAAACCGGGTGGTGGGTTGTGTGGCGAACTCAAGCTGCTCACTTCCAGCCGGGATGAATGGGCCGCCGCCCAGCCCCAGATGCTCCAGATTGACCCCCGCAGTCGCCGCAAGTCGCTGATTCCATTCGTCCGGCGAAAGATAAAGGTCCTCCGGGCGCACCAGGTTGCCAATTCCGCTGCGTTCGTGGATCTGTCCAAGGCGTTCCCAGAAGTGCTCCAGTTCGGCCTTTACATCGGCCGGCTCATCGATCAGGACGGGAGCTTGGGGCAATAAGTCCAGAAGCGGCCCGCCAACACCCGCCAAAGGAGCATAAAATTCCCACCCGGGAAATACGCTGACCCCGCCGGCCCGGACAGCTTCTTCGACGATATGTTCTGTCCCGGACAGCCGCCTGCCGCTCAGGCGGGTGTGAATGGTGGCCAGGACCTCTTCTGTAATCGGAGTATCGGTGAAGGGGAGCAGCACAGTCTCTTCCAGCTCGGCCTGCGAACGCTGCGTGGCGGGATCGAATTTACGAATGGACTCAACCTCATCCCCAATAAACTCAATGCGTACCGGGCGGTCCGATTCCGCCGAGTAGACGTCCAGGATGCCGCCGCGAATCACATACTCTCCGGGCAGCTCCACCAAATCGGCCGAACTGTAACCCACGCTGTTCAAGTGGCGCACGAGTTCGTCGATGTCCAGCACCTCACCGCGCCGAACCGGCCGGGCCTGACCGGCATAATATTCCCCAGAACGCAAACGCATGGTGCTGCCTGCCACCGGAGCAATGACGATCTGCGCCGTGCCGCCGGCGATCTTCCATAGTGCAGTCGCCCGTGCCTCCTGGATCTCCGGGTGGGGAGAGAGATTCTGAAAAGGCAGCACATCCCGAGTGGGCAGCGTAACCACGGCGTCCGGGGCAACCCCGCCCGTTAGTTCACCGAAAGCCTGCACCACCGCCGCCAGCTCTTCGGCTGCGCGGTTGTTCGTCGTAACCACGATCAGCGGACTTCCCGAAACATGGCACAGTAAGGTGATCAGCAGCGCCTTGGCAGAGGGAGTGAGGCCGGCGACACCAACCCGTTCCGCGCCGGCTTCCAGGTGGGGGACCGTGCGCGCAAACGCGGGAATTCTTTCCACGTCCGCAAAAAATTCGCGGACAAAGGGCAGGACCATTACTTAGCCATTTTAGCAGCGGCGGAGGCGGGTCATAATTTGAGATTTGGGAATTCGGATTTCGGATTTCAAGTCGGATAGATGGTCTTCTTTCCCGGACCGATCCTGAAAATCCCAAATCCGAATTCCTAAATCCCAAATTCTTCCGTAAATCCCAAATTCTTTCTTGGACTTATGCCTGATAGAATCGGCCCAGCGTGCCGGAAAAGATCTTGAATCGCGAAGAGCTGCGCCAGCAGGTCGCCGTCTGGCGGCGGGCGGGCGAGTGTATTGTACTAGCCAACGGCTGTTTCGATCTGTTGCACGTCGGCCACATACGCTACCTGCGGGCGGCAAAGACTCTGGGCGGCAAACTGGTAGTGGGAATCAATGCCGACGAGACCGTCCGCGCGCTAAAGGGTCTGGGCAGACCGGTTATGCCTGCCCAGGAACGGGCGGAGATTTTGTCGGCCCTGGAACCGGTGGACGCGGTAGTGGTGTTTCCGGAACCAGACGTCTGCCAGTTGATCCGTGAGCTCCGTCCCGATATCCATGCCAAAGGCACCGACTACCGAACGGATACGGTGCCCGAACGCGATGTCGTGGCCGAGTGCGGCGGACGGGTCGCCATTGTGGGTGATGCCAAAGAACACTCGGCGACAGAGCTGATTCGCTGCGCGCGAGGGCAATGAAGCGAGCTTGAGCAACAGCCAAAATTCGCCGGGGGCAACGCGTATTTTGATCCTCCGCTTGGGCTCCATGGGGGACGTAATTCACGCCCTGCCCGCGGTGACCGTGCTGCGCAGCAGGCTGCCGGCAGCGGAAGTCGGCTGGGCGATTGAAGAACGTTGGGCCGAACTGCTTTGCGCACCCCGGCGAGGAACTGCGGTTTGTGACTATAGAAGATGTGCGGATTCCTATCCGCGTTCACCGGAGAAGCCGCTGGTTGACCGGGTGCATCTGGTCAATACCCGAGCCTGGCGTTTGCATCTTTTCTCCGGTGGGACGTGGAGATACATGCGCGCGGCGATGCAGGAGTTGCGGCGGGCGCGTTACGATGTAGCGCTGGATTTCCAGGGGGCGTGGAAATCTGCCGCCGTCGGATGGATTAGCGGTACGCCCATCCGGCTTGGTTTTCAGAATCCTCGGGAGAATGCCGCCAGTGTTCTCTATACTAGGCGGATTGCCCGGCGGGGCGCTCACGTCGTTGAGCAGAACCTTTCGCTGATCGCGGCGCTGCTGGGCCTGGAGGGTTGGGACCGAGCCGGGGAGAACGCTTTGCCACCGGAACCGTTGCTGGTTCCGGAATTGCCTCGGGAGCCGGGACACGAACGCTGGGCCGAGGAGGAGCTGGCGCGGTGCGGTTTGGGGCAGCAGGGTTTTGCCATCCTCAACCCGGGGGCAGGATGGGGGGCGAAGTGCTGGCCGCCGGAGCGCTATGCCGAGCTAGCCCAGGGACTCAGAGATATGGGAATGCCGTCCTTGATCAACTTCGGACCGGGGGAGGAGCCCATAGTGCGGGCGGTTGAGGCGGCTGCCCGGGGAAGCGCGCGTGCGTTCCAATACAGTATCAGCGAACTGGTGGCCTTGATGCGCCGGGCACGAATCTTTGTCGGTGGCGATACCGGCCCCTTGCATCTGGCAGCGGCGCTTGGGGTGCCGGTGGTAGGCATCTTCGGTCCGACCGATCCGGCGCGCAATGGGCCTTATGGAACACAGGCGGTGGTCCTGCGGAGTCCGGAAAGCGTCACCAATCACTCGCGGCGAGCACCCGCCGATGGCACGATGCTCTCGATAACCCCATCGATGGTGCTGAAGGCTGCCCGGGAGTTGCTGGAAGGAACGTTAAATTCCGTTACCCGTTCCCCGTCAAAGACCGTAGCGGGGATGGGGAACGAAGCACCACCACCACGAGTGGCGACAAACGGGTAGCGGGTAACGGGTAACGGTTTTTCATGGGAGAGCGTACAGACTGGGCGCGGGTGGCCCGGCGGATTCGTGTGCCGTTGGGCTTTGTTTTTGCGGGGCTTTATCTTTGGCTCGCGCAACCGGTTTGGTATTCTCTGCTGGCGGGTAGCGCGATTGCCCTGGCGGGGCTGGCCTTGCGGGCAGCCGCTTCCGGGCACGTGCAGAAGAACTCCCAGTTGACCACCACCGGACCCTACGCTTACACGCGCAACCCGCTGTATCTGGGTTCGGCGATTATCGCCAGCGGTTTTGCGGTGGCGGGACGCAGCCTATGGATTGTAGGATTGCTGGCGGTCAGCTTTGTTATGGTTTATTTGCCGGTGGTACATGCGGAAGAACGGTTTCTGAATGCGGCGTTTTCCGAATACGCCGCTTACGCCCGCCGCGTCCCCCGGTTTGGGATTAAGCTGCGCAGCTCGGAGCCGGCTAGCGACGCCCGTTTCTCCGGGCAATTGTATGTGCAGCATCGCGAGTACAATGCGATCATCGGCGCCGCTGGAATGATGCTGGCGCTGATGGCAAAGATTTTGTGGCCTCACCATTAAGGCCGTTTTCCGTTGCCCTTTCTGCGTTTGCCGTTGGAAAATACCTGCGGCGAGCTGGAAACGGGGACCGGGAACGAAGAAGTAGAGGTGGTTGCTGAGGATAAGAATCAAGCGGATTGCGGTATTGACGCTGCTTTTGGCCCTGATGGCTGCGGGGCAGGGCCGGCGGCCTTCGCAGGATGTAATTGGCCCGCTCTCGCACATCCAGCCCCCTTCCGTCGGCCACTCCTTTCCCGACGGAGTGACCTATGTCTACGCGGCCGACTGGCGCATCTGGCCGGCGGGAACCGCAACTTTGCGGCTGGAGCGTTCGGGCAACGGGCAACGGGCCGTCGCGACCGTTGATTCCACGGGATTCGTGGCCCTGCTCTACCGGGTGCAAGACCGCTTTGAATCGCGCTTCGATCCGCTTACCTTCTGCTCGCAGCAGATCAACAAGCATACGGAAGAAGGCCTGCGCCGGCGGCAGACGGATATCCGTTTCGATTATGGCCGCCGCAAAAGCATCTTGGAGGAAACCAACCTCCGCGACAACCAGAAGAAACGCTCCGAAGCCGATATTCCCGGCTGCGTAACCGATGTCCTTTCGGGAATTTATTATGTGGCGTCTTTGCCCTTGCAGGTGGGCGCGACTTATGTCTTCCCCTTAAACGATGGCGGGCGCACGGTGGACATACACCTGGCGGTGGAGGGACGCGAGCAGATCAAGACGGATGCCGGCACGTTTTCCACCCTGCGGGTGCGCCCGGACGCCAGTGCGGGCGTGCTGAAAGATCGCAGCAGGGCGTGGATCTGGTACAGCGATGATGCCCAACGGATCCCGGTACAAATCCAGGCGCGCCTGTTCTGGGGCCCCCTCACCCTGAGGCTACAAAGAATTGAAAGACAGTAAGCCCGGCCGCTGACTCCCGCCGGCGAACGCAGATCGCCAAAATCGATTCGGATTCTGGCGGATCCATGCTCTTCTGCGCAAACCTAGAGCAGTTCCAGAGTAAATATACCCGGCAAACCGGAATAAAGGTAAGCTGCTGGTGGCGATTTCTCCGCGATGAAAGTGGCGATGGCACGAGCCTTTTCCGATGATCTGCGGTGCCGGTTTCTACAAGCGTACGAGCGCAGAGAAGGATCGTTACGGGAGCTGAGCGAGCGGTTTGGTGTCAGTTGGGACCATGGCAAGAAGATCCGCAAGCAGCAGTTGCGCTGGGGGCAGATGGAGCGAGCAAAACAGTCGCGGCATGGGCCGGTGAGCCGGGTGACCTCGGAGGTTCAGCAGCAACTACGAGCCGCCGTAAGCGAACAACCGGATCGCACCTTGGGGGAAGTCCAGCAGCAGGTGTACCAGCGAGCCGGCGTCGGCATGAGCCAATCGCGGGTGTGGAACTGGTTGCAACGTTTAGGGTTGGGACGCAAAAAATCGCTTCATGCGCAAGAGCGTGAGCGGGCGGCCAACCAGCAGCGGCGGCAAGAGTTCCTGGAAAAAGTCCGCGCGGTTCCGCCGGAGCGGCTAATTTTTCTGGACGAAAGCGGCGTGACAACGCAGATGACGCGCTTGCGGGGACGAGCTCCGCGCGGGGAACGGATTGCCGAAGCCACGCCTCAGGGGCATTGGCAAGTGCTGACCACGCTAGCAACCATGAGCTTGCGCGGCATCGCGGCGGCGATGACCGTCGCCTCGGCCACCGATGGCGATGTCTTTCTCGCCTATCTGGCGCAGGTACTGTGCCCCAAACTGCAAACCGGCGACGTGGTGATCCTGGACAATCTGTCGGCGCACAAAGTCCGGGGCGTGAAGGAATTAATCGAAGGCCGGGGTGCTGAATTGCTCTATCTGCCTCCCTACTCCCCGGACTTCAACCCTATCGAGAAGGCGTGGTCGAAGCTCAAGCATTTGCTACGGGCCGCCAAAGCGCGTACCGCTGAGGCCTTGGACCAGGCCATCGCCGCAGCCCTGGCCGCCATCACCGCAGCCAACGCCGCTGCCTGGTTTCAACACTGCGGCTACGGGGCACAGCAACTATGAAACCGCTCTAGCTAGGCCCGTCTCCAGCTATGCGTTCGTCTCCTTGAGCAGCGCCGCTACTTTGGGCATTTCCTCGCTGATCGGGATCTTCTGCGGGCATTGCTCTTCGCAGTTCTTGCATACGATGCAAGCCTCGGCCCGCTGCTCCGGAGTAAGGAACACCTGGTACTTGAAGCGGGCGCCGGGAATATCGTCGTACAGATGAGCGTAGTTGAAATACTCGAAATTGACGGGAATATTCACCCCATTAGGACAGGGCTCGCAATATCCGCAGCGCGTGCAAGGGACCGCTATCCGTTTGCGGTATTCCTGTTGTACCTGCGCGATCAGGCGAAATTCCGTAGCGCTGAAGGATTTCGGCTGGGAGTGGCCGGCGGAGGCCAGATTGGCTACCACTTGGTCCATGCTGCTCATCCCGCTCAACACCACGGAAACCTCAGGCTGGTCCCAGACCCATTGCAGGGCCCAGTCGACAGCCGGCCGTTGAATCTCGCAGCCTTCGAACAGCTCGCGCACCGCAAGCGGCGGATCCGCAAGGCGGCCCCCAAGCAGCGGCTCCATCACTACCACCGCCAGCCCTTTGGCGGCCGCCAGCGCCAAACCCTTGCTCCCGGCCTGGCCCTCCGTATCCATGTAGTTGTACTGAATTTGGCAGAAAGTCCAGCGATCGTAGCCGTTGAGAACCTCGACGAAAGCCTCGTGGTTGTCGTGAAAGGAAAATCCCAGATAGCCGATGCGCCCGTCCTTAATGGCTTGCTCAGCCTTGCCCAGGAGGTTGTGCTTCAATACAAAGTCCCGCCAGCGGGTGTGGCTTAGGGAATGGAGCAAATAGAAATCGATGTGTTCGGTCTGTAGCCGGCGCATTTGCTCGTCGAGTAGCCGGTCGAAATCCGCCGGGGCCTGAACCATCCAGGTCGGGAGCTTAGTGGCCAGTTTCACCCGCTGGCGGTAACCGTCGCGCAATGCCTTGCCCAGCACGACTTCGCTGTTGCCACCATGATAGGGATAGGCCGTATCCACATAGTTGACCCCTTGGTCGATGGCATAGCGGATCATCCGGATAGCTTCCGCTTCGTTGACATTGGGACTGGCCCGTTTGCCGTCCGTGGAAGGCAGGCGCATACAGCCGAACCCCAGGGCCGAAACCTTCCAATCAAGTTTTCCAAAATTCCGAAATTTCATCCGTTCCATCTTCATTCTCGTCCTTTGCCTGCCGCTTCTCCTCTTTGAACGGCTTGGGCCGTCTCTCCTACAGTACTGGTTTCTCGGCTCGCCCGACAATCCGCGGTCATCGAGTAGCCGTCCCTGCGTTCCCAATGGCTCTCATCTTGGGTCGGATTTTCCGATGGCAGTGCTTACTCAGGAATGCCGCGAGCCGTTTTGGAGAATTTAGGCAGGAGCGTAAATTGTTCATAAGGGTATCCGGGAAAGGAAAGAGCTGCTATGAGTCTTTTTTCATCGTTATCTATCCGCGACGTCAAATTACGTAACCGGATCGCCGTTTCGCCCATGTGCCAGTACTGCAGTACAGATGGATTCGTGAATGACTGGCATTTTGTCCACCTGGGATCGAGGGCGGTCGGCGGCGCGGCGCTGGTCATGACCGAAGCCTCGGCCATCGTGCCGGAAGGTCGCATCAGCCCTAAAGACCTGGGCATCTGGAAAGACGACCACATCGAGGGGCTGGCGCGGATCGCGCATTTTCTCCGACAGTACGGGGCGGTGAGTGGCATGCAGATCGCGCATGCCGGACGCAAGGCATCGACGGCGGAGCCCTGGAAGGGCGGTCATGCTCTGGAAGAGGGGGAGGGCGGCTGGCGTCCCATCTATGCTCCCAGCCCGATTCCGTTCGATAGCAAGAGCCCGGCGCCGCAGGAACTAACCTTGGAGCAGATTGCCCGGTTGGTAGAACGCTTCGCCGAGGCGGCGGACCGTGTATTGCGGGCGGGTTTTCAGCTGCTCGAACTTCATGCCGCCCACGGTTATCTGCTGCATGAGTTTCTGTCTCCGTTGGCAAACCGCCGTAATGACGTCTATGGCGGCTCTTTCGAGGGCCGCATCCGCCTGGTCTGTGAGGTAGCAGGGGCGGTGCGGAAGCGCTGGCCGGAGCGCCTGCCGCTCTTTGTACGTCTCTCCTGTGTAGATTGGGTGGAGGGCGGGTGGACGTTGGAAGATACAGTGGCTTTGGCGCGCCGACTGAAAGCACTGGGCGCCGATCTGATCGATTGCTCCTCCGGGGCAATTGTCCCCGGCATAACCATTCCGTTGGGGGCGGGCTATCAGGTGCCGTTCGCCGAGCGCGTGCGGCAGGAGGCGCAGATCATGACGGGAGCCGTGGGCCTGATTACCGCTCCGGCACAAGCCGACACCATTATCCGCTCCGGCCAGGCAGATCTGGTTCTGCTGGCGCGCCAAATGCTGCGCGATCCGTATTGGCCGCTACGGGCCGCGCGGGAGTTGGGGCAGGAACCGCCCCGCCCGAATCAATATACCCGCGCATGGTAAGAACATGAAAAATTTGGGATTTAGGAATTCGGAATTGGGATTTATCTAAGCGCCCGGACACCCCGGAGCACCAGACTACGAAGAGGGTGCAAGTCTCAAATCCGAAATCCTAAGTCCCGAATTTTCCCTTATGGCACAATCACGACCTTACCCTTGACTCGCCTTTCCATCATGTCGGTCAAAGCGTCGGGCACGCGCTCCAGCGGATAGGTCGCCGTCACCGGCGGCTTCAGCTTGCCGGTGCGGTAGAGGGCGACGAGTTCGTCCAGGTGTGCGTGGGTTTGGCGCGGGTCACGCTTGAGGAATCCACCCCAGGACACGCCAACAATATCGCATCCCTTCAGCAACGGCAGATTGAGCGGGATCCGCGGGATTTCTCCCGCAGCGAAGCCGACTACCAGAAAGCGTCCTCCCCAGGCCATGGCCCGTAAGGCCGGCTCGGTATAAGGACCACCCACCGGATCGCAAACCACGTCCACACCCCGGTCCGACGTCAACTCGCGCAAGCGGTCCCTTATGTTCTCCGTGGAGTAATTAATGGTCTCGTCGGCGCCATGCTCCCGGCAAAGCGCGAGTTTTTCTTCCGAGGATGCGGCCGCAATGACCCGCGCGCCGAGCAGCTTGCCAATTTCAATCGAGGCAATCCCGATGCCGCCGCCGGCGCCCAGCACAAGCAAAGTTTGCCCCTTGGCCAACCGGCCGCGGTCTTTGAGGGCGTACAGGGAGGTCCCATAAGTCATTACGAAAGCGGATGCCAAGACGTCGTTCAAGCCCTCCGGGATGGGAAGCACCCGCTCGATCTTCGCGATTGCTTCCTCGGCGAAACCACCCGTCTCGAGGTTCGCCATCACCCGATCGCCTACCTTGAATTGTGAAATTCCCGGGCCGGTGCGCAGGATGGGCCCGGCCGCTTCTCTTCCGGGGGAGAAAGGCAGGGGCGGCTTGTACTGGTATTTCCCCTGTATTATCAGTACATCCGGGAAGTTCACGCCGCAGGCTTTCACGCCAATCACGACTTCTCCCGGGCCCGGCTGAAGTGGCGGCACGTCTTCCACGACCAGCGAAGCTGGCGGGCCCAAAGCTTTGCAGAGAACTGCTCTCATGTCCGCTCCCTATTCTCTGGAAATTGCCGAAGCAATCTCAAAGTACCGGAAGGGGCGGGCTCAGCACAAGGGAGTCGCATATCGCGCGATTGGGTGGCTAATGAAAGAGCCGGCCGCCGTTCACGTTGTATGCCTGGCCGGTAATAAAGGAAGCTTCGGCGGAGGCGAGGAAAGCGACCAGGTTGGCCACGTCTTCCGGTTCCGCAACCCGTCCCAGGGGAATTCCCGCTGCGGCCTGCTTGAGGATGTCGGCCCGGTGCTGTTCCAGTGAGATCCCTTTGGCCGCGGCCTCCGCACGCTCCCGGTAGTTGACGCGGTCGGTGTTGACAACGCCGGGACAGACGGCGTTTACCGTTATGCCGTGGGGCGCCAGGTCCAACGCGGCGGCCTGCGTCAGCCCGATAAGCGCGAATTTGGAAGAGGAATAGGCAGTTGAGCGGGCAATCGCTTGCTTAGAGTTGCTGGAGCCGATATTGATAATCCGGCCGCCCTGCCCTTGGCGGATCATTTCGCGGCCGGCCAGCTTGGTAAGAAGAAAGGGCGCGGTGATATTGATGGCCAGAAAGTGGTTCCAAATCTCTGCGGCGAGCTCGGTGATGGGAACCTGGTCTTTGCCGATCAGGGCGCGGGCATTGTTGACCAGAATGTCGATTCGCCCGAAGTGCTCGACCGTCTGCTTAACCAGGTCCTCAATCTGCTTGCCATCCTCCAGATCGCAGAAGACGGGCAGACAGGATACGCCGAGGGCCCGCACCTCTTCAGCCACGCTTTCGATGCCACGCCAACTGGTGCGAACCTGGTCCTGGGGCAGGTCTTCGGGTTTCAGCCGCACATCGGTCAACACCAGACTGGCGCCCAAGCCGGCAAATTTCAGCGCAATCGCCCGACCTACCCCTTTTTTGCCTCCCGCGCCCGTGATCAGGGCGATTTTGTTTTTCAGTGTGGTCACTGTAGCCTCCCCTCGCAACTTTAGCTTGCCTAACCTGGGCCCGCCCAGCGGGGCCAGGTGGCGCAGGTTTGCGCCGCCGGTTGCATTAAAACCTACCACAGAGACACCCAACGCAGAATCGCAGAAACGCAGAACCCAACGGGGAAATAATCTTTCGATTTAGTCTTTCTCTGCGGCTCTGCGCTGGACTTAACCTTCCGAATTCTGCGGTTCTGCGTCGGGATTTTTCAAATCCCAAATCCGAAATCCCAATATTCACGCTCCGCTCCGGAACCGGATGATCCTCCGGCGGTCGCGTTTCGATGGCCTGCCCTGCGGCGCGGGAGTGAAATCCCTCAGGGCTTTGCGCTCTTCCGCCATCTTCAGCCGCAACTCACGGCTCGCTTCCGTTTCGCGGTAGAGGGTCTGAGCCACCGGCGCCGGGCCGCGCAGTTCACTGAGCAGCAGGACTTCCACCTGAAACTCGCCGGCTTCGGTACTGATCCGCAGGAAATCGCCAACCCGCACTTCGCGGGCAGGCTTGGTCGGCTGGCCGTTGGCCTGAACCCGGCCGAGTTCACAAGCGCGCGCGGATAAAGCCCGGGTCTTGAAGAAACGGGCAGCCCAAAGCCACTTGTCCATCCGGACGCTGGTCATGATTTCTTGTCATTATACGGGGTATTCACCAGATAGTTTCGACCGCCCCGGATTGGCGGATATTTTGGTCGGCGGTCACAAGAAAGGCGCGGTTCACCACTGCCGTTGAACCGATGACTCTGTCCATCGGATCTTTGGGGTACCGGTCATCGAACTGCGTGGCTTGCCAGGCGATCGCCGAGGTGACTGGAATTACGGCAAACTGCCGCTCGAGGTGCTTTAGAAAGGAAAGCGGTGAGCCGGCTACCCGGATTCGCCTGCGCTGCATACCATAAGCCACTTCAAGCAAGGTAACGCTAGATATTCCTATCAATTCCTCTCGCCGGGCCAAATCAATTGCCTGCCGGGCTTTGGCGGACAATAGACTTGCGTCAGTCACAATCCAGACAGCCACATGGGTATCGACCACAATCACTTCAGCGTCTCCCAATGCTTAAGCGGCAGGATTGGGCCGACAATGTCTCCTTTAATTTTGACTTTCCCCTTGAATGCGTCATAGAAATCGTCCATGGCCGGCACAGGCACTAACTGCGCCATCGGCTTCCCTCGCTTGGTGATCACGATCGACTCCTGGCGCTTCTGTACTTCTTCCATCAGCGCAAGGCAGCGATTCTTGAAATCCCCCGCGGCAACTGTTTTCATAGGCTTATAGTAGCATGGTTATGACTATATGGCCATGGCTATATAGCCATAACCATGGCAGAGCGTAGCCGCTGCATTCGCGCATTCGCGGCGTTGGCGATACTCCTTTCGGCAATTTGCAGCCTTAGCATGCTGCCATGCGTGTGATACCCGGAGAAGACGAAAGATACGCTGCCGTTGTTCACGATAGGCTCCCGGCGCTTCTGCACTTCTTCCATCAGCGCAAGGCAGCGGCGGGAAGTCGGTTGAAGGGAACTGGCTCTAGGCAGGAGCACTCCATTCTGGGCGAAAGGCAAGAAGGCAATTTATTGCCCGATCGAGGCTCCGCGAGTTCAGTCTCGCGACATTCGGATTCCAACGTTCACTTACAAAGCTGCCGAGGCGAGCATTGTAGTTCGGTCCAATTTTGCTGGTGCTTTTCGGGCGCGGACAAATGTCATCACGCAGCTGTTTCCTTCGAGATCTGCGCGCTAATCCAATCAGTACTTCTTTCGGGTTGACCAGCGATTCGACATCTTCAGGCACGCTCGTGACGCTAATACCAAGGAAGTCCGCGAAGCTGTCCCGATCAGCAAGAACCCAAGCCTCTGCTTCGTGAACCGCAACACGAATTAACAGATTGTGGTGCCGTGGGCGCGTTAGCCAGTCTTGAATGAGGGCGGCGGGACACTCATACCTATCCAGGTCTGTCGCCACCAAAAACGGTGTCCCCTTCGCGGCGTTATTGAAGCCATGGATGGTTCGCTTCAGATATCCGTTACCGCCACGGTTGTAAATAGTTTGGGTGGCATATTGCCTTGGAATACTCCGAAGCAGTTTAACTGCCAATGACTCTATTAGCGCATCCTCGAATGCTAAATTGAGGGGGATCGGAGTGGTCATTCAAAAAGATCCAGCTGCGGAATTTCACTTGGTACCGTTCGAGGCAGCGCGGCGTCAGCAACAGTAAGGCCACCCTCTAGCAAGTCTCTTATTTCTTTAATTGAGGAGGCCAATTCCACTCTTGTGCCTTCCTCGCTAGGCGTCAAAAGTAGTACCTCTTCGCCCCCAATTCCTGCGTCAGAAAGCAGATCGGAACTATGGGTGCTAATGATCATCTGGCGTTTTTTCTGCCTCTGGATTCGGTACATCAATGCCGGCAATCTTCGAATGATCCCGGAATTAAGAGAAAGCTCTGGCTCTTCCAAGAGGAGCGTGGAATCTCCCTCGAGCAGAGACCATAGCAGTCCTATGAGCCGCAGAGTACCGTCTGAGAATTGGTCCTCTCTTTGCTTTGCCCCCCGCGGGCGCCAGTGCTGGTACACCGCTTCTAAGTGGGGGATGCCCGTCTCATCTTTAACGTCCGTTAGTTCTTTTAACTGGGGCACGGCTACACGTAGAGCGGCCTCAATTTTCCTCAGCCTTGCCTTTCGCGTGCCCTCGGAAGTTCTGGCCACTTTCTCAAGAAAGCTTCTACCATAGGGGTCTCCCGGGATCCCCGGTCCAGAGAAGGCCTCTGGGTGCCGGAGGAGTTGGGGAACCAGATGAAGGTAGGCCACCGAATCAAAGAACCGAACCAAATCCCTGAACTCAGCGTTTGCATTTATTTGCTCGAGATGGGTTTGCGTAAGACGCAACTTATCTCTTACATCGTGTGCATCGGGTCGTTCCAAAAGTACTCGGTCGCCTCTCGTGACTTTCTCGTAGGCTAAGTAGGGTTGCCGATACCCTCGAGCTTCTTGTTTGATGCCAATCGCATAGGTCCACTTGCTACCGTTGTCAGCGACGTGGACAGCAATCTCAACATCCGGGTACTGCCTCGCTGCGAGGCACCGCAGTTTCGAGATTCCCCCACGCTCAGTGACGGCGTTCTGCAGACCGCCGCTAGGCTTCGCAATATCTTTGAGGAAAGCAAACACGTCTAGCAGGTTGGACTTGCCAGAGGCATTCGGTCCCGCAAGGAAAGCTCTGAGACCTAGTGCGACGTCAACCGAACGAAAATTCCGCCAATTCTTCAGAATAAGTCTGGTGACAAGCATCAGTTTTCCTCAGTGCACCCTATCATAATGACCTCAATCGTTGCTAATCTTTGGCCACCGCTAAGACAGGCAATGGCCGGAGACGGCATTGAATTTGATCTTGTTGAGGGCATCCCCGACTTTTGCGGTGTCGTCCGCGCCGGCATCGGTGATGGCCCGCAACAGGAGATTGGTGGCGTCGCACGCCAACAGGCCAGGGTTGTCCGGAATCTTGGGCTGGCCTTTGTCATCCTTATACTTGGCGCCGTAAGCCTTTACGAAATTCTGGACTACCGCCCCGGTGTCTTCGGCAGAGTAGTGGTTGGTGAAGAACCGCGCCAACAGGTCTGCGAGCGGACTCCCGGCCGACGGCCAAATGGCCGGATGGCCTACGCCGGGGGAGCGTCCCTTCTCGTGCTGCCTCACACGAGAATCCCCTTCCTGGGAGGGATGCTCTACCCGGCAGGGGCAGCGCAGCGGAATCCGACTACTCCTATCGCTCGGGCCGGGTGCGCAATGTCCCGGTGAAACGTCCGGGCGTCCTCCGCGGGGTGATTCCAGGACCCACCGCGGACTACCTTGTACTTTTGTCCAAACAGGTCGGAGCGAAAGGTGCTGCCGGGGTAAGGCTCAAACCAGTCGTCAACCCACTCCCATACATTGCCCGCCATATCCAGCACGCCGTAGGGACTTGCTCCCGATGGAAAGCTCCCCACACGAGTCGTTCCCCCGAACCGATTGTCGGCGTTCAGCCGATCCCGCAGCAATACCTTGCCCCAGGGGAAGCTTCGCCCATCGTCGCCGCGGGCGGCCTTCTCCCACTCTGCCTCGGTTGGCAATCGCTTGCCGCGCCACCTGCAATAGCCCTGGGCGTTGTGCCAGGTAATGAAGACCACAGGGTGATCCGCCAACCCGGGATCGGCGTAAAGGCGCAAATCTGCCGGCTCGGAACACGCGCCGGCTCCTACGCACAGGCGATACTCGGCGTTGGTGACTTGGCAACGGTCTATCCGGTAGGCCTGAAGATAGACGTCGTGTTGTGGTCCTTCATCGTCCGGATAGGGTCGGCTGATCCCCATCAAAAACGTGCCCGCGGGGATGAGGACCATCTCGCCGCAACTCTGGCTAGTCGTGCCGGGAACCAAGGACGTGAGGGCGAGGACGACCAGGATCACTCTAGGCGTGATCTGTGTCCTTGAGCGATCCATGGCGCATCCTTTGCGGTTCCGACCTGGGTGTCGACCCTCAGCGGCTAAAGAGGCTGCTGAAAAAGTCATGTTGAGTTGAGATTTTCATCCTCGGGGGCTAAACAGGCTGCTAAAAAAGCCACGCTTAGGTGTAATTTCGTGCCCTCAGCGCTTATTTCTTGCGCCCCCTTCGGGGGCTACCCCCCAATGGGGCACCTTTCCCACGGCTTACGCCGTGGGCTACGAATCTTGCGCCCGCTGCGCGGGCTTAAAATCCAATCTATCTTCTACGGGTTGCGGCACGAGTAAACTCGTGCCCTCACCCGAGAGCGATTTTTTCCGCAACCTATTCAGCCCGGCGAATAGCGTGAAGAAAATCGGGCCTTTAGAAGGCCCGGTGTTCTCAGCACCAGGGCTAAAGCCGCGTAAATGGCCGTTTTCAGCGGCACGGCTAAAGCCGTGCCCTTCCGAAAGACATTTTTGAAACCAGTTCTGCTCACCCCCCCAGATAGGCTTTCTTCACCTCGGGATTGGTCAGCAGGTCCTCCGACCTTCCCTGGAGCACCAGAGTGCCGTTCTCCAACACGTAGCCACGCTGGGCAAATTGGAGCGCCATTCGGGCATTCTGCTCGACGAGCAGGATGGCGGTCCCTTCGAGGTTGATCTCTCGGAGCGCCTTGAACATGGTCATCATCAAGAGAGGGGCCAGTCCCATGGAGGGTTCATCGAGGAGCATCATCCTCCTGCCGCTCAGCAGCGCCCGACCGACCGCCAGCATTTGTTGCTCCCCGCCACTCAGAGTCTCCGCCTTCTGTGCCTTGCGTTCCGCCAGGCGCGGGAATAGGGCAAATACCCGGTCAAGGTCTCGCTCGATGGCTTTGCCATCTTTGCGGGCGAAGGTCGCGAATTTCAGGTTTTCCATGACGGTGAGATTACCGAACAGACGTCTCCCTTCAGGAACATGCGAGATGCCCAACTCGCTGACTACCCTATCGGCGGGGTACTTGAGCAGATCTTTCTCCATGTAGGTCATCGTGCTTCCCCGCTCCGCAGGAATCATGCGGGAGATCGCGCGCAGCGTCGTGCTCTTGCCCGCGCCATTGGCCCCGACAATGCACACAATTTCCCCTTCCGCCACCTGGAAGCTTATGCCATACAGGGCCTTGATGGCGCCGTAGGAGACCCGGAGGTTTTCCACTGACAGCAGCATCAGACCACCACCTCCTTCCCCAAATAGGCATCGATCACCTTCGAGTTGTTCTGGATTTCCTCCGGCGTGCCCTCCGCGATGACCTCCCCGAAGTCAAGGGCTTGAATCATCTCGCACAGCTCCATGACCACCCTCATCCGGTGCTCAATGAGAAAAATTGCCAAACCTAACCGGTCCCGAATTTGCCGGATAATTTGCACCATCTCCCGCAACTCTTCAGGGTTCATCCCGGCCGTCGGCTCATCCAAGAGCAGGAGCTTCGGGCTTGCCGCCAGCGCTCTGGCCATCTCCACCTTTCGCTGCACCCCGTAGGGGAGATTCGTCACCACCTCATTGGCGAACCGGCCAATGCCCATCATGTCCATCAAGCGCATGGCTATGGCTTCGGTCTCCGCTTCCTCCCGGACGCGCTTGGAGGTGCTAAAGAAGGCGCCTGCCAAGCCGTAGGAGAGCTGCGAGTAGCGCGCCAATTTGACATGCTCGAGGGCGGTCATGTGTCTCCACAAGCGGAGGTTCTGAAAGGTCCGCGCAATGCCCATGGCGGCAATTTGGTAGGGCTGAAGTCCAACCACGCTCTGGCCATCAAGGTTTATCGTTCCTTCCGTGGGCTGATGAATTCCCGTAATCAGGTTGAACACCGTGGTCTTGCCAGCCCCGTTTGGGCCGATCAGTCCCCGGATCTGGCCCGGCTCGATCACCACGTTGAAGTCATGCACGGCTCGTAGACCGCCAAAGTAGACGGTGAGGTTATGAACTTGCAGGAGTGCCATGCTTCACCTCTCCGGCGGGTTTCAATTTCGGCTTGAGCATTTCTTCGACCTTGAATTCGCGAAAGGCGACCAACCCTGTCGGGCGGAAGATCATTACGAGGATCAGCAGGACAGGAATGACGATCCATTTGAGGATCTCGAGGGGGCGAAGCGCTTCCATCAATACGTTGAGTCCGACTGCCCCCACGATGGAGCCCACGACGGAGTTCAACCCCCCCAAGTAGACCATGGCGAGCACCTCGCTCAGCTTCAGGATCCCAAAGGATCCCGGGTTCACGTAGCGGATGACATGAGCGAGTAACCCGCCGGCCACTCCCGCCCAGAAGGCCGAGAAAAGGAAAGCCGTCATCTTGGTGCGGCGCGTATTGATGGTCATGGCGTTCGCGGCGATCTCATCGTCGCGCACGGCATTGAGCGCCTTGCCCAGCGTCGAGCGAACGAAGTTATTGATGATCAGGACGCTGAGCGCAGTGATCACGAAGACCGCGGGCAGGCTGGCAAAATCCGGCTGCCCCATGAACCCCCGCGCGCCTCCGACAATCTGGAGGTTCTCGATAAGACTCTTCACGATGAAGGTGAAGGCCAGGGAAATGACTGCCAGATAATCCCCGCGGGTCCGGAAGGACGGGATTGCGACAAACAGGGCTCCGAAAGCCGCCACCAATCCCCCCACCACCAAGGACAGCGGGAAAATCAAGAGCCCCGGAACGTGGGGGAGGAGAGGCGCTCCGAGGATTTTATTCTGCACAAAACACAGGACGGTGACGACCGAGGCGGCGTAGGCCCCCAGCGCCATGAACCCCGGGTGGGAGCAGGAGAATTCCCCCATGAAGCCGTTGACCACGTTCAAGCTTAGGGTCACGATAATGGCGATCAGGATGAGCTTGAGGAGGAGCTCCCGGTAATCGCCGAGCGCGGCCCACTGGCTCAGCACCGCATACAGGAGGGCCAGGTGGATCAGGAGCGAAATCCCCCGCGGGAGCCGGAGCAACTTCTCCGCCAGCCAGTTCGCGGGCCAAGAACTCAGCCAGGCGACTATCCCAAGAGGCAGGAGATAGATCAGCAGCACATAAAGAATTACTCCCGGAATGAGGGCGGGTTGATCCAGAACAATGTCGAGACCAAAAAGGGCAGGCATCTCGCTCATGCCGAGCTCCAGCGCCAGCGGATAGCCTGCGAACCGTTCGACAATCACGGCCGCCAGCGCACCCAGGAGCCAGCCCAACAGTGGAACCCGGGCAAATGCATCACGCGTTTTTACCAGAAGTCTCACGGGACCCACCCGGCGGGGGTCCCCAGCAAGCCCGGTTGGGGCTTGCTGGGGTGGATGCGTCGTCAGCCCAGCGCGTTCGATTGGCATCTTCGGTCGGACCTCCTTTAGAGCCTTAACTGAGCAGAGTAGGGTTCGCCAAAGAATCCGTGAGGCCGGAAGGTGAGGATGATGAGGATGATCGAATAGGCAATAAGATCGCGAACCGTGGAGGGAAAGATCGTGGCGACGAAGATCTCGATGAATCCGAGAAGAAAGCCGGCCAGCGCCGCGCCGACGACCGATCCCCGCCCGCCCAGGATAGCGGCGACAAACGACTTCCAGCCGACGATGACCCCCATGTACGGATCCAGGACCGGATAGGCAATCCCATAGAGGATGCCGGCCGCGGCTGCCAGTGCCGAACCCAGGGCAAAGGTCATAACGGCGACCGAGCTACCGGACACTCCCATCAAGGGCACGGCGACGTAGTCGTAGGCCATGGCGCGCATGGCCATCCCCCACTTGGTGTGGCGCACGAACTGATGCAGAGCGAGCATGAGCAGTACGGACACAACCACGATAATGATCCGAGTGTTGGTGATGCTCACCCCGCCAAGCTGGTAGCTTCGAGTTTCGATCAGGGCAGGAAAGTTCCGGCGTGCCGCGCCAAAAAGCCGCAGGTTCCCCGTTTCCAGGATAATGCCGATCATCAACCCGGTGATGGCGGCTGAGGCCCGCGGCGCATTCCGCAACGGGCGATACCCGATTCTCTCGATGATCATCCCCAGGAGCGAAGTGGCAAGCATGGCCAAGACGATCGTGAGCGCCAGGATGAGCCAAGGGGGAAGCGGCAGAAACCCTGCCAAGGCCAGTGAAACCAGGCCGGAAGAGATGAAGAAGCCGATGTAGGCCCCCGACATGAAAATATCGCCATGGGCGAAGTTGAACAGCATCAGCACGCTGTAGACCATCGAATAGCCCAGGGCGATCAGGGCGTAAAAGCTGCCCGCCTGCAGCGCATTGATCACGTTTTGCAGGAAAAACGCCATTCCGTTTGCTCCTCTTCAATAAAAGGTCGGGCTCAGGGGCATCGGTGCCCTGCGCCCGACCCTCGCCACACCTAGCTTCCGCGCTGCGCAGCCGAACGTCAACGCCGGCCGCCTGTGGATGCATCCCGCTCTCGTTTACTTGGGACACACTTGTTTGAAGAAGGTGAACTGCCCCGTATCACTGATTTTGACAACGACCGCACACTTGACCGGGTCGCCACTTCCCGAGTGGAAGGTCATGTCGCCCGTGATCCCTTTGAAGTCGCGAATGCTGGCGATGGCGTCGCGGACGCATTTCCTATCCACCTTGATATCGCCCGTGATCTTGCCACACTTTTGAATGCCGGCCTGGGCGATCCCCATCGCATCCCAAGTCAGGGCGGCCACATCGTCAGGCACGTAGCCGTGCTCCTTGTTGTAGCGATCGATGAACGCCTTGGTCTTGCCTGTGGCGCCCGCGGCAGCATAATGGGTGCTGAAGTACAGGCCATTACAGTCACTGCCGCAAAGCTTCATCAGCTCCGCCGAACCCCAACTGTCACTGCCCACGATAGGCTTGTTGAAGCCCAGTTGGTGCGCCTGCTTCACGATCAAAGGGACCTCATCGTAGTATTGTGGGGTGAAGAGGAACTGGGCGCCGGAGTTTTTGATCTTGGTGAGCTGCGCGCTAAAGTCCTTGTCCTTCGTGGTAAAGCTTTCGTAGGCAACGACGGAGCCGGCCCCGTGCAGGTCTTCCCAGGCCTTCTTGAAGAATTCGGCCAACCCCTTGGGATAGTCGCTCCCCACATCGTACAGGATCGCCGCCTTGGTAAATTTAAACTGGTCGGTAACGAAGTTGGCCACCACCGGTCCCTGAAATGGATCCAGGAAACAGGCGCGGAAAACCCAGGGACGGTTGAGCGTGGCATTGGGGTTGGTCGACCAGGGGGTAATCATGGGGGTTTCGTAGTTGTTGGCGACCTCGCCGGCGGGCACTGCCTGCTTGGAAGCCTGCGGCCCGACAATCAAGAGAACCCTGTTTTGTGTGATCAGCTTGGTGTTGGCGGCCACCGCCGACTCGGCTTTGGCCTCGTTATCCTCGATCACGAGCTCGACATTGTACTTCGTGCCTCCAACCTGCAAACCGCCGGCCTTCTTAATATCGTCCAGCCACATCTGGGCGGCGAACTTGGTGCCCTCGCCGACCTTGGGAATGTCACCGGTGAGTGGGGCATTAACCCCAATTCGAATTACGGCCGGGGGCGGCGCTGTGCTGGCGATGAGCGCAAACCCGAGCAGAATCAATAGCAGGACGAAAGTCAGGATCACATTCTTTCTAAGCATCTTCTCCTCCATCCTCGATCAAATGGATCACCTAAGCAACGGGATTTTAAGTGGTACTGCCACATGGGGTTCGGAGGGTTACAGACTTCTAGCCGGGGAACAATGGGATTGTAAAGGAAAACCGGCTGCTTCACCACAGCGCGCCGCCGCCCGGAAACACGGAAAAACAGATGGGTCGAATTCGCCTTATCTGCGGAACCGAGCGTCGGGCAATCTGGTCATTGAGACCGCTCTGCACGCGCCGATCAACCCGATCCCGCAAAGCGGGGTGCCAAACTACCGCTCTTGCCGGATCGGTTGCACGCGCTCCCCATCGTGCGCCGATTGGCCCACGCTGAGGGCTACCAGATCCTGGTCGGCCACTTCGCCGTTGATTTGCACGTTTACACCATCGTCATAGCCGAGCGTGACCGGCACCAGTTTGAGCTGGTTATTCCGCACGACCGGCACATAGGGTTTGCCGTCGCGAAAGATGAGCGCGTCGTCGGGCACCATGCGCGCCTGGCTGGGCGCGGAGATGTGCAGGGAGACTTTGGCGTACATGCCGGGCAAAAGGAGCTGTTCGCGATTGGGCAGGTCAACTTCCACCAGCATGGTACGCGTAGCCGTAGCGATGGCCTCGGGATGCCGCGCCACTTTGCCCGGAAATTCCCGCCCGGGATACTCCCCAACCGTGATGCTGGCGGAGTCCCCGTCGTGGACGAAGGGAGCCAGCGACTGCGGAACGTCCGTATATACCCGCAAAGGCGACAGGGTGGCTAACGCCAGCAGAGGGGTGTTGGCGGCGCTGGTGGTCGCTTGCGGAATGAGCGCGCCGGGATCCACGGAGCGGGCGGTTACCACGCCGGAAAACGGCGCGGTGATGACCTTGTAGGTCTCCATCGCCAGGTATTGATTCAGCCTGGCCTGGGAGGCCAGCATGGTGTTGTGGGATTCGTCGGCGGTTTGCCGCGCGAATACCCCCTCCTGCGCCAGCGCCTGATAGCGTTGGTCGGTAATCAGGTTCAGGTTATAAGTCGCGCGCGCATTGGCCACCTCTTGTTCCAGCTCGGGGGATTCCAGGATGGCCAGCACCTGGCCCTTGGTTACCCGGTCGCCTTTGTCGACCTTGATAACCTTCAGATAGCCGGGGATCTTCGCATAGATGGGGGTCTCGGTGAAGCCGCGCAAGGTGGCCGGTAAGTCCAGCGCACGGGCCGCGGGCGGATGCAGTACGGGCTGGACCAGCACACGCTGGCCTAATTGCGCTTCCTGGTTCAGGACCAGCGTCTGCCGGCTCAACTTTGAGTTGCGGGCTAGCAGCAGGGCGGTCAGGATGCACAGGACGGCCACTACCGCCAGCACCCAGCCCACATAGAACCAGCGCCCGGGTTGCCGCAATTCAGGAGTGGGTTCAAGCTCCGGCGCCACCCGTAGAGGCGCGCGCTCCGGTTCCGTGCTCACCACGTGCATCGAATGCACCGGGTTGGTGTTGTCCTTATACATGATCTAGTCCTGGAAACTGGTGGCGGAGGGCGGCATCGACCCGCTCGTCACGCTCACGCTTGGTGGTCACCTGCCGGCCAAAGATGGAATACACCGTGGGCACTACAAACAGGGTGGTTGCGGTTGCCGCCAGCAAGCCGCCGATAACGGCGCGGCCCAAGGGCGCGTTGAGTTCCGCGCCGGAGCCGAAGCCAAAGGCCATAGGCAACATGCCGAGAATCATGGCCAGCGCGGTCATCACAATGGGACGAAAACGGATGCGGCCGGCTTCGAGGGCGGCGTCCACCGCACTGTATCCTTCCTCGCGCAACTCGTTGGCGAAAATGACGAGCAGGTTTCCGTTAGCCACGCCCACGCCGACAGCCATAATCATGCCCATCAGCGATTCCACGTTGATGGTGGTACCGGTAAGCGCCAGCATCCAGAGGGCGCCGGCCAAGGCTCCCGGCACAGCCAGCATGATGATCATCGGCTCCAGCCAGGATTGGAAATTGGCCACCATCAGCAAGTAGACAAGGACGGCAGCGAGTAAGATGCCGAATTCCAGGGTTTGAAAAGAGGTCCGCATGGCCTGGCTGCGGCCGCGAACCACGATGCTGGCGCCGCGCGGCAACGGCCCCAGCCGGGAAATCGCCTGCTGCACGGCCGCCGAGGCGCTGCCCAAGTCTCGTCCGGATACACTGGCGTTGACGTCGATCACCCGCTGCAGCGTGTAGTGGTTGATCACCGCCGGATCCAGGCCGTGCTTGATTTGCGCGATGTTGGCGAGCAGTTGCGGCTGGGTGTTGGGCGCCCCGCCCGTAATGGGAAGGTTCGCCAGGCTCTGGACCGTGCTGACGTCCTCTTGCGGCACTTGGGAAATAACGCTGTAATTCACGCCGCTGACGGGGTCGAGCCAGAAACTGGGCTGGATCAGAGAGTTTCCGTTCAGCGCCGTCAGCAGGCTGGCCGCCGCCTGCTGCTCAGAAATTCCCAACTCCAGGGCCTTGGCACGATCGATGTCGACGTGGAAAGCCGGGCGGTCCAGGGGTTCGGCAATGCGCAGGTCGTTCAGCCCGGGGATAGTCCGCACGGTGTCTTGCAGCCGGCTGGCCAGTTGGTAGTTGCCATCCAGGTCGTTTCCGGAGATCTGCACATCGATGGCCGACGGTAACCCGAAATTCAGCACTTGCCCCACCAGGTCGGCGGGCTGAAAATAGGCGGTCACGTTCGGGAACTGCGCGCGCAGCCGCCGGCGAATATCCTCTTCATAAACGGCAGTGGGCCGGTGCTTTTCCTTCAACTGGATCAGTATGTCGGCGTCCATCGAACCGACGGAATCGGTCTGGTAGAAGGCCA
>Ga0326728_10006453_pt1 | contig 31548 bp, 34 predicted proteins | sample MB3enrmetagenome_FD_207602 | JGI IMG/M metagenome (GOLD analysis project Ga0326728, IMG submission 207602) | Lab enriched peat soil microbial communities from McLean, Ithaca, NY, United States - MB31MN | ecosystem: Environmental > Terrestrial > Soil > Wetlands > Peat | place: USA: New York...
AGGACGTGTGACACAGGTCGTAGGCAATCTTGTGGAATCTGCCGGGCCGTTCTGTTCGGTGGGGGAATCCTGCGAAATTGTCGATCCGGCTGGCTCCCGATTTCCCGGCGAGATTGTTGGATTCCGCGGCTCCAAAGTACTCTCCATGAGCCTGGAGGAACCTCAAGGAATACGGTTCGGCGATCACATTGTCACCTGGGGAGCAAGGCCATCTCTTCGGGTTGGGCCGGAAATGCTCGGAAGAGTTATTGACGCGACCGGCCAACCTCTGGATTCGATGGGAGAATATCGGGCCACGAGAGCAAGGCCGATCGATGGTATGGCGCCGCATGCACTGGATCGGACGCTAATCAGTGAGACGCTAGGTTGCGGCATCCGGGCAGTCGACGGCTTTCTGACCTGTGGACGCGGACAGCGGGTGGGGATCTTCGGTGGGAGCGGTGTGGGCAAGAGCACGCTGATTGGGATGATGGCTCGGGGCACGGAGGCTGACATGACCGTGCTTGCTCTGGTTGGGGAACGGGGCCGCGAAGTCGGAGAGTTTCTTGCAACATTGGGGCCCGAGGGACGCAGGCGTTCCGTTGTGGTCGTATCAACGTCGGACCAGTCACCTTTGCTCAGGATTCGAGCGGCGCTAGCAGCTACCGCAGTGGCTGAGTATTTCTGTGCATACGGGAAAAACGTTCTGCTTGTCGTGGATTCTCTTACCCGCTTCGCCATGGCGCAAAGAGAAATCGGTTTGGCTGCCGGAGAACCTCCCACCGCTAAAGGCTATACGCCTTCGGTGCTTTCCATGTTGGCACGGCTGGTCGAGCGAGTCGGGCGCTTTTCCCAGGGGAGCATAACGGCCTTTTACACCGTCCTGATGGAGGGCGACGATCAGCAAGATCCTATCGTCGATACAGTGCGTTCCTTGCTGGATGGCCACATTGTTCTGGACCGTCGGATGGCCATGCGCAATCATTATCCTCCGATTTCTGTGTTGGACAGTCTGAGCCGGTTGATGCCCAATGTGTGTTCGTGTGAGCACATGCAGAAAGCTGGCGCTTTACGAATGTTGCTGGCGGCCTATGCCCGGGCTGAGGATTTGGTCCGGATCGGCGCCTATCAGCGGGGCACGGATGCCACTCTGGACAAGGCTCTGGCAGCCTTGCCGCAAATCGAAAAGTTTCTCCAACAGGAGCCCACCGAGGCTGCGCCACTGGCTTCGAACTTAGAGCAGCTATTCGCTCTCCCCAGCTAACCATGCCCTTCCGGTTTTCTTTGTCGGCAATCCTGCGATATCGCGAAAGCATAGAACAACGCGAGCACCTCGCGCTCGAGAAAATTCAACAGGAAGTCGCTCACGTGGATTTGAGGATTCGTCAGGTCGAAGAAAACTATTCCGCAGCCACGCAAAATCGGGCCGCAGAACTTGCCCAAGGTACTCGCGCCGCTGATGTGCAGGCCGCCTACGAATACCAGAATGCTCTGGAGCAGCAACTCGAGGCGCTGCGGGCTCTCTTGCAGGAATTGAAAATGAAGTGGCGGCAGCAGTTGGAGTCCTACGAACTGGCTCGACGCAATCGCGAGACCCTGGACAAACTACGTGAGAAACAACTCGATGCCTACAGCCGGGAGCAAGCCATGCGTGAGCAGGCTGTACTCGACGACATCTTCCTGGCGCGGCGCGGACGGAGTAACTAGGCAGACTTTGCCCACCTATTGCCTGGGCAAAGGTTGCCCAGTCGAGCAATTCAGCGACAAATATCGTTCAATTCTAATCGGCATAATCCGAGGAACTCTTTAATTTGGCAAAGAATTGGTGCCAAGTCAGGAAGAGTCTCTAATCCGGAAATTTTGGACTCCTGTTTGCAACGTACTGCCCGGTCAACGAAAACAGTGATCGCAATCATGCCAAAAATCGGGTCGGTGGGGACATCCGCGACACCTTCTTCGTCGCTAACCCCGCTCGCGAGCAATGCGGCATCGCAACCATTTTCGGCCGTATTCGAACAAGCGAAGCCATCCCTGAGCGAGTTAGTTGGAACGCAGGCAGGGACGAATAATGGACCGGTTCAGGGAAATTGCTCTTCGGTAAGCGGTCCGCCTAAACGTGAGACCAAGTCATCAGATTCTAAAACGACTGATCCGCAGGGTGGCGGCAATGGCTCAATCCAAACTTCCGCGTACAGCCCCGATGCACAGGACAAAACGGTTCCAGTCGTCGTAGTGCAACCGATGCCCTCGCCGGTTATCCCTAGTAACGCAGCGGTCGAGGATTTCACGGCCGACGCTGTCACGGGCACGGTTCTGAACGACAAGCTGACATCCTCATCGGCTGCAGGGGCAGACTCAACTGCCAAACCGGATGCGATCGGATCAATCTTGCTGCCAGCGTCCCCGGCGACTGCTGGGGCAGATGCAACCGCCAAACCAGATGCAGCGGGCGGATCAGCGTTGCCGCCAACGTTATCCCAAGATGTCGTTCCGGCGGAACCGGAGGGAGGAACGAGCACTAAGGATTCCGCGAACCCGTCAAATGCGAACACCAGCGAGGCAGGGGCTGTGGCCAGCCTCATAGCAGATATGCTTGTAACGGCCCCTGGTTCGATAAACCAACCCGGCAGCGTGGCCCTCCCCCCCCGCAATCTTTCACGCGCCACGGCCCAGCCCACTGATGGCGTCAATAAGGCTCAAGCCGCGGCAAAGGCTGAGACCGAGCAGGTTATAAGTCCGGCAATAGTTCCGGCGATAGTTACGCCCAGCGTGATTCCTCTGGCAATTGTTCCCCCTACTTCCGGTTCTGGGACGACGGAACCACTCAGTACACAGGGAACACTGTCTAAACCAGCAGTGGAGAAATCCAGAGTTGGCGCGACGACGGAGAGTTCCGGAACAACTGGGAAAAATGTTGAGGTGATTGGGAGCACAAAAGCTCAGCCTCGCAAAGACGACTCGCCCTCCGCTGCTAGTTCACAAGCGGCCGACCTGGGTGCGAGCGATGCTCCACTAAAAGTAACCGAGTCTTCGCCATCCTCTTCTCCGGTTGGAGTTCCAGTTTCGCCTGCAGCAGGTGATGGCAAAAGCGCAAGTGCCAGCGTGTCCCCTGACGTTGGCAATCCGCAAACTGGCCAGCTCGACCAGAAATCGACAGGCGTGGCGGAGACTCAATCGCACACAGACGACGCCGCGGTAGCCTATCCCACATCTCTTGTCCAGTCGGCAAAGCTGGTCGAGCGCATCGGAGAGGCTGAACTCCGGCTTGGAATACGAGCGGGAGAATTTGGGAGTGTTGATATCCGGACCTCGATGGTTCGCAATCAGTTTACGGCTGAAATTTCCGTCGAACGTAGCGAACTCGGGCGGGTCCTAACCGCGGAACTCCCCAGCTTGCAAAACCGGCTCGCAGAACAACGGGTGCAGGTAGCAAACATTACGGTTCAGAATCACACCGGCAGCCACTCTACGGCCTCTGAACAACAGAAGCCAAGAGACGGGCAACAGGTGTACACAGCGAATCCAATAAGTGGACAAAATGAAGGTTTGATGCCCGCGTTGGTTGCCTTAGAAGGTACTGCGTCGGAGTCACGGCTTGATGTTCACATGTAAGTTTTGGTCGATGCAAACTCGATAGGAACAGCAAGGAGGATAGATTATGAATATTCAAGGTATACCGAGCCTCGGAGCGGCATTATCACCAGCCGCCGCAAGCTCCGCAGCCTCGGGCAGTTCAACAACATCAAGCACGTCTCTAAGCTCAAACAGCGCAGAACAAACCTTCATCCAGTTGCTGGTGACCGAAATGCAATCCCAGGATCCGACCTCACCCATGGATCCGACGACGATGGTTAGTCAGATGTTCTCGATGAATCAACTGCAGCAGCTGATAGACATCAACCAAACACTCTCGAATGCTTTAGGCGGATCCTCTTCCAATTCCAGCAGCAGCGCTTCCTCACCCACGGCGATTCAGTCAAACATGGGTACGTCGCTCGCGCAAGCATCGACATTGCCCACCAGCGCTGCGGCTAAGTATGCGCAGCAATTACTGACAGGAGCAAACTAATGGCATCATTTTCGATTCCTCTCTCCGGCCTGGCGGCTACTTCGGAAGCGCTGAACATCATTTCGAACAACCTCGCCAATCTGAATACGGACGGCTACAAGGACCAGAGTGCAAACTTCCAGGACCTGTTTTATCAAAACTATGGCAGCGACGGCGCAGGCGATCCGATTCAAGTCGGCGCCGGGACAAAAGTTGGATCCGTCGCCACCAACTTCAGCGACGGAAGTTTGCAGGATACAGGCGTGAATTCGAACGCTGCCATCACCGGCAACGGCTTCTTTGTCACAGAACAAGCCAATGGGACCGTTCAGTACACACGGGCAGGGGATTTCACCGTAAACTCCGCTGGTGAATTGGTCACCACGGACGGCCAAACGGTCATGGGCTATCCCGCTGTGAATGGTGTGGTCAATCAAGGAGCGGTTTTATCCCCTCTCCAAGTGGGGCAGGGACAAAACAGTCCTCCTTTCGCAACTACAACCATGCAGCAATCGACCAATTTGGACGCGGCCGCAACCGTTGGCACAACCTACTCCACTCCCATGACCGTCTATGATTCGCTAGGCGAGTCTCACGTATTGACGTTCAACTACACGATGACCGCTGCGAACACTTGGACTTACCAAGTTACGTTGCCCGCCGCAGACACCGGTGGTACCGGCAATCCCACCGTACTCGCCACTGGCACCATGACTTTCAACAGCAGTGGCAACCTGATAGCACCGACCGGCACTGTCCCGGTTAAAATTACCGGTTTGGCGGACGGTGCCGCAAATATGGACATCGCGTGGAGCCTTACCAATTCCACTGGAAGCTCGCTGATTACTCAAGTTGCATCGGCGAGCGCCACTGCCAGCACGAACCAAAATGGCTATGTCAGTGGCACTCTCCAGAATTTCACGATTATGCAAGACGGTACGATCGACGGCCAGTTCAGCAACGGACAGACCCAGGCGATCGGACAGATCGCGCTGGCAAGTTTCGCGAATCAGCAAGGCTTGCAGCTAGTTGGGGGAAGCAGCTACCAGAGCACGCTGGCCTCGGGCGCGGCGGTGATCGGTACACCCAACAGCGGCGGACGAGGAACGATCACCGGAGGCGCTGTGGAGCTGTCGAATGTGGATATTTCCACAGAGTTCACGAACTTGATCGTGGTGCAGCGCGCATTCGAAGCGGACGCTCGCGTGGTGACGACGTTCGATTCGGTGAGCAGCTCGACCATCGATCTTCAAGCCAGCCCGGGGAATTAGCCAGTAATTAGAGGACTCGACGGCGCGGCTCCAGGGGCCGCGCCGCACTCCCTTTTCTTCTACTCCATCTCTAATTGTTTTTCGCCGCAGATGTACATGTACGCCAGTAATCGCGGCCTCCAAGTTGTTGTCAACGCACATTCTTTCAAAGCTATAACTCAGGACCGACGGAGCGGTGTCGCTGCTGTTGCATGGTACGCGACTTGCACTTGTGGGACTGAGGTCAATCTGCGTCTGCGATGAAAAAATCAGAAAAAGCACGCGGGTGCAAGCAAAAGTCTAAGGCGTCCCTCATCCCACTCAAACGCATGGTTGGTCTGGGCATCGGGGTTACGACAATACTAAGTCTGGGTCGTGAGCGGTAAGCACGAGGAACCGGCAATGGATGCAGGAGTACAACTCGCAAAGGAGACGCAATCCATTCCAGAGCCCCCCACCGCAGAAGTGCCGAAAGATCTGGCGGAGAAATTCGGTTGGCTTCCATGCCAACTGTCGATCGAGATCCCAATTGTCAATTTTACGGTTGGAGACATGCTCCATTTGGGCAAGGATTCAATCGTAGAGACAGCTTGTCCTTCCACGAGCGACATTCCGCTGCGGGCAAACGGGCTCCTTATCGCTTCTGCTGAATTTGAAGTTATCGGAAACCGACTGGCAGTACGTATCACGGAACTGACATGAGCAGAAAGATAGAGGAGCGCAATTTGGAACCGACGGTTACACTCGGATGCGAGACCGGCTTGCTTCTTGCCGCCCCCGCTCGCGCTACTAAGTCGAATAATACCCATAAGACAAAAACTAAGCTCCTTGGCCAGAGCGTGCGAGCTAAAGGCGGACACGCGGCCAGACTGGCCAGTCCGACGAAAACGAAAAAATCGACAACGGGGACCAAGTCGATCGGCAAGAACCGGCTGGTCAAAGAGAAAGCGGTTGGGAAGAAGAAGGCATTAGCTGAGAAGACCGTCACGGTGAACGAGGTAATTCCAGGCATAAACGCCAAAGCCGAGGAGCAGGACTTATTGCAAGAGATGGGTACACCGGCTGGGTTGGAAGCAGGCCCTGAATTAGGTTCAGCCCTAAGTCAGGAGACGCGCTGCGAATTCGAGTTGCCAGTCCCCGACAACAGCTTTGAAGATGCGGAGGCCGTTGCTCCCCCGAAAGAACTTGAAGTCACGGTAGACCTGGTAGAGGCCCCGCAATCCACAGGGCTGCGACGAAGAATGATTTTGCATTGGATGGCGGTGGTATGGAATTGGGCGCGAAAGCAGTTCAGATCCCGCCATGCTAGAAAGCGCCTGCGTGTATGCGAGAGCATGTCGTTGGGAGAGAAGCGCTTCGTTGCAGTGATCGAGGTCGACGGGGAGCAGTTTCTCGTGGGCGGAGCATCAAGTTCGGTGGCAACGCTAGCTCGGCTGGAACCCTCACAGGAATTCTCTGAGGTTCTGAAGCAGCGGTGGACTCAGGATCCAGCTCAGGCATGAATACCATTTCATCTTCATCTCGACGCGCAAGACTTTTAGCGCTCTTGATTTTCGTGATGATTGGCCCCCTGCTTAGGGCGGCGGAGGTTCAGCAGCCTGCGGTCGATGGGGCCGAGCTGCGACAAGCAGAACGTGCCCCTGTTCCACCTGCGCTACCGAGTCCGTCCACGCAGGTTGATCCAAACGAAATTCGCATCACGGGTCTTGGAAAAGGGTCGACGTCATGGACAATCGTCGTTCTTTTAACATTCCTGACGCTGATCCCATCGCTGTTGCTGTGCATGACACCGTTCGCGCGGCTGCTAGTCGTATTCCATTTCTTGCGCCAGGCACTCGGACTACAGACCACTCCAACCAATCAAACACTGATTGGTTTGGCTTTGGTACTCACTTTTTTTCTGATGCAGCCTGTAGGCGCGACCATCTATCAAACATCGGTGCTGCCTTTACAGGAAGGTCATATCTCCGCTATGGAAGCGCTGGAACGTGGGGCGGTGCCGGTGCGTAAGTTCATGTTGCACTACGTTCGCGAAAAAGACGTTGCCCTGTTTGTCGAATTGTCCAAGGAACCGCGGCCTCGGAATCCGAATGACCTCTCGCTCAGAGTGATAGCACCAGCGTACATAACATCCGAGCTAAGGATGGGATTCCAAATAGGAACTGTCTTGTTTTTACCGTTTCTGGTCATCGACATGGTAGTGGCTTCCATTTCGACGTCGGTTGGAATGCTGCAGTTGCCGCCCGTCGTCATCTCGACACCGCTCAAGCTGTTGTTGTTTGTGATGGTGGACGGTTGGAATCTCTTGATCGGGTCCCTAATGAGGAGCTTTAACTGATGCCAGTTGAACAGGCGATTGATCTCGGCCGTATGACCATGCGAGAGGTGTTTCTGATTGCAAGTCCCATATTGGCGATTGCGGTTCTAGTGAGCTTGACGGTCAACATCGTCCAGGTACTGACTTCGCTTCAGGAGACCACGATTTCAGCGGTGCCGCGACTGCTGGCAGTCGCGGCAGGCGTGTTTTTCTTGATGCCCTGGATGTGTAGACAGCTATGCCAGTTCACATTGCAACTGTTGTCCGATTTTCACCCGTACTTGCGTTGAAACAAAATGGAAATATCGCTCACACACATCATTAGTTCGGTGCTGATCATTGGGCTCCGGGTCTCGGGGCTGATGTTGTTTGCGCCGTTCTTTGGCAGTGCCGTGATTCCGCCACGGATCAAGGCGGTGCTGGTGATCGCGATTACAACAGTTCTATATCCGGTGTATTCACCTCACCTGCATGGGGCGACACTTTCGCATTGGCCTCTGATCGTGGCGAGTGAAACGGTAGTGGGTATAGCCATGGGAGTTGCGACCAATGTCGTGTTTGAGGGCGCCCAGATGGCGGGCCAAGTGTTAAGCATGCAAATGGGGTATTCGCTCGTGAACATTCTCGATCCCACTACCCAGGTCGAAAGTACCGTCGTCGCATTCTTTCACCAAAGTCTTGCCATGCTTATTTTTCTTGGGCTTGACGTTCACCACTGGATATTGCGCGCGGTCGCACATAGTTTCGAATATCTGCCTCCGGGATCGGCAACTTTGAATCCGTTCTTTGTTCAAGCCTTACTGCACGAGGGAGCAATTGTGCTTGATCTTGGAATCCAGATCGCAGCTCCGGTGTTGTCGGCTACGCTGCTGGCAGACGTAGTGCTGGGATTGATGGGCAAAGCGTCGCCACAGATGCCTCTCATGCTTCTCGGGCCGGCAGTGAAGAGCATGCTGGGAGTTCTTATTCTCGGGGTCACGATGCGGTACTGGCCACACTTGTTTGAACGGTATTTTTCCGAGTCGATTGCCTACACAGAGCACTTGTTGCACTTGGCGCGTTAGAAAACATGGCTGATTCGAGCAAAACAGAAAAAGCTACACCGCAAAAGCGAAAAAAAGCCCGCGAACAAGGACAAGTTGCGCGGACTAGGGAACTTTCCAATGCCCTGGCGTGGAGTGGTGCGCTTGCATTGGTGGCATGGCAGGTTCCGGATGTAGCGCGTCAATGGCGAGGCCTGTTGCAGAGCTCGTTGGACCTCTCCATACAAGAATCGCTTACGCCTGGCGGGCCAATCCTGTTCTGGGCCGCTTGTGGCGTGTTGCGCTGGATTGTTCCGGTGGTGTCGACAGCTTGGGTGCTTTCCGTTGCGGGCGGTCTGGCGCAGGGCGGATTGGTAATTGCCCCTGAAGCGTTAGCGCTGAAACCCGAAAGGATGAATCCGGCCGCGAAGCTGAAACAAATGTTTTCTCTGGCCGGCCTCAGTGGAATCCTGAAGTCGCTGCTGCCATTCGGAGTGATCGTTTGGATCGGCATCTCGACCTTCACTAAGCATTGGGAGACGGTAGTTCATGCTTCCGAGCTTGGAGTGCGTGCTTATACAGGTTTCCTAGCCAGCACGATGGGGGAGTTGGTTTGGAAGGCCGGCTTGGTTCTGGTGGCCTGGTCGGGTATCGACTACCTGTTGGTCCGGCAAAAGCTCGAAGGTGACCTGAAGATGAGTCGTCAGGACCTGAAAGATGAGGTAAAGCAAACGGAAGGCAACCCTGCGATCAAGGGGCGGATTCGGCGCCTCCAGCGCAGTCTGCGAAGACGGCAAATGCTTCGCGACACCGAAAAAGCCAGTGTTGTAATCACCAATCCCACTCACTTTGCCGTCGCATTGCGATACGAAGTGACGATGAATGCTCCCATCGTAATTGCAAAGGGACGGGACCTTCTGGCGCAGGAGATTAAAGAAGTAGCCCGTTGGCATGAGATCCCGGTGCTGGAGAATCCCCCTCTGGCACAAGCGCTGTACCGCACGGTCGAAGTCGGGCAGCCCATCCCGGGAGAACTTTACGCTGCCGTTGCTGAAATTCTTGCGTTCGTGTTCCGCGCGCAAGATCAAGCTCGTCAGCAGTCAAGGCAGGGCCCGGCACTATGAGGATGCTGACAAGGCGGTGGACGAAAAATGGCGACTAAACCAAAACTGCTGGGTTCCGTTGCTGGAGGCACCGGGGATTGGATCGTACCGGCGCTGGCGGTCAGCATGGTGTTTGTCATGCTGATCCCGCTGCCCGCGCTGGTGATTGATCTTCTGCTCGCCCTTAGCATTACTTCAGCAGTGCTGGTGATGCTCGTTGCCATTCAGATATTGAAGCCTGTGCAGTTTTCCGTTTTCCCGAGTTTGTTGCTCTTGCTCACCTTGTTTCGCTTATCGCTGGGTCTGGCCAGCAGCCGCCGGATCCTGTTGCACGGAAGTGAGGGCGCGTCAGCGGCGGGACGGGTTATTGAGTCCTTCGGCCAATTCGTGGTGGGTGGCAATTATGTCGTGGGTTTTGTCCTCTTTCTGGCATTGATCGCGATCCAGTATATGGTTGTCAGTCACGGTGCGGTACGCACCGCAGAAGTCACAGCCCGATTCACGTTGGATGCAATGCCAGGTAAGCAAATGGCGATTGATGCCGACATGAATGCTGGGCTGATTGACGAAAAACAAGCTCGAGCCCGCCGCGAACAGATTGCACGAGAGGCGGAGTTTTATGGGGCAATGGACGGCGCCGCCCGTTTCAGCCAACGAGACTCGCTGGCGACGATCCTGATCACGGCCATCAATATCATCGCAGGGTTCCTGATCGGGGTGTTTCAGCACGGCATTCCTTTTATGGAAGCTTTGAAAACCTACACCGTGCTGACGGTAGGGGACGGTCTAGTGACCATGATCCCCTCACTCCTGGTCTCGGTTGCCGGCGCCATCGTTCTCACCAGGGCATCGTCAGACAGCACACTCGGAACGGACCTCGGCCGGCAACTCTTCCGCAAGAGCCGCCCTTTATGGATCGCTGCAGGCGTCATGGCGGGACTTGCGATTATTCCGGGACTGCCCAAGCTTTCTTTTGTCCTTATGGCCGGATTGCTCAGTATCCTGGCGCGCCGGCTCAGTCCCGAGACAGCCGCCGACGCGCTGGCGGCACCGGGAGCCGAAGCGGGCAAACCGCAGGCAAGTGCGCCTGTTTCCGATCCTCTCGATTCGGTCCTCAAACTGGATGAGCTAATGCTGGAAGTTGGGTTGGGCTTAGTGCCTCTGGTAGATACCAAGCAGGGAGGGCAGTTACTGGGTAAGGTGCGCTCCTTGCGGAAGCAACTGGCGCAACAACTCGGATTTCTTGTGCCGTCCATCCACATCACCGACAACCTGACTTTGAAAGAACGCGAGTACGTGATTTACTTGCGTGGGGTCGAAATTGCCCGTTGGGAAATGCGCCGTGATTGTCTGCTTGCCATAAGTTCGCAATCATCGCCCCCGACACTGCCCGGCCATGATACCCGTGAGCCGGCATTCAACGCGGCAGCCAAATGGATTGCGCCTGAGTTACAGCCTCAGGCAGTAGCGGCTGGCTATGTCGTTGTCGATCACACTTCAGCTCTCGCTACTCACTTGAGCGAAGTTGTGAAGCAGAATGCACATCTTCTCCTGACCCGCCAGGAAACGAAGCGCCTTGTGGACCGGATAGGAGAATCTCATCCCAAGCTGGTGGAAGAGCTTCTCCCCAAGCTGATGACACTGGGCGAAGTGCAGAAAGTACTCCAGCAATTACTGCGCGAGCAAGTATCTATCCGCGATTTGGGGACGATTCTGGAAACGTTGGTCGAAACCGCGGCAACTAATAAGAATCCAGTGGTCCTAGTCGAGGCGGTTCGGCATGTGCTTGGGCGCGCGCTGGTTAGGCCGTTACTGGATGAACGCGGAGAGCTGCGGGTCGTGACGGTAGATCGCACCATCGAAGAAGAATGTGCGCGCAGCCTGACTCCTCAGCCGCCCACTGCGGGTCAGGGCGCGTTACAGCCTAATACCGCACGTCGCGTGTGCGACGGTCTGCGCGCCCTCTTTGGCGATCAGGTTGTGACGGCCCCACCAATTTTGATGTGTCAATCTCCGGCCCGCTTCCAACTGCGGCGGCTGCTGGAGCCATTTCTACCCAAAATAGTCGTACTCGCCCCTACAGAGATTCCACCGTTGATTCCAGTGCAGTCGATTGGAGCTTTGCGGTGAGTCAAGTCAACCACACTACAGATGAGCCGAGGATCCTATGGAACAGGTACAAACCGCATACAAGGAACAGCAAGTAGACGAGACAGAAGACCGCGAGCAACTCATCATGAAAGAGTTGCCCCAAGTGTATTACATTGCCAGACGAATTCATGAGCGTCTGCCACAACAAGTGCTGCTCGAGGACCTGGTCCATGCCGGAGTGATTGGGTTAATCGAGGCAGTTCGGAGCTTCGACCCGAGTAAGTTGGTTCCTCTCAAATCATATGCCAAGTTCCGCATTCGCGGCGCCATACTCGACAGCCTTCGCGAACTGGATTGGGGATCGCGCCCTCTTCGCCACAAGGGCCGGCAGATTGAAGAAGCGATTTCAAACTTGTCGAAGAAACTGGGCCGCCAGCCGGAGGAAGGGGAAATCGCCGCCGAACTGGGCATTTCGATCGATGAACTCTATGCCATCGCCCACCGCATCGATGGAGCCATCCTAATCGGCCAGCAGGTGAGCTCGGTATACGACCGTTCTGAGAAACAAGATCTCATTGAGTCGGCACCGAGCCACGATGAGAGTCCCTTTGATCTTTGCGTCCGGACGGAAGTCAAAGAGAAGCTCGCGAAGGCAATTGGAACTCTCTCGGAAAAAGAGCAAATGGTCATTTCTCTGTATTACAAAGAGGAACTAACCATGAGGGAGATTGCGGAAGTGATGCAGTTGGGAGAATCACGGATCTCTCAGCTGCATAGCTTGGCTCTACCAAAGCTTCGCGCGGCACTCCAGAAGGCGGATCTTGACGAAACGTTGTTGTGAGAGGGTTCGAAGTAGAAAGAGACATGTCTGTTACGCAGCACATTCTGGAGAGCACAGCCAAGTGGAGAAATTGGTGGCCGCAGTGCGCCAATCCTAGCTGTACGGCGAAAACTTTGCTACAAACCATTTCTCATCGACGCCGCGGATTGAGCGTCGATGGCCGTTGGTATTGCGCTCCAGATTGTTTTGAGCAAACCGCCAAGGGACAAATCGAGGAGTTGATGACCTCCAGAGGCAAGCCGGTAAAAGCGCGGAACTCGCGCGTCCCCGTCGGATTGCTGCTGCTGTCGCGGGGGATCCTGACGGCGGAGCAACTAAGGAGTGCGCTTGACCATCAACGGAGGACGGGGTTGAACTTCGGGGAGGTGGTGCAGCAGCTTGGTTTCGCAACCCCGGAGCAAGTGACCGCTGCAGTTGCCGCACAATGGGCTTGTCCTGTATTTAGCTTGGGAGACCGACGACTGGAACTCCAGGTCAGGATTCCCCGGCAATTCCTGGAACTATACAGAATGCTTCCTGTCCACTTTGTGGAGAGTGAGCGCCGGCTACTGATCGGTTTTGTAAGCGGGATCCAGCACCAGGTCCTTTATACGATCGGGTACATGACCTCCTGTACGGTCGCGCCTTGTTTCATAACAGCCCGCGAGTACGAGCAGCACTTGTACTCTCCCTCCACATCGTTTCTCCGTGACGATGAACTTGTTTTCGAACAGATCGTCGAAATCGCCGAGATGGCGCGCATTACTACGAGCTACGTTGTTCAGCTCGGGGCCGAGCGCGTACGAATGGGAAAATGTCGTGATTACCTCTGGGTCCGAATCTGGGGGCGCAAGCGTGAAATGGACCTGCTGTTCCGCGTGCGAGGCGATTAGGGGATTGTGAGAGATTAAAACCTGGCCGAAAGCTAAAGCTGGGACCATCGATGGCCGATAAACGTTGGCGGGATGGTCTCGATGGCTGCGAAGGATACAAACCACAAACCTCGGCTGGCTATTGCTTCCCAACAATCTCTGGTGGAGATTCGGCATTCGTTGCCTTTCCCGCTGCCGGGCGAAGCAGAGTTTCCCAGTCCTCCAGCCATGGCCAATGCGCTGCTCCGGCTGGAATTGTCGTTGTCGGCGTTTGTAGCCGATCTGCAGGAAATTACCAACATCATACGGAGCGACATCGGACTTACGGCGCAGTTGTTGCGGTTGGCGGCCCGGGAGATTGAAGAATCGCCGGACAGAGTAGTCACTATCAGCGAGATCGTGGTCCATGTTGGAGTTGAAAAATTGAGAGCGCTCGTGGCCGGGACCATGACTCTGCCGGACCATTTCAAAAGTCATGCGAGAACGACTGCACGCGAGCGTTTATGGATGCATTCCAGACTAACGGCTTTGGTCGCCGAAGAACTCGCCGGCGAGTCTTCCGAGGTCCGCCCGGAGGAAGCCCACTTGGTCGGGCTGCTATCCCACCTTGGCGATCTTCCGTCGCTGCTGGGCTGGACGCCCACGGGTCCCGATGCAGCAGATCACCATCTAATCGGCTATCGCATGGCGAAGGCTTGGGGATTTTCCCGCACCTTGGCGGATGTGATCGGTGGTGATCGCGAAGTTTGCCTCACTCGCAAGTCGCGTGCACTGCTTGAACTTGTGACGGTCGCCGACATTTGGGCCTCGCGTTTGGAATTTTTAGCGGCCCGGGAGTCCCCGGCGGTTCGTGCCAAGAATCCGCCTTACGGACTAGGACGGGGTTAGAGAAACCAATGCGGACGGCTTTGAAGGGGTCTGATCCCGCTGCAGTTTAATCTACGTCTCATTCACGCGGCCAGCCATTTACGAGTCTTCAATTACTTACAGCGATCCCCAGGTACTTCTGTGTGGCCCCACCCTTGCTTGTTCTTCTGGAGGAGTCTCTATGGACAGCGGGTTCTATGCGGCATGTACGGCATTGATGGCGCGAAGCCAGACACTAGATCTGGTTGCCAACAACCTTGCCAACGTGAGCACACCCGGATACCGGGCCCAGCATGATTCATTTCAATCGCTTCTTGCCACGTCTTCCGGCGCATCTCTTTCTGGATTGAATCAGGCGGTAAATAACTACTCAATTCTGGGCGGCAGCCAGCTCGATCTCTCGCAAGGGAATCTGGAGAAAACTGGCAATGAGCTGGATCTCGGGATAGAGGGCCATGGGTTCTTTTCGGTTCAGACTGCCAGCGGTCAACTGTTCACGCGAGACGGCAACTTTCATGTGTCCCCGAAGGGGGAACTGGTCACGTCTGCAGGCGACACGGTCTTGGGAACCGATGGCCGTCCCATACCGATTGTGGGCGCGCCGGCGTCGGTAAGTCCGGATGGAACCATCTCGGTGAATGGAGCGCTGGCTGGCCAATTGAAGATTGTCGACTTTCCGGCCGGAACGCCCCTGGAGGGCGTGGGGAAGACTTACTACTCGGCTCCCATGAAGAGTGCGGTCCCAGCCACTCAGGCTAGCGTCCAGCAGGGAACACTGGAAAGCTCCAACGTAAACCCGGTTGCCAGTTCGGTCGAATTGATTACGGTACAACGCTACGCGGAACTGATGCAGCGGGCTTTGACGATGTTCCATACAGAGATGAATCAAGTTGCGACAACTGATTTACCAAAGGTTACCAACAACTTCTAAAGGAGTGAAGAATGCTTCGTGCACTCTACACAGCAGCCAGCGGAATGTCGGCGCAGCAACTCAACCTCGACAACATTGCCAACAACCTTGCGAACTCCAGCACGGCAGGCTTTTACGCACGCCGGGTTCAATTTTCCGATTTGATCTACCAAAACGTAATCATGCCCGGTGCCGCTGCGACCCAGCAGACCACCGTTGCCGCAGGTCTCCAGGTCGGACTGGGAACCATGCCCGCCGCTTCCGAGGTCATCCAGACGCAGGGTAACTTCGCTTCAACCGGCGGCCCCTTGGATTTGGCGATCCAAGGGCTCGGTTTCTTCCAGGTTACTATGCCTGACGGTCAGATCGCCTACACCAGAGCCGGCTCCTTCCATCTGGATGCGACGGGCAACATTGTCACGGCGAACGGAACCCCACTTCAACCCAATATCACCATTCCGGCGAACGCGACTACGGTCACGATCGGCTCCGATGGCACGGTCTCTGTAACTCAGTCGGGCCAAACCGCCGCCCAACAGGTGGGCAGCATTCAACTTGCCATGTTTCCGAATCCGGGCGGTTTGAACAGCGTTGGCAACAATCTTTATCTTGCGACAACGGCTTCCGGCGACCCTATTGTGGGGGCTCCCGGGTCTGCCGAAGGGATGGGTACGATCCAGCAGGGCATGTTGGAACAGTCGAACGTGGATGTAGTGGCGGAATTCGTCAACATGATCGTGGCTCAGCGTTCCTATGAATCCAACTCGCGTGTCGTGACTTCGGCGGATCAGATGTTGCAGGATCTCACCAGTCTAGGGCGTTAAGCGGCTCAGCGATGCTAAGAAAAATAAGTGCCAACAAACTCGTCTGCTCCATCCTGGTTCTTGTGGCTGCCATGCCAGCGGCCATGAGCCAGATAGGTGTTGTTCGAACTGCCGCCTCAGTTCAGCGTGTAGCAGGCGCAATGGCGTCTGCTGGCATTGCCGTAAATCCGAATCAGATCGAACTGCTCTCTGGAACTAACAGCACAAGAGAAAGTGCGAGTGTGCGGGTAGTGAGTGTGAGTAATGGAACTGGCGGCATAGTCAAAGTGAAGTTGCGTTGCCAGGACAATCTAGATTGTCTGCCCTTCTACGTTCTTGTGCACGGCGTCGATGAGGCGAAGATGGGCAGCGCGCAAGTGCGCGCGTTATCAGGCGTTGTGGCAGGTTCGCCGCAGAGCATAATTCGCGGCGGCGATCGTGCGACCTTGGTTCTTGAAAGTCCGGATTCTCGCATGACCCTTCCTGTGATTTGCTTGCAGAGTGGAGTGCGTGGCCAAAGAATCCGAGTAACCAGCCCGGATCACAGGCAGTTCTACGATGCGGAAGTAGTTGCAACTGGAATACTGAAAGGCAGCCTCTGAACTACGGAAAACGCATGAGAATATGCCCTGGAATGCGGTGGGTAGTTATTGTGGCGACGGTCATCCTGAATCTGCATGGCGAACCGTTGGCGATGGCCAGCACAAAATCAAAGCAGGATTCGGAAAAACTACGCGCTGCTTACATTGCTCGAATGCAGAAACAGCCTTCCATTCAAGAAACAGCGACACTTGGCAGTTTGTACACACCCAACGGGGCTTTCACGGACATGAGCGCCGATTACAAGGCGCACCGTTTGGGCGACATTGTCACGCTTCTGGTGTCTGAAACAACCGCAGCTTCGTCCACCGGCGATGTGAATAACTCAAGATCATTCCAGGCAAATTCTGCAATTACCAGTCTGCCAGGAATGAGTTCGCAGCCGGCGAACCCGCTCCTGGGCATGTCATCCTCCAAGACTTTGAAGGGGCAAGGAGAAACGTCGACAGGTTCAAGCGTGACCGCCACCGTTTCGGCCCACGTGATCGCTCTGTTGCCAAACGGGAGCATGGTTGTGGAAGCAGAACGGCGCATCCTGATCAACAGCCAACATGAAGACTTGATCGTGCGAGGTGTGCTACGTCCCGGAGATGTGGGACCGAACAACTCCGCTTCTGCCACTGCCCTGGCCAACCTTGAGATCGAACTGAAGGGCAAAGGCGTCGTTTCGGATTACATCGGGCGGCAGAATCCTATTATTCGAGGGCTGCTATGGCTGTTCACCTGGTAAGCGAAAGGCGCCCGAGCTTGCTTTGGTTGTGCATGCGGTCTCCTCGTTTAGCACTCCTGTTAACGCTTCTTTTTTTGGTTTTAGTGGGACGGGGCCGCGTGATGGCGGAAGACACTCGACACGTTTTGGTTCGAGACATTACGACCATTGAAGGAATCCGGGAAAATCCACTAATCGGTTACAGCGTTGTTGTCGGACTCAACAGAACCGGAGACAGCCAGCAAACACAGTTCACCACGCAGACCCTGGCAAACGTCCTACAGCGGCTGGGCGTTCAAGTTCCCGCTACCACGATTCAAGTCCGTGATGTTGCTGCCGTTATGGTCACGGCCTCCCTCCCTCCGTTTGCGCGGCCGGGGACTACTCTCGACGTAACTGTATCCTCGATCGGTGATGCTAAGAGCCTCGAGGGAGGTGTGCTTTTGCTCACCTCGTTGCATGCTGCAGATGGCCAGGTATATGCCGAGGCACAGGGTCCACTTACCTTGGGCGGTTACATGGCTGGCGGGGCCGGTAACTCCAAGGTGGTTAATCATACGACCGTCGGTCGGGTTCCTGCGGGCGGAATTGTGGAACGCGATACGTCGATTGATCTGAAACATCTCAAGGTTCTGTCGTTCTCTCTGCGGGAACCGGACTTCACCGCCGCTCGCGACGTTGCCAACGCCATCAATCACGAGTTCGGGAAGGAACTTGCTTCCGCCCTGGACAGTCGCCACGTGGATGTCAACGTTGACCAATCGGGAGTCGCTTCGGTTCCGACCCTGATTGCGAAAGTGCAGAATCTTACGGTTTCCATCCACCCTCCCGCCAAGGTAGTGATGAACGAGCGGACGGGAACGATCGTGATGGGTGGCGATGTGAGGCTGTCTCCGGTGTCGGTACTGCATGGCGATCTCACGGTCGAAGTCACGACGACGTTCGCGGTTTCTCAACCACAGGCTCTGTTGCTGGGAGGTAAAGCGGAAGTCATTCCCGAAACCGAGGCGAGGGCCCACGACAAACCAGTGTCGACAGGGGGGAAGACGGAAGATATTCCCGCCACCGAGACGCGGACACGCGACAACCCAGCACCAGCGGGGATAAGAACGGAAGTCGTTCCCGAAACCGAAGTGCGGGCCCACGACAAACCAGCGCGTTCGTTTCAACTGAAAGAAGGAGCAAGCGTCGAGGAATTGATCAACGGCCTACACGCGATGGGCGCGACGGCCCGCGACATTGTTGCAATTTTGCAGGCGATAAAGGCCGCGGGCGGCTTGCAGGCTGAGCTGGAGGTGCTTTAAGTCATGAGTGATTTTCGTATATCAACCCCGGCAAGCAGTAGTTCGAGTCTTACGCAGGCGCAGAGCGATCTGGCAATCCGAGGTCTTCGCAACCCATCGACAAAAGACAGTTCGTCCAAAATTGATAAGGCGGCTCACGATTTCGAGAGCATCCTGGTGGGCCAGTGGCTGGAAAAGGCAGAGAAGTCGTTCGCGACGGTTCCGGGCACTGACCCGGATCAGGACCGCGATTCGGGTCACGACCAATTTCAAAGCATCGCCTGTCAGTTTATGGCCCAAGGTCTGACCAAGACTGGCAGTTTCGGTATCGCCTCCATGATCAGCAAGCATCTGGCGGCGGCGGAGGCGAAGCAGACAGCGGGCGGAACTCCAAGAACCGCTTCAGGGCGCTCCTCTAACGTTAATTTAAGTTCCCCTATGTTAAAGAACGATAAGTAGTTACACGAGTGCGTGGTTTCGCTGGCGGCGACTGAAGTTTTCCGCCCGAAAGGCCGATAAGAGTTCGCCAGCAAACAGTGAGGTTTCGATTATGAGAATTGGATTAAACACAACCGATCCGCAGTCAATCTCAGCCGGACAGGCAAACAAGTCCTCTACGGCTGCGACAAACCAGTCCGAGCTGTCGCCCGCAGGCGATAAGATCGCTTTGTCGCAAGATAAAGTCACCCTCAGCGCCCTTGCGACGCAAGCGCTTGGACAGCCCGAAGTACGTCAGGACCTAGTAGACAGCTTGCGGCAGAGTGTCAGCAGCGGGCAGTACAATCTCGATCCAAACGAGATCGCCGATGCGATCTTGTGCCAGTAGGGCGAACCACAGTAATCGAGGATGGGCTGAGTTAATCGACCATGCTGGAATCTGTTACAACCCGCAGGCAGGAGCAACTTGAGCATCTCGCTCAGGTGCACGCCTTGTCACAGGCGGTTCGGTCCGCGATCTCAGCGATTGAAAAGAATGATCTGCGCCAGTTTGAGACGCATTTGGCGGCGCAGGAAACGATCTGTAACCGGCTTTCTGGCATTAAGTGGACGCTGTCGTCAACCGTTGTGGACGAGACGGCTCCCGGCGAAAACCCGGATGCGCAGTTGCAGCAAGAAATTCGCCAAGCTTACATTGCCCTGGCCCAGCTCAATCGCGTGTATGCCGCGTTATTGAAACGCGCGCGCAGATCTGTCGGACTGATTGCCGCACTTTATCGCAGCCACGGCGAGGGCTACAATCGCGGCTCCTCCCCGTTGTCACAACGTCACTCTTTGTCGTGCGAGGGATAACATCATGGGCTCATTATCGTCCTCGATGTGGATAGCGGCTGAAGCTCTTGGAGCCGATCAGGGGGCGATCGACGCCACGTCCAATAACATCGCCAATCAGAACACTCCGGGGTATACGCGTGAGGTACCCGTACTTACGGAAGCAGACCCGACCGTAGAAGGAAACATAACCTACGGCGACGGTGTGGTGTTGCAGCAAATCGAGAGTATTCGCGATCAGGTTCTGCAAATTCAAATCGCAGACCAGACTCAGCAACAAAGCAGCGCGCAGGCGCAGTACAATGCGCTGCAGCAGGTGCAGACTCCCTTTTCTGATCCCACGCAGGGCATCGGGGCAGACTTCACGGCATTCTTCAACAGCATCAGCCAGCTTTCCACCGACCCGACAAACATGACCGATCGTCAGGCGGTGCTTTCGGCGGCGCAGACCCTTGCGAGCGATTTCAATTCAACCGAACAGAACCTGGACTCGATCCAGTCAGGCCTGAATCAGTCGGTCGTGCAAAACGTCACCCAGATCAACACTCTCACCCAACAGATCGCCCAGATAAATGTGCAGGTCGGGGATATGCAAAAGTTGGTCCAGGATCCCGGAAGCCTCGGAGACCAGGAAACCCAACTCATTCAGCAGTTGTCACAATTGACCAATGTGAATGAGGTCCAAACGGAAAACGGACTAACCTTGACCACTGGAAATGGAACGCCCCTGGTCGTCGGTGACCAGAGCTTCGCTCTCCAGACTACGGCCGGGCCCTCGGGGATGACCGACATCTCTTCGCAAGGTAAGGACATCACCAGCTCTCTTCAGGGTGGCCAGTTGGGGGGCAACCTTCAGGTCCGAGATACGGTGATCCCGGGTTTGCTAAGTCAACTCGACAATCTGGCCAGCCAATTCGCCACAAGTTTCAATGCGGCCCAGGCATCTGGCTACGATCTGAACGGAAAGGCCGGACAAGCTCTCTTCTCCGATACCACCGGAGCCGGGGCAGCCAGCAATCTGACGGTTGCCATTGCCGACCCAAGTCTGATCGCTGCCAGCTCAGACCCAACTTCGGGAAGCGGAAGCAACGGCAACGTTGCCAACCTCCTGGCCGTTCAGAACCAGGCGCTTCCTTCCGGTGAGAGTCCAATGGACGCCTACGCCAACTTGGTGTCCCAGACCGGTACCCTTACTGATCAGGCCCAAGCCGAAGTGACCGCCAGCACTGCGAGCCTGAATCAGCTCAATGACCAATTGGGTTCGGTTTCAGGCGTCAACATTGATGAGGAAACGACCAATCTCATGAACTACCAGCGAGCCTACGAGGCGGCGGCCCGCGTGGTAACGACTGTGGACGAACTAACCCAATCCGTTCTGGATATGGGATCGGGGGTAACGGCTGCGCCGTAAACTTATGCGCGTAAATCCAAATTTCACACCTGATATTCTCACGGACCTCTTTCAGCAGCAGGCCCAGGAACAGACGTACATGCAGGAACTCGCGACCGGACAACGGGTCAATGTGCCCTCCGACGATCCTGCGGCCGCCGCCGCGGATGTGCAGAACCAGGCGTTCCAAAGTCAGACCGATCAGTATCTCCAGAATACGAGTAGCCTGGAGAGCATGTTACAAAACGCCGATTCGGTCTTAAGTTCAGTGGTTACCTCTCTCAACCAGGCAATTTCCCTGGGCGTCCAAGGCGCCAATGGTACTTTGTCTTCCGCGGATCAGCAGACGATCGCGCAGCAAATCCAGTCCATCCAAAGCCAAATCGTGCAGTTGGCCAACAGTTCCTATCAGGGGAGTTACATCTTTGGGGGGACTGAAACCCAATCGGCCCCGTACGCTCTGGATTCGGCTAAGCCCGATGGGGTTACCTACAGCGGAAATACTGGGGTGAATAGCGTCGAGATTGCGCCAGGACAAAGCATGAAGGTCAATCTTCCCGGAAGCCAGATATTTCAGGGTGCCGGGGGCGACGTCATGGGTTCACTGCAGCAACTGATTACGGCGCTGCAAAGCGGCAACTCAACCAGCATTGGCACTGCAACGAATCAAGTAACGACAGCGCTGAATTATGTGTCTGAGCAGCGCGTCTTTTACGGCAGCGCAGTCGATCAACTCAATGCTAACCAGTCCTCCCTGCAGCAAGAGCAGGTGAATCTGCAGACGCAGCAGAACAACCTGGTGGGCGCCAACATGGCCACAGTGGCTACCGATCTGTCTCAGGCGCAGACGGAGCAGAGTGCGACCCTGGCGGCCCTCGCCCAAATAATTCCCCAGAGCTTGCTGAGTTATCTCAAGTAGCCACTGTAGATGTGCCAATTGACCTGAGATGGCAAGACTGGATCTGGATGCGTGTTTGCCTCCCCCCATCGTCTGTGCCATGGTAGATTCACCGAAACCGCGGTGGCCTACCATGGCTCCGGCGAAACTCAAGTCTGTGGTCGACTCGAAATTCCAACCGCGAACCATCCCAGTGCCGCTTCGTTCTTTTTTTCGGTAAAAAAAGCTCGCATCTTCGAGCCGTTTTTCACCACCAAGCCTCTGGGGAAGGGAATCGGTCTCGGACTGGGAACGGTCTACGGTATTGTGGAGCAAGCGGAGGCGGCATTTTTGTGGATACTCGCCCTGGTAAGGGTAACGACTTTCTAGGTTTACTTGCCCCGAATCGATGAAGTTGCGGAAACGCCGGCCGTGCATGCTGGTCCGGCAAGATCTGCACAAGTGTCAGGAACAATTCTATTGGTGGAAGATGAACTGGGATTACGCGCCGTTGTTAATGAGAGTCGGCAGCAGGAAGGTTACAAAGTGTTGCTTGCGGCAAATAGTGTGGATGCACTCCAGGAGGCAGAGCGGTACAATAGCCACATCCAACTGCTGATCACGGACGTAATAATGCCCTTCATGATCGGCCCGGAGTCAGCCCAGTCTTTGAAACGTCGGGGCCAGAGACTCGCGTACTCTTCATGTCCGGATACACTGCCGATAAGATCGCCGATTATGCCAAACTGGACCCTGACTTGGCGCTTCTGTAAGAAACCGTTCAAGCTGGGTGACCTTGCGCAGAAGGTGCATGGCCTGATGAACGATGGCGCAGGGAAGGCACATTCGTGAGGCATCCAGTAATCAAGGATTAAGTTCGTGAGCGCGCCTGAAGGCAATGACCGGTTGCTGGTTTTCGATTGCCATGAAGCCTGGGTATACCAGCTCCGCGTGCTGCCACACACCATGGACGTGGTGGTCGGTCTGAAAGGGCGCCACACGGACGGCTGGGACGAAGCCATGCGTCCGGTCCCACCCAATGCACGCATTGTGCGGCTGGCCGATGTAATTGTGTCCGTGCCCAGTTACTACTGTATTGTTGCGCATAATCTGACCGATCTTCTCGACGCAAAACCGTTACTTGGTCCGCGCCTTTTTGTCATCCATCAAACCCTGGAAAGTACCATGCGGGAACAGCGCAGCGTTACTCCACCCGAAGAGCTGCGGCGTGCGGTTGCACAATACATCGCAACCATCGGCGGCCACGTCATGGCGGTCAGCGCCCTCAAGGGACGCTCGTGGGGGTTCAATGGAGACGTCGTCCCATTTTCCGCCGATCCCGCTGATTATCCTGCGTACGAGGGTGATGTGCCGCGCGGCCTGCGCATTGCCAACGACATTCGCGCGAAGGCGAACACGCTGATGTGGGATTTCCACGAGAGAGCATTCGCCGGTATCCCGATCACGCTGCTGGGGCGCAACCATGATATGCCTGGAGTAAAGCCAGCCCGTAACTGGACTGAACTGAAAGAGGTGCTGAGCCACCATCGCTTTTTCGTACACACGGCCAGCCCGGAGCTGGAGGACGGTTACAACATGGCTACGCTAGAAGCCATGGCGGCTGGATTGCCGGTGCTCGGCAACCGGCATCCAACTTCGCCCATTGAGCACGGCGTCAGCGGGTTTCTCTCCGACGATCCTGCCGAACTCCGCGACTGCGCCCGGCGGCTGCTGGAAGACCGGGCGCTTGCTTTTCGCATGGGACAAGAAGCGCAGAAAGTCTTGTTGAAAACGTTTCCTGTGGAAAGATTCCGGGCTGGTTTACTGGCTTCCATCAAGACCGCACGGGACAAGTGGCTGCAGCGTTCAATCTGATCGTTACATTACAGCTTGTGGCGAAACTCGAATTGACAAATGCAGCGCCTGAAGGCGCTGTTGCTGGATGCAGCTAATCGGTGTTTTGCTCCCACTCAGCGGGTCGCACTGCAACCGTTTATCCCATTTAAGCTCTCGCGCACCTAGCCCCAAGTTTTATCTTCCACGGACTGAATCACGATCGTTTTTTGGGGTGCCAGATGGAAACCGGCCGCTGCCACATCATCCCTGAGGTAATCAGGAAGCCGTGGAGGATGTGCGCCAAGAATCGTTTCATCGGGAAACCTTCCTTCAACTTCCAAATTCTGAGATCCCAAAATTTCTTGGAAGATGACCGGAATATGCGTGATCCCTTTCTCAAGAAGCGCTAGCGAACGGTGATAGCCATCCTTAAGAAAGTACCTGCCTCGGTACAGAACAACGTGAACAAAGGAGGGCGGAAGGGCAATGCAAAATCCATATCCCATTCCGAATAGGCCGGGTGCCAGTTCGACCCGGGCGCTAAAGTGTCCCATGATTCGGGTATTCGGATCTCTGGACAGGAGGGTCCAGGCATTTTTCTGCCGATCGAACTGCACGGGCAACTCGGCCGGCGCCGGGATCGGCAAAGTTATCTTTATCAATGAAAGCATGTCGTTCTGGACTGCTTGCTGGGTAAGCTTTCCGAAGTGATCTGAAAGGTCCGAAAAATCCGAATGCACTACAGGTTGTAATGCGCAGATCTCGTTCAGGTTCGCAATCCTGATAGTGCAGCCCCCCGCCATGTATTTATAGTAAGGGTGGCCTTGAAATTCAGCTAAATAATCACGCAATTCTTCGCCGACATCCGATAGCACATGCGTCTGATCAATACCAGCTGGCCTGGATCTCACTGCTGCATGGGCTTTCTTTACCCGTTGCACATGTTCGGGAAGGGGTGTTACTGGGGCCAGCGGAATCCCGAGCATGGTCTGTGCCTCCCGTTCAGGCATCCATCCAATCAGTGCCCTGGCTGGCCTCGTTTTCAGACCTACGAAGTTTCCATCTCTTCGCAATTTCTCCACCAGATTATTCATGGGCGCTCCGTGACCTACGCCATCATAAGGATCGACATATCCGAACGCAAGATGGACTTCGACTCAGTGAAGCGCGCTTCTCTAGCGCGTTTGATTACGCCCTGATCGGCCTGAACCTGACGGCTGCTGGGTCAAGACCAATCGGCTTCCGTGCGACCTGCCAGGCTGTCCGTGAAGCATGCCGTAAATCAAGGCGTCGGCGTTTGGTTACGCCGTCCAGTTCATGCAACCGACTGCGCCACTACCGGCGGCCGCGGCCATGGACCGCTTCGTCGCCGCGCCGGAATCGGCCTGTTCAGCCGCAACGTCTACAGGATCCTGGTTCGGCTTGTCCACCTGCTCCCATGCCTGGCGCACCTCGAAGATCAAGTCGATCTGACGCTGGAAGATTTCGGGGCTGATTTTGATGTGTGCCTCGAGTAGCTTGGCGCGGACGGCGGAATAGAAGGCGGAAAAAGTCTTTGCTGCCTCCCCGCCATTCTTCCGGTCCAGGGAGTCCTCCAGTTGCTGCAGCAGAAGGAACGCGTGCTTGAGCTCCGCTGCGCGCTTCTCGATGTTGCCCTCGGCGATCGCGGCGATAACCCGCCCGATGTCGGCAATAAGCAAATCCAAAAGGATGATGACGAGGCCAGCGGAACTGGCATTCTGCACTTTAGCGCGCAAATACTTCTTCTCTGTTTCGCTTTGCATTAGCCACCGTTGTTGTTGCTGTTGTTGTTATTGAGTCCCAGCTCTGTGTCGATCTCCTGAAGTTGCTGTGGCAATTCCTGCATTGTGATGTCCGCTTGGGTGTACTCGGAGGTAAGCAGGGTTTGCTGTGTCTTCAGATAGGTCTGAAAATTGTTGATCGAGTTCTGCAGGCCGGTATTTTCACTGCTGATGCTCTGCAGATCCACCGTGAAGGCCCCGCTCGTCGAATTCGTAAACGTATTCAGTTGGTTGTTCAGGGTCGCGGCGAAGCCGTTTAGCGCAGTTCCTTGCAAGAAGTTCTGGACGGCGCTGAAGTTATTCTGAATCGCGTTGTTCAAGGTGGTACTGTCCACGCTCAACGTACCATCCTTGTTCATGGTGATACCAAGGTCAGCCAGCGTGGAAATGCTGCCACTTCCCGCGGAATAGCTTGGCGACGACAAGAGGTCACTCTGCAACATGCTCAGGTTGGTGTCTGTCGCCAAAGGGCCTTCGTTATTGCTAGAGTTCACTGTGTACTGAGTGTTGATATCTCCCACAACGGTGTTGTAAGCGCTTACGAAGCTGCTGATGGCCTGGGAAATCTGGCTGGCATCCGGAGCCACCGAAATGTTCACTTGAGTGCCGGGCGCCTGGCCTTCGAGGTTCAGGGTCAGGCCGGCCACGGCGCCTGTTACCGTATTCGTCGCGCTATCAATGGGTATTCCATCCACGGTGAGGGAAGCGTCCTGTCCGACCACGGCTTGCGTGAAGCTGAGGCCGGTGGTACCGCCCGTGGGAACGCCGCCCGTCCAATTGCTGACAGTAACGTTGTTGGTGCTGCCCGTGCTGTTGCTCACGATCGCCAGCCGCGAGCCGGAGGCGTCATTGATTACGCTGGCCGTCACGCCCAGGTTTAGAGTGTTGATGTAGCTGGCGAGTTGGTCCATTGTGTTCGTATTCGTGCCGTTGCCGTCAACGTTGGTGCCGATTGGAATTGTGACCAAGTTGCCCGACCCGACCTTTAGTTGGAAGCTTCCGGAGGAAAGCGTTGTGCTGCTGCTGGCAGCGGAACTGGAGTACCAGGAACCGGTGGTGGCAAGATTGGTCACCACGACCACGTGATTTCCGGCAACTGCTCCGGTCGTCGCCGATGCGGTCACGATGCTGGAATCCGAAGAGTTCGCCTGCATAGACAGCAATGTGCCCGTGGGATCGTTGAGTGTGCTCAAACTGGTTTGCAGTGTCGAAATGTCGTTCTCGATCGACTGGATGGCACTGGATTGAGTTTGCAGGGTTTGTTGTTGTGTCTCCCAAGTCTGCTCGGGGGCTGACATGGCCGAGATGGCCGCCGAGACGGCAGAGGAAACGTCAATTCCAGACGAGGAGGAACCTAAGGCTGAGAGCAGACTGCTTATATTGATCCCAGAAGTACTCATACTAGTTGTTGATCCCTTTCCTTACCCTCCCAGTTCCCGGGAAACTGGCTTGGCGGGACCCCAAGAGGCCCCGCCAATCCTTTTATAGAACTACGCTATATTTTGGAGCAGTTTCAACACCGACTGCGACATCTGTTGCGACTGCTGTAGGGCAGCGATACCGGTCTGCTGCAGGATGGTGTACTTCGACATATTCGACGTCACTTGCGCCATGTCCGCATCCATAATGCCGCTCTCAGCGCTGGAGAGGTTCGTTTGCTGAGTGCTCTCGACGCCGCTCGCCGCATTCAGCCGGTTGACGACCGCGCCCATCGCGCCACGTTCGTTGGCTACTGTCGCAATGGCGGCGTTGATGGCGCTCAAGGCAGACGTAGCGGAGGCAGACGTGAGCAGGTTGCTCGAGGTGCCAGCAGTGAACGTCGTACCGTTGAGGAATCCGAAATCTGCATCGGTCGTAGTGGAGGCAATGCTTGCTAGCGTTGCCCCGAGAGGCGTCGCGCTCAAGCTGATGCTGGTGCCCGAAGCGCTTGCCACCGCGTCGGCGTTGGCGCCACCACCGGCCTGATACGCAACCCCCTCATCGCTGCTGTTGCCATTGATGGCGTCGGCCAGGTTCTGCATTGTAGCCTGCAGAGACGACCCGATTACGACGTTGATTGCTGTCGCGGAAGCTCCAGACTTGGCAGCCCCGGCAAGCGGACCAGCCACGAACGTGTATGTCGTTCCACCAATCACCACAGCGTCGGTAGCGGTTGCATTGGCCTTGCCAGTTAGCGTCGCGCCGGAAGTCGCTCCCAGAATGCCGCTCGCAGACAACGACGACGTGGCAGCAGTGATGCTGCTGTTGGTAACGCCGTCGCTGAGGAAGATGTTTTCGGAAGCATTGAACACCGACGTTCCGTTATAGTTGGTGCTGGAGCCGATCTGCGTGATTTCTGACTGGATCGCCTGATACTCTGCGTCCAGAGATCCACGCTGCGCGCTGGATACGGTACCGGTTGCGGCTTCCGTAGCCAGGGTAACAGCTTGGTTCAGAAGGGTGGTGACCTGGGACAGAGCGCCGTCGGCGGTCTGCAACATGCCCACGCCGTCTGTGGCGTTCATCGATGACTGGGTCAGAGCGGTTATGTTTGCCTCCAGCCCGTTGGCAATGGCCAGGCCGGCAGGATCGTCCGCGCCGGTGTCAATGCGTTGGCCGGTTGAAAGCTGTTGCAGAGTGCTGTTAAGAGACGCTTGCGTCGTGTTCAACGCGTTCTGCGCTTGCAGTGAGGAAATGTTGTTCAAAATGCTTAACATGGTGAAATTCTCCTTGTTCGAATTCCGCCTGCCTCAAGGGTCGCGGCCCCGTTTCTAACTTCCTCGAAAGGTTTGAGAACCGGCCATTCGAGCAGGAGGTTTGTTTTTGCAGGCTGTCTATCGGCACTTTCCTCTTTTACATGAGCCCGCAAAATAACCGCGGTAACCGGCTTCGAGTTACCGTGAAACTGGAATCCGAAAAAGGACTTTAGAATTAATGACGCCCCTCTTTCTTGGGAGTTGAAAAGGATGAATATAAATTCTCTCCGGCACTTGAATGTGGATCCGTTGACTCGCCGAGCTCTAACCCATCTTTAATGTGAGCGCTTATCTCCATCCGATAATGTAAGCAATTCAACTGCCTCATATCGGGTTAATGGCGGATCTGCGGCCGCTGCCTCGCACCGTGTCGCTCATCGCAGCGGTATAAGGTTGAAGAGGAACCGGATGGGATGCTAGCAAAACCGCGATCGTTACGCCTGTCGATGTACGACGGCAATTTTTTTTGACCCGTTGCGCAGAGGCGGTTTCGCGGGGACTTGAAGCATGCGCAGTGCCACGGCCGTTTTGAAGGCTCCGCACATGTCCTTTCGAACTCCCTCGAGAATCTTCAACAATCAGACCAACAACCCTCGACAGATCGGCCGGAACCTCGCGCGACCTCGTTTTGAGTTAGGGAAAGATGAGGCGACTAGATTGCATGGTCACAGGGTGTTGACGGAAGCGGGCAGGGAGCAGTCTGTCTGAAGCGCCCGAGCCGCAGGGCTGCAGCCGCGGGTCATAACTGGGAAACAGGACCGAAAACAAGAACGCCTTGGGCTTATGCGTTCTGCTGCGATGCGGGCCGTGATGCCTTCGAGGTGAACTGCGCCCGGAACACATCTTATCGCGCCGAGATTGGTCCGTAATTGTTAGCTTTCATTTGCATGGACGTATTAGTTGCCCCCGGAACAGCGTAATCGTTGCTGCATTACTTCGGTACAAGAGAAAAGAGCCATCCACTTCAGAATAGCCCCAAAATTGCCGATTAGTGGCCGGGCACCGAGTGGGCGGCCTGCTACCGCTCCAAGAACTTTACAGAGGTAGGCCGTGATTCGACTTACGCGTCTAAACACCCAACAGATCACCGTGAACTCCGATTTGATCAAGTTTATCGAAAGCAACCCGGATACGGTGATCACTCTGGTGAACGGGGAAAAGTTCCTGGTTCAAGAGAGCGCGGATGAGGTTGTGGCGAGAGTTATCGAGTTCCGGCGTGCTGTAATCGCCGGCTTGTTGTCGATCAGCGCCGACCCTGGCGCCGTGTTGGCAGCCGGGGGCAGTACGCAGCGGGATCGTACTATTCTGCCGCATCCAGAGGGAAGACCTCGTGGATAAGAGCACAATTGGCGGGATATTCCTCGGACTTGGAGGAATTTTGGTGGGCCTGGTGCTGGAGGGAGGAAGGATCTCTCAGATCCTTCAGCCCACGGCTGCAATGATTGTGCTGGGCGGCACTCTCGGCGCGGTGATGGTTCAGTTTCCGCTTTCTACGGTAGTGCAGGCATTCAAAGCATTGGCGTGGGTCTTTCTCGACAAGGCTGAAAACCCTAAGCATCTGGTGGACATACTCGTGCGTTTTGCGTTCGGCGCGCGTAAACACGGAATCGTCTCTCTCGATTCTCAACTGGCAGATGTCAAAGATCCCTTTCTGAAAAAGGCCTTGATGCTAGCGGTGGACGGAATTGAACCGGAAGAACTCCGCAAGATGATGGAGCTCGAACTCGATAGTCAGGCGGAGCGCTCGGAGAAGATCGCTCATGTGTTCGAGTCGGCAGGTGGTTTTGCACCCACGATTGGCATCATAGGAGCCGTTCTCGGTTTGATTCAAGTAATGCAGCACCTGTCGAACATCGATGAAGTGGGGAAGGGCATTGCCGTTGCATTTGTGGCCACCATTTATGGCGTGGGAACGGCCAACCTGCTTTTCTTGCCATGCTCCGGCAAGCTGAAGATCAAGGGACGCGAGGAGCAGGTTTTGCGAGAAATGGCGCTCGAGGGAGTCATCTCGATTCTGGAAGGCATGAACCCGCGCATGCTCGAAACGAAACTGCTGGGATATATGCTCGAACAAAAGCAGCAGGAGCCACAAAAAACATGAGCCGTCGACGGAAAAAACATGCACATGTTAGCCATGAGCGGTGGCTGGTCTCCTATGCCGACTTCATTACCCTGCTCTTTGCTTTCTTCGTTGTCCTCTACTCCACCTCCCAGATGGACAACAAGAAGATCGTCCAAGTTTCCCAGGCCATCCATGGAGCTTTTCAGGAGTTGGGGGTGTTCTCCGGCAGCGCTGAGGGCTCCGCTCTTCGCGTCGAAGCTGCCCCTCCGGGGCAGGTACAGCCGATCTTGGATCCGAGCCAAATAGCCGGCGTGCTGAAGGGCAATGAAGCGGGGATGGGTGGTCAAGGCGTGGACGTCGAGCAATTGAAACGCGAACTGGAAGAAGCCTTGGGAGACCAAATCAAGCGGCATGAAATCGAAATGCATGTAACTCCGGAAGGACTCGTGGTAAGTCTGCGCGAAGTGGGGTTCTTTGCCAGCGGGAATGCGGAGCTGCTGCAAGATGGACAAGCACCACTTGGCCGCATTGCTCACATTCTCAACGCGAAGGGATTTCAGCTTCGAGTGGAGGGGCATACCGACAACCTGCCCATTCATACGCCTCAGTTCAAATCGAACTGGGAGCTATCCACCGCACGCGCCACGGAAGTGGTTGCGTTACTCATAGAACGTTATGGATTCGATCCCATGCAAGTCTCAGCCGCGGGATATTCTCAGTACCGTCCCGTCGCCAGCAACGAAACCGAAGCGGGGCGAAAAACCAATCGCCGCGTCGATCTAGTTGTTGTTTCCCGGGCCCATCCCGCAAAGGACCTCTCGGGGCAAGCAGTTCATCCGGCACGGCGTGGAGATTAGACCGTCATGTTTGCAGTCATTGGCATTCTAATCGTCGTTGCCGCGA
>Ga0326728_10006455_pt1 | contig 31541 bp, 30 predicted proteins | sample MB3enrmetagenome_FD_207602 | JGI IMG/M metagenome (GOLD analysis project Ga0326728, IMG submission 207602) | Lab enriched peat soil microbial communities from McLean, Ithaca, NY, United States - MB31MN | ecosystem: Environmental > Terrestrial > Soil > Wetlands > Peat | place: USA: New York...
CCCGAAAGTTACGGAAGGGGAGAATATCGTTTCAGGGGATGAGATCATCGTTGATATCGATAAGAATCGTGTCGAGGTAAAAGGAGGATCGAGTGGACGAGGAAAGGCGACGATTCAACCCGGAGAAATGGAAAAATTGAAACCCGGAGGAATTGAAAAGCAGAAATGAGAAGAAGTTCCCTCTCCTTTCTGCTCCCTATTCTTTTCGTCTTAGCCTGCATAGAACTGCCGCTCATAGACAGCCGGGGATAGGTACCCCAGCCGTGCTTGCCGTCTTTTTTTACTATTGGAAAGGTCTGATTAGAAGACTATTGCCTGAATGTTTGTGCCAAGACTTACGTGACTGATGATTTCTATCTGACCTTCAATCTCTTGCCCCTGTGAGGGCTGAAGACTTGTAGGTGAAAGCCTTAACATGGTTTTTTGACCGGCGGGATTTCGGAAAAATGACAACTTCTTCCTCAAATCAATCATTTCTTCAAAGCATTAACCGTGGTATAATCACCCAGAGTGAACGACTGCCGTTATGGATTAAGGGTTCGAAGTGAAGATGATCATTCGAGGGAGGATTCCGGGAACAGAATCTCCGGTAGACATCGTCGTTAAGCATGGAAAGGTCGTCCACGTTGGTCCTTATCAAAAAGGGTCTTCGTATGATTTTGGTGGCGGTGATCTGTATTTATGCTCAGGCTTTTTCGATCCCCAAGTGAACGGGTTTGCCGGCGTGGATTTTAATAGCCCTCGTCTTTCCCAGGAGAGTCTTCATCGGGCAGCCCTTTCTTTGGCCTCCACTGGTGTCACTCGCTTTCTTCCCACTCTCATCACTTCCTCTAATGAGAAGATGGTCCACCAGTTGAAAATCATTGGTGGCGCTTTGGGGAGCGATCCTCTCTTCCGGAAGATGTGTCCCGGAATCCACCTCGAAGGACCCTATATTTCTCCTGAGGAGGGGCCCCGAGGAGTTCACCTCCGAGAGTTCATCCGGCTTCCCCGATGGGAAGAAGTGGAGAGGTTTCAGGAAGGGTGTGAAGGCCGGATCAAGTGCGTCACGTTAGCTCCGGAGGTAAAAGGGGCAATTCCTTTCATCAGAAAAGCAGTTGCCCACGGAATAGTGATCGGCATCGGACATACCAATGCCAGCGAAGAGGTATTGGACGAAGCTGTTCAGGCTGGTGCCCGTATCTCGTGTCACCTTGGAAATGCAGCTCCAAGACCTTCGTCTCTGCGTCAGGATCTCATTCAAAAACAGTTGTCCATGGATCAATTAATGGCAAGCATCATCGTCGATGGGATCCACTTTCCACCTGACACAGTGAAGGGTTTTGTTCGGACAAAAGGTGTGGATCGAATGGTCCTGACAACCGATAGCATGGCCGGGGCCGGGGCTTCTCCTGGAAAATACACATTGGGAGATTTAGAAGTGGAGGTGAGCTCGGATGGCGCAGCGCGATTAGCCGGCACTTCTCGTCTGGCAGGCTCTACGCTTACCATGGATCGTGCCATCACGAATGTCATGCGGTTTGCAGGGATTGAGCTCGCTTCCGCGATTCCCATGGCCGCGAAGAATGCCCAAAAACTATTTCCAGAAGTAGGAGGGGAGATCGTTTCAGGACATTCTGCTGATTTAGTCCTTTTCGAGTATCAAAAGGAAATGGTGGTTCGGTCCACATGGATTGAAGGGGAGAAGATATTTTAGAATGGAGGCTATGTCGTAATCGCAGTGAGGGGACAGGCGACCAGCTTCGGAAATTTTAGAATTGCGGATTTTTGGAAGGTATGGTCAGGCATTCTCTAACGTGAGTGGAAATTTCAAACATGTTTGGATTAGACTTTAGAACAGGAGGATGACCCATGAAATGGTTTCGTTGTTTGTTGATTATTTGTCTGAGTTTTTTTGTTTTGGGGAGCGCCGATGCAGGGACGTACTCTCTCAACCTTCGATATCAGTCCGTGAAGAATCTCTCCTCTCTTCGGGCGAAGATTGGATCTACCCTGGCAATGTCCCCTTTTAAGGATGAAAGGCCGGAGACGTTATATATCGGTCTTCACACCAACCTTGAAGGAGATTCCACGTATTTCAAAAGTAATCCCTTTCCGTTGGAAAAGGCGATCGGGGAGTCTCTGTCCGATGTCCTTTCTCGTAATGGAATAAAGACGATTCCCGTCGCGCGGTGGGATGACAAACCCGAATCCCTCAAGAATATGGAGACGGATTCTGTTCTGATGATTGAAATCAAAAGATTCTGGACCGAAGGCAAGGCATCTCTATTGGGGACGAAAGTCAAGACCGTCATTCAATTTGTCATCCATTTAGGGGTGAAAAAGGAAGGCAAGATTTTCACCCGAAACGTGGAAGTCGAGAAGGAGATGACGGTTCCCAGGTCCACGCCCGAGAGGGTGGAGACCATGATGAACCAGATGCTGACCGAGATTTTTGATTCTTATTTTTCCAATCCGTACTAAAGGCTGGCAGAAGCCCCTCTGGGGGCGGGAAGCGCTTCTCGCCCTGGTGGAAGGAAATAGATTGTGTCAGAGGAGCGCGGGAAAAGAATCGATACAAAATTCTTCAGAGGGCGGAAGTGAAATCGAAAGATTGGAAAAAGGGATTCACCAAGAGATTTCGCATCCTCTGGGATGCCCTAAGAAAGTTTGGTAAGGATCACGGTTTTTTTCTCTCCTCTGGGATTACCTTCAACCTCCTCATCTGTTTGATTCCTCTCATCTTGCTGCTTTTGGCCCTGCTGGGCACGTATCTTTATAGCTATCGGGAAGTGTTAAACCATATACGACATTATCTGGAGGATGCCTTTCCTTTCCTCGACACAAGGATTATGGATAACATCCTGAGAATGGTTCGGGACCGTAAGATCGTTGGGGTGTTGGGAATAGGAGGGTTGATCTGGGCCTCGACGTGGGTGTTCAGCTCCTTGAGGACAGCCTTGGATATCATCTTTCAGGTCAAGGAGGGGCGAGGCATCCTTCGCGGGAAGGGGATTGACCTTCTGATGATCCTTTTAGCAGGGACCTTTCTCCTTACCAGCATGGCCTTCACCTCTGTGATCACCTTCGTACAGGGGTACCGTTTCAGTCCTTTCTTAGAGTTGAGACCGATCATTCGATTCATCCTGAAATACTTTATTCCCTTCTTCTTCAGTTTTTGGATGTGTTTTTTGATTTACAAGATCATCCCCGATAAGAAAATCCATTTCAAGACCGCCCTTCGAGCGGCCTTTTTCACCAGCCTCTTCTGGGAAGCGGCCAAGCAATTGTTCGGATGGTACGTTCTTCATCTGGGAAGGTTTTCTATGATCTATGGCTCTTTGAGCGCCCTGGTCATTTTTTTCCTCTGGATGTACTATTCCTCAGTCATCCTGCTCTTGGGAGGGGAGGTCGCCTTTTTTTTAGAAAAGAAAACGGATGCTTTGAATCAGAAGAGGTTCAAGGGGTCGAGGATCCAGGGGTTCAGATGAGATGATATTTTGAGAGACTAGAATGGCGCTGTTAAATGAGTTCCGAAATCTTTTATTCCCTGGATCCTGAAATCGGCATCGTTAAAGTAGAAAACTCTGAGTATGAGTTGAGCTTAGGATTTTTCGAGGATGAAGAGAAGCTGACCTTCCTGAACCGTCTCATTCAGTTTCACACAGACCTCCATGACCTGTCCATCAAAGGGAGCGATAATCGCATTCTCCATCTTCATCGCCTCGAGGTTTCCAATCTCCTCTCCTTTGTGGACGATGTCCCCTATCTTGAGAGATCCTCTTTCCGGGTTCCCGATTCTCCAAACATTGCCGTTGATGGGCGCACCGACATCTCCGAGTCCTTTGGCCATCCTGATTGCAACCTTTTTAGCCCTCGGTGTCTCTACCGTATAAACCCTGGTATTGTTATTCACTCGCATGACCACATGAATGAGTCCCTCGTGTTCTGCCCCGATGGATACCAGTTCGAGGGTATAAGGTTTCCCCCAGAATTCAAATTCCACCTTATCCCCGGGTTTTTTCAACCCGTTCCTCCAGACAGAGGTCGGAAGCACCAGAGGTGCTTCTCCATATTTTTCAACGAACTCGACCATTTCGAGGGCATTCTTGGGGTGCATGAGGTAGAGGATGAATTCCTCTTCGGAGGGCTTTCGCCCGATGGCCTCTGAAAGGGTCTTCCTGAGCCTCGAAAGATCCTCATCATCCAATGCATCCAAAGGAGATAAGTCCTTTCGCTCTTTGATCCTGGATTCCCACTCGTCGCCAAAGGCACTTCGGTAAATCCATTCGGCAGGCCACCCCATGGGGAGCTTTCCATAGTCTCCTAAGAGGAGGTTTTTGAAATCCCCGGGTGCATTCTGGAAAAGGCCCAGGAGTTCTTCCTGCTCGTAGAGGTCCATGGATTCAAAACTCTGTGATTTTTCTTCGATGAATTTTGTAAGAAGTTTAAGGAGGTGCCGGACGCCTCCCTCTCCCTTCTCTTTTGCATATCGGTTGACAATGCCGCTACAAGTCACCCAGGTAATCTGGGAGCCGGGCGTCACATCAAAATAGTGAATCATCCTGTTGTAAAGGGACATCATCTTCAAGATCGATGGCATCAGATGAAGAAACCCGCCGTTGTCCGCTTGCTCAAAGGAACTGGGGAAAGCCCCCCCTGGCATTCGATGATGAAGGACGTTATGGTCATATCCTTTGAATGGGGACTCCGCCCATTCGTATTGGCCGATCCATTCGCGCACTTTCTGAACGGCGTATTCTGCTTCGATTCTCTCGATATTGACGGGGAACCCTGATTCCTCAAGGTATGCCTGCAAAGCGAGTATCGGCGCCTGGCCGTAGAATCGTGTCAGGGAATCTTCCTCAACGTCGAGAATCTTAGCCCCTGCCTGTACGGCAGCCAAAAGGGCAGGTATGGCAAGTCCGTCTGTGATGTGACGGTGGTATTGGATGACCAAATCGGGGAACTTCTGCTGGATGGCATCCACCAGAACCTTGAGGCGTTTGGGACTACCTACTCCGGACATGTCCTTGATACAAAGGACGATCTCATTTGTCCCGCCGCAGAGGTGCACTACTTCAGAGACGATCTCTAAATAGTAATCGTTTGTGGTCCAATCCGCCTGGGTAAAAGCGATTGCGGGCTGGAAGAGCTTTCCCCTTTTCATGACCACCTCTGCGACCGCGCGCATATTTCTTATATCGTTGAGGAACGAGAAACATCTCCAGACATCGATGTCGACCTTTGAGACAACGTATTCGATGATGTTCTTCGGATAGGGTCGATATCCCCATAGGTTGGTTTCACGAACCAGGGTTTGGAGCAGTACATTGGGCATCAGCTCCCGAAGCGTTTCGATCTCCTCAAAAGGACTTTCCTTTCGATTCAGGATTCCCACATGCCATCGTGCGCCGCCATGGCATTCTGCGCTGAAGAGGCCCATCTTGTTGTAATAGGGGGCGAGGGTCTTGAGATCGTACAATCGGAGGCGGTTCTTATAATCGGACTGCCCTGCATCACGCATTCCAGTGGAAGCGAAAAAAACACCAGGAGTGGAACGCACCGTTTTAACAATCTCTCCGGGAGACATCCCCGGCTTGATCAAGGGTATCTTCTCCATCCTCGTTCTTACATCCATTTCTGCGGTCCTAAGGCTGAAATCTCGGCCACATACTTTGCCACCTTGAGGACTTCATCCTCACTATTTTTCTCCTTGAACGTGGAGATCAGTTCATCCATATGCTCTTCGATAAAATGGGTTGAAAAATCGCCGGCGATAAAAACCGGATGTCGGATGATACTCAAAAGCAAGGGGGCCAGTGTTTTGACACCCTCGATCCGTAGATTTCTGCTGAGAGCGCGATCCATGACCCGTATAGCATCTTCCCTGTCCACACCGGCTGTCACGAGGAGCATGAAGAGAGAATCGTAGTAAGGTGGAATGTCCGCTCCTTCATAGATTCCCGTCAATATTCTGACTCCGGGTCCATGAGGTACCTGAAACCGGGTGACCGTGCCGAAGGAAGGGCTGAAAGTTTTTGGATCTTCTGCGTTCAGCCGCACTTCCAGTGCCCACCGGTTGGGATGGATGTCGGATTGGTTGAAGGGGAGTTTCTTCCCCATGGCGACATCAATCATAATGCCCACGATATCCAACCCTGTGATCAACTCGGTGATACTATGTTCCACCTGAAGGCGCGTATTGACTTCCAGAAAATAGTACTTCTTTGTCCGAGTATCCAAGATGAATTCCACCGTTCCTGCCGAGGTATAGCCTAATTCCCGCATTAAGCGGGTGGCCGTAAAACAGATCTCCTGGCGGAGGGTATCGTTGACCGTCGGTGCAGGCGCCTCCTCGATAATCTTCTGATTACGCCTCTGCAGGGTGCACTCCCTCTCAAAGAGATGAACCACGTTCCCACTTTCATCGGCAACGATTTGGACCTCGATATGTCTACCCCTTTCGATGTATCTTTCCGCAAGGAGGTCGCCATTGTCGAAAGACTTTTCCGCTTCCGAACGGGCCTGGGAAAGTCCCTGGGCAAGCTGCTTTGCATTCTCGACCTTGACCATGCCCTTGCCGCCGCCGCCTGCGGCCGCTTTGATCATAATAGGAAAGTTTATGTTTTCGTCCTTGATCCAATTTTGAATTTGCTTCACATCCCTCACATCGCTGATACCCGGGATCGTCGGCACATTGGCCTTCTGGGCAAGCTCTTTCGCTTTGATCTTATCTCCCATCAAACGGATGATTTCTGGGGAAGGGCCGATCCATATCAGCCCGGCATCGATTACATTTTGCGCAAATAGATGATTCTCTGCGAGAAATCCCCATCCCGGATGGATGGCATCCGCTTTGCTCTTCAGGGCGGCATCGATGATCTTGTCGATGTTCAGATAGGATTCGGTGGGCGGAGCCTCTCCGATATGGATGGCCGAGTCCGCCATAAACACGTGGTGGCCGAGTCGATCCGGAGTGCTGTAGACAACAGCGGTATTGATCTTCCTGTCACGGCAGGTATGTATGATCCTGACAGCAGGAACCCCGCGATTTGCAACCAGTATTCTTTGAATCTTCTTTTTCATCTAACTGCTCTTCTCGTAGCCTAAACTCCATTCTAACATCATGATTCCATTCATACAAGCCATTCTATGAAGCCGTGATTCTTCTCTTACGGCTGATAGAAACAAATGAATGGACAGAGAAAGAGCAATGAGGTACCATTTTTCTGTTTGATGAGAGAAAGGCGAGGGGTGAGACCGTGACCGAAGAAAAGCGACGGAAGACAAAGATCGTGTGCACGATTGGTCCGGCGAGCGAGTCGCCTCAGATCTTGGAGGCCCTGATCCGGGGCGGGATGAACGTCGCACGGCTCAATTTTTCTCATGGGACTCACGAGGAGCATTTAAGGAAGATGACCACCATCCGTCAAATCGCCGATCGATTGAGACAGCCCGTGGCGATCCTTCAGGATCTCGGAGGTCCTAAAATTCGGATCGGCATGATGAAAGAGGGTGGAGCGGAATTGAAAAAGGGGAAAGAATTTTGTCTGACCAACCAGGTGCTCATCGGCAACGAGACCCAAGCCACGGTGACGTACCCCGCTCTTCCCGGCGAAGTAAAACCAGGGGACCGAATTCTTCTTGCCGACGGAACGATTGAACTTCAAGTCATAGAGAGTGACGGGAAGACCATTCGATGCCGGGTGATCGTGGGGGGAGTCTTAACCTCCCACAAAGGAATAAACTTTCCGACGCGAACCCCCCTCGCTTCAGCCTTCACAGAGAAGGATCAGAAGGATCTCCTCTTCGGCATTCAACATGGAGTGGATTGGGTCAGCCTCTCCTATACCCAAAGAGCCGCTGACGTCGAGGCAGTAAAGAGAATCTTGAAGAAGGAGTCGGTCGATATCCCTGTCATTGCTAAAATCGAAAGAAAAGAGGCTTTGGAAAACATCGACGAGATTCTCCTGGCTTCAGACGGCGTCATGGTCGCTCGGGGGGATTTAGGTTTGGAGACTCCGATTGAGAAGATTCCAAACATTCAGAAGACGTTGATACGGAAGGCCAATGATTCAGCGAAACCGGTGATCACTGCCACCCAGATGCTTCGATCGATGGTGGATCATACTCAACCCACCCGGGCAGAGGTCACGGATGTGGTCAATGCCATTTATGACGGTACAGATGCGGTCATGCTTTCGGAGGAGACGGCCAGCGGACAATTTCCCGTCGAAGCTTTCCAGATGATGGCCAGGATTGCTCAATCAGCGGAAGAAGAATTTCCTCACCATCAATTTCTGAGAGGGGAAAAAGATGAGGGGATGAATCTCCAGCAAGCAATCACCTACGCGGCATCGTTACTGGCCGAGGAAGTGGGGGCAAAGGTGATCGTCACCCCAACGGAATCGGGAAGCACCGCACGCTGGGTGTCAAAGCTTCGACCTCGTCAGCCCATTCTTGCCCTGAGCCAACACCTCTCAACCGTCAGGGAGCTCAATCTCTCCTGGGGGGTCTACCCTGTTCTTGGCCCTGCCTGGAAAGATACGGATGAGATGTTAGAAAGGTCGAAGAGGATGCCGAAGGAGTTAGGAATGGCCTCAAAAGGAGAGAAGATCGTCATCATCGCCGGGGTCCCCATCAGCATTCCAGGAACCACCAATCTCATTAAAGTGGAGATCGTGGAGTAAATCATTCACCTTAAATGTGTCAATCATCTTAAGCCGTTAGCGACACGACCTTTTTCGGTATTTCTTCTTGTGGGGGATTGAGTGACATAATCCTATCCAAGACGTTGACTGCATTCTTTTTAAATTTTGGTGAAAGATGAGCATATCGCCTTGTCATTTCTAGGTTTTTATGCCCCAGCAATTCCGCCACGGTGTTTAAGTCCTCTCCAGTCATGACCAAATTTGAAGCGAAGGTGTGACGTAGATCATGAAAATGAAAATTCTTTATCCCTGATCTTCTCACTGCTGTTCTAAATGCCCCGTCGATGAATTTGAGACGTTGGCCGTCTTCGTTGCAAAAGAAATAAGGCCCTCTGTTTTCTATCGCCCTCAAAGTGGTCTTGGTGGTTTCATTCATGGGAATATCTCGTCTCTCATGATTTTTTGTATCCAAGATAGAGATCATCCCCTGCTCAAAATTCACTTGATCCCTTCTAAGGCCCAAAATCTCACCTTTTCTCATCCCGGTATGGACAGCCACGGTGACAATAGGCGTAAGATGATCAGCACAATTTGAAAGGAGTATTCGAACCTGTTCGGGCATTAAAAATCTTACCCGTTTCACGGTTCCTTTTAAGAGTTTCACTTTTTTCCCTGGATTCTCTTTTAATCTACTCCATTCTACCGCCTTATTCAGCATCGCTTTGAACAAGGCAAGTTCTCTATTGACCGAAGCCGGTTTAACTTCCTCTTTCCTCTTGGTCTTGTACTTTTCGATTTGCCATGTGGTGATCTCGTGAATGTTTTTTGTCTCAAATTCCTTATTGAGTTGCCTCACAAAAGAAATCTCTCCTCTGACAGTAGAAGGCTTTTTGTTTGTCTTCGACCATTGAAGATACTCTTTCGCAAACTCGTAAAAGCTGACCGGGTCCGGCTCCTTTCGCTTGTCAAGAAACTTGTTCTCAGCGATCTCAGCCTTTCTTTTGGCGATCACCTTCTCAGCACCCTTTCGGGAGGGACCAATCATCTCCCGTATTCTCTGACCATGAAAAGTGAAGTCCACGTACCAATTATGTCCTCTCTTGTAGACAGCCATCCAACTCACCTCCTTTCAACGTAAAATGGTTTTTTTACCGTTTTGACCTTGACGGCCTTTCTTTACCGGATTTCACCTCCCTCCTTTTTGGAACAAGAATATACCCCAAGAAATATCATTCTATCATATTTCGAAGTTCCTTCGCTTTTTCTCCTGTTCTTTTTTCAATAGCCAATCCTGGATAGCCTTCTCCCTAAACCGGACCGTGCCAGCGATCTTCACGTGGGGGATGTCAACTCCGCGGGACAGCCAGGAGTAGACGGTTCCGGGTTTGACGTTTAGAATATCAGCTAATTGTGTCGGGGTCAAAAGTCTGTCCATATGAGAGAGTTAAACATGACCTTCTTTCCTTTTACTCCTAAAGAGTGTATTTAGCGTCCTGGTTATCTTCAGCCAGTTCCCTCGCCAAACTTGTGCTCAAGGGTTCCCCTAGTAATGAAACTTTTTCTAGGAAGGCGAGGCACCCCCTTGGCAATCGTTTAGCGCTTTTAGCGACCTGTTCTAAGGCCCCGTTGTCCTTGATAATGATTCCCTCAGCGGTGCAAATCTTCTGAAGCCAATGGACCAGCTCTTCAATTTCGGGCGGATTGGTTTTTAAGACCGTTACCCTTTGACGAAATGCCTCGTGGACTTTCTCCAGATCGATTAAGCAAAAAATTAGGAGAATATCTCGATACTTTTCCAAGTCCACCAAAAATTGATCCTGCATTTTTTCGTTCAACGCCCTTTGAAATTCATCCAAAACAATTATTCTCTTTCCCGTTGACGAATCGCTCGGATAACGAAGACTTTGAAGGATCTCTTCGAGGGCTCTCGCACTCATCCTGCTACAATCATGGTAGGCATATTCGATGGATACAGGAAAGTTGCTGCTGGAGGATGCTTTTCCACTTGTCTTGATGTAATCATGAAATTCTTGACCAGTAGCACCCGGAAGCTTGGTGTCGAAGGACACGCACGCCTTGCACTTCCCACAAACATCTTCGGAAAAAGTCTGGCAATGCAGGGCCTTAATAAAGACACGGGTGAGGGTAGTCTTCCCGGATCCCGGAGGGCCATGAAAAAGGATGCCTTTGGGGATATCACGTGACTTCACAATATTCGTTAATATTTTTATCAGTCTCGTATTCCCCACAAATTCTGAAAAGCTTTTTGGTATATATTTCTCACGAAAATTTTGGCTCATGTATTTTCACCTCCCTAAAAAAATTCATTAGTAAGTTCCAAAAGAACTTCTCGATTCAATACATAGCATGTCTTCTGAACCTTCTTTATTAATCCGCCTTCACTGACGTTCAAATTGGGCCGTTGAACCTCTTTAATAATTCCATTGCGATTGAGTATCCGGCCCACTGCCTCTGTGCTCAGACCAGGGATACTCAAGCTCACCCGTAAATAATTCCTTAGGTCCTCGGCTACATAGAGGCCTTCACTGTTCAGGGCCTTCTTTTCCTGGAGAAAGTCACGCGTAGATAGAAGAATTTGTAACTCTCGGTTGCCGATCAGCTGGTTCCTCTGACGTTCGAGGATGGTATTTTTCGCCAGTGTTCTCATTTCTTCTTTTATAGAAGGTTTATCCAACAAAACAGCCAGGAGGTCGCCAATAATAATGATAGGGGCCATTACCTCTTCATCTCTTTCCGAGATTCCATCGACACCTTGGAAAGAGAAATAGAGCCCGGAAACTAAATCTCGATAATCATCACAAAAGGATTTAATCAGCTTTTTTAGCTCTTTGAATTCCTCTTCAACCTTTTTGAATCGAAATTTGTCGAGACGACGATTGGTCTTTATCATATGCACGGGAATGGTCCTGCTCTCCAAAGCCGAATTGTCAATCCCTTTCTCATTAATGATGACCTTGGGAGAGTAAGTCGGAAAGCTTTCAGTTATACCACCAGGACCAGTTCGAAGCACATTTCCATCCCGTCTGTAACCACTGCGGAGTATATTTAGGAGGATGCTTCCACGTTTGGAGGCGCTGAGAGCGTCTGCCTCGTCGATAATCATTGTCGTTCCATCAGGTTTTTCCTTTATCGCTCGATAGAGAGCAGCGTCGGAAATATTATCGGATTTGATCGAGGTGAAGCACAGCCCGAATAGGATAATCCCAAGGCGAGACTTCCCGCTTCCTTTCCGACCGAGGATGTTGATGTAAGGCACCTCATCGAAGATCTCGAAAAGGTGGGTAAAGATCACAAATATTATGGAGAGCGTATAAAAACCATCCTCAGTAAAATAGATGAACCTGCGAAAAAGTGTGTCCAATTTCCCGTACATCTCAGCGGTTCTGGTAGAAACCCTGGGCAGAGATAGCAAAGAATTTCCCCGCGACAAATATTTTGACCGGATGGGATTAAACATGAAGAACATGGTCGTCGTCAGCAAATAATGTAATGCAGGTACCCCTTTTCTCTGTTCCATGACAAGCCCCTGGCTGAATTTGCTACAATGCTACAAAGGCTTTGTAACCAATTGGATTCAATCATATTTTGGCTTGCAGCTATTTTGATGGTTGTTGCCGGACGCTGCAATGGCGTCACCATAATCCAATGGCATTGGAAATCAAACGAGCGTAAAGCCCTGTTATTTAAAATGAGGGGGAGAAGGGAGGAGTGGAAAGGGATCTCAGGAAGGTTAGGGAAGCATTGAAGAATGAGATCCGCAGGGATATGCCGATAAAATGGATCTATCCCTCTAAGGCAGATGGAGGCGGAAGTTTTTTTTAAGAGAAAAACTGTGGAATTATTGGGCTGAAAATAAAACATCGGTAGCACTTCCCATATGAGATTACGAAGATGCTACCGATTTTCGGGAATCCCGCTTTGGTAATAATAAAAGACGGGGTTACAATTCCTTAAGGTAGGCGGGCTGTTTTCACCGTTGTCAGGAATCCCCCGCTTTGGTAATAATATACGGACGGGGTTACAATTCCTGAAGGTAGTTTCAGTTTAACAAAAGCCGATTCCGATGTCAAGACCTTCTTTGACAGGGACCAAAGTAATCCCTCGGCGTTCTAAAAGGCATAGACCATAGCCATCATATCCTCTTCAGGCTTCAGGTATCTCACTTCTGTATCGCGGGTTAATTCCAGTCGGATTGGTCCCTATTTTCTTTGGATACTCTCCAAGAGGACTCTATTAAGATGACCGTCTAAGCCAAGAATAGCGGCTGGGTTTAAATTCCTATCACATTCCTCTCCTTTTGTCCGAAGTGTCCATCCTATTTGGTAACCCCCTCTTTTTCCAGAAACAAACTCTCTTCGGTTTCAGCAAAGTTATGTGAACAAATTAAAAACCCATAACTACTATTAAGGAGACCCACTATGCAAAAGAAACTAACCAAAGGGATAAGTTGCTTTGTGACCGGCGACATGTTTGAGGCAATCCACAAGTCTTCTGAGAGGAGAGAGATTTCGGTTTCTTCGTTGCTGCGGTCGCTGATAAAGGAATTCTTAAAGTCTGAAAACTTTGAGGAGACTAACCCTAAGGGAGGTACACCGAGATGATACCAACCGGCCAATTTAAAGAAGACACCCTTCCAAACCCATATTTTAGCAATATTGAGGAAATTGAGCGTTTGGTGGAGGAAGAGGTTCAGCGCGAGGAGAAGGAGTTTAAACGAGAAGGCGATAGATTTGAAGCCATACCTTCAGCCGACCTGCTGCAAGCCCTTAAAGACAACCAGGATGGAGACGCCAGATTGTTTATCCGACTCATGCGGGACAGATATTGTTTTGACCATAGCATTGACCAGTGGTTAAGATGGACCGGTCATTACTGGGAGGAGGACCTAATCGGGAATGCGGTGGCAGATCTGGATTCTGTGGCTCGGGTTTATGGAGTAGAAGCAGCACGCCAAGCCATATTGAGGCAAGAAGCAATAACATCCCAAAGGAAGCAGGATGCCCAGGACGCGGAGCAGTTGGAGAGGGAGTTATTTAGGCGAATCCATGACCTTCGAACCTTGAGCCGGAAAAGAGATGTTCTCTACCTATCCGCAAGAGGCAGTGATTCCCTGGGCATAAGAGGTGACGAATGGGACCGTGATCCGTGGCTTCTTGCCTGTAACAACGGTGTTATTGATTTGAGGACTGGCAATTTCAGCCCTGGAAGACCAGAAGACTTTATTAAAACGGTCTCTCCAACAGAGTGGATGAATATTGATAAAGAGGCTCCAGAATGGGAGAAATTTTTAGAGGGTATATTTAATGGAAATCTTGAACTGGTTGAATATATTCAGAGATTATTAGGATATTCCATAACAGGTTCAACAAGAGAACACATTTTGCCGATTCTATACGGCGAGGGAAGAAATGGAAAAGGAACCCTCCTTGAAACTCTAAAATATATCCTTGGTTCTTCAGCCTCTCCAATTCCTGCTGAAATGCTTGTGAGCGAAGCAAGATTAAGGTCAAGTGCTGGGCCATCGCCGGATATTATGCTACTAAGAGGGCGTCGCCTTGTCTGGGCAAGTGAAACGGATGAAGGACGGAGGCTCGACATAGGAAAAGTGAAGTGGCTCACTGGTTCCGATACTCTGGTTGGACGACCTCCCCATGGGAAACACATGGTCGAATTCGAACCTACCCATACCCTTTTCCTTTTGACCAACCACAAGCCTGTGATCCCTCCCCATGAGTTTGCTATGTGGGAGAGGATTCACCTTATTCCTTTCGACCTCTCCTATGTGGATGAACCCAAGAGACCAAATGAAAGAAAGAGAGACCCTGATCTGCCGGAAAAACTCAGGGAAGAATCATCTGGAATTCTTGCCTGGCTCATCAGGGGATGCCTGGAATGGCAGAGGGTTGGTCTCAATCCCCCAGTTATAGTAAAAGCAGCCACCAGCAAATATAAAGAGGATGAGGATATACTCGGTCATTTCTTGGAAGAAAGAACCTACACAGAGCTGACAGCAAGAGTGCCGGCAGGGGTTCTTTATAATGCATACAAAAGATGGTGCGAGGACTATGGATACTCCCCTCTGGGAGGGAGAAAATTCGGTGAGAGGATGGGAGAACGCTTCAAGAAGAGAGCAGGAGCAAAAGGGAATTTTTACGAAGGGATTGCTCTCATCCCCGATGGACAGGTTGAAGTTTTTGGGGACTCAAACGGCTATTCCAATCTCATAGTATAAACCAAAAGTCTTATGTAGGGATGGAGGGTCATGTATGGAGAATGTAGGGTTTACTGGCGAGCTTTCAAGTCCCCTTTCTCCTTTCAAACCAAAAGGTTACGGAAATCCTATGTATGGTATGTATGGTTTATCCCATTATTTTATATATATAAATTTATCATTTTTTATATACAAAAATTCATGGAACTACCCTCCATACCCTCCATCCCTACATAGGTTAGTGAGAAAGAATGGACATCCTTGATTTGCTAAAAGAAGACGGCTTCAGACCAAAAAGAGTTGCCTCTACAAATGGAGGAGAATACGCCTCAGGATGCCCTTTTTGCGGAGGTAAGGATCGTTTCCGGATCTGGCCCAATCGGGAAGTTGGAGGTTTCTGGTGGTGCAGAAAATGTGAAAGATCAGGAAACTCTGTCAAATACTTGTCCCAGCATAGAGGAATGAAGCAAGAAGAAATGCTCACTCTTGAGAAGGAAATTCAAACCCAGGGCTTACTCCAAAAAAGTGAGAAATACCCGTTGGTCATATCTGAAAGAACTCTGAGCACGGAATGGGAGCAAAGGGTAAATGAACTCGTCAAATTTGGGGAAGATTATCTCTGGAGGGATTGCTGCATCAATATTCGCTCATGGTTAATCGACGAAAGAGGATTGAATGAAGATACTTTTAAGAAGGCTCGGCTTGGTTGGACTCCTCAAGATGTTTTTATGGCGAGAGAGGAATGGGGTTTGCCACCTGAAAAGAAAGACGATGGGAAGGATCTCAAGGTCTGGATTCCCCATGGACTCATAATTCCCTTTATCAATGAAGGACACATCCAGAGAGTGAGGGTTAGGAGAGAAACCTCAGATCCTGATTCCAGATATTACATTATTCCTGGTTCATCCATCCTTCCCATGGTGCTTGGCTCTGGATCATATGTTGTGGTTGTGGAAAGTGAATTGGATGGAATTTTACTGGAACAAGAGGCAGGAGATCTGGCTGGGGTTATTTCCCTTGGTTCAGTGGTAATCAAACCTGATCCTGTGACGACTTCATTATTAGAGAAGGCTAAAAGGATTCTGGTGGCATTGGACAGTGATGAAGCCGGAGCAAGGGTCTCCTGGGAGTGGTGGTTGAAGAGATATTCTCAAGCCAAGCGCTGGCCTATACCTTCAAGGTTTGGGAAAGATCCAACCGAAGCAAGAAAGAATGGACTTAATCTTAGGAGCTGGGTTCTTGCCGGCCTTAATTCTAAGGAGGCCTCCTTTTCAAGATTTCAACTTTTCAGGAATTTTGGCTCTGGGGCTAAAAATGCTGAAAAGCTTGAAAAGTTAAAAAGTTCAAAAACATTGGGGATAAATATGGATGCGTCAAATGGTCATGGGCCAGGGTTAATCAATCTATTCGCTCCAGGTTACCCCAATGTTTCTTTTACTTTGGATCAGCAAAAAAGTAATGGTCATTTAGGACAACTGAGGGATCTCATAGAAAGTCCTTCAGAGAAGATTTTTTATGATGCAAAGCCGACGGTAATGCTTTTTAATGATCTTGGTCTCAATGTCAAAGGGTCTCTCTTCGATGTTAAATTGGCTGACCAAATCCTTACGGCAGGAGTTCAAGAAGTAGATCCATCCTTCCAATCACTTGTCTTAAAGTATGCCGGAGATCAAGATTGCAACAACGGTCCTGGCACAAATGGAAATGATTCTTCCCTTTCACCCGCCTCAAATACGCTAATCACTCTGAAGGAAATTCTTTCAATAAAGCTCAACGAAAGTGGATTAACAGAGGTTGCCAATCTTGAATTTGAATGTGTTGAAGCAGTTGCAGGAATGGAAACCAACGGCATCTTTCTACACATTGGGGCAGTGAAACAGGCAGTCGAAAAACTGACCTCTATCAAGGTTCAAGCAGAAAGGATTCTTCACAACTGGCTTGGCGACATTAACCTAAATAGCCAACCCCAACTAATCGAAGCCCTGAGAAAGAAAGATATTCATCCGGTCAACACCAAAGAGGCAACTCTCCTGAGCTTCGCAAAGGACTACCCACAAATCAAAGCTCTTCTCGTATACAAAAAGGCTTCCTATCTATTGAGTCTGGCCGAAAGTCTCATAACCCATGTAAACCCAAGCACCGGCAGAATTCACGCTCACTACCATCAAATTGGAGCACCCACAGGGCGTTTCTCATGTTCGGACCCCAATATTCAATCGATTCCGAGATACCGTCAGGTGAGATCGTGGTTTGCTGCTCCACCCGGTTTCAAGTTGATTATTGGAGATTACTCTCAGATTGAGCTTCGTGTTGCAGCAGAAATTACCGGTGATGAAAGGATGATCGAAGCTTACAAAAATGGTGATGATCTCCACAGGGTAACAGCTTCCTTGATTTCAGGCAGACCGATAGAGAGTGTAACCAAACAGGATCGACAAGCGGCAAAGGCAGTTAACTTCGGATTGATCTATGCCATGGGAGCTCAGGGGTTATGTGAATACGCGAAGGAAGCTTTTGGTGTGACCTTGAGCGAGGAGCAGGCAATTCAATTCAGACAGAGATTTTTTGAGGCTTATCCCGAAATAGCGGCATGGCACAGAGAGATCCAAGAAAAGCAACCCACGGAAACCAGGACTATTCTTGGAAGAAGAAGGCTTTGGAATAATAGTCCCAAGATCACAGAACTCCTAAACAGTCCGGTTCAAGGAACCTCAGCAGATATAATAAAGAGGGCATTATCTATGTTACCCTATGCTTTAGAAGGGACCAGAGCGATGATCGTGGGTTGTGTTCATGATGAAATTCTCATAGAAACTCTTATTGAGGCAGAGGATGAAGTGGCTCTAATCCTGAGGGAAACAATGGAGGAAGCTGGAGGGACTCTGCTGAAAATTGTCCCGGTAAAAGCTCAGGTGGAGGTTGTGGGTAGTTGGGCGGAGAAGTGATACTGGTTTTTGATACCTTAATCCTGGCCTTGAAATATTTGCAAGTCTATTCTTCCACAGGTTGGCGATAACACGTACAAAGAGTGGCGATCGGCCTACAGACGATTTCCGTTTAAAAGAGTGGATAATGCTGGAGTTAAGCGGCTGCACGTAGCGTGGTGCGCTTGAACGACTTGTCAGACAAGCACCCCATTTACTGAATCGCTGTTTTGTTTGTCTCAGGTAATTTGTTCATTTGCCAATTATCTTCATATAATGAAAGTGGTGGCTTATTTAACTTGGCCCATGAAATATCACGAAACCATGCATCCTTGCGACCTGGGCCAGGTTTGTTTGCATGGATTAGAATAACATCTTGCGGAATTACCCAAGAACGGACAGAGCCGTTATTTGATTTGAAAATAAACACAAACCAATCACATTCTTTTCTATCATCAAAGTTAAACCATCTACTCGTTTTCCAGCCTTCACTCTCACTGCGTGTTTTTACACTCACGCGTACCAGTCCTGTTCCGGTTTCTACTGCAAGATCGTAGGCTTCCCAGTTATCCGGCATCTTCGCTGCGTATTTTCCTGAAAAACTGAATTGGCTCAGTGCATAATGCTCACCTGCATCACCAAGCAACTTGGAGCCTTTTCGTTTTTTTACCATGTTATATGCCTCCTAAGTCTAACACTTGAAATCAGCGCTGACTGTGAGCCATCCGTTGGAATAAATCTTCAGCCATATACCAGTCCTGATACAAAGCAGTATGGAAGGATACCTGGAGTAGGGCTTCAGCGGGAACCTGATTTATTCGTGATTTGGTATGTCTATGATTGTTTACTCCAATAACCATGAACCTTTTTTAACTCTTTGATCCAACAACTCAGGATGTCTGATGTGTCCTTTCCAAGTTGATCCGCGAGTTCAAAGAATCCGGGGCCAGGCTGCATGTCTCCGTGCTTGTGCACGACAATAACGGTAAGCATTCCTCTTCCTGCACTATGTTCTTCTGTGGAGACTTCACCAAGGAGATGAAATAGTCTCTGATCATGCACTTCTAAATGAATTGACTTGATTTGCCGTACAAGTTGAGAGTATGGAATCATTCCCCGGAGTTTTGCCCGTTTGATGAGAATTTCTTTCACTTCACTCTTGGCTGATTCCCAGGCGGAATCATCAAACCCGTATTTTGTCATCTTCAATTCTTCTGCACCTAACAGTTATTATGCTGTAATTTGTCATTTGTAAGACTACCGATTCAATTACTTTTTGTCAATGAAAATTCGAGATCGAGACTTTCCACCTGAAATGTTGCACGGAGGGGTGTATGCGACTCTGAAGACTTCAGTAAGCAACAACTCCGCCCATCCCTCCCTTAACAGACTCAGTTTGAGAACCCTCCCAGAACGATTCTGACTTCCAATCCGTCATCCATCAGAGAACATAATATAAATATTGAATCAATACCAAACCAATTCAATACAGGAAGGAGGCATATCTATGTGGAAAAAGAAGAAGGTTAAACCAAAACAGTTGGCAGTAAATGTTTCAGAGGATACGAGGAGGAGGATTGAGGAAGAGGCCGAGGCAGAGGACATCAGCGTGTCAGCTTGGATAGGGCGAGCAATCGACAGGTATTTTGAGACGAAAAATAACAAAAGAGAGGAGAAAATCAAATGAGAGAAGAGCAAGGGAAAGAATACCCAACAAATGGGCAAAGTTTAAATATTTCAGGGGACACTGGCTGGGGACGTTGCCCGATCTGCAATGATAAAGGAAGAAGGGACATATGGAGGACTTGGCTCTTCCGCTATCCCTTGTATGTTGTATGGGAGCATTGCGGTACTCCCCCAGATGGAAGAGAAAGGTCTATTTCTGAACAGCTTTGCCCAATTCATGCGAAGGAAATTATCGTAGATGGAAGAGCAAAGGGACAAAGAATAATACTTAACCAGGATCAATTGAAGGAAATGTCAGAGAATGGTTTGCATTGCCCAGTTTGCGGGGAAGGGGCACTGAAATTGATTGACTCTAACCCCAGTTCTTGGACCTGCAAGCGATGCAGAGCATTAGTTGTTACCGATGAGGTAGCTACCAATGGCAAGACCGAGATCAAATACTGTTCCTTTAGAAAGGATCTGGGCAAAAGAAAAACTGAGAAATTACCACGACGTAATGCAGAGCTGCTCGATAGATTGGCAACTGTGATAGAAAGAATGTGACGAGCCATTAAGAGGTGCCTCCTCAACCGGATAGGAATGGGAAACAGAATATCTCGTATTCGCAAGTGGAGGCACTTTCTTTGACTGTTGACCTCGATTTTATGAAGAATGAAGGGAGGATACCAAAATGACAGGACACTTTGGTGAAACAGGCCATGATTCGTATAGGTTCTTGAAACAACTCGATCAGGAGAATAATGAGCCAAGCACGGCTATCAAGGAAATAAGGCTCAGATTTAGCGAGAGGCAATACGAGATACTGAAATCCTTCGATGGCCTTGGGCTCAAAGAAAAGCTAAGTATCATGTATGGCGTGATTGATTTCATAGTAAAGCAGGTTAAGAGCAATGTTGACATTTAAAAGTGTGGCTTGAGATCTCTGGGTATTGATGAGATAACCCCTCACCAGAAGAATGAGCAACTGCAGAAACTCAAAGTCCCTTTTGCAAGATTCGTTGGGCTGGTATGATCTGATAGTGAGAGGAGACTGGATCAGGGATTTTTGCTGGTTTACTTAGGTGGAATCATATGGAGGAGGCAGGAAGGACTCTGCTGAAGACCGTCCCTGCAAAGGCTGACGTGGTAGTTATGGGCAACTGCGTTGAGAAACGATACCCTTCCTTGATACTATGAAACTGGATTTGATATTAGCCTCTCCTTAGTTGAAAGATTCCTAGGTCATTTTTCGGCTTAGCCGTATTTCGCTAATCAAGCACTTGACAGACCACTTACTAAAGGTATAAATTTCTTCGTAGCTGATATTGATTAAAAAAAGACCAAATAATATGACACAACCAGAAAACCTAGGGAAATGGAAGCTTGCTAATAGACTTGCTGGAGGTGGGCAATCCGAAATTTATGAAGCTACTTGCGGCGAAGGAGAACCTATCTGTGCATTAAAGCTAATCAAGGCTAGTTACCCTAAAAAACGAGCCAGATTCATACAGGAAATTCGAAAACACAAGGAGCTTACCGAGAGAGGAGCGCCTAATATAATACCGCTCCTCGATAGTAACCTGGAAGATCTGGAGCGTGGTGAAGAGTTAGGCTTTATCGTGATGCCGAAAGCCAGAACAAATCTCGATAAACAAATTCCTTTGCTGATGAGAAGCCCAGAATTATGCCTAGATATCTTTCGGGGCATTGTTTGTGGTATTAAAGAAGCACATACAATAGGCGTTATTCATCGCGACCTAAAACCTGCAAACATCCTTTTTATGGATGAATCTCTTGCTACACCGCTTGTAGCGGATTTTGGGATTTGCTTTTTGAAAGGCACACGAGACCAGGAAAGACTCACTGAAGAGAATGAAACAACAGGATCAAAATTCTTTAAGGCCCCAGAACAGGATCGCGGGCGTATAGTTGATGTAAAAGAAACGGTAGACATTTATTCTCTTGGCAAAGTGCTTCATAAAATGCTTACAGGAAGATATCTCTTTCGGGAGATGCTTGAAGAAGCATTCAGACCACAAGAAATGGAGAAAGATCCGCGACTAGCGATTATTCTTGAGAAAATTCTTTCACGAACAGTAGTTCTAGATTCAAATCAAAGGATTCAAAATGCTCAAGACCTTCTTGAGATAACTGACGAACTGATTACACAATTCAAGGGCCAAATAGCTAACCCTCCAAAAACATCCACCACACCAGTAACGCCTTTATCTTCCGCCGACTCACAGAATGGGAAAATATCGGAAAGTTATCATGAGACTATTAAATATCTGGATTTAGGCAAACTGGACCTTATAAGAATTCAGTTTGATACCCATAGAAAATCATTAAGGGAAACCTACGAGGCCCTTTGGTCATCTATTAAAGATAATTATGGAAGGGCTCCGGAAGCAGCAATTGAGTTTATGAAAAGCCAGCCTAGACTTACGGGAATGGTTCTTGCTCTCGTGAGACTTAATAAAAAGGAATTTTTTCAGGATTTTAAAGGACTATTAGAGTATATCACTACTTTGAGCAGAGAAAAATCTGGGTATATGGCCATAATTTCAGTGCCATATGTGTATGCTGGGTTTCTTTACATGAGTGCAAGCGTTATCGCTCTTTTTTTTCAAAGCTGGGATATTGTTTATGATCTTCTCAATTCCAAATTTGAATGGTATTATCAATCAGGGCGCCCTCTCTATTCCTATGGTTTTAACCATAGTTATTTTTTTCACCCCGAAGCTCTACAGACAAATGCCGCAAAAACCCATGATCTATTTCGCGATGAACTCTCGAATCCAGAAATCTTAAATGTTCTTGGAATCGATAAAGATGAACTATTTAATGCCTATCTTCAAATGCAAATGATTATGTCTCTCAAGACCGTAAAGGTACTGGAAAATGAGAGCGTATTCCCAGTTTTTCCAGACTTCGGTCGGTTTAATGGATATCGAGTTCTTAAGCTGCTCGACAAAGCATACAACGACAGAAGCTTCGCAGAAGGCATTTGCAAGTCGTTTAATGAAACTCCAGAGGAATGGTTCAGTAAACTAAATGAAAGACTCGCAATTGTAAGGCGATGGTTTAAAGACGCTTCCTATTTTTGGAGTTCCATAGATTCTTACGAGCCCCGTTAAACACCTTAACACCTCAACCATCATCTCTCATTCATCAAATCAAATTAACCGGTTCCACTTAAGACAGGTGTTTAAGGAGGGGGTAAACAGGGGATTAACACCGGTAAACACCCTCTTTGTTTAGACTATATCTCTCAAGTATTTTTTAAGCAGGAGTTAAACGAATGTTATCGACTTTGTTTTCTAAATGCATTCTGAAGGTCTCCCTCACAGTAGAGAAGTTGTCAGAAATGACCATGTAGGTCAATAAGTAGTCTCCAGGACCTTTAATGCGAGGGATGAAATGGTCTGAATCAGAAAATACACGAAAGTATGGTGTTTCAGGATTATCGTTGAATACGAAAAAAGCGTCGAGTGGCCTTTGAGAGGAAGGGAGAATTGTAGCATTTGGGAGGACATAACCAGACCACTTGAATTCGATGAGCCGGACCGGAATTTTTTCTTCTGCACTGAGGTCATAGGCTGATTCGAGGAAAGCATAACAATTTCTGGCATGCTTATAGATGTTGAGATTTTTCACAGTAATATAAAAAAAGCGGGCCATCCTGTTTCCTGGAACCTGTGGATTTTCAGCGAATTGGCTGGGATCCCTTTCCATTTTTAACTGGTTCTTCCAGTGTGGATTCCACTCAGCCAATTCAATTTTGTCTGCTATCACATTGGCAAGGGTATGTCTGTCTGAAAAAGGTGTGCAGTTGGCTTGCAGAAACCTAAGGATACCATCGTCAGGACTTACCCCCTGTTCCTGAAATCCTAGGACCGGAATATCCAAATAGGATGCTATGGCCAGCTCTTGGTGACAAAACAAAGAACCTCGGTAAGTATTGTCGCTTATTTTTTCCCTTTTAAAATCGACGAATAAAAAATATTCAGAGAGAGACAATTCTTGAAATATATTTTCTTTCAATCCTCGGAGACTTGACTGCTGAACTGCAACATAGGGCTCAAATCCCTTTTTCTCCAAACGCTCTCCAATCTGTTGGGCTATCACGACTTCATCAGATTCTTTGCGCTGCCCACAGCTTATGAATACTCTTGCTCGAAGATTATCATCCATCACATTACCCCCATCTTTCATCTATCTGGCACTTCAAGTTAGAAGCGTGCTGCGAAATGTTTTCGAGTCAATTTGTAGTAATGCTATACGCCTCTTTCAAAAATTGGGGAAGAGAAAGTTTCAAGCAAGAACTCACCATCACATCTATCACGAGCCGCGCATCAAAGAGGTTAGTGTTAAGTGCAGGTGATATGCTTTCCATGCCACGAAACACTCTATTGGATGAAAGGTGAATTTCTCTAAAAGTGCTACAAATGGCAGCAACCTTCCCCATCCATCGACAATCTCGTATTCGTTTGGCCCAACAGATTCAATCAAAGGCCTCTCATCCCCCTTGATTACATTTTCGAGTGAGCCTTTCTCCATCCATTTGCGATAATACTTATGGTGGGTGTTATCCCAGCAACCCTTGCTGAAATACCCTCGGTTGATAGTTATTTTTGCAAGGTCTCTTAATACCCTCGTTTTTGGCTCCGGCACCAGATTGCTTGCTTGCATCCATTCGTTATCAACCATGTATTTATGGATCAGCAAGGATTCGACTTCTTTTTGATCATCAAGGAGAACGATTGAAACAATGTCATTGTCCGGACGTGGTAACTTGTAATCATATTTCTTCCCCAGCCACCATCGAGGATCACCACCTCTATCGATGTCGGTCAACGCATCCCTGTCTCCTGGATCCTCTTTTTTTCGCTGTCTATTCCAGAAGAGTTCAGCGTATTCACACAAACTGCTTTCCTTTATAATCTTCATTAGCCCCTTCCTTATCTCCTGTGTAGCTCATCCAGGATTTGTTCGAGAAGGTGATGGATTTCCAGGTTAGTTATACACAATACACACAGTTTACTAAATATGGGAGAAGGGTTCAAGTCAAAATGCTAGCCCAGGCGCTACCCTTGACTGAACTGAAATGTCTTGTCCTGAGTGATCCTGAAAAACCGGCGATCAATGTAAATACCACACTCCAGATTTCCCTGAAGACCCAAACCGTTTCTCCCACAGATAGAATGTTAAGGAATTAAGGGACCGGAGATGACTCGACTCGATGCCTTGGGGTGGGATGGGGTCAAGGGGTTAAGGATAGAGTTTGGGGGTGAGGTCAGGATGAGGAGGGAGGTGTGTGGGCAATTCCCTGAACTCCAGACTTGCAAAAATTTAAAAAAGATGTATATTTGTTACCAATAATTCTCAAAGGAATGAGATATGAATTCGGTGATCATTGAGCTTCAACGTGAAGCACTGGACAAGAACATTCGAGTTTCCGATTTACTGCGCAAGGCGCTGGTTGTGGCTCACAAACTAAAGCTTACTGAATTTCAGGAATGGATTGAGAAAGAACTGTATGGCTACAAGGACGAGGTTCCAGATTACCGAATCGTCACCGGCAAAGTTCGCGCTTGGAATCCCTATAACGGTTGGATACCAGTAATTTTCGACGATCCTAAGGAAGCAGAGATCCTTTCAAAGAGACCTCACGGTCAGTCAGTTGCGGAAATCGAAGAGCTCGTCCGAAGAAGCGGCTCCGGGACGACATTGCATATGCCATTCCCTGAGGGTATTCGACGGAAACTGTGTCAAGGAACCGGCTTTCAAACAGAAGTTAGTTTATTTGTGGACCACACATTATTAGTGAGAACACTAGATGCTGTGCGAAACATCATACTCAATTGGGCACTCAAGTTAGAAGAAAAAGGTGTTTTAGGTGAAGGCATGGCATTCTCTGAGAATGAAAAAAAAGCGGCTTTCCAAAACCCTCAAAACATAAACTACTTTTACGGTCCTGTTCAAAGTCCACAGATCGCACAGGGTAACCAACAGGCAATTCAAGTTTCCTCTACTTTCATCCTCGAAAAAGAAACGATCTTAAAATTTATAAAAGAATTACATAATGCAATACAAAATATTGAATTAGACCCTACAAAGAAATTAGAGCTTGAGTCAGAAATGGCCACAGTCCAAGCTCAAGTGAGTTCGCCGAATCCAAAGAAAAGTATTGTGAGAGAGAGCTTGTCATCTATTAAGACCATATTGGAAGGCGCTGGCGGCTCTGCTGTAGGGCAACTGCTCATGGAGGCCGGAAAAATGTTATTGGGCTAGCAAACAGCTACCACTGGATCGTCGACAAATCTAGCTCCTGGAGAGCCACAACGTTACACTCGATCTGGGTAAGTAGTCTCTATGGTCGACGACCAAGCTTAAAATAGGTCATACCCTCAATCGGCACACCCTGCTTCTCATATCGACCAAAGCCCTAGACTTCGTCATCCTCCAAGAGCACAGCCCATAGGATTAATCCGAAAAACTTTGCGGCGGCACCAGGATCGTAGCGACAGGCCTTCTCGCAGATTGGTTGAAACACGGTGTCTGTCCAATCCGATCCTGGGATCCAACTTGACGTATGAATCTTGTCATATTCAATCCTGTTCCGAAGTTCCTCCACAATACTGTAGTATTCCTCATCAGAAAGCCGACTCCTCCAGATGTCATAATCCGAGCGGTGAGGAATCGTCTTAACGTAGGATTGAGAGTCTACTGAATACAGCATATGTCACCTCCCGGTGGATACCTTTGTCGCTTTCCGCTTAACTCCTCGTTTAAATGGTGGGGCCTCCGGCAAAAATAGGCCATCCATCTTCTCCAAGCCGTTACTAAATTGGGCTCCTTAAAATCTCCAAATATTCTGAAAACATGGGCAAAAAAACTTTTTTTGTTGAATTTAAAAACTTTTTCAACTCAAACATGTAGTCTGTGGGCACTTTCCAGCCTTTAGGAACCATATTTAATAATGCACCAATTTTGGCTTCTGGAATATCCTTAATTCTTTCTATCCAGACATCGTATTTGGTAATATTCGCTACCATGCCTCTTAAATAAGGGGATAGCTCATGATTCAATGCTGCAAAGTCCCAGTGCAACCTTCCTTTGTCCCATTCTTGATCTTTGTCTGTGTAATTGAAAGCAAACGTAGCATCCAGAAATATTGGCTGACCGTTTGGTTGCAGGTGGAGAGTATCGGGCTTAGTATCTTTCAGGAGAATCCAGTTATCGAATACGGACTTCCCATAAAAACTATCTAACATCGTTGGATCAGTAAATATGCTACTTAAATACTTCACATTTTCCTTATTAGAATTTTCACCAAAAAGACTTAAATGATTTGGAAACTCCACTGGTTTAAGCCCGTATATATATTCTGCTCCAACAGCAATAGATGAGGTTACACTCAGATTATTGTCCCCCAATGTCTTAATAATTTCCTTTGATAAATCGATTAGGGAGGTTTTCGGCCACGGCAGATCTATAAATCTGGCAAGTGCACCTACAACATATTCATTGAAGACAGCTTGGGTCCCAAAAGGATTTCCAAGGGCCTTCACCACCCATTTTTGACCGTTATCGTTTTCAACTACAAAGGGTTTTGTTGCTCCACTCTCGATGAAATTTATGAATTTCTTGGCGGCTATTTGTGCCATATTACATATTATCGGTGAAAATGATCAAAATCAGTGGCACAGACAATCACTTGTGCCAAAATCACGCAGCGTTTATTCCGCGTCCGCTGGATTTGTTTTGGGTGTCTTTAATATCTCTCAATCCGGAGCTTGTGAGTGGATTTCTCAATAGAGGCTTTGAATAGCCGTGGTTTAATTTGCCAGTGATCGAGAGCACCTCCCACATTCTGAATAAGAGATTTTGAAGCCTTGGCCCCGAAAACAATCCCATAGAGAGCTGGTTCATTAAACTGCAGGTATGGACGATCCCACATCGAGAAAAACCTGATTTCATCTTCACCTACCCAGTCTTTCGTCTTCCTGGCGTAAATGATATTTGCCATTGGCCAAACGTCGCAATATTTAAAATGTCTCCCAAGAGCGTGAACTAACCGCCCTATGCCCAAAGGTTCGGAGTCGTATTCGACGACTTGCCCTCGAAACTCATGTGAGGCCTTGTCAAGGAGATGGGAGGAGTGAAATATAAATGCAAGGCCGCGATGGTTTTTTGCATAATGTGCCCACATCATCATATTTCTAGGAGACTTTGCGAAACAACACACCCTGATCTTTGCGCCTAATGATTTCAATTCCTCGACTATGAATTCATTGAGCCATGACTGATCCTTGTGCTGCCCAGCTGCGAAAGCTCTATCTGCCTCTTTAAAGAGTTCAGATTCCGGTAAGCCAGACTTGTTCACCTCCTCCCACATTTTTACGTGGTAGTATAGGAACTTACGCCATATATCATCGTCGTTACCCCTGCTGGCCCTGATTGAAATAAGCGGTTTACAGTCAAAGGGGTCGTTGAATTCAGATGGTTGACAATGATATAGGCGTTTATTAATGAGGACGTCAAGAATGTATTCCTTGTTTTGGTAATAACGGTAAAGAAATCTTGGGGGATTATTCATATCTTATATGCTGTGCTCTTAAGAAGATTATTACCGCAAAGCAGGAAGCATATATTTGCCGTTCTTACTTCTGAAATTTTTATCTTTCCAGTCACTGCCAGTAACTAACTTCCTACAATTCTTACTTCTACATCGACAAATCATTTTGAATTTTGGGTTTGATTCAGCAAGCCCATAATCATAGGAAAGCTCCTCGCCTTTTTTTATATTTCTGATTGCCACAAAATCGCCCTTATCATTAAAGCCCATATTGCCGCTACATGAATGGTTAAAATACCAATCGATTGAAAGTTCATTAAAATCTAGGTCTTCGGGGGGGATAAAACCTTGGGGAGTGCCAACACAAAAGCTCATAATCTTTTTCTGTATACCTATGCTAAAACTCTTAAATCGATTCCAAGGAATTAAAGTTTTGTAGTCTTGTTCATCAATACCGTCCGCAATTCTTTGTCCTTTACTTATGCTGCTAATTGCAAATACACCCACACCACCCTTATGAATTTTTGACGGTCGCAACTCAATTAAAGGTCTAGTGAGTATTTTTTTCATAATTTGGTCTCTTCTGATCTAATAAAGTCTTGTTTTGTAAAATTATAATCTTCTTTTATATCTTCTTCTGACACTTTTTTGTATCCCGCCCCTTTTCTCTCTGCCTCTTTCCTGTGGCTCACCTCATTTTTTAAATAGGCTTTGTAGAATTCTTCCAAATTTTGATAGTAAGTTTTGTCATTTCGCGGAGGCTCGCACCACCTAGTTCTAATTTTGTCTATGCTTTTATTCTGGTAGCTGTAATGAAAATACCTGATAGCATACCATCCGATAGCACTATCCCAGACTAATTCTTGATCCAGGACTCCATGTTTTTTGAAAGTGCTAAAATCTTCCAATAATTCCAAGACCGATTCCAGATCATCTAGATTTACCATCTTATTTTCAACGTCATCCAGTTTTAATACCTCCATTGCTTTTTTTCTCTTTAAAACCATATCAGGAGCATTCCATTGTTTGGTAAAATCCATAAAAGTCTGACCGGCCATTTGTTTTTTTAGGAGCAAGAGTTGATAAAATATAACAATGGCAGTCAGCAATCCCACACCCCAAGTAATATATTCAATCTTATTAATATTTAAAAAATGTAACTTGTTATTGAATAGCGGGATTTGGTAAAGCAATGAAATGACGATTAAAATTAAGGAAAATGCTACAGCGCCCCAAAAAATGACCTCAAAAATACATCTACTAAAGTTTTTAAGCATACTTTTTATTCCTCCATAGATTTGGGTCATAAAAGTTATAAGATACATCTTTTTATCATATTATGCTCACAAATAAAATCAAGGCAAAAAGTCTCATTCTTGAAAGAGCCTCCCTCCCCTTTATTCCCTTCCATTCGCCCCCAATATTTCTCGTAGATAAACAATCGGGAATACGCTCAAGTCTACATATATTAATTCCAAAGGTCTTATTCGCTCGATTACTTATTTCTCAGCCCTAACAGTATTTCAGACAGTAGCTTTCACAGCATCAAGAGAAATAGAGGCACCAGTTCACAGTATAAATCTTGTTGTTTCCGGATTAAAATTCTACTGTTTCTTCAACTGTGATCAATCGCGAGTGATACCTGCCTGTTCAAAGACCTTAACCTACTCCCCACCGGATTCCCAGAAAGTCCTTTTCCATTAAAAAAATTCCCATTCCAAAACGAAAGGAGGCTGACCATGAATACTGTCCCAGAAATCCGCAGAGAAAAGGTTTTCATTCCACCACAGATGACACCCCAAGAGATTAAGGAGAAATATGGTTTGTCGTCAGGAAGATCAAGAAGGTAAAGAAACAAGGATTCTTTGTTAAGAACTACTCCAAAAAACAGATTATCATCGATCCTGAAAATTTCGACCCAGCAATTTCTTATTCAACTGCGAAGAGGGTCTACTGGAAAAATTTTGCATGGAATTCTTTGGCTCAGACTATTAAGGAGGACCTCATCCAAGAAGCTGTTACCCGGATGTATGAGCTCTCAGGAAAAGTAAAAGAAAATGCTAATGAGAAATACGGTATCGGTTATGGCTACTTTTACGTAGCACACAATGCAATGTTAAGTTATTTTAAGACCTGGAAGCGTCAAATGAGATGGCGTGCCTTCGGAGACATTGAAGATGAAATAATGGCTGCAAGAATTCACAGTTTCAAAAAGGAATTCATTCCATAGTGACGGAGCGTCTTCCAAGGTGAATCCTTCACAACAATCCTACTATCTAAAGAAAGTCCTATCTAAATTCCTTTCCCGCAATTGAATCTAATCTGAGGAAGAAATGGTTTTCAATTGAGTGAGCCCCCTCTGAGTTGACCTCCTGGTTCTCTGGGGGATTATAAGAGGTAAGCCTGCTCACTCTTTTTTTGTTGTCCTTATAGGGAGTATCCAGGATAGAGTTGGCAAGAAAAGGGACGCTCACATAGCTCTGAAAAATGGTTTGAAATGAGTGATCCTGGTCTAAGATGATTTTCCCGTTTCATCTGTGGGATATCGGTCAAATACCCTGTTGATTCGAGATGCTGATCTTTAACACCCTGTTGAGACAAGAATTTTAAAATCAAGGACCCCAAAAGCGAAGAGAGAGACACCCGCTCGTCTGATTTATCCAATTTTTCATTTTGACAAGATCTTTTAATCCGCCCTGACCAATATATTATTTGGCAGAGAGTGTAGAAAGAAGTCTTGATTGGTGGCTACCTACTAATCTGCAATGTAAGCTAACCTTCAACCTTGATGATTACGGCTTAAAATATGCGTAAAAATAGGCAGGGCCACTACTGACCCTGCCTTTTATCCTTCGAAAATGCTCCAATTGGATATGTTTATTCCCATATTTTACCGCTAGTACTTCGCCCCAGCACCGCAAGGGATATCCTCCCGTTGGAGGAAGTCTCTAATTTGAATTGTTATCCTATCAGTCGTAGATGCCCAGTTGGGGACGTTTAGCACCTGCAATTTACCCTCGCCGCCTCGTGGCATAACCACAAATCGTATTCTCCCATCCGGGGGATTAGCCCCAGGAATATAAAGATCAACCCCGGTTAAAAAAGTAATCGCTGCGTAGAAAGCGATCGGTTCGGTAAGGTTGCTTAGGCTCTCCGAGCCATTATCGAAAACAAAAACCGAGTTTATCAATGAGCTAAGGGGGCATATGGCCGCGTTAACTATGTTGACACCGTTAATCGCAAGAATATCATTGTTGACCCCCTGATCACCCCATAACTCCCTGTACCGTGTAATCACCAGGTTGCTTTGGTTCGTGAATTTGCTCGTATAATAGTCAAGCCCGGTGGGTCCGGGTGGAGACTCGAGTAAGCGAATCAAGTAATCGCTCCTTATAAAAGGTTCATAATAGAAGTGGTGAGGTGTGAAGTTTTGAGGCACGATGACAAATTCATAGTGTTCACCGGCCTTAGCCATAAAAGGCCCCCAGTTTCCAGTCGCATCTATG
>Ga0326728_10006456_pt1 | contig 31539 bp, 26 predicted proteins | sample MB3enrmetagenome_FD_207602 | JGI IMG/M metagenome (GOLD analysis project Ga0326728, IMG submission 207602) | Lab enriched peat soil microbial communities from McLean, Ithaca, NY, United States - MB31MN | ecosystem: Environmental > Terrestrial > Soil > Wetlands > Peat | place: USA: New York...
CTCTGATCCCTGATCTCTACCTCTGAAGGAGTGCATCTTGAAACTCGTCATCGCTTCCGACCATGCCGGATTCCCTCTGAAGGAGGAGGTTCGAGCCCATCTTGCGCAGACAGGCCACGAGGTGATCGATCTTGGGGCCTATGAGCCAGATCCGGAGGACGATTATCCCGACTATGCCGAGAAACTGGGTCTGGCGCTGAAGCGGGGCGATGCGCCACGCGGGATTCTCATCTGCGGTTCGGGCGTGGGGGTGTGCGTCGCGGCCAACAAGATTCCCGGCATTCGCGCCGGCATGTGCCACGATACCTACTCCGCGCACCAGGGCGTGGAGCACGACGATATGAACGTGATCGTGCTGGGCGCGCGCGTGATCGGCTCGGCGCTGGCCTTCGAGGTGGTGAGCGCCTTCGTTGGCGCAAAGTTCATCGCTTCCGAGGAGCGGTTTGTGCGGCGGTTCAAGAAGCTGCTGGCCATTGAGGCCAAATATCAGCGCAGCGACGGCGGGGCAAACCCGGCATAGAGCTGGGAGCCCCTAACCAGCATTTCTCACAAGGCGCGGCAACGAATTTGTAGCGCTGGCCTCCTGGCCGGCCGTAGCGTGGGTCTCCCGACCCACGCCGGACACCGTTTGCTCCGTCACGGTGTGTGCAAACGGTATGAATGAACTAGGCTTTGCTCTAGCGGCGGGGACGCCGCCAGTACAGCCGACCAGGAGGTCGGCGCTACAGGGCGTCGATCTGGCCGTGAGAAATGCGCCCCCAACTACCAATTCCAATGGAGCGGTTCGCGGACCGAGAGGCTCAATTCCCGGCGGGCTCAATCGCCCACGCCAGGGTCTTTCTTTGCAACAGGAACGGAAAAGGCCTTCTCCTGCTCCTTGCGAATCCGCTCCAGCACATCGGCGGCGAGGTAATAGTCTTCCATCTCGGCGATGCCGCTTTCGATAATGATGCGCAGATAGAAGGCCTTCGGCCGGCCCGTCCTTGCGGCCAGGCGGTCCAGCCTCTTCGAAACCTCCGGCGAAAGCTTGATCGAGGTCGTCATGGATCGTGCTCCTTGCGAATAGGCGCATTGTAATCCGCTTGTCAATACGCAAGGTATCCCACCTCCGGCTCACGGCGGCATCCCCCATGCGTGCAAAAGCCCCCCGGTGACTCTCATCACACTCACCCCTTCCCGTATCCTGGATAATCGGGGAGGATAGCCTGGTACTCGCTCCATCCAGAGGCGGCATTCGCTCTTGGGGCCAGTTCCCGGCAACCGCGCCTGGAAACCTGGTTGCTCCCAGGCCTGCTCAATTCGGAGTCCTGCCGTATGTACAAAATCGTGGAAGCCCGTAACGCCGGCCTCAATATCAGGCAATTTGTCATCGAGGCGCCGCGCATTGCGCGCAAGCAGAGGCCGGGGCAGTTCCTCATTCTCCGCCTCTATGGGAAGGGCGAGCGCATCCCGCTCACCATCAAATCCTCCGACCCCGAGGCGGGCACGGTCACCATCGTTGTGCAGGGCGTCGGCAAAACCACCTCGATGCTCAACTGCCTTGAGGCGGGCGACTCGATTCTGGACATCGTCGGCCCCCTCGGACGCCCCTCCGAGATTGAAAACTACGGCACGGCGGTGATCCTGGCCGGCAGCGTGGGCACGGCCATGGCGCTGCCCACCTCGAACGCGCTCAAGCAGGCTGGCAACCACGTGATCTTCATCGAGGGCGCGCGCTCCAAGGAGATGGTGGTCTTTGAGGACGAGGTCCGCCAGGCCAGCAGCGAGGCCTACGTCATGACCGACGATGGCACCTACGGCGAGCAGGGCCTGGTCACCAAGAAGCTCAACGAGCTGCTCGCCGCCGGCCGCAAGATCGACTTTGTCCTCGCCGTCGGCCCCGTTCCTATGATGCGCGCCGTGGCCCGCATCACCGCGCCGCTCGCCATCAAGACCATGGTCAGCCTCAACTCCATCATGGTGGATGGCACCGGCATGTGCGGCGGCTGCCGCGTGCTGCTGGGCGACAAGAGCAAATTCGCCTGCGTCGATGGACCCGAGTTCGACGCCTCGCTGGTCAACTTCGAGGTACTCATGCAGCGCAACACCATGTATCGCGACCAGGAGTGCCAGTCGCTCAAGTATTTCGAGGAGCACAAGGACGAGGAAGTAGCCGAGATTCGCGAGGAACTGGCGAAAGAGGAAGCGCATCATGGCTGAGGGTGTAAAGAGACGCAAAAGTGCCGAAGCCATTTGCCGAGACTTCGTCCGCGCCGTTTCATGGGAGATCGTGAGAGCGGCGACCGTCAGTCATGAGGAGACTGTCGGCAGACTTCGGAACCTCGGGAAATTCTACGTGAAGCAATTAGAGGGGCATCCCAAGCTTGCCCTTGAAATGAGGCGTCGAATTGCCGAGCAACTCCTTGAGCAAGCGATTTTTCGCAGGAGCAGTCTCTCGGTGTGCCGGGCAAGGCTGAATGCAGCCTCAAGACTCGGGTTTGCAGACGTAGAGCGGAAGGCGCATTGCCATATGCTCTACGCCCTAGGTGCTTCCGCAAGAGGAAACAAGAGAGTAGCAAAGAAGATCGCTGCCGAAATTGCAAATGATCTTGAACAATCGCTGAAAAAGCGGGAAGGCCTGCTTGCCAGGGACTGTCTGGCACACGCGAGGCGTTTTCTGAAATTCATCAACAGCGAGAGCAATGTCATGAACAGGACCTCAGAACATGCCTGAGATGAATCGTTTGCCCCAATCCGCACTGAATGTTCTTCCGCTGAAGGAGCGCATGAAGATCCTGCGCCGCCACATGCCCGAGCTGGACCCGCAGGTGCGCAGCCGCAACTTCGCCGAGGTGAACCTGGGCCTGCCCGAGGCCGACGCCCTCACCGAGGCCACGCGCTGCATCGCCTGCGCCAAGCCCGGCTGCGTGGTCGATTGCCCGGTGGGCGTCAAGATCAAAGAGGTCGTCGCCCTGATCTATGCTGGCGACTATCTGGCCGCCGCCGCCAAGCTGCGCGAAGACAACGCCCTGCCCGCCATCACCGGCCGCGTCTGCCCGCAGGAGAACCAGTGCGAGGGCGGATGCGTCCTGGGCAAGAAGGGCGCCCCGGTGGCCATCGGCAACCTGGAGCGCTTCGTCGCCGACTTCGAACGCTCGAGCGGCAAGCTCGGCCTGCCCGCCAACGCCCCGCCCACGGGCAAGAGCGTGGCCGTTGTGGGCAGCGGCCCGGCGGGGCTCTCGGCCGCCGGCGACCTGGTCCAGAAGGGCCATCGCGTGCGCGTCTTCGAGGCTCTGCACGAGCTGGGCGGCGTGCTCGTCTACGGCATTCCGGAGTTCCGCCTGCCCAAGGCCATCGTGAAGGAAGAGGTAGATAACCTGCGCCGCATGGGCGTCGAGTTCGAGACCAACGTGGTGGTCGGCAAAAGCGTCACCATCGATGAGCTGATGCGCGACGAGAGCTACGACGCGGTCTTCGTGGCCACCGGCGCGGGGCTGCCGGTCTTTCTCGGCGTGCCCGGCGAGCACCTCAACGGCGTCTACTCCGCCAACGAGTTCCTCACCCGCGTCAACCTGATGCGCGCCTACAACGCCGCTGAATACGATCAGCCGGTCTACGACTGCCGCGACCGCGACGTGATCGTGGTGGGCGGCGGCAACACCGCCATGGACGCCGTGCGCACCTCGCGGCGGCTGGGCGCTCGCACCGCCACGCTGGTCTATCGCCGCAGCGAGGCCGAGATGCCCGCCCGCGCCGAAGAGGTCAAGCACGCCCGCGAAGAGGGCATCGAGTTCCGCATGTTGACCAATCCCATCGAGTTCCTGGGCGACCAGAAGGGCTGGCTCACCGGCGCGCGCTGCGTGCGCATGGAGCTGGGCGCACCGGACGCAAGCGGCCGCCGCCGCCCGGTGGCGATCGCGGGCTCGGAGTACATTCTCCCCGCCAGCGTGGCCATCATCGGCGTCGGCACCACCGCCAATCCCCTCATCCAGAGCACCACGCCCGACCTCAAGACCAACAAGTGGAACTACATCGAGGCCGATGAGAAGTCGTTGCGCACCAGCAAGCGCGGCGTCTTTGCCGGCGGCGACATCGTCACCGGCGGCGCAACCGTGATCCTGGCCATGGGCGCCGGTCGCAAAGCCGCCGCGTCCATCCATGAGTACCTGAGCAGCGGCGCGTGGTAGCGAAGGGAAGGGACTAGGGACTAGATTGTTCCGCGACAGAAATAAGGTCTCAGATGCGGGCGTACCCCTGTGTGAAAAGGGCAATTCTAGCTTAGGCAGGGTATCGCACTTCTAATGTTTGAAAAGTCCACTTATCCACTGAAATAATAGCGCTGCGAAGCCGCCGAGCAATACCCATCCAAACTTGCCTAGAATGCTCTTTAGGCCCTCTCTTCTTTTAAGTTGGCTCTGCCTCCGTTGATACAGATTGATTTGAAATCGGCTCCGGAAAGTCAAAACCCACACTGGCACTGAAATTACGAGGCGGGTGGCGCACCCTAAGTTTTTCGGAATCATAACCTTCCCTCAAATGCTGGGTGCCCCATCCTTTCCGCGTTTTTTTGCGGAAAGGGTGGGAGACCACGAACCTCGGCCGTCCCATTCCCCTCCGCGACCAGACGGTCGGGCTCACATCTCGATTCTGAGATGTGGGAGACGACGAACCCCAACCTGTCAGTTTTCATTCTCCGCAACTCCGGGCTTTTGCGGTTTCCCAGCTCACAAAAGTGAGACCCGAGAAACGACCAGGAGCTACAATTGAAATATGGACACGATCCTGCGCAAGTACACGAGCTTCGACGAGATGAAGGCCGACGAGTATCGCTACTGGCAGAGCCGGCCCGTGCATGAGCGGATGGACGCGGTCGAGGAGATGATCCTGACCGCCTACGCGCTGAAAGGTTGGGAGATCGAAAAGGATGTACCAAGACTACAAAGACCTTTTGTCCGCCTTTCATGCCCATGGCGTTAGGTACCTCATCGTCGGGGCATACGCGGTCACCTATCACGCACAGCCCCGCTTTACCAAGGACATCGACCTTTTCATCAAAGCGGATTCGGCTAACGCGCAAGCGACCTACGCCGCGCTCGCCGCGTTCGGCGCACAGCTCCAGAGCATTCGACCGGAGGACTTCGCCGAGCCTGGCAGCTTCTTTCGCTTCGGGCGCGATCCGCACGGGTTCGATATTCTTCCCGATATTCCCGGCGTCGATTTCGAGGCGGCCTGGGGAAGGCGCGTTGAAGGCGTAATCGATCGGCAGAGCGGCCTCAAGGCGTTTTTCATCTCCGCTCCCGATCTCATCGCATCGAAGCTGGCCGCTGGCCGGCCGCAGGACATCGCGGACGCGGAGGCCATTCGCAAGGCCGCCGAAGCGCGGCCACCGCAACACGCAAAAAGGAACCGGCCGGGGAAGCCGGCTGAAGGCAGGCCAGTGCGGTGAAGGACGGCTCTTCCCTGTTCCCTGCAAAAAAATGGGCGGCAAAGGTCGCCCCCTGCCGCCGCCCTGTCCCTGGGTTGTCTTGAAGTTACTGCAATGGTGCTAAACCTTTACTGCAAGAGCTTGGTCACTTCCTGCTGCACACTGTTAGCCTGCGCTAACGCGGCGATGCCGGTCTGGCTCAGAATCTCGTACTTGGACATGTTCGAGGTCGCCGAGGCGTAGTCGGTGGCCTGGATCGCGTTCTGCGCGGAGACCACGTTCTCCTGCTGGGTGCTCATCACCTGGCTGATGGCGTTCAGGGTGTTGATCTGGCCGCCGACGTAGCCGTCCAGGGCCGCCGCGGCGCTGATGGAGACGTTGATCTCCGTCAGAGCGGTCTCTGCATCGGGCTGGTTGTTCAGGTCGGTGTTGCTCAGGTTGGCGCCGGTTCCGTCCGAGTAGGTGATGGTCGCCGTCCCGCCGGTGCCGTTGGTGTCTGTGGTCATGCCCGTTACGCCGGCGCCGCCGCCGGTGCTGGAGTCGGTTACAGTGCCCGTGAGCCCCAGGTTGTAGTATTCAGAGTTGGCGGCATTGCCAAAGGTGGAAACAGGATCGGCCACGCCGTTGTCGAGGGGCGCTCCGTCAAAGGTCATGGCGGTGTTTGCCGAGGTGAACGTGATCTGGTTTCCGGCGGTGTTCAGCGTGGCCGTGACTCCGTACTTGCCGTCGTTGATGTAGGTGGCGAGCTGGGCGATGTTGGCGGTGGATCCGGCCGCGCCGAGAACGATGGTGTTCTGGCCGATCTTGAGGGTGCCGGTGAGGGGGTCGGTGCCGGCGGTCACCGTGAAGTTGCCCACCTGGCCGTAGTATGGGGTGTCGGTTGTGGGCGTGCTGGTCAAGGCAGCGACGACGGGAATGGGCGTGGTGGCCGCCAGTGGAGCCCATGTGAGCGATGATACAAGGGTGCCGGCCGCCGCCGCCGAGAGCGTCAAAGTCTTGCCGCCGTTGGTGATTGCCCCGGTCACCCCGAAGTTGGGGTTGGCAACGGCGAAGGCGTTGATCGTGGCATTCAGTTGGGCAAGGGTCTGCGTCGATCCCGGCGTGCCGAGGACGAAGGTTTCGTCGGTTCCCTTGTATCCGTCGATGGTGATGGAGCCGGTCAGGTCGTCGGTGCTGCTGTTGGTGAGCACCAGGGTGCCGATCGTGCCGCCGCCCGCTGCGGTCACAACGTCGGCGGCAGGGGTTATGGTGTCCGCAAACTGAATGGTGTCGGTGATGTTCGCGCCGGCGACGGTCACGGCGGCGTTCGCCGTGGTGAAGGTGAGGGTGGTGCCGGCAGGATTCACGGAGGCCGTCACCCCGAGATCGTCGGTGTTGATGGTTGCCGCCAGGTTGGTGAGCGTGTCAGTGGAGTTGGCCGAGCCCAGGGTGACGGTGTGGGTCTTGCCGTCGGAGCCCACAATGGTCAGGGTGCCTCCCAGCAGGTCCGTGCTGGCGTTGACCGAGAGCGCTCCCACCACGCCCGCGCCATTGGTGCCCGTTCCCAGGCCTGTGCCGGAGATCTCGATGCCGGTATCGGAGCCGGTGCCGGCCGTGGTGCCGTTGGCGGCTTCCGCGGTACTGACGGCCGCGGTTCCCGCCTGCTGCGCCGTGGTGAAACTGGCGTTCAGGCCCAGGCCGGAGTTGTTGATGGCGTCGATCAAGCCCTGCGCGGTGTTGGCGTAGCTGGTGCCGGAGCCCACGGTGATGGGCGCGGTTGCGGTCACCACCGAGCCGCCCGTCCCCTTGGTCAGATAGCTCACGTCGATGGTGGTCGAGGTGCCGCCGAGGCTGTCGCTGACCGCCGCGTTGGTGCCGTTCTTCGAGAGGTCGATGAAGACGTTGTTCGCGCCGCTGCTGTAAGAGATTACACCGTCGGAGTCGCCCACGTTGGCCGAGGACAACGGGCGAATGTAGAGGTCGTCGATCGACGAGCCGGTGGTCGAGGAGTCGCCGGTGTAGATGGCGATGGTATTGCCGGCAAAGACCTGTTCCTGGTTGTAGGTGGTCGTCGAACCGATGTTGTTGATTTCCGAGAGGATCGACTGATACTCCTGGTTGGCCGCCGCCTCCTGCGTGCTGTTGAGGGTGCCGTTCGAGGCTTCGGTGGCGAGCGTCACGGCGCGGTCCAGCAGGTTGGTCACCTGCGACAGCGCGCCATCGGCCACGTCCAGCAGCCCCACGCCCTCCGTGGCGTTGGTCTCCGACTGCGTCAGGGCGGTCTGGTTGGCTTCCAGGCCGTTCACCAGCGAAAGCCCCGCGGCGTCGTCCGCTCCGGAGTTGATCCTCGACCCCGACGACAACTGCTGCAAGACCGTCTGCAAGCTGTTGTTCGTGTTGTTCAGGTTGTTCGCTGCCTGAATCGCCGACAGATTGTTCAAAACACCGAGGGCCATGGGAGGACTCCTTTTCGGGATGCCTTCAATCGCGCTCTAGCCCGCGGTGCATGTTTCCCTCCGCCAGGTTTTCCGCAACTACCGGATGAGCGTTCTCGCATCCACCACTTTCATCGGTCCCCGCGAAAATAACTTTAGTCATAAATTCAACCGGCGCTCTCGCCCCCCGCTGTCGCACCCCGATTCAACCTGTCCCGGTACGGTTCACCTGCTGTCCCAGGACGCTGCAACCGCTGTCCCATTGCGCTTCAATCGCTGTCCCGATGCGCTGCACCCATTTGTCCCGATTCGATCCAGCCGCCCTCCCGCTCCGGCCCTGGAACGCAGCCTGCAAGGTCAGTTTGCCGCCCGCTCAACCGCTGGCCTGCGCGCTTCGGGCAAAAAAATCGGCGGCAAGAGGATCGCCCCTTGCCGCCACCGGTCTCAACAACAACCGCAGTTGCTCTCTGCCTGGAAGCCTTCGTTCAATCTCCTCTTACTGCTCGGCGCCCGCGCCAAATTCATCCGCTCCCGCGCCTTCGTCAACCATGCTCTGAGGTCCCGCCGCCGGCGCAGGCGCACCCTGGGGAGCCGCGCCTTGCGGAACCGCAGGAGGCGGAGGAGGCATCAGCTGCTGGCGATGGTACTGGCGGTACTGGCCGCCCGGTCCCTGTGCGCCTGGTCCCTGGCCGCCCGGTTTCCAGCCTTCCCGTCCCGGACCGCCCTGGCCCTGGCCATCGCGTCCCCAGCCGCGGCCTTGCTGTCCACGCCGGTCGCGGAGGGCCTGCACCTGCTTCCACTGCTCCGGCGTCAGCTTGCCGCGAATGGCCAGCAGGAAGCGCGCATTGGCCTTTTCCAGCTCTGCCCGCGCCTGCGCCACCTTGTCGATCTGGGCCAGAATCCTGGCCTCGTTCGGCTGGTCGTCCTTGATCAGCGGCTCCAGCTCCAGTTCCGCCTTCTGCAGGCTGCCCCGCAGGTCGATCAGCTTCTCCCGGTGCGTCAGCAGAATGTCGTCCATCGCCTTCCGCTGTTCGCCGGTCAGCTTCAACTCCGCCACCATGCGCGGATTGTTCCACCAGCGGCCCTGGTCGCCCCGCGGCCCGAACGCCCGCTCCATCGGGGGCCGATGCTCACCCATTCCCATGCCGCCCCCGCCGCCCATGCCTGCTCCACCGCCCATTGGCCCTTGCGCCAGCGCCGATCCCGCCATCAGTACGCTCGCAATCGCCAAGCCCAACCTCACCGCCATGCTACCCTTCATCGCCCTCTCCTCCCCCTTCAATCCTCTCAATGTGTTGCAGTGATTCGTTTCCCGTTCTCTCCCCGTTTACTTGCGTTCGTCCTCGGCCATCAGTTGAGCCAGAGGCTCCATGGCGCTCGGCACTTCACGCGATACGTCGCGGTCCACCTCGGCCAGCAAATGTTCCTCTTCCCTTGCTTGCTCCTCAAGAGCCAGCCTCTGCCGCTCCTGAATCAGCCTCTGCTGCTCGGCCGCCCGCGCCATCTCCTGCCGCTGATGCCGCTCGAAGACCGTTGCGGAGACGCCGCCGGCCGCCAGCGCCACCCCCAGCGCCCAACCCGCCGCCAGCCGCCAGCTTCTGCGCCGCACAACCTGCGCCACCGTCCGCGGCCGGCTATACGCCGCCTCGCTCCAGGCGCAAACGCTCAGGCGGAAGTCTCTGAGAGCCCGCTCCAGCGCCAAGTCCCCTGTCTCACCGGCGCCCGGCTCAACCTGCCGGCGCTCGTCCGCCGGTTCTTCCCGCCTGTTCCCAAACCTTACTCTGAAACTCATCGCCCGCCCCCCAACTCCGCGCGCACTCTGGTGAGCGCCCGCGAAAGGTGCGCCTTCACCGTGCCCTCGCTCAACCCGGTGGCTCGCGCAATCTCGCTCAACTCCTGCTCCTCGACGTAGCGCAGCAGAAAAACTGTCCTCTGCCGCTCGCTCAGCCCCTTCACAGCCCGCCACACGTGGCCCACCCGCTCCCGCGCCAGCAACTGCCGCTCCGCGGAGCTCTCGCCGCTCGGCAGCCACTCGCTGGCCTCGTCCACGTCCACCGCGTTGGTCCGCGTCTGCCGCCAGAACTGCATCCGCCGGTTCCGCCAGTGGTCCTTCTGCAGGTTGATCGCGATGCGCATCAGCCACGTCATCGCGCTCGATTCGCCCCTGAAGCTGCTCCAATTCCGGTGCGCCTTCAGAAAACACTCCTGGGTCAGCGTCTCCGCCAAATCCACGTCCCGCGTCGATGCCAGCAGAAACCGGAAAACCTGCGGCCGGTGGCGCTCCACCACACGCGAAAACTCCTCGTTGGCAGTCTCCAGCTCCCGCGCGGCAATCTCCTCCGCCGTGGCCCGAGTTATCGGTTCCATCGCTGTGCCGGCTGCCATCACTCAGGTAGACGCCCCCACCGGGAGCAAGTTTACAGCAGCCATGCAATTCCCATCCATAAAAGATTTATCTCCAGCAAACCGAACGACTGGGCGTTTCGTTCCGCAATTCCGCCAGACTGTCGACTGACAACCGACAACTGAGAACTGTAAACTGTACCCGCCATGCTTCTCGCCGCGCTCCGCCAGCAAGTCCTTCACGCCAACCAGGAGATCGCGCGCCGCGGTCTTGCTCCACACACCTTCGGCAACGCCAGCGGCATCGATCGCTCCGGCACAGAGCCGCTGGTCGTCATCAAGCCCAGCGGCGTCGCCTACGCCTCGCTTACCCCCGCAGATCTGGTCGTCACCACCCTCGACGGCGCCATTGTCGACGGCTCCCTGCGCCCCTCAAGCGACCTGGATACACACACTTATCTTTACCGCGAGTTTTCCTCGATCGGTGGCATCGTGCACACCCACTCCGAGTTCGCCACCAGCTGGGCGCAGGCCGGCCGCCCCATTCCCTGCCTCGGCACCACCCACGCCGACTACTTCCACGGCCCCGTTCCCGTCACCGAACTCCTCACCGCCGAGGAGGTCGCCGAGGCCTACGAGCGCTCGACCGGCGCCGTCATCGTCCGCCGCTTCCGGTCTGGGAACCTCGACCCCATCGCCGTTCCCGGCGTTCTGGTCGCCGGCCATGCCCCCTTCACCTGGGGCAAAACCCCTTCGGAAGCCGTCGAGCACGCCGACCTGCTTGAGTACATCGCCCGCCTGGCCTTTCGCAGCGCACTGCTCGGTGCACCCGAATCCGGCATCCCTCTGTATGTATCCGACCACCACTACCAACGCAAGCACGGCCCCCAAGCCACCTACGGCCAGCTTTGACCATCCGTCCAGCTCGCGGCAGGCCGCACAATGGCCAGCGTCTCTCCAAATGCATACCAATTTCCATAGATAGATTCCTTTTGGTGTATCCGCACTACCATTTTTTGCATTATCCGAGGAAACTTCCGAAGCTCCGGTTGACGTTTTTAGCAACCTGGAGTCACTTTCTTGCGTATTCTCAATCGATTGCCAATATTGCCTGGGAACCTTGCGCATTTCTCTCACATGGCAGCCGACGTGCAGCAAAATGGAAGGGTATAGAGTGCCTCCCCATGGAATCCAGCCTTTTTAATCGTGTGCAGTTGACGCTGTTGGTCCTGGCCACGCTCGGCCTGTTTGTGCTGGCGGTGTTGAATCTGCGCCAGGAGAGCCAGTTCCCGCAGCCGGACGACGGCGTCTGGTGGCGAGAGGTAGCGGGCGGGCTGGAGGTGGTCAAGGTCCTGCCCAACAGTCCCGGCCAGCGCGCGGGCATTCAGGAGCGCGATCTGTTGACCGGAGCCCAGGTGCTGCCGGAGACGCCGGCTCCGCGCGCCGGGGCGCAGACGCAGGATCTGCTTGAGGAAATCAAACCGCTGCCGGAGAACCCCGGCGAGCATGAGGGCATCCAGACCAAACAGTTGCTCCCGGCGGCCAACTACATTCCCATCGCGAAGGTGGCCGACAAGGAGCGTATTCTTTACCGCACCGGGATCTACGGCAAGGCGAACTACGCCATTACCCGCGAGGGGATTCCGCTGGACACACCGGTGGTGGTTATTCCCGAGCCGGTGGATCGCAGCTTGTTTCAGGCGCAGCGCGTCATTGGGCTGGTCTATCTGGCTATCGGCATCTATGTTCTGTTCCGCCGCTGGACCGCGCCCCGCGCCACCCACTTCTACCTCTTCTGCCTGGTTTCGTTCGCGCTTTATACGCTCAAGTACACCGGAATGCTGATCGATCCGGGCTGGCAGGGCCGCTTGGACTGGATCGTCCTCTGGTTGAATTTGCTGGCAGAATCGCTGCAACCCGCGCTCTTTTTGCATTTCGCCCTGAGCTTCCCTGAAGAGCGGTTCAAGAACCTCCGCCGCCGCTGGCTGGTGCCGCTGGTCTACGCGCCGGGCACAGGACTGCTAGGCCTCTGGCTTTGGGCCATCCAGACGCGCCAGGCGACCGGGCTGCTCAAGCACAGCCTGGACCGGATCGTAACCGGATACGAAGCCATCTTTTACGTGGCGGCCGCTCTGCTCTTTGTGCGCAGTTACAACCTTGCCAACACGCCTTTGCAGCGCCAGCAGTTGAAATGGCTCTATCGCGGCACTCTGCTCGCCGTCGGGCCTTTTACGCTTTATGCCGTTTTCTTCCTTTTCGACCAGCGCATTCCCAGTGTGCTTGCCAATCTGGCGGGCCTGTCGATGGTCTTTCTTCCACTCACCTTCAGCTGGGCCATCATTCGCTACCGGCTGATGGACACCGACCTGATCTTCAAGCGCGGCGTGGCTTACACGCTGGCAACCGCTTTGCTGCTGGGCGCGTACTTTGGCATTATCGCCCTGATCGCCCTGGTGGTTCACACCCGCCTGCCGGATACCGTGCGCGAGTGGGGCCTGGTGCTCAGCATTCTGGTCGCAGCCGCTGTCTTCGACCCCTTGAAGCGCAGGATTCAGGGCTGGGTTGACCGCGCTTTCGACCGTCAGCGCTACGACTACCGCAAGGCGCTCATCGAATTCAGCCGCGGCCTCAGTTCCGAGACCGACCTCCAGGCCCTGCTCGAATCCATCGTCGAGCGGTTGCCGAGCACCCTGCTCGTGGCCCGCGTTGCGGTCTTTCTGGGCGACGGCTCAGGCGGACTGCGCCTCGCCGCCGCGCACGGGCTGCCCGCAGAGGTTAGCGCCGCCCAGAGCTCACTCGCCTTGGGTTTCCTGGACTTCGACCAGGCGCAGGACCACTCCCACATCTTCTTCGAAAACGCTCAGCAGGCCCTCCATCTGCCCCCGGACCAGCAGCGCACCGCCGCGCTGCTCGATCTGAACTACTATCTGCCTTGCCGCGTCGCCCAGTCCCCAGGCCAGATGCAGGCCGGCCAAGCCAGTCCAGATGGACCGCCGGCCACGCGCACCATTGCCGTCATCGGCCTGGGACGCACTATCGGCGGCGACTTCCTCTCCAGCGAAGACGTCGAACTGCTCGAGTCGCTCGCCAGCTACATCGGCATCGCCCTTCAGAACGCCAGCCTGTATGCCCGCCTGGAGGAGAAGATCGGCGAATTCGAGCGCCTGAAAGAGTTCAACGAAAATATCGTCGAGTCCATCAACGTGGGCATCCTGGCCATCGATCTCGACGACCGCATCGAGAGCTGGAATGCGCAGATGGAGGCGATGTACGCCCTCAGCCGCGCCGAGGCCCTTGGCCAGCCGCTGCAAGACGTTTTCCCGCCCGAGTTCATTGAGGCGCTCGAAGGCTTCCGCAACGAGCAGGGCGTTCACCACCTCTACAAGTTTCGCCTCATCACCCGCGCCGGCGAGCAACGCACGGCCAATATCGCCATTGCACCCCTGCTTTCGCGCGACTTCGTCTCCGTGGGCCGCATCATCCTGGTGGACGACATCACCGAGCGCGTCTCGCTGGAAGCCCAGCTCACCCAGGCCGACAAGCTCAGCTCGATTGGCCTGCTGGCTGCCGGCGTGGCTCATGAGATCAACACGCCGCTGGCCGTCATCTGTTCCTATGCACAGATGCTCTCCAAACAACTGAAGGGCGATGCGCGCCTGGCGCCGGTCCTCGACAAAATGACCCAGCAGAGCTTCCGCGCCGCCGAAATCGCCAATGGCCTGCTTAACTTCTCGCGCACGTCAAGCACGGAATTCCGCAACACAGATCTGAACCAAGTCATCCGCGATACCCTCTCGCTGCTCGAACACCAGTTCAAGACCGCGCAGATCGAGGCTGATCTCGACCTGGCCGATGATCTGCCGCTCATCCACGGCAACCCCGGCAAGCTGCAGCAGGTCTTTCTCAACCTGCTGTTGAACGCCAAGGAGGCCATGCAGAGCGGCGGCCGGCTGCGCGTGGCCACGCTCGCCAACTATCGTCAAAACTGCATCGAGGCGCTGGTCTCGGACTCAGGCTCCGGCATCGCTCCCGAGCATCTCAAGCGCATCTACGATCCGTTCTTCACCACCAAGACCACGCCCAGGCCTGGAGACCGCCGCGGCACTGGTCTTGGGCTTTCCGTCTCCTACGGCATCATCCAGGAGCACGCCGGCAAGATTCATGTCGAGAGCGCCATCGGCGCCGGCACGACCTTTCATCTCGAGTTTCCCATGTTGAGGAATTCCGTCCATGCCTGAGCTCGAATTGCCCCTGAATCTGTCCGGCTCCGGCTCTGCCGCAAACGGCAACTCCGCCAGCGCCAGAATTCTTGTCATCGACGACGAGGCCACCATCCGCGAGTCGCTTGAAGTCTTGCTCACGCTCGAGGGGTATTCCGTCAGAATGGCAAGCGACGGCGAGCAGGGCTTGCACATTCTCGAGACGGAGAACTTCGACCTCGTGCTCCTCGATCTGGCCCTGCCCGGCCAGAGCGGCCTGGAACTGCTGCCGCAGATCAAGGATCGCCAGCCGGAACTGCCGGTCATCATGATCACCGCTTACGGCACAGTGGCCAACGTGGTCGAGGCCGTCCGCGCCGGCGCGGAGAACTTCGTCCAGAAACCCTGGGACAACGAGAAGCTGCTGGCCGACATCCGCTCCGCCGTCGCCCGCCATCGCGCCGAAGAAGAGAACCTGCAACTCAAGCGCACCCTCAAGCAGCGCTACAACTTCGTCAATATCGTGGGCAAGAGCGAGATCATGCTCAAGGTCTTCGACCTCGTGGCCCAGATTGCTCCCAGCCGCTCCACCGTCCTCATCCAGGGCGAGAGCGGCACCGGCAAGGAACTCATCGCCAAGGCCATTCACGCCAACTCGCCCCGCCGCGATAAACCCTTCGTTCCTATCAACACCGGCGCCATGCCCAGCGAACTGCTCGAATCCACACTCTTTGGGCACGTCAAGGGCGCATTCACCTCCGCCATCGCCTCCAAGAAGGGCCTCTTTGAAGTCGCCAACGGCGGCACGCTTTTCCTGGACGAGATCGCCACCATGGGCATGGATACCCAGGCCAAGATACTGCGCGTCCTCCAGGACCGGCGCTTCATGCACCTGGGCGGGGTGCAGGAGATTCAGGTGGACGTGCGCATCATCGCCGCCACCAACATCGATCTGCGCAAGGAGGTCCGCGAGGGCCGCTTCCGCGAAGACCTCTTCTATCGCCTCAACGTCATCACCGTGGACCTGCCGCCGCTGCGCTCCCGCCGCGAAGACATTCCCCTGCTCGCCAGCCACTTCCTCGACTTTTACGCCAACGAGAACGGCCTGCCCGCGCGCAAGCTCTCCGCCGACGCGCTGCGCGCCCTGATCGATTACGACTGGCCGGGGAACGTGCGCGAGCTGGAGAATGCCATCGAACGCGGCGTCGTGCTCTCCAGCGGCCCGGTCATCGGCTCAGACCTGCTACCCGGCCACATCAGCGGCCGCAGCTTCCGCGACGCCCTGCTGGAACACAGTCCCAACGCCTCGCTCTTCGACATCCTCGAAGACATCGAGCGCCGCATCATCGTCGAGAAGCTGGAGCGCTGCAACAGCAACCAGACCGAGGCCGCCGAGCAGTTCCGTATCCCTCTCTCCACCCTCAACCAGAAGATCAAGCGTCTCAATATCGAAATCCGCAAGAAGGGCAGAGAGTAAGACGAGGGAGTAGGGAGTAGGGAGTAGGGAGTAGGGAATAGGGAATAGGGAGTAGGGAATAGGGAATAGGGAATAGGGAGTAGGGAATAGGGGCGGACTCCTTCGTTGAGAGAGCCGGCGAAGGGAGCAGTCGCCGGAGGCCAATCGTTCGGCGCGGCCTTATCGCGCCTGCAGCGAAACCGGAGTGGCTGTGCTCTGGAAGCGCCCCGCCAAGGGGGTTCTTGCTCAAGAAGAAGCCACGTCGCACACTCCTTGCTGAAGCACGTTCACTCCTGGCGGAATCAGCGTGGATCCCCGCCAATTCGATCGCCTCCCGCGGTATCTCCGCGATGTGTCATGACCTGGATGAAAGGCCGGTCATCGTCCAAGAATGGAGTTATCTTATTCAAGCCATGATCCAGCACGTCATAGAATAACTTTTCGGGAAGGCGACGCACCCAATGCCCAGGGGTTCAGCTTCAACGCCTTCCCATATTCGCCATCGAGATCATATCCGTAATAACTTGCGACATGAACCGGACCGCCAAGCTCCACCTTTCAAGACAAGCGGCGCAACTCGAGCGCTGGAGCCTCGAAGTTAAGCCAGTAATTCACCGCGAGCTTCCGTCTCGAGCAGACTCGCGACATCGCTGTATCAGCGTGGAGCGGCGTAACGAGCGGCCAACTGTTCGGCCATAATCGGTTCCAGGCCGCAGACTGCGCCCAACTGAACGGAGGGGATCTTTCCGATCTCCTCGACATGCGCATCCGCGATCTTGCCGCATCCAACGATGGCTATCTTCAAGCCCATTGCCTTTCCTTCACCGGCAAAACATGGATCGCTGGAAAGTATACGACAATCCCAGCTGGCAAACGTCTTTGACAGACAACGGAAACGTCCTTGATACTATTAGCCGTCAGTGCAGTTTGTTCGGGCCAGGGAAAGAATACGGCGCGGTCCGCTTGACAACATAGCCAAGATCGCATGACTCCGCGCCGACAACGCGTATGTGCATCGCCATTATTCGGAAACCGCCGGAAGCTATTGAGCCTGAAAACCTGTGCAGGTGCTGGCCGCGAAATGCTGACGCCCTTGCGGAAACGCAGTTCTTCGATCTGTCCTCAACCATCGGCGGCCACCAGTCGGCCGGCGCAAAACGGGAAGCACAATTTGTGTATCCCGCTCCGGGAATGGGAATTCAATATGAAGATTCAACACGTGGTTGGCGCACGGCCAAACTTCATGAAGGCGGCTCCGGTTTACCGCGCGCTGGCGGCGAGAGGACACGAACAGACGCTGGTGCATACTGGCCAACACTACGACACACTCATGTCGGATGTGTTCTTCAAGGCACTGGAGATTCCCAATCCTGACGAAAGCCTGAACGTCGGCTCGGGATCTCACGCGCAGCAAACTGCCTCTATCATGAGCCGGTTTGAACCGGTTGTACTCGCGCATAGGCCGGATATCGTGCTGGTTTACGGGGACGTGAATTCCACCGTTGCGGCGGCGCTCGTCTGTTCCAAGATCGGAATTCGCGTGGGGCACGTCGAGTCGGGTCTGCGATCGTTCGACCGTTCGATGCCTGAAGAGATAAACCGCTTGATTACCGATCAGCTTGCAGACCTGCTCTTTACTCCGTCTATCGATGGCGATGAAAACCTTGCGCGCGAGGGCATTGCAAAGGAAAAGGTGTTTTTTGTCGGCAATGTAATGATTGATACTCTTATTCGATTCTTGCCAAGAGCGGACGAGGTTTTTCGAGAGCTTAAAGCCGAGTTATCCCTGGATGCTTTTGGATTGGTAACGCTTCACCGTCCATCGAATGTCGATGAAGAATCCGTTTTTTTGCCGATGCTTGAAGTGCTCGACAATCTGAGCGAGAAACTTCCCCTTTTGTTTCCAGTTCATCCGAGGACGCGACAGAGGTGGTCGGCACGGCTCGAGCGGTGCAACCCCAATCTTCGAGTCATCGCTCCGCTTGGATACCTTGAGTTTCTTGCGCTTCAGAAGAATGCCAGGGTTGTCATAACGGACTCTGGCGGCATACAGGAAGAGACCACATATCTTGGGACGCCATGCCTCACTTTGCGCGAAAACACCGAGCGCCCGATTACTTTGACTCTTGGCACAAACTCTCTGATAGGGCGCGACTGGGAGTTGCTCCGCAGAAAGTTCTGCGAAGCACTGGACGGCAGGAAAAAACTGACAGGCCGTCCACCGTTCTGGGACGGCAAGGCGTCGGAGCGGATCGCCGAGATTCTTACCCGGCAGGCGTCATAGAGAGGCGCCCCTTAGTGCACTCAATTGGACTCGCTCTGGGGGGTGCGGGAGTCTTTGACACGCCCGAGATGCGTGTTCGATACTCGGGTATAGCGAGTCTCTTGTTAGCGCGCCCTCCGCCTACTATCGCATACTGCAAAGGACAGATCGACTCGATGAAGCTTCCTCGACACGCAGAAATCTGGCTTTTGCCTTATCTGAGGGACCGCCTGCGGAAGCATGAGCGGCGCTCAAAGTCCAAGCGCGCCTGGGTCACCGTCGCCGATCACTACGAACCGCTGGGCAAGGGCGCAGCGGTTGAAGGTGCGCTCGGGCGCGTGGCGCAATGGCGGGAGATGTGGCCGCGCATTGCCGAAGACGCTCCCAGAGACGCCGCCGGCCAGAGCCCGCAGTACACCTTCTTTTATCCGCAGGAGGAGTACCGGCGCGATCTGCTTGACGGCATCACGGGGATGGTGCGGCTTGGGGTCGCCGACGTGGAAGTGCACCTGCATCACGACAACGAGCAGCGAGACTCCTTCATCCGGAAAGTTACCGAGTACTGCCGCCGCCTGACAGACGACCACGGCCTGCTTCGCCAGCGGGACGGGCGCACGGTCTTCGGCTTCGTCCATGGCAACTGGGCGCTCGACAACTCGCGCCCGGACGGCAGGTGCTGCGGCCTCGGCGGTGAGATCGCCTTGCTGCGCGATCTCGGATGCTACGCCGACTTCACCATGCCGTCTCTGCCTTCTCCAACCCAGGGGCGCGTTGTGAACCAGATTTACTGGTGCACGAACAATCCCGACAATCGTCCACGGTCCTTCGATCACGGAATCGAAGCCAGCGTTGGCGGCGGCAGACAAGGCGACCTGCTGATGATCACCGGACCGCTCGGTGTGCGCTTTGACGGGCGGGCGCTGCTGCGGTTAGAGACAGGCGAGATAGCCGGCTACGACCTTCCCACGCCCTCGCGGGTACGCCGGTGGTTCGACCTGGCGCCCACAATCGGGAGCGATCTCTTTCTGAAGCTCTACACCCACGGCGCGACGGAGTGGAATCTAGGGCCGCTGCTGAACGGCGGGCTGGACAACGTTTTCTTCTGGTTAGCAGAAGAAGCGGATCGCAGAAGCGTAGAGATTCACTGGGCAACGGCCTGGCAGATGTACCAAGCTGCCGACGCGCTGATTCACGGCCGCAATCCCGTTCCTGCTGTCAGTGAGGTAGAGGCTGTCCGATGATTCCCCTGAATGTTCTGCTGGTAACCTATTCGTTCCCTCCAGTCGGAGGCACGGGAGTTATGCGAGCCTCAAGTCTGGCGCGCTATTTCCCAGCCGAAGGAATTCGACTTGACGTGCTGACCGCGCGCAACGCTTCCGCGGTAGGCACGGACGCCAGTCTGCTGGGGGATATTCCAGCCGAAGTGACGGTTCATCGCACGGTTACGCTCGATCTTCCCTTCGGCATCAAGAAGCGAATCAAGAGACTGATCGCGGGAGCAAAGCGGCCCGCAGGCAAAGCCGCCACCCTTGCCGTCGCCGGCAAGCCGAACTTCCTCAAGAGAGTTATCCAGAACATTTTGCAGCCCGATCCGCAGGTAACTTGGCTTCCGGTGCTAACGCGCGCCGCGCGCCGCATCGTCAGGATGCGAAGTATCGACCTTGTCCTCATCACGGCGCCGCCCTTCTCCAGCGTTCTGTTGGTTGAGAAACTCAGGAAGGAGTTTCCCCATCTCGCCATCGTCGTCGATTTTCGCGATGAATGGCTCACTACCACCTTCGATCTCGTCAGCTTCCTTTTCAGTTCCAGCGAGCGTGCTCGCAAAATAGCTCAAAGCGCTGAAGCAAGCGCTGTAACTCATGCAACTGCCGTTGTCGCAGTTACCGAGGCCGCGCGCCGCGAGATTCGTTCCCGATATCCGCAGGAAGCCGACGGCAAGTTCCAGCTCATCCCGAACGGGTTCGATTCCACAAGGCTGCACCATCCCGCATCCTTGCCTGAGCCTCTGCCCGGCGGAAAGATCGTTGTCACTTACATCGGCACGGTCTACGCCTCAACCGAGCCGACCACGGTGGTGCAGGCCCTGCAATCGCTGCCCCCCGATGTGAAGGCCCAATTCAGACTGCGTTTTATCGGCCACATTGAGGAGCCGCGCTTCCGCGAAGCCCTTCTGCAACTGGGCGACCTTGTGGAGTTGAAGGGTTTCCTGCCGCAGCATGAAGCCCTGGCCGCGATGAACGAAACCGATTATGTGCTGTTGATCAATCACGATCCTCTAAACGTCGGAGGCAAATTCTACGACTACGTCGGTGGGGAGAAGCCCATTCTCGGCGCGGTCCATGCGGGGGGCGAAACGCGCCGCCTGTTCGATGAGCTTCGGGCCGGTTGGTGGGCGGACATTCACGATGTAGATGGCATTCGCAGGCTCTTTCTCGACGCCGCGGCGCGCGGCAAGTCGCTGCTCAGTGAATATCAGCCGGACAGGGAGAGAATCGCGCAGTACGAACGGAAGGTTCTCGCGCAACGCTACGCAGCGCTTCTGCATTCCATTGCTGGCCGGCAACAGGAAGACGGCTCGCACGCGCCGGCCGCCGAGCCCGCTGGAGAGGGACGATAGCCATGCTCAGAATCGCGGTCGTCACGCGCTATTTTCCCAGTTCGGCGGAGCCCTGGCAGGGGCGATCCGCCTATCAAACGCTGCGCGTACTTGCCCGCCAGGCCGAGGTGCGAGTCTTCTTTCCCAATGCCGCGTATCCTTTCTGGCTCAGGCCGCGAAGCCGGAGTTATAACGCGCTCGATCCTTCGTTCAGCCCGCCGGATGTGAAGGCGAGTTACTACGACTATTCCGCGCTACCGCTGGTTTCCCGGCCGTTCAACGGATGGATGGCGGCCCGCGCCCTGCTGCCTCACGTGCGCGGCTTTGCGCCCGATCTGATCTTCAGTTGCTTCCTTTACCCCGAAGGGTATGCCGCTCTCAAGATCGGCAAGACCCTCGCCGTTCCCGTCGTAGCCATGAGCATTGGCTCCGATATCAACCTAATCGGCGATCCCATCTCGGCTTTGCACACGCGGGCTGTCTTGCGCGAGGCCGATTTTCTGGTCACGGTCAGCGGCGACCTGCGCAGGAAGGCAGTGGCCATGGGCGCCCCGCCGGAGAAGGCCCGCGCCATCCTCAACGGTTGCGATCTGGCTGTCTTTCACGTCAAGGACCGCCCGGAGGCAAGGCAGAGGCTGCATATCGACCCCGCCGCTGAGGCCGTGGTTTACATTGGGCGCATGGACGTCAAGAAGGGCCTTCGTGAACTGGTCGATGCGACGGCTTCGCTGCATCCCCAGCGGCCCGAGTTGCATGTTTACCTGGTCGGCGAGGGACCGGACAGGCATGTCATTGAGAGCGCCATTCAGACTCGCAACGCCACTGGTTATATCCATGCGCTTCATGGCTGCGCTTCGGACGATGTCGCCGTCTGGATGGCGGCGGCCGATTTGATAACCCTGCCAAGTTACATGGAAGGCTGCCCCAATGTTGTTCTGGAAGCGCTGGCTTGCGGGCGTCCTGTTGTAGCTACAAATGTAGGGGGTATCCCCGAGCTTATGAATGACGAGTGCGGATGCCTCGTGCCCCCTCGCGATCCGGCCGCGCTGGCTCATGCCCTCGCGTCGGTACTCGACAGAACTTGGGACGCCGCAGCCATCTCCGCGCGCAGCAGCCGAAGCTGGAGCGACGTCGCGGCTGAGCTGCTCGCGATCTTCGAATCGCTCACAGCGAAACGTCAGGCGGCACATGCCCGTTAACCTGCTGTTTCAGCGTCATGGCGCTTTGTTCAGGGCGGCCCTTGGAAACTTGAGATCGGTGAAGTCACCGCGGGTGTCGTCCAGAATCGGCGTCGTCCTGGCAATGCGTGCTCCGGATTTGGCCTGTATAGAGAAATGCGGCCCATTCGCGTTCTGCCCGCCGGGCTGATCGCTGGGCAGGAAGATCACGCGCTCCATAATGTGCTTGTCAGAAGGCAGAGCGTAAGCGGCGACCGGAAAAGCCGGCTCCCTGTTTGCGTTTGATCCGGCTCCGCAGTCGCCTGGCGGCGCGGATGCAGTATCCTCAGTGTCGTGGATACGGCCTCCTCCAAGCCGGCTGATATTGTCCTGTCCATGACCGGCGGACAGACATTGACAGCGGAAGTCGATCCGGCGCGGCAATTCCTCGCCCTGCCGCCGAAGCTCCTCCAGGAACTTTGGCGGACAGCCGATGCGGAGTCATGCGGCCTTGTGCTGGAGGAGTTCGGTCTCATTCTGGCCTCAGTGGGCGAAAGGCTCAACTACGGCCTTGCCCTGGGTACTCATCCCAACGACAACCGAAGAGCCGCCTTCCTGCGCTCTCTGCATCTCTCCGATCTGGCGCTGGCACATGCCTGCGCCCTTGGCCGGGAGGTTGCATGGGAGCGCTTCCTGCGCCTCTATCGCGCCCCGCTGACCCGCGCCGCCATCGCCATTACAGGTTCCGCGACATTGGGCCAGGATCTGGCCGACTCGGTCTACGCCGAGTTGTTCGGCTTGAAGTCGCGCGACGGACAGCGCGCTTCGCCGCTGGCCTCCTACACCGGCCGCGGGTCGCTTATGGGCTGGCTGCGCGCCACACTCGCGCAGCGAAGCATCGATCACCATCGCCGCACCGGCCGCGAAACCGCGCTGGAGAGCTTCGATGCTCCAGCTCCCGCGCCTGCTGAGGCCTGTGCGGAGACGGATCGTCTGACGGAGGCTCTTGGCCGGACCTTCAGGAGCTTAACCGCCGAGGATCGCTACCTGCTCTCCGCTTACTTTCTCGATCAGCAGACTTTGCTTCAGATCGCCCGCATCCTTGGCGTTCACGAGGCCACAATCAGCAGACGGCTGAAGCGGTTGCTGGCCGATCTTCGCAAACGACTGCTTGGCAACCTGCAATCCGGCGGCCTGAGCAAGCGGGCCGCCGAAGAGGCGCTCGGCGCCGATCCCCGCGACATTGAAATAAACCTGCGCGCGCTGCTGCAAAGTTCTCAGACCGGGCCGTTCTCCGATCAGGCGGCCGGGGCAGCGGCGGCATCGGAATCCCTATGAGCGAAGTTCTCCAATCCGGACTCCATCCTGACGCGGACCAGCTCAGCGCCTTCGTGGAGCATGCGCTGCCCGCCGGCGAGCGGGAGCGGACGCTGGCTCATCTGGCCGTCTGCCCACGGTGCCGCGCCGTGGTTGCGCTTTCTCTGCCTCCGGTTGGTGAGCCTGCCACGTCGCTGTCCGAGCCAGCGAGGGGCCGCTGGTTCTCCGGCTGGAATCTGGTTTGGTCCACCGCCGTGGCGCTAAGCGCGACGATTCTCATTACGGTCTACGCTTATCGCGCCGCAACGAACCGGAGCGCACCGGCGCAAGTGGCCGCTTCCCGGCCTGTCCCACAACCTGCCGCTCCGGCTGGCCCGTCTGGATCGATTGCGGCGGGCTCCTCGAATCGTCAGCCCGTGGGCCCGAGCAGCCAGAACTCCCAGGAAAAAGCAACCACCGCGACTTCGCGGAGCGCCGCCTCAGCCCAAAGGCAGCAGTCGATGGAAGCGAACGCGTTCACTTCGCAGAATCTGGCTGTCTCGGCCGCGCCTTCGGCTATGGAGCGCGAAGCCCTCAATTCGGAGAACATGCTCAAGACCACCGGCAGGGAGAATGAAGCCAAAAAGAACGCGCCGACAGCGGCCTTCGGAGTTGCGGGCATGGAAGCTCTGTCAGAAACGCAGGCGCAAACTTCGCTCCCTCCCGGCAGTTTTCAGTCCGATCGCAAGATCGTTGCAGGCGCAGCCGCTAAGCCCATGGCCAAAGCTGCCGCTCCCTTGAGGGCCGCTTCGCCGCCGCCACCCGCTCTGGGGACAGGCAATGAGACTGTTGCGCTGGCGAACGCGGCTGCCCCAGGGATTGCCTCCTCGGAGGCGGCCGAGGCGCCTACGATGGAGGAAGAGCCTGTCCTCCAGTTGCAGAGTCCTGAATACCGCTTGCCCAGCCGCTTGCCGGTGGTTTCGATGGCCGCGCATGAGCGGCTGGCGCTGGCCATCGACGCTCATAACGCCGTCTTCGTGAGCAACGATGCAGGGAAGCATTGGAAGGCGGTTCGCGCGCCGTGGATGGGCCGGGCGGTCACGGCTGCTCTGATCTCCACGGCGGACGCGGGAGCGCCGGCCTCCTGGGCGATGCAGACGCGAACGGCAGGCGCTCTCTTCTCCGGCGAAACTCCGCCTGCGGGGAGCGCAAATGGCAGTTTGTCAGGCATGGTGACGGACGCGACTGGCGCTGTCATTCCCGGCGCGTCGGTTGTCCTGGTCAATTCCACCAGCCGTGCGGCGCGCGCTGCGAAGACGGATTCCGCGGGCCGCTTCGTCGTGCGCGGTCTGGCTCCGGGAGCATATGACGTCAAGGCCGCCGCCCCCGGCTTCAGGCCTACGCAACTGGCCCGCGTAGCGGTCGCGGCTGCGGGAGAGAGCGTGGCGAACCTTTCTCTCCCAGTGGGCATGGTTACGCAATCAATAATGGTGGCGCCGGCGCCGCCCGCCGCGCCGATGGACGGCCTATCGGCGACCTCCAAACCCTCTGCGCAAGCGCCACCCGGCGGCGAGATTCCGGTTCTCTTCGAGATCACCACCGACAGCGGGGAGCACTGGACGAGCAGCGACGGCTTGACCTGGACGCGTAAGTAGCCGCGCGCCGCAAGTTTTTTGTATTCTCTGTGCAGGTTTCCACAGACGCAACGTTCTCCAGACACAAAGCCGCCGGTTGCACCACGCCTTGGCGGCGCACAGGAGAACCGGCGCATTCCCGGCAAGCTCCTAGCGGAAGCGCTTGGAGGGCTCGTCGGAGAAGATCTGGCCGTCGCGGATATGCACCACGCGATGGGCGTACTCGGCGATGTCCGGCTCGTGGGTCACCACTACGATGGTATTGCCATTGGCGTGCAGGGTGTCGAAGAGCGCCATGATCTCCAGGCCGGTCTTGGAGTCCAGGTTGCCGGTGGGCTCGTCGGCCAAGATGATCGAGGGCCGGTTGACCAGCGCCCGGGCGATGGCCACACGCTGCCGCTGGCCGCCGGAGAGCTCGTTGGGCTTGTGATACATGCGCGATTCCAGGCCGACATCGGCGAGCGCTTCCTTGGCGCGCGCCAGCCGGGCCGCCGCGGGCGTGCCGTTATAGATCAGCGGCAACTCCACGTTATGCAGCGAAGTGGCCCTGGCCAGCAGGTTGAAGGTCTGAAAGACGAAGCCGATCTCCTTGTTGCGGATGCGCGCCAACTGGTCGTCGTCCAGGTCGCTGACCAACTGGCCGTTCAGCCAATAGCGGCCCTTGGAGGGCGTGTCCAGGCAGCCGATCAGGTTCATCAGCGTCGACTTGCCCGAGCCGGACGGGCCCATGATGGCCACGTACTCATTGTGCTTGATGCGCATGGAGATGCCGCGCAGCGCCTGCACCTGCTGCTCGGAGCCCATATCGTAGGTGCGCCACAGGTCCTCGACGACGATCATGTCGCCGTTCGGACCAGAGACCGCTTGCACACTTTGTTCGCTGCCTGTGCTCTCCAGAACCATTCGATTCTCATCCTTTGTCCGGCATTCCACACGGCCAGATCTCTGCGCGCTTCAAAACCGTTTCTATCTTACGAGTTGCCGCCGGAGGCCGGCGCAACCGTTGTTGCGGTGTCCCGCTTGAGCAGAGCGTTGTTCTTCAACGCGCGCAGCGTCTTGAACGGGCCGGTTACGATCTCCTGCCCATCGGTCAGGCCGCTAAGTACCTCGATGTCGGTGGCGCCGGTGATGCCCGTGGTCACGGGGACGAACTTGGCCCGCAGCTTACCCTTAACGTTATCCACCACAAAGACGCCCTGCACCGGTGCGCTCTTGGCCGCCGGCGCGGGCGAGCTCGATGCGGCCTGCACACCGCCCTTGCTCTTGGGCTTGTCGTCATCCGGGTTGTGCATGGTCAATGCCTGGATGGGCAGCGAGAGCACGCTGGACTTGTGCGCCGTGGTGATCTTGGCCGTGGTGGAGAGGCCGGGGCGCAGGTCGCTGGTGGGGTTATCGAGCGTGATCACCACTTTGAAGTCCTTGGCCTCCTCGGTGCCGGTGGTGGACTGCAAGGTGGCCATGCCGGTAGAGCGCAGCAGCGCCTGATCGCCGGCCAGGGTCACGTGTCCCTTGAAGACCTTGCCGGGCAGCGCGTCCACGGTCACTTCGGCCTCCTGGCCACTCCGAATGTTGACAATGTCGGTCTCGTCCACCTTTACCTCGGCGGTGACCACGCTCATGTCGGCCAGGGTCATGATCGTGGAGCCCACGTTGCTCTGGATGCCTGGAACCACCGATTCGCCCTCGCGGACGACCTGGTTGGTGACGATGGCGTCGAAGGGAGCCACCAGGATGGTCTGGTCGAGCAGGTCCTGGTTGGAGCGCAGGGCGGCGACCGCCATCTGCAAATGCCCGCGGTAGGAATCGGTCTGCGCCTTGGCCTGGTTGAGCTGCGCAACAGCCTGCGCCAGCGAGGCCACATCGGTGTCGTAGGCCGCCTTCTTGGCGTCGAAGTCCTGCTTGGCCAGGATTCCAGCCTGGTATAGGCCCTGGGCGCGCTCCCAGTCCAGCCGCTTCTGCTCCAGATCGGCCTTGGCATGCTCGACATTGGCCTCGGCGGTCTTTTCGTTGGCAACGGAGGCGGCAACATCGGTCCTGGCCGCGGCGATCGCGGCCTGCTGGCTGTCGACACCCGCTTCCTGCTGCACGTTTTGGATGGTGGCCACCGTCTGGCCCTTCTTGACCAGGTCCCCCTCTTTCACATAGAGGTGGGTGACGCGGCCCTGGGCGTTGGCGCCTAGATTTGCGTACGTGATGGGCTTGATCTGGCCGGTGCCGCTGACGACCGTGGCCAGGTCCTGCTTGACGATCTTGGCGGTCAGTACCTTGGTGTAGCCGGACTGCTGATGGTAGACGAAGAGAATCACAAGTCCGGCGGTAACGACGACGGCGAGAGCAATTAAAAGTATCCTTTTCATGTGCGGTTCGTGCTCCAAGCCTCTCCCAGTTCAGTGTACGCAATCGTGTTCCGAACGGTTCCCTGCCGCTGAGCGGTTTGCCTCCGGCGCCTGCCTTGCCGCCCGGCGCCGCCCGCGGAAACCGGGTGGAGTTCCGCCCCTGAAAACCCCTGTCGCGCCACCATTGCGACAGGCTGCGCCAAAGGCGCCGAACCCGCGGAAAAGCCGACGCAGGACGCGGACCGGGAACTGGGCTTGTTCTTTGGACGCTGGATACACCCGGCTGGTCTCAAAACCTCTTCCCGTGGACGCAAACCTCCCACGAAGGTTGCATTTTTCGGTGACCTTCCCGGCGCATCTGCGTCCAACCGGCAGCCTGCTCCATACGGAATCTTGCCCAGCCCCACCGGGACCCGTAGAATAGAGGTTTGCAGGAGTTTTGAAGGCCATGACGTTCAACGGTCGTACTTTTCTCTTCGCCGCATTGGGATGTGGCTTGGCATTCACCCCCGCTGCCGGAGTTCTGGCCCAGCAGGCTGCCGGCCCGTCCGCGCCGGCGCAGCAGCAGGGCCAACCGGCCGCCGGACAGAACCAGGGAGCGGGCCAGGATCCGGACCCCCGCTTGCGCAAACGCTCCGACCAGGAGCAGTTCAAGGCCCAACGGGACGTCCGGAAGGAGCTGAAGGGCGCTTACAAGACCTGGCTTGAGCAGGACGTGCCCTACATCATCACCGACGAAGAGACCAAGGCCTTCAAGTCCCTCAGCAACGATGAGGAGCGGGACGCCTTCATCGAGCAGTTCTGGCTGCGCCGCAATCCCAATCCAGACTCGCCCGATAACGAATTCCGTGAGGAGCATTACCGGCGCATTCAATATGCCAACGACCATTTTGCCGCCGGCAAGCCCGGCTGGAAGACCGATCGCGGACACGTCTACATCGCCTTCGGCAAGCCCGACTCCATCGACTCCCACCCCTCCGGCGGTCCCTACGAGCGGCCCATGAGCGAAGGCGGCGGCCAGACCTCGACCTTCCCGTTTGAGACCTGGCATTACCGCTATCTTGAGGGCATCGGCGAGAACATCGACCTCGAGTTTGTGGATACCTGCCAGTGCGGCGACTATCACTTCACCATCGATCGCAGCGAGAAGGATGCGCTGCTGATGGTTCCCGGCGCCGGCCCCACCATAGCGGAAGAGATGGGACAGGCCAAGAAGGTCGACCGCTTCAAGGGCGGAAGCTTGGAAAGACTCGGCCTGGGCAACATGGGTTCCCAGGATCAAGCCAGGGAATTCGAGCGCATCGAGCTGGCTTCCAAGGTATTCGCTCCGCCCCCCGTCAAATTCGCGGACCTTGACAACTTTATCACTGAGCACAAGCTGCTCAACGGGCCGGTCTTTCCCTTCGACGTGCGCACCGACTTCGTCAAAGTGACGGAGAGCACGGTTCTGGTGCCGATCACCTTGCAACTGAGGAACCGCGACATCATGTTTGTCACCAAGGACGGCGTTTCCAAAGGCGAGGTGAACATTCTGGGCAGGGTGACCACCCTGACCCACAAGACGGTGCAGAGCTTCGAGGATACGGTCCAGGTCGAGCAGCCGGCTGAATTGCTGGAGAAGAGCCTTGATCGGAAGTCGGTTTACTGGAAGGCCGTTCCCCTCTTTCCCGGCCTCTACCGCCTGGATATTGCCATCAAGGACGTGAACAACCCGGACCACGTTGGACTCTACGGCCGCAGCCTGGAAGTGCCCACCTTCCACGACGAGAAGCTGGCTACCTCCTCGCTGATTCTGGCCGACGAGATGAATACGGTCTCCTCGCGTGAGATCGGCGCCGGCTCCTGCATCATCGGCAATACACATATCTGTCCGCGCGTCACCGCCAATCCGGCCACGCCGGTCAGCTTCAAGCGCAGCCAGCAGCTCAGCTTCTGGATGCAGGTCTACAATCTCGGCATCGACGACGCCACCAAGAGCAATCAGGCAGTGGTGACCTACCAGATCTCCGATACCGGATCCGGCGCGGTGGTGCTTGAAAAGCAACTCGAATCCAAGGACCTGGGCGCCCACAGCGACCAGTTAACGGTGGAGAAAACTCTCCCCATGGCTGGCCTATCCCCGGGAAAGTACAAGGTGACGATCAAGGTGAACGACACAATCTCGAAACAAGAGATTGCGCAGTCGGCGCCCTTTGTCGTGGAATAGAATGTATCCAGAGCAACACGGTTACCGGACTCAAGATTCGGAAACCCGCGGGAGTTTGATTCGCAAGCGTTTTGCCAGGGACGCCGCCAAGTCACGGATTGTGATAATGCGCAGGGTCCATCTCGTTGTTTTTGCCGCGCTGATTGCCTTGGGATGCGCTCCGGTCCGCGGAGCCGCCCCCGGCTCGGTATCGGGCCTGGTGCGCGACTCGGCCGGGGTGCCGCAAATCGGCGCGGTGGTTCAGTTGCTGGGCCCCGACCTGACCGTTGTCGCCAGCGTCTACACCGGCGGCGATGGACGCTATACCATTGCCTCGGTGCTTCCCGGCCGTTATTCGGTCAAGGCCATGGGCACGTTTTTCCTGCCCTCGTTGCGCGAGAACGTCCGCGTCCGCGCCAACACCGTGGTCAATCTCACCCTGAGTACCCTGTACGAAGCGGTGCAATGGCTTCCCTCCGCGCCGCGCGCCGGCAACGCGCAACAGGACGACTGGGCCTGGACGCTGCGCTCGGCCGCCAACCGCCCCCTCTTGCGCTGGCTCGAAGACGGTCCGCTGGTCGTCGTTTCCGACGGCTCGGGAGCGGCGCCCAAGCTGAAGGCCCGCCTGATGGCAACCGGCCAGGAGGGTACCTTTGGCGAGAGCGGCGAGCGCTTCTCCGCCTCGGTTGAAGAGACTCCGTCCAACAGCCGTGAACTGCTGGCTCGGGTGGATTTTGCCCCGGACACCGATGCGGGCATGGAATCGATGCTCGGCTTCCGCCAGGATCTCGGTTTTGCCGGCTCGGTTCAGTCAGTCGCTGCCGTAGCCATTCATCCCGAGGTCGATGCCGCCGGGCTCGAAGGATCCGCCGGCGCCGAGGGGTTGGACGAGGCCGCAATCCGCAGTTGGGAGACTCTGCAACTGGGCGACGAGTTCGATGCCGAGGCGGGCTCCACGCAGGTGCTGGCGCGCTTTGCCGAGCATTCTGCCGGCACCTTGGTGGCGGCGATGCCCTTCGGCTCCGTGGCTTGGCGCGATGGCGACTCCGCCGTTCGCTACCGGATAGCCACCGCCCTGCCCGCGTCGCAGTCAGCGGACGAATCGGAAGCCCAAGCCTGGCTGCCCCAGCTTTCCATGCGCAATGCAAATCTGGCCGTCGGACATGGCCTGCACCAGGAGATCGGCTGGGAACGCCGCACCGATCTCTCCGGCATGGCCGTCCTGCTCTTCGCCGACCGCATCGACAACCCGGTTATTGAGGCCATGGGTCGCTTTGCGGCCGGCGATTCCGCCGCGAACACGATTGCCGTTCCAGTACTCTTCGATCGCTCGAGCGGGCTGCTTCGCGCCGCCGGGCCGGACTACTCCACCGCTGGCGTGATGGCCACCATGGAGCGCCGCCTGCCCGGCGCCAACGAACTCCGCCTCAGCTACGCCAACGGCGATGCCCTGGCGATGGCGCCCTCCCCGGCGTCCATGGGGCTGGCCGAAGCGATTGCCGCTGCCCGCCCACGCCGCGCGCAGGCCTACTCGATCTCGCTCTCCGGCACCCTGGATGGCACCGGAACGCGCTGGCGGGCGAGCTACCGCTGGCAGCCAGAAGACACCGTCACCGGCGTCGCTCCGTTTGCGGCCGATGGCATGCAACCCTACCTCAACCTTCACCTGCGCCAGGCCATCCATCTGCATCGCGATGGTACGGTCGGCATCGACGCCCTGCTTGATCTGCGCAATCTGCTCGCCCAGGGCTACCGCCCCTACCTGTTGAACGACGGCTCCCTGCTGATCTTCGCTCAGGAGCAGCGCGGTCTCACCGGCGGCCTGGCCTTCACCTTCTGAGTTCGGCCTTACCGCTTTCTCTCTCACCCACTCGCGCCACCATCCGAGACCGGGCGGAACGGTCAGCCTTGGTATTCACCGCACATTTGCAGTCCGCTCCCAGCCGGGAATTTGCTCCCGGTCTGTGGTATATTTCTTAGAGACACCAGGGATTGTTGACTCTCTCCGGCTATGTGTAGAGACTCCCGCTGCACGGCTCATACCAATTATCTGGACGCGTAGCTCAACTGGCAGAGCATTCGGCTCTTAACCGACAGGTTGTAGGTTCGATTCCTACCGCGTCCACCATAGAATCAACAACTTAGCGAACATCAGCAAATTCCAAACCCCACAGAACCCCACAATAGCTCAAACCGCCACTGGCTGCCGCACAGCCAAGGGCGGTTCTTGCGGCATCACCATCTGCACAACCTTTG